>Ga0114918_10004218_pt1 | contig 12539 bp, 14 predicted proteins | sample LantaG_FD_87015 | JGI IMG/M metagenome (GOLD analysis project Ga0114918, IMG submission 87015) | Deep subsurface microbial communities from Baltic Sea to uncover new lineages of life (NeLLi) - Landsort_02402 metaG | ecosystem: Environmental > Aquatic > Marine > Oceanic > Sediment | place...
AATCAGTTGCGTGGACTGATCTGACGCTGGACACGGCTAGTGATTTTGCTGTACTATACAGCGATGGTCGTAAATGGTGGACGCTGGCCAGTGAAGTAGCTTAACTTGAGGAGGGTTGATTATGTGGAAAGGTGATTTGCTTAAAGCTGGAATCTCCTCTGATGGAATCAATGTGAACATCACAGGGAAGCTCAGTGCCCAGGGGATGCCACTTGGTGGAGCAGTTTTCGGGAATACTTATTTTGTGGACTATACCAATGGGCTGGACACAAATAATGGAAAAACCGTGGACACAGCGTTTAAGACGCTTAGCGCCGCGGTTAGCGCCGCAACTACTAACAACAATGATGTAATTTTTGTGAGTGGATATGCCACGGTGACTGAGACCGCGATGATCTCGATCACGAAAAACCGCTTGCATATTGTGGGCTGTAATGGCCCGGCTGGTCATATGGGCAATGGTGCCAAGGTTAGCCTGACTGCAACTGCTGGTGCTACCAACATCGCTACGATGCAAAACACTGGCGTCCGTAACACTTTCAGCAATATCAAGTGGATGAACTCCAGCACTGTGGCTGAGGGGCTTTATTGTGTGGCCGAGGGTGGTGAGTTCTCACGGTACTTTAACTGTGAGTTTTACAAAGACACCGACCTGAATGAGACCGCAGCGGCTGAGGTGTTGAACAATGGTGACACCTGTATGTTCTACAACTGCACGTTTGGATCAACTGCCAACATCATCGCGGATGATAAGATTCGTCCTAATATGCTGCTGACCGCTACGCTGGCAGGCAAAAAGTGCCGTGATGGATATGCAGAAAATTGCTTGTTTCTTAGCAAAGCTGGAGGAAGTGAGCATGTGGCAGTTTACGGCGCGAACGCTACTGATGTCGAGCGGATGTTGATACTCAAGGATTGTATCTTTATGAACAACCCGCTTAGCGCGGCAACTCCTGCTCATGCGGTGGGCTTTGGTGCTGCTCAAACGCAGGGTGCTGTGTTGTTGAAGGACTGCACGAGTGTCGATCACGCAGTGATGGCCGAAGCAGCTGTGGGAATTTACGTAGACGGAGCGGTACCTGGATTCGCCACTAGTGGTGTTTCGGTTGCTGCTTAAATAACTTTTTGTTGGAGGATATTACGATGGCTGGATTTTTAGGGATGCGTGGAACAGGTGATTGGGCAACCGATCAAAGGCCGAAAAACTGGAGAGAAGGTATTCTTTACCTTTACCCAAATGGCATGGCGCCGCTGACTGGGCTGCTTAGCAAGATGAGCAATCAGAAGGTAGATGACCCGCAGTACTACTGGTGGACCAAGATGTTGGCCAGTCAAAGCGCGACGATTACTGCTGGCGAGATCTACACCGATGTGGCGCTCAGCGCTGCCGCAGGTGATGCCGGTGTAGCTGGTGATACCAAATACGTGAAAATGACTGCCGCGAATGTGACCCAATTTAGGGTCGGCCACCAGGTGCTTTTGCGTGACGCCAGCGACTATACTGTTGATGTCAACTGTATTGTGACTGCGGTGCAGGAGAATGGTGCGTCGAGTTACATCGCCGTGAAACTGCTTGAGGACGACGATAACAGCACGCTTGGTGGCATCAGTGATGTTGACACCGTGCTGATCATCGGTAACATTAATGCTGAGGGTGCTGCGATGCCTGAGGCCATTTCGTACGATCCGCTGAAGTGGAACAACTACACTCAGATCTTTCGTACGCCGCTGGAGATCACCCGAACTGCTCGTAAAACCAGGCTGCGCACTGGGGATGCTTACAAGGAGCTGAAACGGGAAGCTCTGGAAATGCACTCCATTGAGATGGAAAAGGCCTTTATTTGGGGGATTGCTACGGAAAACACCGGATCGAATGGTAAGCCTGAGCGTACTACGATGGGGCTTGTTCCGGCGATCCGCGGAGCTGGCACGCCGAGTGGTGGGACCAGTGGAACCGTTGACAACTATTCTTTGAACACTGACTACAGCGGACAAACGTGGCTGGCGGGTGGTGAGGAATGGTTGGATGAACAGCTTGAAATTATGTTCCGTTATGGCTAGCGCGACAAGCTGGCGTTTTGTGGAAGCGGAGCCCTGTTGGGCATTAATCGCCTGGTGAAGAATGTTGGCCAGTTTACTTTTAACCCTACTACCAAAGCATACGGGATTAAGGTTATTGATTGGACTACCGCGTTTGGTACGATCAGCTTGATAACCCACCCGCTTTTTAGCTATGACACCACGACCAGAAATAGCATGGTTATTTTTGAGCCGAAGAACTTGAAGTATCGGTTCATTGATGATACTATGTTTTACAGTGAGCAGGAAAAGCAGAACACTGGCTGGACGAGGACTGATGGAACGAAAGAGGAATTTCTGACTGAGTGTGGGCTTGAGTATCATCATCCTGCAGGTTGGGGATACCTCAATGGCGTAGGCGTAGATAATTCGTTATAACGGTTGCCCTTCCGCCGGGGCTAGTATGGGCAGGTGGTTTTGGCCTCCTTTCGACACCTGCTCATACTTAAACGCTTTGTTCAAAAATTGAACACAGTGGAGTGGAGTGAACGATGAACTTGTTGCAATTAAGAAAACAGTTCGTAAAGCGAAACGGGCGATATGATCTGGTGATTGATGATGTTGGCTGGGCTGACGACGGAGCGAACTTTTACATCAATGCTGGCCAGCGTTATCTTGATCGGTTTGAAACAATCAAGAAGAGCCAGGCCCGCAGCTACCAGTATGTGACAGCTGATGATTACTACGTCACGTTTCAGCTTTGTCGAGCAGTCCAAGGCGTTTACGTGATGGACTCGGACGGGCAGAAGAAGCTTGAGAAAGTTGATTATGACAAGCTTCGAGCGTATTATGCTAAGCCGCAAAGTGATCTGACTACTGGCGAGCCGACATACTATGCGCCTGTTGGGATCAGGTTGTCGCCAGAGATTGATCGAATGTCAGCTGGCGAAATCACCACGGTTACTGACTGGGCGCATATTATAGTCGACCCAAGCTATGAGTACAACGCTGTGATGTTTTATCCTCCAGCCGATGCAAGCTATACGCTTGAGATCACTGGGCTTTTCTACAGTCCCGAGCTTGAGGCCGACACCGAGACCAGCTACTTCGCCACAGTACACCCAGAGATTCTTTTGATGGCTGCCAATCGCCAGCTTGAAATTGACTATCGAAATACCGCTGGGGTGAAGGATTGGGAAGCAGCAATTCAAAGTGAAATTATTGGACTTGGCAAAGATCTTGTCGAGGAACACATTTCCGAAGTTAACCAAATGGAGGGCTGATTAATGGCCAGAGAAAGTGGAAGTTATCGTGAAGGTTATTTTGCAACAATAGCTGCCGGAAACACTGCGTTTGATACGTTCGCTACGGCCGTTGATACTAGGTTGAATGTGGCCAGTGGTTCGCAGGCGACACAGGCTAATGGTACTATTACCCTTAGCGTGCTGTGCGAGAATGCTGCCAGTGAGGAATATACGTTTAAGCTTACGTCCGTGTTTGACACAGGGACTGTGGCTGCCGGACTTGCGTTGACCCACACGCTTGCTGTAATGACTGCGTTGGATGCGTGCGCGACAGCTATCGAGGCTGCCAGTGCTTATACGACAGTTTTGGCTGCTGATATTACGGCCAGCTTAACTGTAAGCAATTAGGAGTAACTAATGAATCAATTTGAACGACCTTTGTTGCGGGGATCAGCAGATGAAAAGTTGATTCAGGTCGAGAAAATACTTCGTCATCTTAACAGGTTGCGAGGTAACTACGTGATTGGTGTGACTCCACCGATCCCAGTATTTGACTGGATTCAACAGCCTGATGATCATGGCGTAGTTTTTCGGAAGTTGTTGCCTGGGAATGGCAAGATTACTATGGGGTGTATGTTTATTGAGAAGCTGGACAGACAAGTAGGTGCCCAAGCTGTGTTGTTGGTCGAGGGTGTGCTTGGTGGAACGAAGCTGAATATTCCGCTGGATCGACAGATGATAACCTTGCAGCCTGATATGCCTGTTGAGTTTGGCCAGCGATTAACCTTGAGCATCGAGCCACCTGAGTCATGTCAGGGAATTTGGACTGCTTTTTTGTACGAGGTCGCTGTGCAGCACGCCCAGGAGCGGCAACAGTTGCTAAATGGTTTTATGGCATTAGTTGAAAAAGCTGACGAGGAGTTTTACGATGCGTGAGTTTGAAGCGACATTTGATAAAGGGCTTTTGCAAGGACTACGTAGTGAGGCGATTGAACCAGTTAATGAACAGCGCCTGGTAACGTTGAAAAACTTGCGGCCTCATGATTTTGGGTTGAGGCCTGTCGAGGAGATGACTTACCCGTTTAGCGCTACTTATTCTTTTACGCATCCTTTTCCACAGTTGTTTTTGCTCAGGGAACTTCGCCTGATGGCGTTGGAAACAGGCATTTATACCTGTGACTCGTCGTGGACTCCGACGCTGGCGATTGGGAGTTTGACAGCTGGTGGTATCTGGCAAGTAGCCGACTTTGGTGATTTCATTTTAATGGCTAATGGCCAGCAGTTGGTTCAGCGAAACTATGCTGGCGTTTGGTCTACGTTCGCTGACACCTCGTCGATTCCAGACATGAAAACAGTTTGTAACTTTCGGGGCCAGTTGGTTGGTGGCAATATGACTGATTGGGAAGATTGCGATGTTAATTATGTTGCTTGGAGTGATATTGGAAGTGCGGAGTTTTACCCAGGGCTGAAGAACGAAGCAGGTTACGCGCCAATGAGCTGGAATGGTGCTGTGCTTCGGGTGATGGCACTAGGAGATCTTGTGGCTGTTTACGGGGTTAATGGTGTGAGTTTGCTTAAGCCTGCGAAGCAGTACATGGCGATCAAGGAGCTCGACCTGCCAGGTATTCCAACTGCGGGGGCGGTGGGTGGGTCGAGTCGAGGGCATGTGTTTGTAGACTATGGTGGCGACGTCTGGATGATGGGGCCAGATGGGAAGCCGAAGAATCTGGGCTACAGTGAGTATATTTCGGAGATGGATGCCAGTGAGCTGGTGATAAGCTACAATCAGCACCAAAATGAGTATTATATATCTGATGGTAGTGTGTGTTATATCTTGGGTAAAAGCGGACTTTGTCAAACACACCAGTTGGTTAGCAGTGTGGCTTTTGACAACGGCGTGCTTTACGGGACTCACAGCAGTGACAAAGATCCAAACGGGACTGTGGTAACTGATTCGCTTGACTTTGGTCAGCGGGCGCTTAAAACTCTTTCGTTAATGTCCGCTAATTGTAGCTCTCGCAATAACATGTGGATGGGAGTTCACTGGCGAAGTAGCGTGATGGGGACGTTTCAGAAGTCCCGAGAACAATGGGTTAACCCTACAGGTTTTGTTACGCCGAGCGTGACAGCGGTGGATTTCAAGCTGGCATTTCGGGCTGAGAACTACAAAGATTGTAAGCTGTCAAACATGAAAGTGAGGTTGAAGCTTAGCGACAAACGTGGAATAAGGGGGGCGTATAGTGCTTCTTAAAATGGTTCCAGAAACCATAGCGGCGACGTGGCCAAATATAAGTGAGCATATAGAACGAGCGTTACCGGCGGATGAGCTAACCGAAACAACAATGAATAATCTGCTCAACATGTTACTACTTGAGCATGCTAGTTGTTGGGTTAGCTACGACTCAGAAAATGAGCGGGAGATAAACTTTGTAATAGTGTTAATGCCAGTTAACAACAGAATAACTGGCGAAAAGAACTTGCTTATTTACAGCATGTCGAGCGCTGGAAATGTTGATTTAAAAACGTCTAATCGTATGTGGCTTGAGGGATTTCAAGTTATGCAAAAGTACATGAAGGCAAACGGTTACAGGAAGTTGGTCAGCTACTTTAATGAGCGAAACAACAGGTCATTGAAAATGGCTGAGCGATATGGGGCCGAGATTAAGTATTACATTGAGATTGACATGGCCAAGGAGGGGTAGTTATGGGTGGATCTGGAGGTGGTGGAGGATCAGCTGGTGAAGTTAGCTGGCCAGCTTATTTGGAGAGTGAACATCAGACTTTATTAACCAACGCCAGAAATGCGGCGAGTGTGTCTAATCCATATCCTGGGGCTACCGCGTTTAACGGCGCGGGTTTGATTTCACAGATGGATGGCGCTGTGTTGAACTTTGGTAACGCTGTTGCTAACACAAATCCAGGTAATCCTGACGAGTATAATAACATCATGAGTACGTCTATCAACAGGTACGACGTTGTGCTTGGGGATAAGTTGGCTTATAGGGAATCTAATCCAAATTCTTGGCTGGTGTTGCAGGACATTTGGACAACTACTGAGCAGATGCTGTTTGCGGCGACTAAGATTGATGGCGAGTGGATTTTGCCGACTCCGTCCGCAGCAGATAATATCCCACTTAACTGGGAGGATCTTGAGTTTACGGCAGCTAATGATACGATTAGTAGCTGGACCGATCCCAGACTCGAGGCAGCAGATAACATCGACTCAAACATCGCGTCGATTAGTACGATTAATAGTGCTGTCTCGGGGTATGCGGCGAGGTTAGATGACACAATAGCTAGTGATGTGTTGCCAAGATTTCAGGCCGGTATGCGGGACATTAATGCTGTTCAAAGCAGCGCGTTTGCGATTGGTCGGGCGGTGATCGAGGGCATGAGAGATCGTGACGTAGCGAACTTTGATGCTGACCTCACCACGAAGCTGACTGCGCAACGGGACCAGCTGCTTAGCCAGGCGTATTTGCAAGATGATAAGATTCTAGCGGCGAATACTGATAGCGAGAACAAAGCGCTGAGTGCTGTTTATCTGCAGGCCGATAAGCTGAACGCGATGAACAGTGATAGTAAAAACAAGTCGCTTTCTCAAGCGTATCTTGATAATGACAAGCTCGTTGCCAGCAGCATTAACGACAAAAATAAAGCACTGGCGCAAGTGCATACTCAAGAAGATGGGATTTTTGCTACTGAAATAGCCAACGCTAACAAGCTACGAGCAGCGCAGCTACAACAGGCCGACAAGATAAACTTTGATAGTGATAAGGTCGCTAACCTGATTAATGCTGAGATGGCCAGGCATGGGACTACATTGATTTATCAGGATACTGATAGTTACTTTAAGCACCAGGAATCATCGTTAGGTATTTATGGAAACTGGGCTACGACTACTGTTGACATGAATCGAATCAAGTACGTTATGCAAAAGGAATATCAGGACAAAGAAGTTGAGTATGATATTTCTGGTACTAATTGGAGTATGGATATGGCGATGAAGATGGGTAATGTTCTTGCCGCGATTAGTGGTGGGACAAGCTACACACCAGGCCCGACTGGAGCGCAGAATGCTCTGGGTGGAGCATTTAGCGGAGCCGCGATTGGGGCCAGAGCAACGGGTAATGCCTACGGGGCAGGAGCTGGCGCGATTCTAGGTGGCATCGGCGCGTACTTGATGGGGAGATAAAACAATGGCTATTAATGAAGGAGCTCAGGCAGTTCAGGCATTGGCTCAGAATGCGCAGCAAGGAGCGGGGCAAGCGACGGCAGCTACCACGCCAGTTTATCCACAAGGCTCAGCGCAGCAATGGCAACAATCTGGCCAGCAAATGATTGCAGGTATTGCGCCTGGGGGAGTGCTTCAATCTCAAGCACCTCCTAATTATAACGAGGGATTGCCTACAGTGGTAGGTGATGTGGCGTCATTAGCTACACAGGCACAGCAGGCCAGAGCTGATGCGATTGGTGGGTTTGCTGATCCGATGGATTACCTGAATGACCTGACCAGTGGTAAGTATTACCAAACTGCGATTGACCAGCGCCAAGCTTACGACAACAATGATATCGAGGCGATCAGAGGCTATCAATCAAGTGGCGATCCTGTGCTCGATGTGATTATGAGCTGGGAGCGGCCTGTTTATGATGAGGTGGGAGTTTAGCTATGGCAATAACAGCCGCCGCAATAGTAGCATATGCTGCAATAGCAGCAGTAGTAGCAGCATCAGCGTCAACAGCTATCAAAGCACAAGCAGGTGATTTTGATAACAATGACGGCAACAATGACGCCTGGGGCAACTTTATGAAAACGCTTTTTATTAGCTTTGCGGCGAACACTGTGGCTGGGGGTGCGGGAGCTGCGGGCGAGGGAGCGAGTGCTGGGGCGGATGCTGGTATGTATACTGGAATGAGCAACGCAGAAATGGCAGGTATGGTGGCCAGCGAAAGTGGTGCTTATCAAGCTGGGGTTGGTGGAACAGCAGCCGCTAGTGGAGCAGGACAAACGGCTACGGGGCTGGCTGAGACCACCACAGCAGCATCAAATGTTATGGATGCCGGGAATGTTACTAGTGATACATTAGCAGCGACGCAGGATGCTGGAAGTCAGTTTCAGGCAGATAATACATTAAGTAATTTGACTGGTCAATCTAATCAGGTTATGGCTGAAAAACCAACTAATGTTTTCGAGGGAGCTTATGATTGGACGAGTAAGTTTGACGCCGACAGAGATATTTTTAAGTGGCTGTCGGATTCAGATGACAGCATCAACAGCATGTTTGATTATTCCGAAGAAGCTGATGTAGCCGCGAATGAACTTGGTGAAAATGTCAGTCGCAAGCCAGCGCGGAATCCGGCGCTTGAGCAGTTTGCCAAGCAGCTAGGTGGAACAAGTGCGTTTGGAGGATTTGATCCACGGAAAATACAGAGCTTTACCCAGGCAGATATATGGGAGCAGGAACAGGAAGAGTTGAAGAAGCTGATGGAGCAACCTTATAGCGATGATAGTTTTATGGGCGGATTTAACTTCGAGCAATCTGGCAGTGGGTTTGCTTAATTGGCTATGTTCAATAATTGAACAAAGGGCGGATATGTTAAAAGAACAAGAAGACGTTACGGAGACAATGCAACGGTGCTTTGGAAGTACTAAGGCTACGGCCAAAGTTATATTTCCCGAAAGGTTTAATTTGCCGTTTAGCTCATTGCATGAGGAGATTTTCAAAATCCTCGATGATGATTCGATCAAGCAAGCGGTTATTGCTGCGCCCCGTGGGTTTGGCAAGACCTCGCTTTGTACTATCGCGCATCCGGCCAAAAGGATTCTTTTCGGCGAGAAGAAGTTTATCGTGCCGATCAGCGCGACCGCGACAAACGCTGTGACGCAAGGCGAAAACTTAAAACGTGAGCTTTTGTATAACCCGGTGGTGAAGGAGCTTTTCGGGCCGATGAAGAGCGAGAGCTTTTCACGTGATCAGTGGATCACCGCAAGCGGTACGATGGTGATGCCTAGAGGCGCAGGCCAGCAGGTTCGCGGGAATTTATTTGACAAGTATCGGCCTGATTTGATCATAGCTGACGACTTGGAAAACTCCGAAAGCGTGATGAGTGAGGAGCAGAGAAAGAAGCTCAAGGACTGGTGGTTTAGTGACGTTTGTAACTCGATCAATCGAGCGCTGGACAATTGGAAAATCATAGTGATTGGAACAGTGCTTCATGAGGACAGCTTGTTGATCAATCTGCTTGAGGACCCTGCGTGGCATTCGGTTCAGCTTAGTATCTGTGACGACAATTATCATTCTAACTGGCCGGACTTTATGGATGATGCGGCAATTATGAAGCTGCGTGACGAACATGCTAGTCGTGGCCAGCTTGATATGTTTTATCGTGAGTATAGGAATATACCAGTTAGCACCGAGGATGCCACGTTTCGACCAGAGTATTTCCAGTATTATAACGAGCCAGATCTGGTCGATGACAAGAACATCGAAAACGTGATTATGATTGATCCGGCGAAAACTGTCAAGCTTCACTCGGCCCAAAGCGCGATTGTTTGTGTAGGGATCGATCGAGCTAGCGCCAAGATGTATGTGCGAGATATTGTGGCCGAGAAGCTTTATCCTGACGAGCTATATACTCAGGCTTTTGAAATGGCTGCAAGAATGAATGCTAAAGTGGTCGGTATCGAGGTAACGTCGCTTAACGAATTTATTACTCAACCGATTAAAAACGAGATGTCAAAGCGCGGTCAGTATTTTCAACTAATAGAGCTTAAAGCCCGTGGAAAAAAGGAAGATCGGATTGCTGCGTTGGTCCCGTTTTATCGCCAGGGATACATGTATCATAACAAGATTTGCTGCGGCGGTTTGGAAGGCCAGCTTTTGGCGTTTCCCCGCTCGCGGCTTGCTGATATTATGGATGCGCTGGCGTATGTGGTTGAGATGATGGAGTTAAGCGAACGTTACTTCGAGCCGCCAGAACAAGATGATCCGGAAGATGAGTTTAAAGAACTTGATTATGACGAAGCAGTTAATGACTGGAGGTATGTGTGATGGCAGAAACAACAGCAGCGGCAACAACGGGAGTAGGTGGGTTTAAGTGGGATGATTTGACGAAAATGCTCGGTAGGTTTATGAAGAAGCCAGAGAACCAGCGTATGATTATGGATATGATTAAGCCTATGACACAACGATATGATCCGCGGACTGGCCAGATGATTGGTGGGGTTGGAACAGGGATGCTGGAAGGAGCTAGCAATTTGATCAATCGAGAGGAAGTCGGCAAGACAGCGGCCGCGCAAGCTCAAAGGGAGCAGCTTTATAAGATGCAGTTGTTAAAACTACTTGGGCGAAAAGAACAGCCACAACAGCAACCAGCTATGTTGCCTGGCCAGGGGCAGGAGCCAAGAATGTGGGGAGCCAGCGAGTTAGGCTATGATAATACCAAGCCTCATCCATTGATTGGAGGGTACTAATATGCCAGAGCCAGGGAGTGCAGAAAAACAACCAGATGTCAACGCAAGAAGATTGGCAGGGTTAAGGGAAGCGCTTAGAGTGCTTGGTGATAGTACGGCCACGCTCAAGATCGGGCCAGATGATTCGGTGACAACTACGTATGCCGCGATGAAGGATAATTTGCAGGCGCAAACTCAGGCCACCAAACAAGCCGGAATGCCAAGCTATGGTGGAATTAACGCTGAGAATGTGATGCAGCTAATGAAGCAGCGAAGTTTGCAGGACCAGCAGTTTCGCCAGCAGCCGATGGATATGAGCCAAATGGCGTACCAGAATGCGCTGGCAGGTCAGGCCCGAGTACAGCCACAGATGAAAATGGCTGACATGGCTATGAGGTTTATGCAAGGAGCGGAAGCTCAGGACACTGCGTTGGGGGTGGCAGGGATTAATGCCAATTCGAGACAAGCAGTCGCATCAGCAAAAGCTCAATCTGCGCTGACGTTGAAAAAGCTTGAGATCGAAGGCAGGCTTCCCGCAGCGGCAATCCAAGAAGCTAATGCAATAGCTCAGCAAGTAAAGGCTACAGGTGGGAGCGACGAAGAAGCACTTACAGCCAGAATGAACTCGCTTCAGGGTAATCCTACTGTGGAGCAGATTCTCGGTAAGGCTATTGTTTCCGCCGCTGGTGGGACAGCTGGACTTGGTGGTATGGTTCCGGAGATAGCTGCGCAGGTCAAAGATCAGTACGTTAAGCCTCAGAAGGTTACTAGGGCTATGCCGAGGCCAAATCCAAACATCGCCAAAGCTCCTCCGATGGACCAGTTACGTGCGGAAGGAGAAGCATCGAGTATCAGAACCACAGGTAAAATGCCTGCCAAGTATTGGAAGATTGATGCCGAGGTCCCTGGATTGGGAAGGGTTACGAATGTTTTTGGTTCGTGGGCAGAGATTGATCTTGGAAATGGTGAGACTCTGGTGGTCACTAAAGGAAAATAGCAAATGAAAACAACACTTCCAGGCGGCAAAGTAGTTAACTTTCCTGACAGTATGTCCAGTGATGAACGTAATCAGGTGATAACAAGAATGTTAGGAGAAGGCCAGGAATCTGAAGAGCAGTCTACTCCTCAAACATTGCCTAGAAGGTCAACTGTAAGGCCCAGCTGGTGGCAGAATCCAATGCCTGGGGACGAGGAACCTGGGGCTATGGGAGTGCAGACTCCGGCTATTCCTCAGGAGGCATTTCCATCGACTGACGCAGGGCCGCTTCCTCCGGGCATGGCTATGCAGGCCACACCAGAACAACGGGCCGATCAGAAAGGATTGGAAGATCCCTGGCTTGATCCGCTTATGGTTGCGCCTGGAGCTGGAGCTATCGCTGGCAGGATGGCATACAAGGCTGGAGTGCCACTAGCTCAGGCCGCCGTGAGGGCCGTAGCAGGAGCCACGGCTGCGTTGCCATTTGAGTATGGAATTGGGGCAGTTACAGAGGAAGTAATTCCAGAATCATACAGGTTACCATTCAATCTAGCTATGGCTTTAGCAACTGGAGGGATTGAAAACCGCCTGGCCGACATAGCCTCGGAGAGTAGCTTGCTGGCCGCAAAGTGGTTTGGAAAAAAGGCTAATCATATTGTCCAGCTCGGGCCGCTCGCCGGACGCAAAGTAGTGGATATGAAAACAGGAAGCCAGATCGTTAAGGAAGTTACTGGCGAAGGAGCGCCCTATGTTCAAAAATTGAACACAGTGGATGAAGATTACGTAGCACCTACGAGCAAGGAGCTTTTTGGAGATGATGATATTCCGAACTTCGCTATTGAGCGTG
>Ga0114918_10004220_pt1 | contig 12536 bp, 16 predicted proteins | sample LantaG_FD_87015 | JGI IMG/M metagenome (GOLD analysis project Ga0114918, IMG submission 87015) | Deep subsurface microbial communities from Baltic Sea to uncover new lineages of life (NeLLi) - Landsort_02402 metaG | ecosystem: Environmental > Aquatic > Marine > Oceanic > Sediment | place...
AAACAAACTAAAACACCTAAAGTTATTTCTACATATACCAAGAAACCTGTCAAGTTTGAATCAGTATCACAAACAAAAGAGATTGGGTTTAAGTATGATTATAGTTATAAAGAAGTATACCAAACAGGTAAATTTAAAATTAAAGAGTTCTTTAAATCAAAAAAAGGTGGAGTGACTTTGGAAAAACCAAAAGGGTTATTAAAAACAGAACCTACAATATCTGTTGAAACTACACAACCTAAGTTTGATAATTTTAAACCTTTTAAACCATTTATCGCAGAAGTTAAACCACCAAAATTAAATATACCACCTTACAAAGTGCCATCCAAACCAGCAAAAAGTATAACACACACTAAGACATCTATACCAGAAGAACCAAAAATCGGATTTAAATCTACTCCCTCAGAAAAGTTAAAAGAGTTTAATAAAAAGGCTAGTGGAACAAATATAAAAGATATATATAAACCTGCCTCTGATATTAAAGGTGGGTCAAGTTATAAACCTAGTTTTGATGTTGATATTAAACCAAGGTCCAGAACTAAACCAAAAGTAACACAAGATACAGAACAAGATACAGAACAAATAACTGAACAAGAAATAATACTTGATAAACCACAAAGGTTTGTTGATCCAGTAATTCCTCCTCCAATCCCTCAACCAAGAACACCTGATCCTTTTATACCTTCACCTACTCCTCCACCTATTGATTTATTTGGTTTCCCTCCATTATTTAAACCAAGTGGTGGTGTAGGTGGTTCTGGTTTTAAAACAAGAAGTTATTATAAACAACCTAAACAATATACACCAACAGCTTATGCAGCTTTCCTAGGTATTAAAGGAAAGAAAACTAAATCAGGGGAAAAGTCAGGATTAGGATTAAGGCCAATACAAAACACCAAGCCAAAGAAAAGAAAGATGAGGCTATAAGATGCAATCACAACAAGAAAATAATAACCAACATTTATCAGATAACAGACAGTTTACAGATGGTGGCTCTATTAAATTAAGATTGGATACTGAGGATTTATTAAATAGGATTGAGTTATATATAAAAGGTACAACAGCATATATAAATCCCCAAACAGGAGAATATGAAGAAGTTAATTCAGGACATCCGAAGGCTAATAAACACGGAGTACAATCTATCATGGGTAGATTAAGTTTATTACTTAACCCACAAACAGTACAAGGCAATTGGAAAGATGAGAGGTTTATTGATGCATTATATAATATTAGGATGAGTTTAGCCGAAGACATAATGGTTAATAGGGAAGATTGGAACATAAGCACTAATGATTATATGGGGATTATAGATTCCATCATGGAAGCTTTGGAAGCTTACTTATCAAGATTACTTGATAATAAAGAAAGGGAAAGTTACGCACACACTATGAGGTCAATGGAAAGCAACACTCTGCAAAGTAAAAGGGGATTAGGTATATTTAAAAACTAATCACAGAGGATAAAAATGGCAGAAGTTGTAAGTATAATATTAAGTACAGTAATGTGGCTTGTCGCATTGGTGATAACTACAGCCGTAGTAATTGGGTTGGTTATTATATTAAGTTTTAAACACAAAATTATTATTAGGATTTTAACAAACAAAGGAACTAAGTTTGTTAAAACCCACAGGTTTAAAATTGGGTATGATAAAAAACGTACACCTTACATTAAGATGTTAGGTAATAAAGTTATTTATCCGTTACCACCAAGCGAAGCTATTAACATAACCAAACGTGGAAACTATTTTGTGGAAGCGTACAAACAAGAAGATAGCGATGAGATAACCTACGTTAAAGATACTGGTGATGAAAGTAATGTGTTTAAATCATTAAGTACAAATGAACGTATGTTTTACATAGATCAGATAAAAAAAGCTGAGGCAGGAAAACCTAGAAAGTTTTTAGACATCATAACTCAGTTTGCACCTTTGTTGGTGTTAATGATTGTAATGGTTATGATGTTTGCATTTTGGGGTGACTTAATGTTGCCAGCAGAAAAACTAGGATCTGATTGGGTAAAAACATCTGATAACTTAAGAGAAACAACAGAGATGCAAAAAGAAATTATTAGCAGATACCAAGTAATAAGGGATGCTAGTTCAGGAAAGACACCACCGAGCTGATAAAATGAAAGCAAAGAAATTGTTTAAAGGATTATTTATTTTTCTTTTTTTAGCTTTGCTTGTCTTTTCAGTTGGTGCAAAGATTAATGATGATTTGGATTTAAATAAAGATAAAAAATATAAAGGTTTTGAGAAGGCAGATGTTTATGCTAAGGTAAAATTTAAAACAGATATTACAACTAAAAAACAATTAAAAGAACTTGAGAAAGTTATTAAGATAACTAATAAAAAAGTTAGTATTGATTCTAAAAAATATCCAGAACTAAATATACCAGCTACATTAACTTTTTACAATGTATGTTATGATAATCCCGTTGCTGTACATAATGGTAAAATAAGATTTGATATTGATATTAATAAAATTTCTCATTGTACTATAGAGTTTGATGTTGATAGTTTTTCTTCATGGACTATAATTGATAATACTTGGAATGGTACTTTTAATGGAACAACAGTACATCCAGAAACTGGAAGATTAGTTCTTTCTCCTTTAGCATGGGGAGATTTTGATTTTGAATCATTACTTAATAATATAACTATTGAAGACCAAGGGGCACAAAGTAATGATTTTGATTTAACTACATCACCAAGTTTAAGTACTAATTGTAAATTTGGAAGTGAATGTTTAAATTTTGATGGTGTTGATGATTATGTTTTATTAAATGATAATTTATTTAATATAGATAGTTTTGAAGAAGAATATTATGCTTGTGTATGGTTTACAAGAGATGGAACAACAGATTCTTACCATGCAATATTAGGTGGAATTGCAGGAACATCAAACAGTTACCCAAGAATATTAGTAGATTCTGCTGGTGGTGCTGTTAGGTCTTACGCATACAATTCTACTAGCTCATTAGTTTCAGCAGTTACTTCTACTACTTTAAATGTTGGAGAACCGAACTTAATTTGTATGGGATACAATTCTTCAAGTGAACAATTATTAACTTATGTTAATGGTGTACTTGGTGGAACACAAGATTTAGATGTATTAAATTATGATAATTATAGTACTACAATAGGTAAATATAATAGTGATGCACCAAGTTATAAAACAAATGGAGAATTAGAGTGTGTTCAATCAGGTTATAATTTATCAGAGATACAAGATATTAATTCTTCTTCAACATGTAATGAAAGTTTAGCAAGTGGAAATACTATTCCATTAAACGAATGGACTAAATATCAATATGAAACCTCAAGATATAAAGATGATATAACAGGAACAATTATAGAAATTACTGATGATACCGAACTACCAAAAATTACTGATGAAGGATGTATGCTTAATGCAGAAAATTGTTTAGATTTTATTAATGATGGTGTTGATTATGATGCATTACCAACTGATTATAATTCACCAATTGATACAACCACTATGCAAGATTGGAGTATATCTTATTTAATGAATCTTAATAGTTTTGGTACTGGTGGGAGAACCCATATAATGGATACTATTAGTGGTGGTGGAACTACTTTTGCGATGTGGGCAAGTGGTGATTATTTTAGATGGATTGCTAATGGTAGTATTGGACAAGTAGAAGTATCACCAAGTATACCATTAAATGAAGACGTTTGGGTAACTGTTAGTTTTGATTGGAATGGAACTAACTATATAGCTAATGCATGGTTTAATGATACACAAGTTGCAACTGATGATATTTTAATTGATAATGTTGCATGGGTATCACAAAGTTTTGTAAAGTTTTTTAATCCAATATCTGGCAGAGCTTTTGATGGTACTGTTCAATGTTTAAGTGTTTATGATACTAAATTTGCTGGTGGTATCCCAGCAAGAATAAGCGAAAGTACTGAATGTGGAGATTATTTATTAAATGATGACCCTGAATTTGATGATGCTAGTGAATGGGTTTCAATGCCTTCATGTATGGAAGTTACAGGAGGAGAATTAGTTGTAAATTGTACAGGTAGTGAGTTTGGATTTGACCAAATGGATAATGGTTTAGAAGTTATTGAAGGACAAGTTAATGAAATATGTTTTGATATTACTAATTATACATCAGGAACTTTTAAAACATCTATTGGTGGTTATGGTCAAACATCAGCAGGAGCAAGTGCAATAGGGCATTATTGTTATGATTTAACTGTTGTAAACTCATTACAAAATGGTAGATTATATGTTCAGGCTAGTAGTGGTTTTGTTGGTACTGTTGACAATATTGAAGTAAAACCAAGCACAGTAGTTCAATATCCATTACAAGATTTTGTAAATGGTGACATGGGAGCTTTTAGTGTGGAAGAAGAAGGTTATCCAAGTATTAATGCAGGATTAACTGATTTAGATATGGAAACAACAGGAGTAGGAGAATGGATTGCTGATAATAATGCTTTATTAACAAAAGAAACAATTAATCCAGCAGAAGGAACACAATTATTAAGAATTGCTTATGATGGAACATCTAATCCTAATGCAAGAAAAAATGATTTAACTGAAGAAACAACATATAGGATAATAGGAAAAGCAAGAAGTGATGGTACTAATATTCCAAAAATTGTAATTAATTCTGAATTATGGATAGGTACTACATCTACAGAATGGCAAGATTTTGACATAATATTTGAAGCTAAATCTTATGTTTTAAGATTATGGATGACTACATCTTCAAATGGTTATGTTGAATTTGATGACATTGTTATAACTGAACAATCAACAGCATTATATTGTAATGGTATTAATGATATAATTGAAGATGACAACTTTCCTATTTTAACAAAAAATTTCACTTATGCAATGTGGTATAAAACAGAAGATACTAATGGTGGAATTTATAACAGAGATACAGAATTTTCTATTTCTTTATATCCACAATCTGGAAGTGATGCAAGATTTAGAGTATACGCTAGTAATAGTACAACAGCAAATGAAATTTTTAAAGATACTACAAATACAGGAGATAATACTTGGCATCATGGAGTTATAACTTATGATGGTAGTTTATGGCAAATGTATATAGACGGTATAAATACTGTAAATAGTACTATAATCACAGGAGATATTAAAAGTACAGTAACTGATAGTACATTATGTTATTATGGAACACAATATTATGAAGGTTACTTGGATGAGTTTAGTATATATGAAAGAGTATTAACTGCTGATGAAATATATGATTTTTATTCAGGAGAAGATTTATATTTTGAACCAGAAGGAGAATACATATCAGAAATTTATAATGCATCTGAATATGATATTAACATTTATACTAACAAATGGTTAAGTACTGTATTTGGTGGAGAAAATTTAACAGCTAATCAATATTCTGGAGATATAAATTATATTACTGAATTTACTGAATTTTTTACAGGAGATACTTATAACACAACTGTTTACACAACATTAATTGACGCTAATTTAATTCCTAGTTTTTCAAGTAATCAGATGATTATTGAAGGATATGGTGAAGAATCAGAACCAGAAAACTGGGCAGGGTTAGAAATGCAACCAGATTATGCAATAACAACTGGTAATATAAGTGCAAGTGTAGATGTTGATTTAACCATAAATGAAATTGAAAATAATACTGTTGCAGGTTCTTTTATTGAATTACTTGAAGATGGTGGAAGTGAAACTTATGGGTTATGTGGAATAGTAGGTATTAATAATAGTGAAGAAGGTGGATATAATAATTATTTAGTATTATGGGGTAGTACACAAGATGATGAAATATTAATAACAACAACTACTGGAACATTACAATTTAATTATAATTATCCAAGTGGATTAATAACTTGTTCTTTTGATGGAGAAACAGCAACAATAACTGAACCATTGGAAGAAGTAGGAGAATGGGAAATAAACTTAATAAGTTTTATTGAAAATTTTGATGAAATTAATTCATTTTATGCAAACATAAGTACAGTTTTTGATAATTTTGAATATGAAACTTTAGGAGATGTTCCAGATACTATCATATCTGGAGAACAAGTTTGGGCCAAAGCAGGTAACTGTGATACATTAACTTCACAAGACTGGACCCAAGCAACTTATAGTAATATAACTAATGCTTTTGTTTTTGATAATGAACAAGGAGAATGTTTCCAATATAAATTATACATTGATGGAGATTATACATACACACCAACAGTTGAAAATGCAACTATTAGCTCATATAAATTTGTTATGCCAGGGCTAGAAGATTTAAGTATAAATTGTACTACTGGTGCATGTTATGCTGATTCATACATATATGCAAATGCAACTGTTTTATCCACAGATACAGAAACATTAAACATTAATTATACTTGGTATAAAAATGGGTTTGAGGTTAGTACTAATGAATTTACAAACTTAACCAATGATACTGTTGTTGATATTAGTTATGGTATGAATCAATCAAAAGGTGATATATTATATTTCACAGCACAACCATATATCTCAACCCTTTATGGTGATGTACAAGGTTCATTTTATACAAGTGTATCAATAGTTATTGAAAATACTAATGTAAGCATAACTAGTTATTCACCTAATACAGCATATCTTAATCTTACACAAGCAGAAACAGAACAGTTTGAGATTTATTATTATGATCTTGATGGTGATGCTTCTGTTACTTGGTATCTTGATGGTGATGAAGCTGGTACAGGAGATACATTTGAGTTCCCAACTGCTTACACTTATGCAGATGATTATAATTTATCAGTTAATGTATCTGATGGGTTTAGTTCCGATTCACACAGTTGGGCAGTAACCATAACAGAAGTTGATAGAGATGGTATTTATAACATTGCTTTCATGTTAGGTGCTGGTTTAATAATGGCTGCTCTTATGGCTTTTGCTTTCATTATTGATAAAGAACATTTCTTACTAAAACTATTATGTATATTTTTTGTAACATATATAATAATGATTATAGGTAAATATAGTAATGTGATGTTGTTTGGTACTGTGTTTTATAATATATCCATCACGTTTATGAAAGTCACTTTGTGGTTCTTTAGGATATTTACAACTTATGTATTTGTTTATTTCATATATAGGTCGTATGTATTTCTTAGGGAGGCGATAAAATGAAACGAATAAGGTTATCAGTACATCCAGATTATGCAAAGAAGATCAGAACAGAAGCATATTTACAAGGTAAAACTTTAGTAGAGTATACAAAACAACAAGCAAAAGAAGTTGAACAAGAAACTAAAAACATTAAGAAAAATGCGAGATTCCAATATGATTTTTAATAAAAAAGGGAACACCCTTTTGGATAGTTTATTAGTTTTATTAGTTTTGTTTATATTTTCAATCTTTGCTATTATTGGTATGTATACTTTTGATGCTGTTAAAACTGATATTGATAGCACTGGTGAGCTTACAGTCACAGAAGCACAAGATACTTTAAACTCAACCTATGTAAACTATCAGAGTCTTATGGATAATGGTTTCTTAATCATATTTATATTTTTATGGATACTTGTTATAGTAGCATCTTTTATGATAGATACTCACCCAATATTTTTTATTATATCAGTTATATTATTAATTATAGTATTGTTTGTAGCAGGAACTTTAGGAAACTTTTATGTAGAGTTTGCTGAATCATCTGGTATTGTTGATGTTACATCAATGTTACCTATTATAGGTTTTGTTATGGAAAGGTTAATGGCTTTTATACTTGCGATAGGTATATCAATCATACTTGCATTATTTGTAAAGTTTAAAACAGGTTAAAATGAATAAAAAGATAATTGTTTGGATACTTGGATTGTTTCTTTTTATTAGCTTTGCTTATGCTAGTCCAATTGGTGGTGGTGATTTGTTTGACCATGATTTTGATTGGGGTGGAAGTGGTACTGTTGGTAATGGTTGGGTTGAAAGTGAGTCTGGTAGTTGTGTAGTAAGAACTGATGATAATAATTTAATTGTAGAAAGATTAGCCACAGATGGGTGTAATGGAAATGTATACCATAGTTTAACAACAGGAACAGATACTTTGTTTGAAACTAATATAAACATAAGTAATAGTGTAGATAGTAATATGTATTTAATGACCAGTGCAGGTGTTGGTTTAATAAATTTGTTTTTTGATTCTGGTAATATAAAATATTATAATGGAACTGATTTTATAGATACTGGTGAAAGTTATGTATATAATGAATATACAAACTATAAATTCTTTATTGATGATTCTTCATATACATTTAGTTTGTTTATAGGTTCTGATCAAATATTAAGTAATATAAGTTTTTATAATAGTGGAACAGTTGCTAGAGTTTATTTTAACAATGAGGGTAATTTAGCAACAAAATTATCAGTAGATTATACTTATTATACTTCTAGTTTTGGTGATGAACAACATGCAGTTTGGTTTAATGCATATGATTACCTTAATAATAGTTTTGCAGATATAGGGTATACATTTAATTTAACTATCAATGGAGAAACAAACGAATCATTAACTTTTGCATTACCACCACCTGCAAAAGAATCTGTAGTAAAAATATTATTTAATCTTTCTTATCCATATACGGCAGTTGCTGAAGGTTATGCACAATCAGTTGGGGTTACAGAATTACTTACAGATAGTCCAATGACATATAATCTTACTTTTGCACCTGTTTGGCTTAATGTTACTGCTTATGATATTGTTAATGGACAATCATTAAATAATTTTACAGTTACTGCTAGTAATGCAACATATAGTTATAGTGAAACAACAGCTAATGGTTTTGTTTATGTTCCATTAGGGGATGGAACATATAATATTGATGTAACTGCACCAAGTCTTACATCTGTTGAGTATAATATAACTCCCACAACAATGTATGAAAACTACACAGCAAATATGTACACATTAAACAGTATTAACTTTATATTTTATGATGAATTAACAAGTACTATAATGGATGGTAAGAATGTTACTATTGATTTTATTAGTGAATTAACAAGCCAAGAAAACTATACTACTACTGGTCTTTTATATGTAGATTTATTAAGCCCAAGTACTTACACATTAAGATATACCTCAGAAAATTATACAGAAAGACTATATTATTTTACATTAGTTAATGATACTAACTCACAATTAAACTTATATTTATTACCTAATGAAGCAGGATCAACAAATGTCACAGTAACAATCTTGGATGAAATAACAAACCCAGTTGAGGGTGCTTATGTTAAAGCTATGAAATATGATCTGGATACTAACACCTATATCTTAAGGTCAATGGGTGAAACAGATACAAACGGAAAGGTAAGGTTTGATTTAATATTGGATACAGAATTTTATAAGTTTGTTGTTGAATATGATGAAAGGATAGTTAAAGAAACTACTGCTACTTATTTATATGAAAATGAAATTACAATAATAGTTAATATAGGTGATATAGTTGCCGAAGATTATTATGATAGTGAACAAATAACATGGAGTCTTAACTTTACAACAGATCAACAGTTTAGATTCTTTTTTAATGACCCAAACAATTTAGTATCACAAGGATGTATGGTTGTGGATAGGTTAAGAACAAGTACAACTGTGCAAACTAATACCTCATGTGTAAGTGCATCATCAGGAACTATCTTCTTAGGTGTTTTAAATGAATCAGGAGCTACTTACAGGGCTTCTGTTTATGTAGTGCAAGATGGTAACACTGTTGAATTAGGTTCATTAGTATACACATTTAAAGATGAAAACGTAACAGGTAATCTAGGATTATATGCAATATTTATCCTTATGTTTGTATTTGCAACACTTGGTTATTGGAGTCTTGAATTATCATTAATACTTACACCTATACCTTTATTATTTGGTGTATACTTAGGATTATTAAATATCGGAATAACAATAGCTACAGTAGTTAGCGTAGCAATAATACTATGGGGTTTAATAGCCCTTATAAGAAAAGGTCAAGATGGTTAAAGTAAGCAATTTTATAATCGGACTTGTATTGGTGAGTTTTATAGTGACAGGTGTAGGGTGGTTTTTATCAGATTTAAGCACAAGTTATGATATTGAGTATGATGAATCAGAACTAGGAGCGTATGATAAACTTACCGAACTTAGTACACACACACAAGAAATAAAGAACGAAACCGAATCCATGCAAGAGTCGGAGGGTGCTTTAGATGTTATAGGTAGTATGTTTAACCAAGGGTATCAAGCATTAAAAGTAACTATGAAAAGCTTTGGTGTATTTAATGATATGTCCGACAGTGCAATCAGTCATGCTAACTTAGGAGAAAGAGGAGCATATATTAAAACATTCATTGTAACAATCATATTAATACTATTGTTTATTGGAGTTATAATATCTGCAATAGTAAAAATGAGGATATAAAAATGGTATACAACTTAACAACAGCAAGTAATTCAACTAGCCTTTATGCTATGTCACATGGGGTTAATGATGCATTAAGTGGATGGCCAATGATGTTAGTTTTAATATCATTCTTTATAGTTTTACTTGCTATGTTTATGTATCGTGGATTTATTAATGCCACTCTTGCCTCAAGTTTTATAATTACTTTATTGACTGGTATATCTTGGACTTTAGGATTTGTTAATTTTTACTTTATATTCTTACCATTAATAGTTTTAATAGTAAGTGTAATTATAAAAATGCTTGAATAGGTGATAAATATGGGAAAAAAAGATTTATATATGGTATTTGGTAAAAAAAAAAATGAAACATCAGGCAATTTTTATAATTTTTTAGGCTCATCAGAAACAGATGCAAAACAACAAGCCAAAAAAAAATATAATTTAAAAGTACTTAGTGTTTATAAAAGATAATATTATTTTATTTTTTTACTGTAATCATAAAAATGCTTAAATAGGTGATAAATATGGATAGATTAAAAAATTATACAAGAGAATTTAGATTAATAAAAAGTACATTAAATCTTGGATTAAAAAAAGACGTATCAGAAACAAAAACAGGGAAATTATTAAAATCAAAAGGTTTTTTAAGTACGAAAGGTAAAACAAATACGAAAGGTAAAAAGGCATTAGAATTCCTTTAAAATTATTATTTTATTTTTTTACTGTAATCATAAAAATGCTAAAGTAAGTTTGTTCCTAAAAAGAAGTAACTTTTGAAGCTCCTTTTTTATTTCTTTCTTTATTTATACAATATACACATATACAATTACTATACCACTCAGTGGTTATAATTCTCCCACAAGTATCGCATTTACTCATTTTTTATCACATCCATATAATTTTATATTTGGTAATTGTTCATATCGTGTTTTGTTCAAGTAAGGACAATAATTCTGTTCACCAAACGAATATAATCGGCAAGTGCCGTTGTCGTTGAAACAGTTAGGGTTTTCATTTATTAATATCTTAATCTTGGCTTCAATATCATCACTAACAGTTTCAAGTTTCATTTTAATTTATTTAACATTTTATTAACAGTTCCTAAATATAAAGTATGTAAATATTTATCTTTAATTTTGAGATTATGATTTAAAACTAAATTATTAACATCATCACATATTTTATATAATTCTTCTTTTAATTCATCAACAGCAACCCATCTTTTGTTTCCTCTTTCTGTTAATTTTTCAAATTCACATTTTTGCAATAAAACCAATCTTTCTTGTTCTATTTCCCAATCTGTTTTAATTTCCATTATCCCACCTCAGTTTCAAGTTTCATTTTATTACCACTTCCTTAACCCTATACAAATGATACCAATTCTTATTACCATTTAATCGTTTAATATAATTTAAACAATCTTCTTTAGTCCCTTGAAAACATATTTCACAATCCAATGTTAATATATATTCACTCATGTTTATCACCTAATGGTATCAATATATTGTACTAAAAAAGTATGCCCATGTTTAGTACATTGCCATTCTCCTTTAACATCTTTAATACAATCCACTACATCACTATAAATTTCATCTCCACAAAATGGACAAAATATTTTAAATGGTTTCATCTTATCACCACATTTTCTTACAATTATTACATATTGTTACTGGGATTCTGCAATTTTCATCATATATAAAACTAAAACTTAAATCCCCTGAACCACAGCTTAGACATTTATCCATTGTTTTATCTCAGTTTCAAATACCGTATCTTCTTCTTGTTTTTCTGCGAGAGGTTACTTATAGCAACCTCTGGTTTGTTCTTAGATACTACAAAACACATAAGGTTAGTTTTTAATGGAAGTTCTTTATCAGCAAACTTCCACAAATTAGACCATAGCTTTAATTGTTGGTCATCTGTAAGGTTTTGCATATCAATAAATATATGTTTAATATTGCTCATCTTCTAAACTCTCCACACAAAAAGCAGAACATTTTTTCTAGTTCTTTATTCATTGTATCACCTTTTGTCCATTAATTAGTCATTTTATAAACATACCATCATAAGTATATTTTAACTGTCTTTTTGTTGGGTGGTTTTGTGAACAGTTATAATCTTATGTACAACAG
>Ga0114918_10004221_pt1 | contig 12535 bp, 31 predicted proteins | sample LantaG_FD_87015 | JGI IMG/M metagenome (GOLD analysis project Ga0114918, IMG submission 87015) | Deep subsurface microbial communities from Baltic Sea to uncover new lineages of life (NeLLi) - Landsort_02402 metaG | ecosystem: Environmental > Aquatic > Marine > Oceanic > Sediment | place...
CAAAAAATAGGACCAGTTGTATATAGCGTGAGAGTTGAAGATGATTATGGATATAAAGGGGCATGCTGGCGCTATATAACGTTTGCTAGATCTGATCAGAATGCTATTGAAAAAACAATAAGAAAAATAAATAAAGAATTTACTCGTTTTAATAAGGTTTTTAAATACGCAGCCTCAGTATACACCCCATACTCTGTCAAGAAAGAAGAAATTGGTGTGTTAGAATATTTTGAAGGGGACGAAAGGTTATGAAAAAATGGAATTGGAGCATATTTTGGATAATAATTATAGTGTCATCCATAGGGATATTGTCCAATAAAACTGTAGAGACTTTTGGTGAGGGGATATTAGCAATCTTAGTAACAGGAGTGCCAATTGGATTACTTTGGGCATACATTGCTAGAAAAAAAGAATAATTAATTAAAACTATAATATTATGACAGATACAAGTAAAACTCCAATGAGCTACAAAAAGGAAAAGCTAAAAGAACCATTGGTCCTAGAGCCAGAAGATTGGTCTAAGGAAGAATGGGAAACTATTCGTAAAATATTTACCCCAGGTAGACAAGCAGAAAGAATAGTTGTTACAGTTGAAACACTTGAGCATTTCTCAGAGGATAGAGAAGAAGAATATGAAAAAGGTCAATGGTCTTGGATGATGGATTACTGCAAAAAGAAAAATTTATCACCTGCACAAAGCTCGGCCTGGAATGAAGCAAATGAAGAATATTATAAGAGAGAAAATAAATAACACTGAAACTTATCCCCAAGTTTATTCGTATATAAAATATGACAGCTAACGATTATAAAAAAGCTACACAGCGTTTGATAAATTTCACATATGTTTTAAAATCCATAAAGGAAAATAAAAACAGAAAGTGGGACATTCAAACTAAGCTTATTTATACTGGTAAAATGTTAAAAATTTTAAATACGATATAATGGCAACGGTACTTGGAATTATGAAACACGGGTTCCATATACCGAAGAAGAAATTACAAAGCTGCCCAACATCAGTGGATGGGAAATGAAATGGAGTGGAAATATATGTTCATCAGGAACAAGAAAAGAAGCAGAAGAACAAGGATTTTTAAATGCATTTGGAATTTTAGAGAGTCAACTAATTGATAATATTAAATAACTATGGGATTAGAATTAAAACTCGTATCACCCAGATTAGCCAAACTTCTAAAAGAAGCAGGTTTTGACATAGGCACCATATATTACTATGATGCTGTTGGAGATAAATGCTCAGAAAGTACAAAATTAAACTGGAATATAAGTGTTGAAGCTCTTTATTCAGCACCAACCCTTGAGCTTGCCAAGATGTGGCTCAGAGAGAAGCATAATATGTATATTGATATAGTTAGCGATTATATGTTATATAAGGCAAATGAAAATATTTGTTTTAATATGATGATAAAAAAGAATCTTATACTGTGTGAAGCGTCACCTTTTGGAACATATGAAGAGGCACTAGAAGAAGGATTAATTGATGCATGTGAACTAATAAAGAAATAATTATGAAAAATTTGAAACTACCCTGTGCATCATTTGAATTAGCCAAACTTCTAAAAGAATTAGAGTTTGATGTGTATTGTAAGACCAATTATTATGCTAATGATTATTTAAGAAAATATCATGTTGCTGGTGATAGTTTAGACCATTGGGTTGCTTATATAAATTCAGGCAAGGAGTTAGGTTTTACATTTACTGAGTGGGACGATTTTAGAATTGAAAGTGAAATGTGTTACAAAGCACCAACCCTTGAACTCGCTAAGATGTGGTTCAGAGAGAAGCATAAAATAAATATTCAAATTGACAACGTGGGGACCCACTGGCAGCATAAAATGGATTGTTTGGATAATGACTATTCTACATATGAAGAAGCATTAGAATCTGGACTAATTGAAGCTTGTGAACTAATAAAGAAATAACTATGGAACTTACATTTGTATCATATAAATTAGCTAAACTGCTTGAGGAAATAGGGTTTGATTTATGCACAGGTTCAGATTGTTGGATTAAAACCCTTGATGGTAAATTAATGCATAATTCAGAAAGAGATCAAAACAATTGTCTTCATGACAGAACTTCAGATTATCTTGCACAACCTACTTTAGAACTCGCCAAGATGTGGCTAAGAGATAAACATTGTATAATCATAGAAACCTGTTTTGATACAATATCTTTTGGATATAGAGTATTCAATCCGTATAAGGAGCAAAACTACTTCAGTGATTGGATATGGAAAGAGTTGAATGGTGGATGGAAATATGAAGAGGCATTAGAAGAAGGAGTTAAAGATGCATGTAAACTTATTAAAGATGAAAAAGAAAAAGTGGCAAAAGCCGACAATCAAGACGCTTAACACAAGTAGCACTGAGGGTGGTAGAACATATTGCTCATTTGAAGACCCTGGTTCTTGTGGACCTAATGGACACTTTAGTTAGAAATTATGACAGAATATAAATCAATAGCAGCCCTATTAGATGTGCTTGGATACATAAACCCCTGCCCTAATGCTGGAAAGTGGAACAAGAAAGCCCAGAAGTTAAGATCGGAGGCTTTGTTAAAATTGAATTTGAAACAATACCAGGTTGGTTCTGCTAAGGAATATGAGGGAGGCGGATATATTAAAGTTGCCGTCTATGAATACGAAGGGGTATTATATAGTAGAGCTTAGAAACTCTGAGGGGTTTTTTTTCGTATATAAAAGAAAAGAAATATGAAAAAGATATTAAATGTAATTTTATCAGAAATATTGGAAGCAATCATAAAACTTGCTAATGCAATGGTGACATCACTAATTTTTATTTTTATTTTTGCATTTTTCCTAATGATGTTCTTATTTGGACCAGCATTAGTGGTTGATCATTATGATGACAACGCATGGTCATTTTTAATATTCATTCCTGCGTGGATCATTGGAGTAATACTTATGAAACAGTGTGGAAATTTAATTAATAGATATTACCTAAATAGATAAAATGAGTGATAAACTTGATATATTGGACTTAGAACCAGGAATGGCGTTCTGGGTTAAAGAATGGGACGGGTGGTATGAGATTGTAAGCGTTAATTATACCTTAAGCAACAAAGCTGCGGTAACATTTAATAACAAAAAAACTTTATTTTTCGATAATAGAAGAAGATTTGAATTAATGTAATAAACAAATTAAAAGATGAACAGATTCTTAAAATTTACAGAACTTATTTTAGGTGTTGTTATAGCAATATATCTAATATCTTTTATTGGACAATGGGCTTATGAATTTTTATTACCTAATAAAAATTTTGGAGATCGTTATGTTAATATAATATTAGCTCATCTATTAAATTTTGGAGTTGGAGCATCTTTATTATGCACTATGTTTTATATATTTTTACTTTTTAAATCAATTTGGAATTATATTATTTAATATGAAAGAGATCAAACCAATTAAGCCAGAATACAGAAGAGGTAATTTTGTTGTAAGTGAATGTGAAGTGACAGAAAATATCCAAAAGGATGGGTACACATACTATATAGCCAGAGTTAAAATAGCAAATAATAAAAACTGGTGGACTAGAAATTTTGCAACAAGAGTTTATTCTTTAAATGATAAATTTTTATATGCCATAGATAGTTTAATTAATAACTATAAAAAATATGAATCTATTGAACACTTAAAAGAAGAGCTACACATCGCTATATTAAAAAAATTAAAATTTTTAAATACTTCAACTGAAACTGCAATAGTAAAAACAAAGGTAATGAAATGTAGTAATTTAAAATGACTGCCAGACAAATAATTAAAGAAAGATAATAAGACATAATGTGGGTATTGCAATTAAAACAACATGACATTTTTCCAGACGATAGTCGATATAAATATCAAATTGGAATGTATTTTTCATATAAAGTGAGATTCCAGCCTATTAGATTTGTAACTAAAGCAGAAAATGCTTGCAAATTTAATACAAAAGAAGAAGCAGTACAGTGTGCTAGAAGACGGCTCATATCATTTATTGGAGAAGAAATTTGGGAACCAATTGAATTAACTACTGCAAAATAAACTTAACAGGTAATTGATAAGGAACAGAAACTTTCTTTCCACCCTGAATACCTGCAGTCCAATTCGGCATACTTCCAATTACTCTCAAAGCTTCAGCATCCAAATAAGGATCAACCATCCTTAATAAATGTACATTAACAACTTTTCCGCTACCATCTATAGTAAACCCGACCCAAACTATACCTTCAACACCATTACTAACGCAAATCGGAGGATATGTAGAATTATCGGCAATCCAACTCATAAGAGCTCCATCACTTCCATCAAGAAAAGTAGGTACAATCTCAACCATATAAAATGGAATCACCTCTTCAACTTCACCATCAATAAAAGGAACATACTCAATTGAATCACCTGGATTAACCTCAATGTCAGGAATTATAATATCAGGAACATCTACATTGTTATCAACAACCTTGATCTCCACAGCTATATTTTTTGGAGGAGGGGGTTTCTTAATTTCTTGCTTGGTTATAGGAACCATCTCTTCGTAAAAATCATTGTTTCCTTTGTCATAAACATCTGCATTTATTAAATCCACACTGGACCATTCAAATGCTAAGAGAACAATTGCCAGTGCAATTGCTAATCCCATTTGTAGGAATATTGATCTCTTATTCTCTAAATTTGCTCTGTTACTTTTTTTCATGATAAGATAAATGCAAATCCTATACCAAAGTATTTTTGTATGATAAGATAAATGCAAATTCTATACATATACAAATTATTTTGTTGTTAAATAAATTATTCGTAATTTTGAAGTCTAATATTTAAATTATGGATAAAATGTCACTGGTCGAGGCCAAAGAAAAAGGAAGATTGCTAAATGAAGCGCTTAAGATAATCGTAAAACTAGCAAACAACGAGCTTGCAGATGTAGATGGAGATTGTTGTGAATTAGATGAAGACAGTATTGAAAGTGTGAAAAGATTAATCGTTGAGGCAAGAACTTTAATAACAGATAGATGGTGGGAATCTCTTAGGTAAATTATATATTATGAACTGGAAAGAAATAAAAGAAAAATGTCCTAAAGCATTTCAAAAACTGTAGATTGGCTACATTGTGATGTTAAAGTAATCATAGAAGATTATGAAATTGTAACATATATACCTGCATCGCCTGCACAACACCATATTCAAAGACGTGATACAATGAGTGTGCGAAGACTATATGATTTCTTTGATGAGCAAGAAATTGGTGTATGGATTATGCCATTATTTAGTTTAACAGAAGATAAAATAGATTATTTTAGCGGAGCTATTGGCGGAGTTAGTGTTGGTGAACAAAAATCAAGAACAGAAATTGAAATAATTGCCTTTACTAAAGCATTTGAAATATTGGAAAATAAAATTAATTGAAACCAACTAATAGAATTTTACGTATATAAGAAAATGGGACACAGACAAGAAATGACCTACGAACAAAGAAGAGATTGGGATTTGATGCAATATCAAGCTAAATTAGAGGCTAGAAGGGGAAACAACTTCTCATATCTTAATGACGAACAACGTGAAGACCTGGAGAAAAAAGGATATAAAAAATTTATCTTTGATGATGATAAAAAAGAAACACCCTATTCTAGATATGCAAAGGAATGTGTGAAGACTCTAAGAGAATCTGGACACTTTGCAAGAATCGTGGTCAACCCGTGCTATAAAATTATAGGCGGACAAACATACTCGGTCTGGTATAAAAAAAAATCTAATTCTTAATCTTCCATGGAAGAAATACATAATCACAGCATAGAAGAACGATTAAATGGAATATGTAGAGCATGTACATTAAATGCAAAAGAAATTAAAGCATGTCTTGCATATTCTACCATAGGAGATAGAGCATGTGATAATAGACATATTCCAGGTTTTGATAAAACTAAAGACAAACTAAGAATTTGTATAAACAATAAAATAAATGGGAATATATAAAAAGCCACAAACACAACAGCAAATACAATCAGCACACTATAAAATGCTGATCAGATACTATGAGGGTAAACTCAAAATTGCAGTAGAAGAAAATAACGATTTCAGCAAAGAATATTATGAAAAATTCTTGCAAATAACAAAGGATAAACTAAAAGCTATGGAGAAATGAAAATAAAAAACTTAACATTTTCAGCACAAAAAGGAACCCCTGGTCATTGCTTTGCAGCACAAATATGGGCAGAAGATGGTAGCTCCTTGGCTATAATAGAGCCAACCGAAAATGAAGATGATGCAACTGCGATTGCTCAACTAATGCATGCATCTCCTGAAATGTTAGAAGCATTAAAAACAGCACTTCATGGTTTTAAACAAGTAGAAGACTGTGATAAATACAGAAACACAATAAATATAATTGAAGAAGCAATCAAAAAAGCAACTCAGAAGCCAAAAGAATTTAAATTGCCAGTTGACTACAACTCATTAAATGCAAAGAGTAGAAAAAAAGTCAGAGAACAATATGTGGAAGAACAAAATGGTAAATGTTTCTATTGCGGGGAAAGTCTAACTGGCCCACCACCAATCAAAGTTACAAGCAAGGAAATTAATTTGAAGGCATTTCCTCCAGGTTTTTTAAATGCTCCAATACATCTGCAGCACGATCATACAACAGGATTGACTGAGGGGGCTGTACATGGATACTGCAACGCTGTATTGTGGCAATATGAATTTAGGTAAAATAATAGCCTATTAAACTTACAATAAGATGAAAGAAATTATACCATGGGAAGATGAAGATAATAGAGATGACTTTGTACGTCATACTGAAGAGTATTTAATAGCTGCATTTCCAGAAAAAGATTCAAAAAACCCTATACCTATCAGTATATTTACAAAAATTGACTGGAGTTGGAAAACTGGAGGTACAGGATGGGCATGGGTTCCTCTTACATCTGATGAATCTCACAAAAAATCCCATAGCTATATAGATAATAGTGAATATAATACTCTTACTAAAGACTTTTGTCGTATGTATGCATTCGATTCCTTCGATGAATTTCTAGAATATTGTATAGAGTTTAAAAAGAAAAACCCAAATCTTATAACTAAATGAAAAAAATTGAAAATATGAAAAATATAATAATCGGAATAGTAATCGGTGTATTACTTATGACAACAATCGCAGCAACTACAATAGGTGGTGATTTATTAACGTTTAAACCAGCAACTCCAAAGAGTACCATAATAAAAACATATTACAATGGTATGTCGCCAGATGCTTTTATTAGTGCAGGGATAAAAAAAGGCTACCAAGTACAACATTTTGGAACCAGCAACTATTATTGTACAATTGTAATGGTTAAATATTAAGATAATATGATAATAGCAATAGATTTTGATTACACCATAGCTGAGAATGGATATCCAGATATTACTAAAGCAACTCTTATTAAAGATGCAAAAGAAGTAATCAATAAATTATACGATGAGGGACATACCATATTAATATGGACATGCAGATCATCATACAAAGATGCAATACAAAATTGTGTAGAGTTTCTTGATAAACACGAAATAAAATATCACCAAATAAACAGAGAAGCCCCCTTAACAGTTTTTAAATGGAAGCACGTTCCTGATTATATGTGGTCACCAAAAATAGATGCTGACCTGTATATTGATGACAAACAAGTGGGTGGACTTCCTTCATGGAAACAAATATATAAAATAATAAATAAAGAAAAATAAAATGTTAAAAAATGTATTAATATGTGGCCTCGGAGGAGGATTAGATGTGCTAAACTGTCTACCACTATACTATAAGTTTAGAGATGATGAGAACTATAATGCCGTACACTTAGGCTCAATTAGACCAGCACCTCAATCATCTATAGAAAATGAAATTGGAAAATATCATGACCAGGCAACATGCGTTGATAATACTTCCAATATTACCTATAAAGGAAGATATGCTGAACCTTTTATTGCAGATGTATTAGAAGATGTTATTGTTATGTTTTCTAGAATAGATGCAAAAGGAAAATATAATGTAGGTGGACTAACTGATGCGATCCAAAGCGTCATAGAAGAAGAACACATTGATGAAGTTTACTTTGTCGATGGAGGCGGAGACTCCATGACACTTAAACCAACAGATATAATCGGCGAAAGTCAAAGTAAAGACGTTTTTAAGGGCGGAGATGCATTTGCACTCGAAGCGATACAAGATATCCCCTCAACTCTTTGCGTTACTGCAGTCGGCTTAGATGTGGACAGAGAGGGATTTCTTCATAGACTAACTGAACTTACTGAATATGATATCTACCTGGGCTCTCAAAATCTCAGAGAACTACCCGAAATATATATGTATATAGACGCTGCAAATAAGATTTTATATAGAAATCCAGGGGATGATAAACTTGGAAAATATAAATCACATACAGGGTCTGTTCTTTACTGCTCAATCAGGAAAGATTGGGGCGTAAAAAGAACATACGTCCAGTGGGAAGGTGAAGTTGATGGAGAGAAAGGGGTATTAGTAAGACCAGATCATGCAATGATGTATATGTTCAAAGCAAATAAAATTCATCAATTAAAAATTAACTATAGAGACAACTGGAAATAATGGCTACATTAAAAATAGAACCTGGATCGGAAAATCAGAGAGAAGGTAAGAATGTTGAAACAACTCAAGCTAAAATAAGGAATCAGTTATCACCTTATTGGTTTTTAGCAGATATGATTGTGACTTTTGATGAAGTGTCAGAAGCACAAAAGCCAGACATCTGGAAACTTATTCTAAAGTCTGCTAAAAAAGTAAATGAATCAAAAGATAAATTATTGAAATTAGTAGACGATACATATGATATTAACGCTATATTTTCTCCTAAAATTTACGGCTACTGTAAGCGCTTTGAAGATCAATGTAATCATTTAATAATAAATGAAAATCTAAGGATATGTTCATCACCAGATAAATGTAGTGCTAAAACAAATAAATAAAACTATGGTAAATATAATTCATAAAAATTGGGCTCTTAAGGACGATAAATTAGGTCAAGTTTATTATTGGGCCTTTAATGATTCATATATTTTTCTAAATTTTGAAAAAGAGAAAACAGAGCACTTAAAAAATATTGATCAAATTAAGGTTCTTTCAAAAGAAGAGGGTTCAAAACTTTGGGAAGAAAGAAATGTCAAATCCATAGGAAAAGATGGAAAAGAACACGATAAATTAACTGGAGCTGCTCTTAGACTAAGAGGTACCACCGATAAAACTGGAAAGTGGACAATGGACTTCTGTAGTGAGATAGGAAGTGTTTATGGGGCTGTTACAATGTTTGAGAGACTTGTTGCTATGTACAACAAAAGAGGTCTTAAGAAGCTTCAAAAGAAGCCTGCATTTAAGGCACTTGCTTATAAATTTCTTTTTATGAATGAGGTTTCAAATAGAGCATATGACGAAGAGCTTAATGAAGATGAAATTTTGAAAATTGTTGGTAAATATAAATCTTTGCCAAAAGATTGGAGAATGATAAAAATTAAATCAAAAGAGTCAAAGCACTATATGAAAATTGCTGATGAAGTTGAGTTAAAAATAGAAATTACCTCAGAGGAAGAAAAAGAAAAGATTTTAACCGCAGAAGAAACACTATCGAGAAATGCCAAAGAGGAGACTTTAAAAATAGAATATAATGGTCATGCTCCATACGATGATGCTCACCGATCAATAAAAAGAGAAATTGAAAAAAGAGATGATGAAGGACATGATGATGTTAAAATAGCCAAAAAACTTGTCGGGACCAAAATACATTTAGATGGAACTGGGTGTTACTATTGCGGAAACAAACTTGGCCTTTATATCAAAGATGAAAACACTGTTGAATACTTTATGTGGGAACATGGTGAAAACTATAGACACAAGAATGAGATTCCTGGAATTTGCGAAATGAAGGATAAAAAATCAAGAACCAATGAATTTGAATTGAATTTTCCAACTGGAGAAGTGATTGTAGATAATTATTTTCTTGATAAAGATGGAGAATATATGTTTGATGTTCCAAAAGATGAGCAATATTCAGATAAATATACTCTTCAAACATTAAAGGGTAGATTTAACCGACAAAATTATATTGCAAAAACTCATAATGCAGGTTATGCTCAGATGGGAAATATGGATATGCATGTATTTGTGTCGAAGGATAAAAAAACATTGATCTTCGGTCACGAACCTTTTGAATGGAATGAGAACGCAGCAGACAATAAGTTCAATAAGAAATTTGAAAAAGAATATACAAAGTTAGGAGAAGTTTCTCTTAGCGTCTGGAGATGGGAGTGTGCTGATAAAAAGACACTAGCTGATGCTGGCCATTCTGGTGAAGGAGAAGTGGTTGCTAAAGTAATTCCAGGAACATGGAAGGTTAAACACTTATACGGAAGCGTTGCTTGTGAGAAGAATACACATAGATATATGACTTATAGTAAATTAACCTTAAAAAATAATGAATAAAGAATTTGTACCATATCCAGAGGCAGTAGCAATGAAAGAGCTTGGTTTTGATGAAGAATGTATGGGATGTTTTATGATAGATTTTCATAAACATTTATGTCATGTACTTAATTTTAATAATGCTGATGATTATATTAAAACTTCTAATTCAGGTAGGAAGCCTAGGTCTTATATTAAAGCACCACTCTGGCAACAAGCATTTGATTGGTTTGAAAAGAAATATAATCTTGAAGGACTTGTAAGTAAACATTTTCAACACTCCCAAAAAATATCAGAGGTGGAAGAATTTTTTTATATTTGGAACATATCTGATTTTAACAAAAGAAGACAGATGGGTGAAATAGGAAATCAGTGTATTAAGTCTGGAAGTGAATTGAAACATGAAGAAGCAAAACTCACCTGTTTGAAAAAATTAATTGAAATTGTAAAAGACAAATAATCATATCAAATTTGGTTCAAAATACTTTTTGCACTTTCATTTTTTTTTCCTATCTTTGAAAAATGAAATATATTATTAACAAACTACCAACTCAGGAAAAAATTGAAACTGCAGCAACTCAAGATGCAATGGACTACTGGGGACACCGTGATCGAGATTCAGAACGTGGATTTGAACATGGTGTAAAATGGCTAATGGGACAACTAAAAACCCAAGAGGAATTAGATAGTGAGAAAAAATGTCAAGACGTTGACTTTAAAAAGAATCCAAGTCTGTGTGAACTTTGGCCAAAAAGCTGTAAAGGTTGTATTCTATTTTATGCAAAAAAAGACGAAGTATGATAAAAGCAAATAAATGTACGCCAGGAGTAACATATTTCCTCACAGGAATGTGGTATGATTATAATTTTGAAACTCTAAAACATAAACCACTTATTAATGCCCCTGTTAAATTTATTGGCAGAGATAAATCCACTAAGAAATCTAGAGATTGGCTCAATAGTAATGGACAATTTATATTTCAAAGAGAATGTGGAAAAATAATAAATATTACTGCGGATAGTGATCTACTTTTAACACCAATTGAAAACCCTGAAATACTAAGTTAATATGGAAGATGTTAGAAAATTAAACAAAGAACAACTCTTAGAGTTAAAAACCAATATAGATGCACGTTTGCGTCATATGGAACAAGAGGAGAAAAAACAAATAAAAAAACAAATAAAAGAACAATTAAAAAACAAAACAATATTATCAGATTTAGATGATGAAGATAGTATATTTTGTGTTAATTTTAGTGGTTCAAAAATATATAATGCAGAATATGTTAAAATTTACTTTAGTCAAAGAATGGATGATTATACAAAAGTTACCACACAACATGATAGTTTGTCAATGGGATGCAGTGCATCTATTCGTAGTGAGCTTATGGAAGGACATTACTTCTTACTTGTATTTTCTTCTTGTATGTACTTCTTTACTCTTAAATCAGAAACCTGGAAAGAAGATATTAAAAAAGCATTAGATTTCCACATCAAAATAAAAAAGGAAAATACTAATAAAAATATAAAAGAACTTAAAGATAATTTAAAAAACTTTATGTCTGCTGAAAATAATAAGATTATAAAAGATAAAAGTAGTATATAATGGAACTATTTCAACTATCAACTGCTTATTCTTTTGAAAAAGGCCACTTAGATAAAATAATAGAATTCAAAGAGGCTCTAAAGGAAAGTAATATTGCATTTGAAGAGGTTCCAGCACATAAGCATTCAAGATCATTTGGTCCACAATATGTTATTGCAGCTCCAGAACAACAAAAAAATAAAATTTTAGAAATTCATAAAACAATTTATTATGTATAAAAACTGGTATCCAATGGCATTTTATCATCTTGAAAAAGAAGATGCAAAAATTGTCGATAAATTATTAGGAGAAGTAATTGAAAATTATCAAAAAAATGATGATGAAAATAATAAGGTTGCTCTTACTGTAATCGCTTATATAATAAGAGATTTGGTAAGGCTGGGTATTAAAGAAATTGATACAAAAAAAATATACGAAGAAGCTAAAGAAAAAGCAAAAGAATTATATAGTAATTATCATG
>Ga0114918_10004222_pt1 | contig 12535 bp, 19 predicted proteins | sample LantaG_FD_87015 | JGI IMG/M metagenome (GOLD analysis project Ga0114918, IMG submission 87015) | Deep subsurface microbial communities from Baltic Sea to uncover new lineages of life (NeLLi) - Landsort_02402 metaG | ecosystem: Environmental > Aquatic > Marine > Oceanic > Sediment | place...
AAAATAGGAGGCCTTGGGGGTAATCGTGTGTTTGGCCCCGTCTTTATGTAATCAGGAAAGTCACCGCGCTGTGGCTTTGGGGTGCGATCTAGAATTGGGAAATCAACTATCAAATCGTCGTTCCCACTCGGAACCGGCACAGTATCTGGGTACTGCCCCGGGCTTCTTTGTCCTAATCCGTCATCTCGAACCAACATCTCTGCTAATCCCTCAATACCGCCAGACCTGCCGGGAATTTGTGGCATTTGCTGTTGCTGTGGAGCGACTCCGCCAGCCGCTTGATCTTGCATGGCAAAGAGTTTTGACTTGAGCATCTCATACTGAGGGGTGCCCTCTTGCATCTGGTTTAGTTGCGAATTCATGTACTGAATTTGCGGATAAAGGGGGCTGGCTTTTATTTTTTCCTGCCGCTCGTAAAACTCTATAGGTGCTGCAAAGCTCATATTAGGTCACCAATTTTTACACGACCAATAGGAGGCCGCGAAAACGTCTTTTTTCTTCTGAACCGAGTCGCAATTGTGCCTCGCACGAAAATTGCGCTTACGCTCTGGGTTATCTCGCTTGATTTCCATGTTGCTATCGCCGTAGCGAACCACCTTTACCTGATCACCCTTCTTGGCTAGAACCTTAAACTTTTTGCTCTCGCCGGAGGTGCGAACCTGCTTGTTATAGCCGGGGAACGTCTGGCCGCGATACCGCAGCCGTCCGCTCTTTAACCGCTCTACGTCAGAGGTGGTAGCCATCAAGCATACTCTTTTATGACTTCTAAAATGACGGTGTAAGTGTCCGCACTGCTTGCGCCGATTGTCGTGAACAGAATGTCCCCGGTCACACCGCTGCCGGCATTATTAGGAATGCCGGTGAAGTCAGAGTAATCGTGGAAGCCATTGCTGTCTGGTGACAAGCCGATGATTAGGGTATTTGCTGTTGCATCGCACAATAGCTCAACCCCCATCCCAACACACTGCCACCATATCTTACACACGGTAACTTTAGTGCAAGCTTTACCGGCAGAGTTAGCCGTCAAGGCTGAGACATCAACCTTGACTACATTCGCTTCTCCGGTTCCGTCACTAATGTTAGTGAATTTAAGGACAGCCTTACGCTCTCCATCCTGAATGGTTTGACTTGTTACTGCATCTGCCATTGCCTATCTCCTATTCTGTGGATTAAGCGTCAGCGAAGGGCGTAACAATCGTTCCTGAACCAAGCAGCAAGGTGTTATGTACAAGGTAGCTGGCTGTATCAATTGCTGTTACTTGAATGACGCTGCCGACCAAACCGCCTTTGGTTGAGCCGTTGAAAGTCATTACATCATTTGCAGCAGCAGGGAAGAAAGCTTTTTTGGAGCCGTCATCTACAGCGACCATTGCTGCACCTTTAAACTTGTCAGTGCCATCGGTCAGGATGTCCAAGTCAGTGGCTGCGGTTTCAATGTAGAAAAAGAAAGACGCGCCAATGTTGTTGCCTTGGTTTGGAGACGTTGGATCAGATGGCGTGCTGGAGTCGATTGATGGCAAGGTGAACTTACCGTCTGCATCGTTGAGCATAATAATCTTGCCAGCGTGAGCCGCCACGGTAAGCGTGGTGTCTGCTGATAAGCTGATGCTGCTGTTTACGCCTGCGGTGATGAAGCCACCAAGCGAGCGTACTGGGCCGGAGAATGTTGTTTGTGACATTAGTATAACCTCTTTACGAAAGGATTCGCCCCAGAGTCTTCGTAAACGTCTGCTGAGTCAGTCGCTGGGGCTGGGTTTATCTCAGACCTACAGTGTATGCCAACTTTCCAATAAAAAAAAGTTCAATTATTTTCATTTATCTGTGTGTACATACTTGCACATCGACACGGGATCAGTATAATAAAGGACATCAACAACGCAAAGGAAAATGATGATGGAAAATTTAGTAAAAGCAGTAGAAGCAAGAATAGCCGAATATCGCGCCAAAGCAGACGCTGCCAGAGCTGCGTACTATCAGCGTATAGAAGAGTTTTGCGCGACTCACAACAACGGCGTTAAGCCTACTTGGGACGCTCAGGGCCGTGGTCACGCTCCACACGACGATTACGTTTACTCATGGGCTGAAGGTGATGCGATTTATACAGAAAGCTATGCTGCTGGCGCATATCTGCCTTTTGACAAAGAGCTTCACCCATCAATTCAAACTCGCGGAGTAGGCGTATCCAGCCGCTTTGAAGGCAATGGTCAGCGCATTACCTACGTCGATCTTGACGTTGTTGACGCTCTTACCGAGGCTTTAGCTTCAGATGATATTGAGATTTTTCATGGCAAGGTTTTTTATTCTGAAGGCGAAAAGTGCCATATGTACGTTAAAACCAAAGCTGCGGGTGTTTTTGATTTGATCGAAGACTTCATCATGGCTCCACGCCGTGCTGCTCAAGAAGTCAGAAAAGCAGAGCAAGCCGCCATCCACGCTGCTGCCGAGCCATGCCCAGCAGGTAGAGTTGAGATCAGCGGTATCGTGCTTACCACCAAATGGCAGGAATCTGCCTACGGATCAACCCTCAAGATGTTGGTTCAAGATGACCGAGGCTTCAAGGTTTGGGGTTCAGTGCCATCTAATCTGTATGACGTAAAAGGTCGATCAGTGTCATTCTCAGCAACCATTCAGCCATCAGAAGACGATGATAAGTTTGGATTCTTCAAGCGTCCAACCAAGGCTAAATTCAACGAAGAGGAGGCGGCGTAAGCCGCTCAAAGGAGCAAGAATGATTCACGCGCCATTCACCAAGCCGGTCAAGCGGGGGCGGCCACTAACCACTGGTCGGTTTGACACAAGGGCCGAGCTAGAAGAAAACGTCATAGACCGTCACGGCAGGGGCTGGTCAGTTCGTCGGGTCGGGGTTTATTCAGGAATCACTTGGAAAACCGTTAAGACAATAATCGATAAATCAAAAGAAAAAAAAGGGGGCTAATGCCCCCTCCTTTCATTGTTTCACATGAAACAATTAAGCGCCTTGTGAACCGTAGATTCCACGCCAGTCACTCCATCCGTAAGAGTAACGCTCACGGGCTTTGTAACGAATGTTTCCAGTCGTGAAGTCTGGCTCCATTGTGGTTTCCATCGCAGTACGTTGGAACATCTTCAGGCCTTCGCCAGCGTCAGTGACGCTAGTCAGCAAGAAGAAGGCATCAGGGTCAGTCAGGTAATGATTGACCGTATAGCCCCCGGGCAATACACCCGTGTTGCGTACAGCGTTGATGTCATTGTCGGCGGTGCCAGAACGCAAAGTTGAGTTCAGGATACGGTCAGCAACAAAAACCAACTGAGGTGGTACGACAAGCTTTGATGCTTGAACAGAGATCGTAAGACCCTTGTCATCAGTAAATGTGCTGATATCAATCAACGCATCTTCCAAGGACGTTTCGTTCAAGTCAGCCATTGAGGTAGCACGGTTTGCGGCAGTGCCGCCACCCGCTAGAGGGTGTGCCGTGTTAATCAATGTTACACCGTCGCCGCCAGTGTAGTCAGTATCGAACGCATTGTTCAATACATCTGCACCTTTGACTTCTTTGGTGTTAGCCATAGATCGGGCCAAAGCCTTCACGTATCGCTTGCCGAGCGAGTCATACAAATTATCTTCTACAGCTTCATCAGTCAAAGAAAATGCCAAAGCGACAGTTTCATGAGTGTAGCGAGCCGTATAAGACTCAGAGGCGTTGTCAAACTGTACGCCCTGACCTTCGGTTTTAGTTGGCGCTCCGCCGAAACCAGTAATCAAAACCTCTTCCTCGAAGGCTCGCTGTGAGTCTTCAATAGCAAAGATTTCTTCATACTGGCGGTCGTAGCTGTCGTAGCTCATACCGAATAAGGAGTTTAACCCCGGCTCCAGTTCTTTAGCGAGCTGTGCTCTTGAAATAGCCATTATTTAGCTCCTTATGCTAAGCCAGCGCCTTTAACGCCGAATACTGAGTTTTGAATAACCACAAGCACGTTAGTGTTTGCAGACCCAACGTCCGAGTTATTCGGATCTTGCGATATGTCAATCGCCTTGATTGGCAAGGTTGTAGCTGTAGCACCAGTGCTTACTTCCAGCTCAGCACCTGAGATGCCAGTCAAAGTGCTACCCGCTGTGGTGTACACGATATCAAAGTTACCGAACAAGTCAGCAACAGGGAAAGCCGCGTCAGCCTGCACTTCGTAGACAACATTCGGATCATCAATGATGAAAGCGATGATGTCTGAAGCGTTTGTGCTTGCAGGGTAGTAGTTGCTGTAAACCTGCTCACCAGAGGTGGGGTCGGTGTATTGGCAACCATTAAAAACACCAACTACAGGCACAGTGCCTCCGTCAGCGTGTACTTCCACCGTACCTCCGGTGACCTGAGCAACCATATCGCCTTGAAAAATGGATGTTCCATAATTCGCAGCAATACGATATCGACTCTGTCCGCCAGTGTAAGGTGCGCCACCGATCATTCTGACCGGCTTCATTCCAAATGCAGCGTCTCTATTCGCCATTTTGAATACCTCTATTTACGTCCAAATGTGACGTTGCTATCGCGCTGAGGATCATATTTAACGTAACGACTGTCACCACGGGTTTCGTTGAACATATTATTGTCCAGCGCATCCGTAGCTTGTCTGCTCTTCGCCCGATAATAGGTTCTGCGCTCTTCAATCGTTTCGTTAGGGATCTTAGCTAATAACAACCCTTCGTTGTAAACCACGCCTTCGTGTCGGCCATTATCCATAGTTGGTAAAGAACGCCATTCTGGAGGTAATTCGGTTCCTCTTACGAGTTCCCAGCCCTCCCGAATTCGACGCGAGACATTAGCTCGGTCTTCTTGTCCCAGCATAGACTCCCTGATCCACCTGTAGGTATAACCTGCCGGTGCTGGGGGAGTTTCTAATGACCTGACTGGTCGCCATGGTGTCCTGCGAGTCTGATTATCGTGTGACTGCGAATCACGGGATGAACGTGCGTTTGCTTTTGTTTCTGCCATTTTAGCTTGCCTCTCTTGATGCAATTTTTTGCTTCTCTTTTGCCACTCGCTGCAACCATGCCTCTTCAGACATATTATGCGGCTTGAGGCTCCTGAGTCGCTCTAGCTCAGACTTAGAAAAGCTCACGCCATTCTTTTTGCCTTGTGTTTTTGACCGACCACCACCTTGGGTAGCTGAAGCGACTCTTTGCACAGCGGGTCTGCTTCTACTTTGAACGGTCTTCGAGTTGCCATTACTGGCGCTCTTAGTGTGAGGATAAACCGTACCGACGCGGCTGTCCAATTCTTCGTAATATTCATCGGAACCAACGTCGAAGCCTTCGTTCGCTAAATTATAGTGAACATAGTAGGCGTACTGGGTCGCCTTCATGTCATCTTCGTTATCTTGGTTCGCGTACCAAGGGTTTCTTTCGTGCCACTCCAACGCATCTTCTGTTGGCGTAACCTCTTGCTGAACCTGCTGCTCTTGGTGATTAACTACCCGCTCGTTACCTTGAGACTGATAAGATTCTTCCTGAGCAGCCCTTTGTCGAGACTTTGCTACACGAAGCTTTTCCTTCTGAATAGCAATTTGATTCTGGAGCTTAGAGGCCTTGGTGATGAGATCCGCGTCTCCGCTTTCAACCGCCTTGCGGTAAACGTCATCGATCTGAGACTCTTTGGAGTTTATAGCCTCCTCTTCCTTAGCCAAAACAGTATTAGATTGTTGAATCGAATACTGGCGATACTGCTGAAGCTCAGCCTCTTTCTGCAAGGCAATTTGCTCAAGCTGCTGCGCCCTTTGCTCAGCCTCTCGGTGCCTCTGGTTAAGCTTGTTAATCCTTTTAGAAACCGACTTGGTGTAGTTTTCAAGCTCATCGCCATCACCGCCAGATCCCTCTACCGGATCTTCGGTAACCTCAATAGAGACTTGCTCCTCATCCATCTGCTCTGCGTTTTGATTTTCTATCATGCGAAACTCACTATGTCGTCTGGGTCTATAATTGTGCCAATGACCTCGTCGTCATTGATTATTCTGACTTCGCCGCCGTCCTCAAGCTTGAACCTAGCTCCGGCATAACGACCGATTAGCACCCACTGCTTTTCTTCACACCAAGGCTTGTCTCCAAACTTTTCAGTGTCTCCGTAGCAGAGCGGCCCCATCTTTACAACATAGGCGACCACCGTGGCTAAAGCCTCTCGGTCTACCGTTTCTTTCAGGAGGTGGATGCCGCCTTCGCTTTTGGCTTTTCCTTGGTAGGGCAGAACCAACATGCGCCACCCTGATGGGTTAGGCATTCTTTCGACGGCGGATTTTTCAAGCAAGGTTGGGTCAAGAACTCGTTCGTCGCTTGAGACGTAAGCCGAGTCTGTTATTGGAGTTGTCATTTAGATTTCCTTGTAGAACTCTCTGATTGTTTCCTCCACCAAGTTTATAACAGTTAGCTCACCTTGCAAAGATTTATAATGTTCTATATCTTTCAACATTCCATCCATCAAGACCTCTTGGATGAGTTTTCGCCGATCACCCATTACCCGTTTTAGGCGAGAACCCAGATCGATGTCATCCACTACACTTTCTCGTGAAAGTCAAATCCGCGAGTAGCAGCACCAGCTCCGCGAGCCTTGATGACTTTTATCTTTCCGCCCATTGTCCGACGAACCAAAGCTGGGTCGGTGGGTATTGATTTGATGCTCTTCTTTGGCGAGTCAACCTTTTTAACTCTGCTTAAATCTTTCATCATTCTTCCTCAGTTTGTTCAATTGGTTTCTTCGGCGCAGCTTTCTTTGGAGTTTTTTTGATTACAGGCTCTTCCTCTACTGCAATCTCTTCTTGAACCTCTACAGGCTCCTCGGCCTTGACCTCTACAGGCTCAAGGGCTTTTGCTGCGGGAGTTTCAACCCCAGAGAGCCTAGCCATCTTGGCTGCAATCCGTGCATCGCTTTTCTGCTTCTTCTCTTCAGCCTCCTTGGCTTTTTTTTCTTCGAGGGCAGCTTCTACGTCACGGGCAAGTCTTTTTCCTTCACGCAGTTCTTCAATTCTTTTTCTTACATAGCTTGTTGATGATATTAAATCAGGCATTATCGGCCTCCCATGTTTTTGTTTTGCATGTCAAGCAGCTTTAAATCCGCCTGTTGATCTAGGCGACGGATAGCTACGTCTAGCTTATCATCAGCAACCTCCCTTTGGATATTCATACGCTGCTTGGCGATTTCATTCTCCAAAAGCTTTTCCTCAGCACGTTGCTGTTGTTTTGCCTCAAACTGCTCATTCTCTGAGTCGATTGCCTTTTCCTTCAGCATCAACTCTTGCTGCCTGATTTGAACCAGAGGATCGGTCTCGTTGCCCTGCCCAATAGACTCCAAAAGCTCTTGAGTCAATTGCGCCAAGACGGGAGAAGATATCTTCTCGATCTGCATCTGAATTTGACTTTGCTGCTGCTGCAACTGATCAGGAGGAATCTGCCCTGACTGGGCAGCCGCCTGCATTTCTTGCATCTGCTGGTTAAGCTCTGGGGGTATCTGTCCCTGAACCATCTGCCCAGCCATAAACTGGAGGTGCTGCATCATGTGGCCAATTATCGCACCCTGTAGCGGCGGGTTCTGCTTGACGACATCTGTCAAGAATAAAGATCTATGCGTGTCAATGTGCGCCTGATGGTTTTGAGGTTCAAAAGCCTGAGACGGCTGTCCCATCAGGAATCCGCTATTTTCAATACCCGCATCAACAGGCATTGGCTGCGGGGGCGGTGGTGGCGGCTGTATAAGGCTGTCAATATCATCGACACCTAGCGCCGCGTACATTCGCCTGTAGGCCTCGTAAATGCCTATAGGGCCATGAATTTCAGGATTAGATTGAACCATGGTAAGCAGCTCTTGAGCCATTGTGATCCGCTGGCTTTGGCTAAATATGTTGGGGTCAGATACGGGTATTACGTCAACCCGACCATCAAAATCCTGCCCCATAATCTCTTGTGGGCCGTTCTTTGATACATAAGGGTAATTTGGAGGCAAATACTCCGCGAACACCTTGGCGAGCAATTGAAACTCAAGCTTCTGGCTGTAGTGCAGTCGCTTATGAATTGCCGACATAACCTTGGTGCCGCGCTCCAATAGAGCCACCGTAGTGCCCACAGGCATCGCTTGGTTCATGTCGCCCACGTTCATATCACCGATGCTTGCAAACCGCTTGCCAGACTCTACAAGCAGTCCTAATAGCTGCATAAGCACGTTACTGGGTTCTTTGATCGGAAGCGGTATCAGGTTTTCTCGCAATGACGCGCCTGTGGTGTCGATGTCGCGGAACTCGCCCGGCTGTAGCGGGGTGTCCTCGTCACGAATACGCATCCCGCGAGCCTTGAAACCTGCCGGGAGATTAGCCAAGGTTCCTGCATCAATTAACTGTCTTAGGATTGATGTGGCTGACTTAGATATACCACCAATCATATGGCTTAGGCCTAGGCCATAAAAGCCGAGGCCCGGTAAAAATTTGTACTGCACGAAAAAGTTGATCTTAGCCTTGCGAGGGTCTGTCTCAACGTAGTTTCGACGAATCGACAAGACCTTCTGAGATCCCTCGTCGATTGTGACGATATAAGGCAGCTTTAAGCCTGTAGGCTCGCCGTCTTCACCGACATCTTCAAATCCGGGGATATCTAAGATGGTGTGGGTCTCGTAGATGACGTGGTCACGATCCTCTTGGTACGATGGCCCCATGCCCTCGATTTCGTCAATCTGCTCCTCAATATCGCTCCTAGATACTTTGACAGAGCCGCCTTTTAGCTCCACGTCAGCGTAAAACCCGTTGACCTGTTGCTTCTTGATTTCATTCCGACTCATGTTTAGAACGTGGGTCACGCGCTCGGCGCTAAAAAGATCGGTAGCTTCGTAGGGCACGATGAGGTCTTGGGGTTGAATAAACTTGCTCATCGCACGGCTTATGCCTGTGTCAAAGTAGACCTTCTTAAAGGCGCTGCCTGCGAGCGGCAGATAGAACAAAAGCATATCTAGCTCTGGGTCATACTCTTCCATGACGTTGAGAATGTAGTAATTCATGAAGTCCTGAACCCGAGACGCTTGAGTCTCTACGTCAGGATTTCTGGCCCCAACAATCTCCGCCTTGACTGGCCCCTTGGCTGGCAAAAGCTCTTTGTAAGCCTGAGCCTGAAACTGGGTCACTGACTCAGCCAAGATGGGGTGGATAACGCCAGAAGAGCCTTCAAAGGGCTGGCTTCTGGAGTCGTCGAACTTCATCCCTAAATACTTTAAGCCGTCAGTATAAGTCTTTTCCCATTCGGATCGGCTTTCTTTGTCAGCCTTAATAGAGCTTACGACATCACCCGCCAGCTTGGAGAGGTCACTGTCTTCAATAAAATCGACTAAATTGGCGTTAAAGTCTGTTGCTATCTCCTCTACCTCTTCGTCGATCTCGTCATCGATAAGAATCTCTTCTTCGCGCACCAGTATCTCTGCTGCATTGCGGATCTCATCGTTTCGAGTCATTTCCGGCTCGATCTCCATGGCGCTGCCAGTTGGCATAACGTCAGGATTGTCTTCGGTGCCTAAACCTCTTTTTTCAATAGCCATTAGTAGTATACCTGTCTGTCACGCCTCAAAAACTCAGCTTCTTCAGGGTAATCGTCGTGGAGGCTTAAAAACCCGCCCTGACGGAACCGCATCAGCGCCATCGTTGACGAATCGCAATAATCGTCATTGTCCCCAAACGGAAAGCTTGCCATCTCCTCGATAACCTCATCCGCAAAAGTTTCGTCTGGTGCCCAAACCATCCCCGATTCAAATATCGGGGCAACACTGTTCATTCTTGCAATCTTATCTTGACCTCGGCTTGGTGTATAGGCTGTGACTGGAATGCCCATGCGCCTAAGCTCTTGGGTCAAAGGTGTGCCAGATGCCTTGGCTTCAATCAGCACACAGTCTGGCTCCCAGTATTTCCATTCCTCGTAGGCCAGTCTTTTCAGCTCAGGAAAGTCTAACCTGACCCTCTTTGCGTCTAAAAGTATAATAGCTTGCACATCTTCGTCTGGCGACTGGAATATCGCCCACGTAGTAATGGCCGAGTAGTCGGCGGTCTCTTTCTTGCTAAACGCGGTGTCATAGCTCTGGATGACGTACTCGTATGAGGGCACCCAGTCGTTCTCCCACTTGCGCCACCACTCGCGCTTCACGATAGAGCCGGCCTCTGCCGTGGGGTTTTGCATCCACTGAGCATTCCACTTGCTAATCGGAAGCGAGGCCTTAACCGACAAAAGCTCTTCTTTTTTCCAAAATTCCGGCCATAAAGGTGTCTCAGACTCGGGCATGATTGCCGGGAACTCTACAACCTCCCACTGGTCGGCGTGTTCATCCTTTCCTTGGTTTTTGAGAACCTTGCCAACCAAGTCCTTGGTGCTCCACCGCGTCATCACAATAATAATAATTCCACCCGGCTGGAGACGCTGTCGTGGCCCCGAGGTGTACCAGTCGTAAGCCGATTCCATTGCTGTGGGCGACATCGCATCCTGCTCTGAGTGCGGATCGTCAATGATCAATAGGTCAGCACCACGCCCCGTAATCGCGCCACCCACACCCGCGTAGAAGGATTCGCCTTCGTGATTCGTTGTCCAGCGCCCCGCTGACTTGTTGTCTGACTGAAGTTTTACGTCTGGAAAGATTTGCGAGTAATCGTCCGAGTCAATAAGGTTTCTGACCTTTCGACCAAACCTGACAGCCAGCTCAGCGGTGTGCGTTGTCTGGATGATTTTAAGGTCGGGCTTACGGCCCATCATCCAGCTCGGAAAGTATGTACTGGCAAACTCAGACTTAGAGTGTCGAGGGGGTAGGCAGACTATCAGACGCTTCAGTTTGCCTTGGGCGATCCGGTTAAATTTTTCACCGATGATCTTGTGGTGCCTGCCAAGGATACATTCGGGCCACATATGCCGAACAAAATCTATAAAGTCGTTCTGGCACTTGTCCTGCTTGTCCATTTGGTCATAGCGGGACAGCAGGGCCAGAGCTTCGTTTTGATCTTGCTCGCTTAGAATCTCAAAGTCTTTGAGCGAGAGGCTAGACATTTTCCCAAGCTTCCCCCTTAAACAACAAGGCCTCCGCCTCGCGTCTGCGGATTAATCCGTCCAGAACCTGACCTCCTGCCTTGTTCCAACGACGGATCTGATGGGGCACGTCATCCATGTCACCTTCGTTAAGTCGCTTCAATAGCGTTGATGATTTCAGGTTTGTAGGGCCAAGGTTGTACGTCCAAGATACCAAGGCGTCGAACTGGCTTTGGTTAAGCTCAGTATCAACCAGATCGTTGACGTAACCTTCAAACTCTTGGAGGTCTTCAGCAAGAATTTCTTCTGCTTTTTGTTTCGTGCAGGTATCTCCAGCAGAGACGCCTTTAGTGTGCCCGTATCCTATCGTCCAGACATCGGCAGAGCACCGATAAGACTCTAGTTTGCACCCTTCAAATTTTTTGATAAGGCATAAGCCCTCTTCGCTAAGAACTCTCATATTAATTAACCGCGTCATTCGTCGTGCTTGTGGGAAGCGCCGTAGTAAAAAGATATGATACTGCTGACGATCCCACCCAAATAACCAAGCACAAGATTAACAATGCCATTGTCTGTAGTAGCAGGGTCTTGTAGCGTGACCAACGCGATGTAACCTCCGAAGAATAAAACGCAAGCAACCGCAATAAATTTTGGCGTCCAGTCACCTTTGAAAGCCATTCGAGCATTCTGGATATCATCTGTTTCAAGTTTGAAAACATCTACGTCTAGCTCCTTCATCCGCGCTTGGAAATTAAATTCCGCTTTCTTAATCTCTGCAAGCTGTTCAGGGGTCGCCGCTTGGATTGCGGTAGTAATTGATTTTTCGTCAGTCTTACAGCCAAGCACACTGGCGATTGTTTGTGCGGCAGCACCACCTAAAGGCCCACCGAGCGCCTTCCCAATAGTAGGGGCTAACGTACCGATTAATCCTTTAATTGCGTCAAATTTCATTGTGCTACCACCAAGCCAACAATGGCTATTAAAGAAGCAATCATGACGGGGTAGATACCCCAGATCATGCGCTCTAACTTATCAAAGCGTTGTGACCCGGAGTCTAACCGCTCTTTAATTGACTCGTACCGCAAGGCGCATTCCGCCTCATGAATCTCAATCTTCTTTAACGCTTTGCTGGCATGAGTCTCGGCCATTAGTTCACCACTTCTGCTTCAGGTTCTTCAACCACTTGGATTGATTCCCGTAGGGCGTTTTCCCGAAAGCCTAATGCAACCTGTAAGTTAATACCCTGTTGCTGTGCTGCCGCAATTTGATTCTGCAAATCAGCAAGCTGTTTACGCAGGTTAACCACTTCGACGTAGTGCACTTTGGAATCGTTACCAAGTTCATTTACGTCATACTCCTGATCGTCAATCGTCAGAATTACGGGTTGCTGCTCTTGTTGCTCACTCATACTTACTCCTAGTTTAGTGGGTTTGATAGGTAGTCCATGCCTGACCAAATATCATCAATCTCTGTGTCAATCTTTTTTAATCTATCCTCAACTCGATTACGGTCAACTTGACTGTCCTTGAGAGAATT
>Ga0114918_10004223_pt1 | contig 12535 bp, 11 predicted proteins | sample LantaG_FD_87015 | JGI IMG/M metagenome (GOLD analysis project Ga0114918, IMG submission 87015) | Deep subsurface microbial communities from Baltic Sea to uncover new lineages of life (NeLLi) - Landsort_02402 metaG | ecosystem: Environmental > Aquatic > Marine > Oceanic > Sediment | place...
CTCTGCCAGGAGGGTGCCATGGGGATGGCAATGAAAGGCTTTGATTATAAGCAGATAATAAATTTTTACTATACCGGGGTGGTTATTGCGGATATAAAGGAGGCAGTGGTGGAGGAGGAATGAGGTTAACAATATATTTTCTTATTTTTACCAATTAACAAGCGTTATGTTTGCGATCTTCAGGAAAGAGATAAGCGGATTCTTCAGCAGCCTTACCGGTTACATTGTCATAATTGTCTTTCTTCTTGTTAATTCTCTTTTCATGTGGGTATTACCGGGTGAATGGAATATCCTCGACAGCGGCTATGCCGGTTTAGATACGATCTTTTTCCTGTCACCATGGGTTTTTCTTTTCCTCGTGCCAGCTGTTACGATGAGGATGATAGCCGAAGAGAAACGCATGGGTACTATTGAGCTCCTGTTTATAAAACCTGTAAGCGAAAGAGGTATAATCTGGGGAAAATACCTTGCATCAGTGGCGCTGGTACTTCTTGCCCTTCTTCCATGTCTGATATTCTATATTTCGGTCTATATCCTCGGAGAGACACCCGGAAATCTCGATAAGGGAGGCACGTGGGGCGCTCTAATCGGACTTTTCTTTCTTGCCGCAGTATATGCTTCAGTAGGAATATTTGCTTCGTCACTAACTGATAACCAGGTAATTGCATTTATAATTGCTGTGCTTATCTGTTTTGTACTATTGATGGGATTCGATTCTCTGGCATATCTTCCCGGTCTTAAAAAAATTGATGAATTTGTTATCGGCCTGGGTATCAACGAACATTATAAATCAATGAGCCGGGGTGTGATCGATATCAGGGATGCTGTTTATTTCATTGCTGTTGCCTTTATTTTCAACGAGGCAACAAGAATGGTACTGTTATCACGAAAATGGAAGAAAAAGAATTAAATGACAGGGAATAACGATAACAGGAATTTAAGGCTGAAAAGCTGGTTGCAGCTCATTACCGCAGTTGCAGGGATAGTCCTGGTTGCATTGTTATGCTCACTGATCAGGCTGCGTATCGATCTGACCAAGGATAAAAGGTACACACTCTCACCACCCACTCTGGGAGTGCTGGAGAACATAGAAAAGGACATATACATAGAGGTTTTTCTCGATGGAGAAATGCCTATACCCCTGAAACGGCTTAAGAGATCAGTAAAGGAGATGCTCGATGAGTTCAAAATAGCTTCCGGCCGACGCATCCGTTATACCTTTATCAATCCAGCAGCAACGAAAGATACAGAACAGAGGGATGCCATGTTCACAACCCTTTACAATAAAGGATTGAATCCGGTAGATATAAGGGCAGCAGATGAGGAGGGAGGCAAAACTCAGAAGCTGATATTCCCGGGTATGATAGTGAATTATAATGGCATTGAAGTTCCGGTAAATTTTCTGAAGAATAACCAGTCAGTCTCATATGAGCAAAATATTCTCCATTCAATGGAAGGCCTTGAATATGAGATGATCCAGACAATAGCGACAGTAAGTTCGGATACTATTTATAAGATAGCTTTTCTTGAAGGTCAGGGTGAGATGGAAGAGATTGAAGTAGCGGATATTACTATCAACCTCGCAAAATTTTTTACTGTTGACAGAGGCTCATTAGGAGGTCAACATGGAATCCTCGATGAGTATGCTGCCGTAATTGTTGCCGGCCCTGTAAAGGAATTCAGCGAACCCGACAAGCTGGTGCTCGACCAGTATATAATGAACGGCGGCAAGGTGCTCTGGCTCATTGAAGAAGTGGAGGTAAACTCTGATTCACTGGTATATGGCGAGACTGTCGGACTATACAATCCACTCAACATTGAGGATCAGCTCTTCAGGTATGGAGTAAGGATAAATCCCGAAATAATACAGGATCTGGATTGTATCGTAATCAGGGTTTCCGTGACAACAGGAGCCGAACACAAACAGATAGTACCCGCTCCATGGATTTACTACCCTAAGCTGTCTCCTGATCAGTACCATCCGGTAACACGTAACCTTAACAGGGTAAGGGGAGAATTCGTTAATACAATTGATACGGTCGGCCTCGATCCTGCAATCAGGAAAACAATTCTCCTTTCAACATCGGAGTATGCAAGGACTCTTTCACCACCTCTCCTGATAAGACTTAAGGAAGCTGAGGAGCTTCCCGATGAGAATGATTTCAATAAATCAAACCTTCCGGTTGCCGTATTGCTCGAAGGAATCTTCCCTTCGGCCTTCAGGAACCGCATGACTGCCAATATGCTGGAAGACAAAGATTTCAGGATCAGAAATGAAAGCGTGAAAACAAAGATGATAGTGGTGGCAGATGGTGATGTGATCAGAAATGAAGTCAGCAGGGCGGGAAATTCAGCCTCACCCTATCCGCTGGGACAGGACAGGTACACAGGAGAGATGTACGGGAACAGGGATTTTATCATAAACTGCATGAATTACCTGGTTGATGATAACGGTCTGATGGAACTTAGATCACGTGAGATGAAACTGAGGCTGCTGGATAAACAGAAGATCAGGAATGAGAAAATATTGTGGCAAATCATCAACATTGCGGGACCTGTTCTGATTGTGATCCTTGCAGGACTAATTTATGGGGCAATCAGGAGATATGTATATACAAAATATTGATTATGAGTAATATAGTGCTCAGAAATACTATAATATCTGCCGTGTTGATAGTGTTGCTGATTATTGTTATCCTGGTGATGGACAGATCTCCCTATGGGAAGAGACAGAGTTACTTTGCAGCGGAGCCGAAAGAAGAGATAACATCTATAGAGTTAACGGAAGGAGAAAAGAAACTGAACCTGGCGAAAACAGTTGATGGCTGGAAGGTAAATGGTACAATGGAAACAAGGAAAAACGAGATCCTTTTCCTTGTCAGAATACTAACGGAGATGGAGATCAAATCACCTGTGTCGCCCGATTTATTTGAAAAAGAGATCACTGAAAATGGGATCCAGCCTGTAAAAGTAAGAGTATTTGAAAATAACAGGCTGCTAAGTTCATTTCTCGTATACAAGACCGTATCAAATATTTACGGTAATATTATGAAGAAGAAAGAAAGGACGAAGCCGTTTGTTGTCTATGTGCCGGGATATGAGGGAGATATAGGTTCTCAGTTTACTGTCGATGAATATTACTGGCAACCTTACAATATATTTAACCTTCTTCCTTCGGAGATATCATCAGTAACCCTTGAAAATCATTCAGAACCAGCCTCTTCATTCACAGTAACAGGAAGTAATGGCATATATAAACTCGCTGATTCCATGGAGTGTTTATCAGGATGGGATACAGCAAGGGTAAAACGATATATCTCATACTTCACCTGGGTGCCCTTTGAAAATTGGGCATCAGATCTTACTGATGACAGAAAAGAGGAGATTACAAAACATGATCCTCTTTTCAGGATTATTGTCAGAAAAACAAATGGGGGAGAGATCACTCTTACACTCTGGGAGAGGTATGATGTTAACACTGGAGAGAAAGACAGTGACAGGCTCTGGGGAAAGACAGATGAAAGGGATGAATTCTTCATAGTAAGGTATTTTGACATCGATCCCCTTTTTAAGAAGGTATCCTATTTCTGTAAGGAATAATTATATTTGAAGGAAGAATTTTTTTTCGTAATATTGGTAAATGGGAATTGAGCTGATATGTTATCTCAATTCATTCATTATTAGTTAAATAGTTAAATTTGAATTCTTATAAGTCAATTTAAACCGGTATCATTATGAAATTTGTAGTGTCCAGCATTGAGCTTCTTGGTCATCTTCAGGCCATCAGCAGGGTAATAAGTTCGAAGAATACTCTCCCGATTCTTGATAATTTCCTGTTCAATCTTGCAGGTAACGACCTTGAGATAACTGCCTCCGACCTGGAGTCAACGCTCATAACGAGGATGAAGCTTGAGAATACACAGGGTGAAGGCACAATAGCGCTGCCTGCACGAATTTTACTTGACACACTTAAAGAGTTTTCTGCCCAGCCGCTGACCTTCGATATAAACCCTGACACTCTCGCTGTTGTCATAAGTTCGGAGAACGGTAAGTTCAATATTGTTGGACAAAATGGTGTCGATTTCCCGGCATTGCCGGCAATTAAAAAGGACAAGCAATTTACGTTCTCTATAGATGCCGAGACTATGCTGGCCGGGATAAGCAAAACGTTGTTTGCTACCGCTGATGATGAACTGCGTCCGGTTATGGGAGGGATATTTATTGAGGCATCTACTGACAGGATAACTTTTGTTGCCTCTGATGCGCATAAACTGGTCAGGTACCAGAGAACTGACGCTCATGCTGATGATAACGCTTCATTTATTCTGCCCAAGAAACCTGCCTCTCTCCTGAAGAATATTCTTCCCAGGGAGGAGGGACCTTTTAACGTTGAATTTGACGACAAGAATGCATTCTTCAACCTGAATGACTATAAAGTGGTTTGCAGGCTTGTTGAAGGCAATTATCCGAATTATAATTCAGTTATTCCGAAAAACAATCCCCGCAAGATAACTATTGACCGGGTTGAGTTTTACAATACGCTTAAGAGAGTATCGGTCTTTTCGAATCAGGCAAGCAACCTGGTAAAGCTGCAGCTTAAGGGAAACCAGGTGACAGTATCTGCACAGGATATAGATTTTTCTATCTCAGCTTATGAAAAGATCAAATGCCAGTATGAAGGCGATGAAATAGAGATTGGTTTTAAATCGGTATTCCTTCTCGAGATACTTGCAAATATTGTCACCCAGGATGTTATGATTGAACTGGCTGATCCGACCCGGGCAGGACTATTCCTGCCGGCAGAAGCGGAAAATGATGCAGAGGACCTTCTCATGCTCCTGATGCCAATGATGATAAATGCCTGATTATTGGAACTTAAGCTTAAACGTCCTATTGTCTTTTTTGACCTCGAAACAACAGGTATAAATGTCTCGAGCGACCGGATTGTGGAAATGTCTCTCCTGAAAATCAGTCCCAATGGAAAGGAACAGTGGATGACAACCAGAATCAATCCTGAAATGCCAATTCCTCCAAAAACCACAGAAATCCACGGCATAAGTGATGAAGATGTAGCCGGTGCCCCGACTTTCAGGGAAGTGGCAAAAAACCTGGCACTCTTCCTCGAAGGATGTGATCTGGCAGGGTATAATTCAATAAAGTTTGACATCCCTCTGCTGGCTGAGGAGTTCCTGCGAACCGATACTGATTTCAATTTCAGGAAGAGGAAGTATGTTGATGTCCAGATTATTTTTCATAAGAAAGAGCAGAGGACCCTCACAGCTGCTTATAAATTCTACTGCAACAAGCAGCTTAAAGATGCACATAGTTCAAAGGCTGATACATCAGCCACTTTTGAAGTGCTGAAGGCTCAACTGGACAGGTATGAGGATCTTGATAACGATATTGAAAAACTGGCTGATTTCAGCTCTTATAATGATTATGTCGATTTCGCCGGACGTATAATCCTTGATGAGAACGGCGTCGAGATCTTTAATTTCGGGAAGCACAAAGGCAAACCTGTCGAAAAGGTTCTTGAAGAAGAGCCATCTTATTATTCGTGGATGATGAACGGCGATTTCCCTCTCTATACGAAGAGAGTCCTCACAGAGATCAAGCTGAGGGCTTTCGGTAAAAATTCGCTTTAGTATGAAAATCATTTGCATAGGGCTAAACTACAGGAAGCATGCCATGGAGATGGGAAGGCAGCTTCCCGAAGAACCGATTATTTTTCTTAAACCTGATTCCTCTATTCTGAAGAATAACAAACCTTTTTTTCTCCCGGGATTCTCTTCCATGATTCAATATGAGGCGGAAATAGTTTTAAAAATCAGCAAGCTTGGCAAGGGGATCTCTGCAAAATATGCTCACAGATATTTTGATGAACTTACCCTTGGTATTGATATAACTGCCCGCGACATTCAGAACCGCCATTCTGCTGCCGGACTTCCCTGGGAATTGTCAAAGTGTTTTGACGGAGCCGCACCGATCGGAAAGTTTGTTCCTGTAAGTTCAATAATCGACATGAAGAATCTCGGATTCAGGCTCGAGATTAATAAAAGAGTCGTCCAGAAAGGTCATACTTCTGATATGATCTTCGATTTTAATGAGATAATTGCTTATGTGTCAAGGTTTTTCACCCTTAAGACCGGAGATCTTATTTTTACCGGAACACCATCCGGTGTAGGACCGTTGAAAAAGAATGACAATCTTGTTGCTTATCTGGGTGATGTGGTTGTCCTGGATTTCAATATTAAATAATTACTTCAATTCTTTCCTGATAACAGCTGCTGCTTTTTCAGCGTAGTTGTCTCCCGCCAGCCTGTGTTTGATAAGCAGTACATCTATAAAATCAAGAGCTTTCCGTACCGTCTTTGATCTTTTCCTGTGAACATGCCCTTTTTCAGGATGGGTATTAAGAAATGAGGGACCTGAGAATTTTCTCGAGAAGAACGGGAACATTAGTCCGAAAGCATTCGACCAGGCCTCCCGTCTGTTTCTGCCTCCGGTCCCGTGAGAATTATCATCCTTATCAAGAAGGTCGTCAAATACAATTTTGCCAATGATGCCTTCTTCCTGATAATCAATAAGTTTCTTATACAGCTCCGATTCTTTTGAGATGATGCTTGATCCGAGTCCCAAGTGTATAAGTTTCCTGAAATGCACCCTCTCCCTGTTCTGCTCAGCCAAATAACATGCAGTTTGTGCGGCTACAATGCTGCCTGTGCTCGAGGAAACAAGAACCATCTGTATGTCGGGATTATATCCGTTGGAGAAAATCTGTTGTGTGGCAGTCTTTATTATCCTGTTATTTTGTGGATTTTTAACAGGACGCTGGCAATTATTAAGTGTCCACATTACATTTATCGCATCGAGATTAAAATAAATGTCCCTGATAAAATCAAATTCATTTTCCATGATTTCCTTCATTAGTTTTATGAAGGACCCTGTAAAAGTGTTGAACCTGTTATTCCTGGCTTCACCGCCTGCGAAAAACCAGACCATATATTGTTTCCTCGTATTGGCTGTATCGTTGTTTGTAACGTTTGACTTCATATTAAGATCAGGTTCAAGAGTGGGTAAATATATGATAAAAGTTATATTGGATATTAATTGAACCAGTAAGATAATTTTACTACCAATCCCCGGTTCTTTACTTTGTAGTCAGCAGGGAAGGAGTTTTCAGTATATACGATAAACAGATCGGATACAGGTGCAAAGCGCCACTGAAACCTTAAATTGAGATTCAGGTTATCGATCTGGTTATTATACTGTATAAAGCTGGTAAAGAAGAGTTTATCAGTAAATGTGAAGTCGAGTCTCGGGCCGATCAATAAAAGTGCCGCACTGTTATAGGGGTCTGGAAGGGATATATTATTGTATGTCGTTACCATAGCCAGGCTTCCGTATGGCTGGACCCGATAGTTTAATTCTCCATTTAGGGTTAATCTTTTACCTGTATAATAACCTCCGTACCGGCTTGTTAAAGATACATTGAACAGTTTCCTGGAATCGGAGATGTAAGATGCACCAATCTCATTCCAATGGAAATCTTCATCGGTATTAAACTGAAGTCCTCCGGTATTTGTGGGGTCATATGGAGCCTGGAGCTTAATATAGGTCTCTGTAACATCAACCTGGATGATACTTTTGTTTTGCCATTCAATTCTGTAATAAAGTTGTGTTTCCCTGTCGGTAAGAAAAAATGAAGGATTAAAAAGCATATCCATTCTCACTCCGGGGCCATGATTGATGATAATGTCAGATTCAGGGAAAAACTTATACTGGAACATGGGATTTATTTCGTAATAGCCTCTTCTCCTGATATATCCGGTTTCTGCAATATATCCTGAACCCACAAATGACTGGTTTAGGGTTGCAGTAAGATATTGAGAGGAATATGTAAGATTTGCTGCCATTGCCGCATCTTCAAATGTTATGCTGTTCTGGAAACTCTGGTGATAGAATGCTTTTCCTGTCCAGCGATTATCAGGGCTGGCCAGGTTGTATTCCAGACCTGCAACACGATTGAACCGGTTACCTGTGAAAGAGGTGTCATCCTTTACATCCATCACCTGTTTGTTAATAAAAAAAGCCGATATATTTGACCGGCTGAAAATCGATCGTTGCAAGGCTGCAACAAGGTAATTTGAAGCATGTATATTTTCTTTTTCACCTGTCTGAATGTCCATCAGATTGATTCTCCAGTTATTTCCAATATTGCCGCTGAGGCGTGCACCTGCCCTTACAGAATTATCCAGTCCTATACGTCTCGAGAAAAATGGTCTTAGGGTTCCAGTGCCCAGATTTGAAAAGAGATCACTGTTTTCAAGGAAAAATTGTCTCTTCTCAGGGAAGAAGAGTTCAAAACGGTCAAGATTGGTTTGCTGCCTGTCAACTTCAACCTGCGAATAATCAGGATTTAATGTAAGATCAAGATTCATCGATGTCGATAGTATCATCTTGGCATCAATACCTGCATTGCCACTGTATTTTATATCTTCATCAGCCTCAATATCCCTGGTGACTTTCCCGGTAACATAGGGGATAAGGGATACGCGCAATCCGGCTTTACCTACAGGTTTATCCCATACAAGTGTACCTGTGAAGGGGAGAGAACAATGAGGAAACTGACGCGGCATTGGTGCCCAGGCAGATTTTTCATTATTCTTCAGATCAAGACGGCCAAAATTTATTCCCCACTCGGTATCTCCCTCAGAGTAACGGATACTTCTGAAAGGAATACTGAACTCAACTACCCAGCGGTCATCATAGCTCGTAACCGCAGATCTCCATTTGATATCCCAGCTGTATAATACTTTGGTTCCATCATACTGCAACCCTTCAGTCTGCGCCCCCGCTGCAGAAATTCCGAAAGCAAATCCGTTGGTTTGATCATTGTATGTATCGAGAAAAAGCATGAAGTTGTCATTCCTTGTAAAATTATAATCCCGGCGCAATGATTCAACAGGTCTTTTCCCTGGTGTGGGATCATGACATATTATACCCAGATACAAGTTAAGTTCGTCATATGTAAGCCTGACTTTAGTCTGGGCAATTGCATAACCCGTGTCAGTAGGGGTAACACGCTGGAATTTCCCAGTACATTCGGCTGTTTCCCAGACTTCTTCATCGAGAAGACCATCGACATTAATGTTTTCAATGGTCTGTGTGATATTGATCCGGTATTTATCGCGGTTAACACCTTTTGACTGACCCCGGAGAATAGTGCTTACTGAAAAAATAATTATGGAAAGTAATATTATTGACCTGCGCATTGTTGGTTTTCAAATTCAGCGCAATATAGGAATAATGACGGAAATTTGAATAATCACTTTTTAATCCACACCAGCACAACACTAGCAAAGCAAAGATTTGTAATTAATGAACAGTATGCATAACTTTATATGATATTTAAATTTTGAAAAGATGGGAAATTTTGGAGCTACTGAGATCATCCTGATACTTCTTGTAGTTGTGTTGCTATTCGGTGCACGTAAAATTCCTGAATTGATGAAGGGAATAGGCCAGGGTGTGAAGGAATTTAAAAATGCCTCCAAGGTTGAGGATGAACCCGGCAAAAAAGATGCTGAAGAGAAGGAGGACACAAAAGAATAATCAGGTAATCCGGTGACAGGGATCAATCTGTTGCCAGGTATTTTGGTACTCTTCTGTGTTTTGTTGCCTGTTCATAGCTGTAGGCAATTTCAATCAATAATGGTTCACTCCACGCGGTTCCGAAAAATGATATACCCACAGGTAAATTGTCAATAAATCCCATTGGCACCGTAATATTCGGATAACCGGCGATTGCTGCAAGTGAAGAATTCCCTCCAATAAAATGGTCGCCGAGAAGAAGATCGGTTTTCCATGCCGCTGATCCTGTCGGGGCAATTAATGCATCCAGATTATTGGTTTTCAGTAACATATCAATGCCATCTTCCCTTGTAGCCTTATGCATTTTTTCAAGGGCCTCGAGGTATTCATGAGAATTGAGACCCCCTTTCTTTTCGGCTTCTATAAGGATCTTCTGATCGAAATATTTCAATTCAACGCTGTCTTTTATATTGAATTCAATCAGATCCTTAATGTTTTTTACGGGTATTTTTTCTTCCAGTCCTGCAAAATATTTATTCAGACCATCCTTGAATTCGTACAGCAGAACCTGAAATTCCGCATCTGCATATTCTCTGCGCGGCGGGGCCTCAATCTCGATGATCTCAGCTCCAAGCTCCTCCATGTCTCTTATAGCACGTATCATTAAGGTATCAACCCTGTCGGAGTAGCCGCCAGAATTTTTTACCAGCCCTATTCTTTTCCCTTTAAGTCCATCGGTATTCAGAAATTCTGTATAGTCTGTAAGGAACTTGCCTTCTGAATCAAGTGTTTTTTGATCAAGCGGATCCATTCCGGTCATTGCGCCAAGGCAGATGGCAGCATCTTCCACGGTACGGCACATCGGGCCGGGAGTGTCCTGCGTGTATGAAATAGGTATTATACCGGAACGGCTTAACAAGCCTACAGTCGGCTTGATCCCCACAATACCATTGTTGTTTGAAGGACAAACAATTGAGCCGTCAGTTTCAGTTCCTATTGCCACCATGCACAGGTTTGCCGACACTGCCACTCCTGACCCTGAGCTTGAGCCGCACGGATTCCGGTCGAGGACATATGGATTTTTTGTCTGGTCGCCAACAGCACTCCATCCGCTTGATGAAACCATGGCACGGAAATTGGCCCATTCGCTGAGGTTTGCTTTTGCGATTATCACTGCACCTGCCTCCCTGAGTTTCTGTGCGATATAGCTGTCAGATCCGGCAAATGAGTTCCTTAATGCATTCGAACCGGCAGTAGTAGGCATATTATCCTTCGTATCTATATTATCTTTCAGGATAACCGGGACACCATACAAAATTCCTGCTGACTTCCCCCCGGCCAATTCCCTGTCAAGCTCTTCAGCAATCTGAAGAGCATCGGGATTGACAATAATAATAGAATTGAGACCGGGTCCGTTCATATCGATAGCCGATATACGATCGAGGTATGCTGTAACAACCTCCTTTACAGTGAATTTACCTTCTTCGTAACCTTGTTGAAGTTCCTTGATCGTCATCTCTTCCAGCCATGCAGCCGGTTCAATATCCCTGACCCCGGGTTTGCAGGCATTAATAATAATTAAAACGGTTACAAACAGAATCAGTCTTAGTAAATAGTGGCTCTTCATAATGAAAATTTTTATATCAGGATAAGCTTGTTATATATGTAAAATTATGATTAAATTATCAATTTTAATATATTTGTTAAAAGACGTTTTTTGGAAATAAATTTCATCCGGGTACTTCTGGTTATCATTCGATTAAAAGGTGTCACGGGGTTATGAAAAACATTTATCTTAAAATTGTGGAAATGCAGGGAGAGAGTACTGACCTGATACTTGCAACTGTCATTTCAACCACAGGCTCAACACCGCAAAAGCCGGGAAGCTCGATTCTGTTTAACACCAAGGGACTGGTATCAGGTACTATTGGAGGAGGTGTTGTTGAAAACGAGGTGCATAATTTTGCGCTGAAAAAGATCCTGTCAAAAAAATCAGGCTATCTTCATTTTAACCTCAACAAAGATGTTTCTAATAAAGATGAGGCAATATGCGGAGGAAAAATATCAATCCTGGTCGATGCTAATCCTTTATATCACCTTAATGTGTTCAGGGAAATTGGGAAGTCAATGTCTGAAAGGATCCCTGGTGTACTGATAACCATGGTAACAAATGTCAGGGAGACGGAGGTTCTGGTTAACCGTTACTGGATGACAGGAAGTACCAAACCCCAATTGCCCGGTCAGTTCATGGAAAAAATTGAGCCTGAGGTAATGAGCATGCTGGCAACGCCAGATGGTTATGATTTCAGGAAGATGGAACTTTCAATACCCGGCGAAGAGCCCTCTTCAACCTTTTTCCTTGAACCTGTTTTCCCGCTTAAGCATCTTGTGATAGCAGGAGCAGGACATATTGGAAAAGTGATGTCCCATCTCGGTAAAATGCTCGATTTTGATGTGACGGTGATTGATGACCGCCGGGAATTTGCCAGTGCTGATAATCTACCTGATGCTGATAATATTATCATTAAGGAGGTCGGTAAAGCGATGCACGAGGTTGAAAAGAACAGTGATACATATATAGTGATTGTAACCCGCGGACACAGTAATGATGCAGATGCTTTAAAGCCATGTATAGGATCCGATGCTGCGTATGTGGGGATGATAGGAAGTAAGGCTAAAATAGCCAAGATGCATAAGGATTTTATTGAAAAGAAATGGGCAACAGAAGAACAATGGAGCAGGATCTTTACACCGATTGGACTGGAGATCGGATCAAAAACGGTGGAAGAGATCGGAATAAGTATAGCAGCGCAGTTGATAATGATTAGAAACAAGAAGAAATAAACCACGGAATTACACGGAGTTACACGGAACAAGCAACCAGCAACCAGCAACATGAATGACATTTGTGCCATAGTACTTGCAGCAGGGGAATCGAAAA
>Ga0114918_10004224_pt1 | contig 12534 bp, 10 predicted proteins | sample LantaG_FD_87015 | JGI IMG/M metagenome (GOLD analysis project Ga0114918, IMG submission 87015) | Deep subsurface microbial communities from Baltic Sea to uncover new lineages of life (NeLLi) - Landsort_02402 metaG | ecosystem: Environmental > Aquatic > Marine > Oceanic > Sediment | place...
TTACATTGAACACTAACATTGGCCGAATCAAAATCGCCTGCATTAAACCGATTAACAAAAGTTACTACGCTCATTCTGTCTTCCATTGCTAACTCCTTTTGAAAGCCCATTGAAAAATTAAAAAGCCCTGCGAATAAAACCTGCAACATCTCTTTGAATCTTACCAATTACAATACTCAACTGCTCATCGAAACCATAAATACTTTTGTATACCTCCAAAGAAAAAAGATCAAAACTGCCTAAGTACAAATCCTTTGCCGAATGATCTCCTCCTACGGCGTGTTTCATTTCGTGAATTACCAACAGCCTCTTTACCGCAAGAGTTAACTTATTCCATACATTCGATCTAAAACGAATTGTATGGCTGTCCCGATAATACGTGCCAGTATGGCCGCCCTGTTTCGATTCTATTTTAGGCATCGGAACATCTGTTTTCAACCTCGCGTAAACTTCATCGGCTATTTCCCTCATCTCAATCTCTAACTCAAAATTCCTATTCATTTCCAACTCCTTTTTGAAAGCCCTGAAAAAAAACTAAAAAACAATACCTTCTTTTTTTGCCTCGCCTACGAACTCGGTCAAATCATCCATTGTATATGTGCCGCCACCCCATCCGCAAATTTCATCAATCCGTTTCAACGCCTCAAGCCTCCGACTCAATTTCTGATCCACATCCAGAACCAACGAATGCGCTTCGTTCCAACTCATCTTTGAAATCTGTTTCGCCATTTCTAACTCCTTCGAAAAAAAGTGATACAAAATTATTTGATTGAATAGACAGGAGCGAGTTTCAGCCCGCCAGTTTTTTTTGTGAGCGCTTTGCCGGAGCAATAATTGTTTGCCAGCTTGTACGCAGTTTTTTTCCGAGGCGTAATTTTTAGTTGTTTGGAAAAACGTTTTTCCAAGACCTCTGCCTCGGCCTGTGCCAGTAACCTTCGCGCCTGAGTTGATGCGCGTTCCTCGTCCGAATTGAACATTTAATTCTCCTCCTGAAAGCCCGTACCTTTGTGCGTATATAATGATCGCGTGCGCGTTACCTATTATATGTAATTCCCAATCCGTGTCAAGTTATTTTTATAATGTATTTTGATATTGTTTGAAGTGCTTACAGTGTCTGCGGGGTACTTTCGGGGTATTCGTACCCATCTTAAAGATTGTAAACTTTTTATATTTTTATTACTATTGAAATTGGAAAACGGGCTTATAACCAAAAAAACCACACAAAACCTGTAGTTTTCAAGTCGTAGTTTTTGCAGTGTAATTTCGGCTGGTATGGGTATTGGATTCTGCTATGGGTATTAAATTCTGGTATGGTATGCGACTGCGAAATTCTAATTTTACTTATTTATCTCGCCAGTCCTCTTTCTCATCTTCGACTTCAACAGAGTTTGCTAGGGTCAAACCATCCTCAAAGATACGACAGTGCTCCCAATCCGTTCCGATCTCCCAACCCACTGTATCCACCTTTCCCATTCTATTTTTCGCGACACCCATTCGCGCTCTGTTTTTTCCTCGATAAAATTCGTCCTGATATATCCATGTCATTACAACACAGTTTTGCTCCACGCCAGAACTTTCCTGAAGGTCTGCCATTGTATAATATGGTTCGGTTCTTTTCTCTGCGCGTTTACGGCCATCCCGGCTGACCTGATGCGGGAGGATAACCCATAAGTCCTTGCGAGTAGACAACCGCTTTGCCCTGCGCATGATCTCCTTAATCCTGACACGATAACTTTCATAGTTTTTATCCGGGTCAACCAATTCCAAATAATCCACTACAACCGCGTCCAAATGCGTGAACGCTTTTATCCTGTCAATCTCCATATCAAGATCGTCCATTGTGAATTTGCCTTCCGGCTGATACACAAACACATTACCGTACTCCTTCATCTTCTCAACTACTTTTTTATAGTCCTCAAATTCCTCTGCGGTTAACTGCCTCCGCCTTATTTTATTCATTGTCAAATGCGGAAAGCCCATATCATAAGCAACTCGTGTCTGGAATATTGTATTCATTTCGCTTGCCAACATTTCCAAAGAAACGACCAGAACATTATCGCCCAACTTCATTGATGGATAAACTAACTCTTTTGCCAGTTGAGTTTTTCCGTCTGAAGTATAGCCGCCGACAATCCAAGTCTCTCCCTTGTATCCTCCCCCTGTGATTCGATTCAATTTCTCAAACGGAGTCATAAAGCAATAACTGTTCGCGTTCTGATAATCATCTACCGAAAAAGAACTCATCCTCGCAAGACTAATTGGCTTTGATCTTTCATCCATATCCCGGAACGCATACAGATACGAAGTTAAATGCTCGTCTGCCTTTTCGAATTTGCCTTGACTCCGAAGCCTCTTTGCCTCAGTGATCTCCTCATCGAACCGTTTGCCTTTTTGCCTTCTCATTAAATGTTTTACCGCACTCGAAAACTCATCGTCCGTGATCCCAACCCTGCCTCCGATACTGACTTTGAAACAGGAATAAATTCCTTCCTTCCAATCTGCCGGGATTTTATCTGTTTCCAATAACCTTTGCCTGAACTCATCTGTTGATAACTGAACTCCATCGACAAGATATGCCTGTACATACAGGGCGTAAATATATTTGAACGGCTTATTGATTAAATATCGATTCGGAACATACTTAATTCCCTCAATGAGAAAATCCTTCCGGTGGATCACACCATAAATAAAAGTCGTTTGCCAATACCATCCGGACTCGTCAGACTGCTCTCCGAGATAATCAAAGAACATATCGGCTTCCTCTTTGGCGTGTTGCGGAACGATACTCTTGTTCTCATTTACATCAAACAGCCGATCTCCTTCTGCCCGGAACTGATCCGCTTCCGCCTCCGTGTCAACATATCCCGCGTCAATTGATCCGTCTTTTCTTTTGGCCGTCCAGAAGAAGGCCTTGTCGCTGGCGAACTGTTCCATATGTTTTTTATCCTTTTTTGTTTTCGTACAACCCGATCCAGTTTTGCGAATAACATTTCATTTGAGACAATATCATAAACGCCTCCATAGGTGACTCCCCGCTATCCGTGCTTACACAGCACCCATCATAACATTCAAAATAATATGTATCGCAATCTTTTGTTAGCCACATAACGCCTCCGCATACGGGACACCAATACTCTAACAGGCCGTTTACATACTTGTTCATATCGGCCATAACCTCCTCAAGCAATGTCACGGCATTAAATCCTGACTGCTGTCCGTATTCGGCCTTCACCCACCTCAGGTTATACTCATTGACAATTATGTCTTTTAATTTCGCAAACGGGCTTGTCGTATATTCTTTCATTTTATATTATACCTTAACCATATCCAAAAGCCCTTCGCGTGACATCTCTAACAGACTTCCAATTTTAACATCCGCGTCACGCCGAAACATTTTCTCAAACAACTCACCTTTTTCGTAAAGCGTATCCATCACGTGCTGTTCGATTGTGTCCTGTGTCATAAGGTTTACAATTCGAATTGTTTTATGCTCTGACGATATTCTGTGAAGCCTCCCGATCCGTTGATGCAGTTTCGCGGGGTTCCATGGCAAGTCCACGTTAACGAGGACGCTTGCAACCTGAAGGTTTAACCCTTCCTGTATCGCTCCCGTCCCTATGAGCACCCTTGCGTCCATCCTCTGATTAAATTCCTTGACTATGAACTCCCTGTCCTGCATCGGAGTATCACCCGTAATGATTAACGGCTTTATTTTTTTTAATTCGCGTTCCAATATCTTAGCGAATTTTTTGAATTGAGTAATCAAAATCACTTTGCTATATTTAAAATCCTCATCAAGCAATCGTTTTATCTCGTCCAATTTTACGCTTGAGCGCTTTGACGGATCAAGCAATTCCGTACTGTCGCATAACTCCAAAAGGTAAACCATCTTACCTAAGATATCATCCCGCGTCATGTCGCCAAAAATACTTCCACTGACTTCCTGATACATCCGAGTCTGATCCTTGGTTAATTCCAATTCAATATTCTGCCTGATAATATCCGGCAATTCCAAATCCACATCATCAACCGTCCTCCGGATATACATTCCTGTTAACTTTTCCTGCGCATCTGAAATGTTTTTATATCCAGAAACCTTCCAAAGATCAATCCTCCTTGGTTTCCAAATCGTCTTTTTTGTCATGACACAATATTGACTTTCGAAATACGTTTTGCTGTGCAACCTCCGTGGATCAAGAATCTCTGAAATACAATACAAATCCTCAAAGCCGTTTTCGATCGGTGTTGCTGTCATTGCCAATTGATATTTCACATGCTTAAATAATCTCCTGACGGCCTTATTGATTTTTGTCGTTCTTGTTTTTAATTTTGTTGCTTCGTCCCACACAATCATATCAGCCGGGAAGTCCTTCAGCTTTTCCGCATCACGCCGTATCAAATCATAACTGGTTATCATGATAATTGGATTGTCTGTTTCGCGGAAATTTTTATATACCCAATTTCGTTCCGCCTGTGTTTTGTTGTTTATAACCAACTCCAAATCCGGAAACATATCCTGTGCGATAAACTTTCGAGATTCACTTAGCCATTGATACCTCAGGGAAGCGGGAACGGTGACCATGAATTTCATCAGGTTCTGTTTCTCGATCAAAGCAAGGATAGCAGTCAAAGCTATAATGGTTTTGCCCAGCCCGACATCGTCCGCCAATAATACCCGCATTTGCTTTTCAATAAACCGTGCCGCTTTTATTTGAAAAGGATATTGCTCATACTCACCCGCAAAGAATTTCGAATACTCAGGGACATCCACTTCGGAATTAAGCAGAGCCTTTGCCGCATTGACTTCATCAACCCTCGCTTTTAATTCCTTTTTGAATTCCTCGGACGGAGTATACGACTGACTATACAGGGAGTGAAAATCCCGAATGAAATGCCAATAAGCTATGTATCCTGTTTTGCATTTTTTTAAATACGGCTCTGTTAACTCCTGATCCGTGTCGATAAAAAGAGTATTGCCTTCGATTCTCAAATTCATTTTCTGCCTTTACGATAAGAATGCTTTGTCTACATAGTTAAAAAAATAGCCTTTTATAAAAAAAAAAGCAGGGTATTTTTTACCCTACTCTTTTACTCTTTTACTTTTTTACTTATATTATTTACTTATATACTCTTTTCTCTTTCTCTCTCTTTCTTCTCTTCTCTTATTCTTATTCTTATCTCTTGACTCATATATGTATATTTTAATATCAAAATTCTATAGGTCGTTTTTTTTGAGTATAAACCCTGTATTATCAATGGTTCAAGTATAAATTATAAATGGCTTATAATTTAAGGTTTCAGGGGCAATTTCATAAGGTATACCTGATAGGCAATCCAGAGGCCAAGAACACTTATTAAAATTTTCAATCCCCAATCAAAAGCCCTCGCCCAACCACTTGCAAAAGTTAGCCTATTTCCTTCGCTATTGATTGCTTTTTCTACATCGCCAACTCGTTTATCAAAACCGTTTCCTTGCTTCTGAAGGTTCTCAATTTTGACTGCATTTCCTTGACACGCAAGACCGTTTTGCAGTTCGTTTATTCCTTTGACCACGGCCATTTTTGTTTCCTCTTGCTTTTCAAAAAGTTTTCCCATGTCGGCATGCTGTGCTTGTTGCGATAACTCAATATTGCCGATTGATTTTTCAAGGATACTAACCCTCGTTTCTAAACCGCCAATTCGTGTATTAAAAATATCGCTCATGGTGCGGCCTTTCCGTTGATTTTTATCTTGAGTTTTTTAATCTCTGCTTTGACTTTCTCATCCTGATGTTTATCCATTATGCCATCATGCAGGGCTAATATTTCCTTTGCTTTTACATCGCCCTCCTCGGCCTTTTTCTTCATCGTTTCCCTAAACTCCTGAGTGCCAGCCACGGCCTGTTTTCGCAACCGACCAAGCACTCCAAGCAACCCAGAAAAGACCGGAATTCCTGTAAAAATTTGAATTAAAAAAAGCAGTATTGCGAACCAAATCAATCGCCAAATCCAAGTAACAAGACCAGCCGAGCGTTTTTCCTCTTTTACTCGGCTGGTCTTTTCTTTTTCTGCTTCTATCCGTGCGCTTTCGACATCCTGTCTTAACGTATGGATAATTTGATTTTTTTCCTCAAGGGCTTTTGTGCCCCCTTCAAGCACTTGTTTTATTTGCTCAGGATCATCAGGATCAAAATTCGTATTGACTCCTAAAATGCCAACCATACGAATCGCCCATTTTAAAACAAACTTGGCAATCTCTGACTCTGGTTCGCATCCCTTATAAAATATCTCAGCCGCTTTCTCAAGATTGACTGTCGCTCCCGCCGAAAGGCTCTCCTCTGACTCAAACGACATCAGCTTTTCCCTTGGAAGTTCTACTGCTGGACTGACGCGCTTTGTCACAAAATCAAAGCACCCCGATCCATAAACCAATAAGAACAAAGAAAAGCATACAAAGCAAAATAAATAATATGACCGAGAATAATTCATACAGGAATCCTTTCCATGAAAAGTTACTCATTCGTCCTTTTGTTCTTTATCGTGACCACATCCAGTTTTCCTAAATGTCTCCACGACCATATAAACGGAGAGCAAAACAACAATTCCCCATATGATCGAACCCATAATAAAATTGTTCTGCAAAACTCCTTCCGCTACCTGAATTACCTTCATCAAGATAATAAAAAGGATTACAATACCCGCAACCAAAACGCCGAGGCGTTTACTCAAAAGTGTTTTCAATTTCTGCATTACAAACTCCCTCAAAAAAAGTTATAAAACGATGCGTTTTCTTTGGAACGACAAGAATCTGACCATAGTCGAGGCCAGACAGAAGATCAAGAATATATTTGTCGGCGTCCATTATCAGCCCAGCTGAACCAGTTCGCCGTTTATGTTCTGGAAAGAATACGCGTCTTCTGTTCCGTTGATAGTCAAGTCGCCGCTTCTTAGGTGGAATTCTGTTCCGCCAGCAGACGCAAGATCCTTGATCGTAATCGTTTCGCCTGCATAGCCTAGTGTTATAATCGCGCCTGATTCAATACCCGTTATGCCGTTCAGATCGTCAGCCGCCGCGCCTTCGCCGCTGACCAAGTATAGCGATCTTCCGCTGTCCCAAGCAAATAAACCGCCCGAAATCGTTACAGCCTTAGCAATACAAACGGGAAGCTTCGGTTCGCCTGTGTTGTTTAATTCGTGCCATTCGCTTGACCGATATACTAACATAATGCATTGTTTAAATTCGCTCAGAACGTAATCTGTTTCATTCGCCAAATTGATCGGCCCAGTCGTTCCGTTGTCGTGCTTTACAAGTATAGTCTGGCCGTTCCACCATAGAAGAATCACTGTTCCTTCAAGCAATCCAGAATAGAAAATGTTGTCCAACTGATCAGCCGAACCACCTTCGCCACCGACGAAAACATGAAAATCGTCTGCGGCAATTACGAGATTTCCGCTTGCGATTGTAGTGGCTCTTTGCCTGCCTTGAAATCCACCGACGTTTTTCAACTGCTGGTTATTTATATTAACAAGCGCCGTTGGAAGCGCGAATTCGTCAAGGCGAATCAGATCGCTTCCGCCCAGTTTATGCGACGCCGCGTGCGCCGCAGGCGCGCCGCTAGCCGGATATATCTGACGCCACACCGCCGCGCCGGACGATATGTCTGTGATCTTAAATATTTTTCCTCCGGTGACATTATTCCAAGTATCTCCCTCCCGAAATCCATCTCCAATATCCTCATTGACAGTTGGGTCTGTATCTCCTGTTGGAGAATAACAACCATCAAATATCGTATATGGAGCAAATGAACCAAGCACAGCAAAAACACACCCATCAAAACGAACATTATTTGCACTTCCACCAAAGCCCAGATCATAAATATGACAATTTGTTACCTGTGCTTGCGTCCCATTTATATTTAATTCTCCTGTACCTGTACAATTCACCATCATTGTATCGGTCCCGGCATAAATATAATAATCCTTTGCCATACTCACCGGAGTATTCACCACGTGAACATTTGAAACGTGGACATCATTTGCTCTGGTAAACACGCCTCCGGTCAATGCCGTTCCGGATGTTCCGCAAGTGTCACAATATCCATTTTCTATAGACGCTCCATTTGAATTTGTGCTGTTATATATACCGAATTGAGAACAGTTCTTAATAAAGAAATTAGTTATCCTTACTCCAACAGCTGCAGCAGTATATATCCCGTGATAACATCCTTCAATACGATCACCATCAACCACCGAGCCATCCCTTGTCAAATACATTCCGTTAACTCTTTTTGGAGTCGTTGTATTTGCGTATATAATAATATTACTATAAAAATTGTCTGTACCTGTTCCACTTTCGATTATAATGGCCTCTTGATTTGCACCTGTTCCAAGTTCTTCAAAATATGCATCGCTAATAACATTTCCAGAACTATTATAAAATTCTACGTGCATACCAATTGAGTAATTTGTAGCAACCATATTGTAGAATTTTGGAGACTTAATGTTGCACCTGTCGCCAGTGACGTACAGTCCCATGACAACATATCCATTACCGTCGAAGATACAATTATCAAAAAGAACATCATCTCCAGAGATATTAAATATCCTACTCTGAGTTGTACCTGTATGCTGAAATCTGCAATCAATGAATGAGCATGGATTCGGAATTGTGCCGATATAATCACCTGCCCCAACTCCCTCAAATCTTATCACAACTCCCCGAACAGTTGTACCGTTTGCCAGGGTAAAATCCTGAGTACCAATATCAATAATAACAGGCCAATCACCAGCATCCGCTCCTGACGGTCTGGATACTGTAAAAATTGTCTGGCCGTCAAGCATTGTTACCCCGCCAGAACTTTCATCGTAAACACCTGATTGCATTGCAATTTGATCCAACGCCGCCGGAGCATCTGCATAATAATCTGTCAAGTCCGCGTAATCACCTGTCGGGCCAATAAGTACATCCCAGAAAACCGCACCACCTCCCACCGTCCAAGCGATTCCACCCGCTCCATCTGGTTTTAAAACTTTTGTAATATCCACTTCGCCTGTTGGAAGGTTTGCAATTTCAATCTCATCCGCTCCGCCATCCTCATGGGTCGAAGCATGGGCTATCGGAACAACCGACTTATCAAACGGAGTCAGTCCAATAATCCAAATCTTTGTTGACGATACTGCGATCCCAAGCGGAACTGCAATCGTGGGTTCAACCTGAACGACATCACCCGCAACCGTATCGGAAAGCCATACCGGACCGGGAGTCAAACCCCATCCCACTTTTTCGATATAACCACTGCATCTGAAAAAGCCTTCCGCGTCAATGATTGTATCCGCATCAATGAAATCGATTGCTCGAGCAGTTGCTAACGCGTCAGCCTTTGCCAGTTCGGCCTTTCCTGTGGCTGGATTGATATACCCCACCTCTGCCGCCGTAAAACCTACACCACAAGTGCCTTTATGGGTTCGCCCATCATTTATCTTTTGCCAATTGCCATTGATTATCTGACCTGTATTTTTCAGCCCCTCGTTCGGGAGATCAAGGTTATAATCGACTGTCTGTGTCATGAAGCTTCCTTTCGAATTTTAATTTTGAATTTAAATAACGCCAAGGGGCAAGCCAACCCGTTACCGTGGGGAACAATAACCAGCGACCTGACCCCTTGACTGTGAGACCGCCTGTACGCCCCTTGGTGGCCGTAACCTATTCCGTGAAGGTCTTTGGACGTATCTCTTTCGAAACGCCTTCCTGATCGATCCTGTGAAGCCATATTCCCATTAAACAATGATAATCTCCTTCGTAACGATATCATTGTCCAAATAACCCAATCCGTTCTTCGGCCTGATGCCAATATAGAAATTTGTCACAGGGCCTCCAAAGTCCGTTGCCATCTGTGTCTGGAAATAATCAAAATACAAATTTGCCAATCCGCTCGGAACTTCATGAGTCGCTTTCAATACCATACTCGAATCATAAATCAAAGCATCATATCCCGTCAAGTCGCCATCAATAAAATTATCCCACGGCCACTCATCCACTTGCATTCCGTCAATGCCTCCGAACCGATTCGTTTCTCCCCAATGAACTCTGATCTTATTCGGCGCTCCCCACCATGACGTTGTCCGGATACTTCCAAGACCGTTTCCTAAACTGTCCTCAATTTCAAGACCGCCAACATGCGTTGCTTTTTTTGTATAACCCTTGGGCGTGTATTCGTAAGTCGGAACATCTCCTAACTCCTGTTCATCCGCAAGAGTAAAAGCTAAAACTTTTATGTATCGTTTCGTTCCGATATCCGATTGATCAAAAGGAATATCCAGCGTCCGGCCATTATCTCCCTGACCGACTCCAACTACCAGAAACAATTCATCAGCCACATGGGCTTTCGGCGTTGTATAATATGCGCCTCGATAACAATTCTTCAAAGTGATTACAGAACCGTTAACCACGGCCTCACGAAAATTAAAAAACTCAAGATTGCTCAATCCCAACTCATCGGCGATCTCTGCTCCGCATATAGCGAAACTTGCATCGCTCATCTGTTCATCCATTGTATATGAACCGATCGCGTCCGGATAATCCTCAATATTTACCTCGATCATTCTCGTCCCGAATTGTTCATCGAAATTTGTCTCGACATCTGAAGCCAAACAAAAATTATAAAGCGTTCCCGCGTATTCATAATTTAAAGTTTCATCCGCGACATATACATCGCAACCGATCACATCATTGTTCGGGCGAATAGCTGTCAAACGAATTGTAAATTCATCATTGACCTGAAGACTTGGAGCTTCAAAAATATATGGACGAACATCCACCGGGGGCGGGACTGTTACCGGGGTCTTTTTCGTTGTGCTAATATCATACGTTTCAAAAGTATTTAAATAATCTTCTTCTATCCGAGCCATGATCGGGATGTGTCCTTGCCGTGCAATGTCCGGCTCTTCAACCGATAGGATTCTGATTCTCTGATTTGTCAATCCTTCCGCATCAAGTTTTAACGTTATTACATCTCCAACATTCCTTGAAAGATGCTTTGGCATTAACGATAAAACAAATATTGCCGTATCATATCGCATTACTTTCAATACCTTGTATGCATGCCGAGAGGCGGAACGCGGATTTGAAAGCCAGATAAAATCCATGTTCTCCTCAATCAGTTCGCCATCCTCTTCTTGTGCTAAGAAATGATCCGCCTGAAAACTTCCATGCGAATAATCATTCAACCGGTCTAAATATCCAATCGTAAACCTATTCGCAAGTGTCACCCGATCTTTTAAGCTGACATTTACCTTTTGATATTCCTCTGCGTAAATATCATCTTCCGTAATATCCGCTTCGGAAACATCTGTATTTTGAAACGGTTTGAATTCATACAGGCCGTCATTGTTTACAAATAAAATTGAATGACAATACTGAAGTAACGTACTCAGGAATTCTCCAAGTTCTGTTTCCGCATTTAACAAAAGCGAAACACCGATACCATTCTCAAAACAATAATCACTTAATACGCCGAGAGAGGTCGAATCCAAAATTGACACGGAAAGCTGACGAACATCAACCACAATATTATAAGACACCTGTGCCGGATTCGCATCAATGATTTTATGCTGTATTCCGCCAACCGTATATATCCCAACCGTGCCATAAAGCGAAAGCAATAATGTTCCATCAAGACCAGCCCACAACTTCCGACAAATATACTGAGGGTCAGAAAGATTATCTTGGTGCAGAATGGGCGGTAAACCTGACTCCCAAAAAGTATTCCCGTTATATGTTTTTTCTAAAGTCAATAGGCCGCCACTGTCATATGAATAAAACTGATACGTGGTATATTGATCGTCCGGAGCATCGGGCGGGCCAGACTGATATACTCTCGCAAGAACAAAACCCTTCATCCCATACGGAGCGGCAATCATTTTATACTCTGACGTTTTTACTAAATTGTCTTTCTGCACTCCATCAAAATCAAGACTGACAATATATCCAGTATCCACAACAAAAAGAAAATCTTGATTACATGCTATACCTTCAACGACTGACGATCCCGGCAATGCCGCACTAATATCTGTTGTGGCAATAATACTTGACAAATTATTCCATGCGTATTTTATGAGAGTAGCAGACGCTCCCACTGTCCAGACAATAAACATATTATCATCGTTATGGCAAATCCTTCCTGAATTTGTTGATCCTGAATGCACTGTCCAAGACGACTGAGGCAATCCTTCCGCACCAATCGCATTCAGTTTCCACCTGCCCGCATGACAAAACTGTGTTGATCCATCATTCCAAACCAAATACAACCAACGCGAACCACTTGAATCCTCAATTAAATCCGCATCAAAATATCTGGTCGGTGCATTTGTGTTCAGATCGAGTACGTGCGTTGAAAGTTTATTTTCTAATTTATTATCCCACTCCTCAACAGTCGTGGTATTAACAATCAATACGTGGTCATTATTTGTTTTTAATGCGATCCCAATTGCCGGTCCCGTCTCATCCTGACTGTCGGCATAATGATTCGGGACATAAGCGCAATCACCCGCATCAGAA
>Ga0114918_10004225_pt1 | contig 12532 bp, 17 predicted proteins | sample LantaG_FD_87015 | JGI IMG/M metagenome (GOLD analysis project Ga0114918, IMG submission 87015) | Deep subsurface microbial communities from Baltic Sea to uncover new lineages of life (NeLLi) - Landsort_02402 metaG | ecosystem: Environmental > Aquatic > Marine > Oceanic > Sediment | place...
TCTGGCGTGTGCCCTTCCCATCCTAAAAAGAATTTTCCCCCTTCCCTCCCCCCTCCTTTTCTTCCTTCCCCCCCCCCCCCTTTTCTTTACCATTTCGTTTTGCGCGTCCCGCTTTTTACACACAACGCAACGCAAAAAACCAAATCATTCCGTGTTTCTTTTTCGTTTTTTTTATTTCATTTGGAGAGAGAGAGAGAGAGAAAACAGACAAAAAAAATGGGGACCCCCACCACCTCTTCGCACAACCCTCCCCTGACTTGAGAGAAGGAGAGAGAGAGTTTTTTTTTACGCCTTTGCCAATAGACGTGCTTTCGCCGCCCAAAAAACCAGTTGAGAGAGGGGAGAAGAGATTGAGAGAGAGAGAGAGAGAGAGAGAGAGAGAGATGAGGAAACGGGAAAGTGAAAAAAAACAAAAGAGAAGAGAGAGAGGAAGAAGAGAAGAAAAAAATCCACTCTTCCTCCTCTCTCTCTTTCCCTCTTCAACCCCGCCCCCCGCTTTTTACTTTTTCTTTCTTCTTCCTGTTGACAAAAAAAGACCGTGTGAAATCAAATCTTTGACAAATCCAAAATCAAGACAACCAAAGTGAAGGTGGGGGGTTCGAGGAGAAAGAGTTCAGAGAAGAAAGAAAATTCACTTCAAAGATGAAGGTCGTCGCTCTCTTTCGACCTCTTCCGCATCTCCTAGCCAATCGCAGGCTCCTCTCTCCTCCTCGAAAAAGAAGCATCACCTCCAAGCGCTGCTTCTGCTCCTCGAGAACGATACCAGAGGAGATACCCTTCGTCCCTGCGAGCGAGACGGAGCTCAGGAGTTGGCTGGTGAGAGAGGAATTGGGTCATTGGAGATTCGAAAGAGGACCTCATCGATCAATCTCTCTCTCTTTTCTTCCTATCTTTTTTGCTCGCTCAAACCTCTTTCCTCCTCTCTCTCCCTCCTTCAACCACCCCCACCCCCCAAGTCCTCCAACGGCGTCGACCCGGCCAGGTTCGGCCCTTTGCCCGGATCGAAGACGACCGCCGACCTCCTCCTCGAGGTAGAGCGAGGGGAGAGCGAGCTCTTCCGGGTCCAGCTTCCTTGTCCTTCTTCTTCCTCGTCTCCGCCTTCCTCGTCTTCCTCGTCTCCCCTCCCTCTTCCTCCTCCCACCACCTCCACGGCCCTCCGTCGGGTCAGAGTCGCCCTCGTGCGCGTCACCCGCTCCTCCGATAAAGCCACACTGAGAGAGGTGTGGCAGCGCCTTCCCCCGGAAGGGAGGCGGAGGTCGAGGCCCGAGCTCTCTTCTTCCGGTTCCGGTCTAGGCAACGCTTCAGTCGCCGAGAAGGCGCAAAACGGAGAAAGTTTCGTTCAGGCCGCCGCGAGGGGGCTCTTGGAGGAGCTGGGGATCGATCAAGAAAAGGCGGAAGAGGCGTTGGTCGCGGCAGGAGCAGCGAGCGAAGAAGAAGAGGAAGAGGAAGCAGGAGGAGGAGGAAGCAAAAAAAACGGCGCCTGGAGCGAAGAGAGGGCCTCGGCCTCCTCTTACCCGGGTCTGCCCTGTCGCTACGATTTCCGGCTCTTCGTCGCAGAGGTTGACGGTTCTCTTTTACCTGAGGGGGAGTTTTTCGAGAGGGAGGAGGAGACGGCGAAGGGACGCTCTTGACGCGGTGGGAGTGGGTCAAGTGAAAAAAAAAAGAAAAAGAAAAAGAAAATCAGACTCCAAAACACTTTCCGCGCTTATCCTTGAGGCTCTCGCTCTCTTCTTTCTCATTCTCTTTTTTCGGGCACCAATAAAAGAAGGGAAAGGCTTCCGGCTTCTTTCTCTTCTTCTCAGTCTCAGTCTCTTCAGTTCGAATGGCGTGCGAGACGTCGCAGGTAGGTGGTTTGAAGAGTCGGAAAGGCGGCAGCGGCGAGAGAGAGATTGGAGAGGGATTCGAATGGAAAAAAGGCAAAGAGGTCGCCGAGGCCGAAAAAGGTCGCGGGAGAGATTGCAAGATGCCTTTCTGGGGTCCTATTCCTTCCCTTTTCGCGGATTCAAACCCTCCCCCGACCGCACGGAAGGCTTTCGACTGAATCTTACGTGCGCCTTTGTGGAAGAAGAGAGCAGGAGAAGGACGGGGCATCCTGCTAGCACGGGGCATTCACTCTTGCCAGGCGTTTCACAAGACAAGCCAGATCTGGCGAAAAGAAATGGAAAGAGAGCGTTGATTTCAAATGAAAAGGCCTTTCCTTCTCCCTCTTTCGCCCCGCTCCGCATTACTATGATACGCCAATTCGGCACAGGGTCAAAGAACTCAAAAGCGTGCTTGATCTGAGTGGAGAAAAGCAAGCATTCGATACTCTGGAGAGAGGAAGCGGCCGCGAGAAGCAATCGGGGACTTTTCGAACGAGAGGAATCGGCACGGCGTGCCTCTGTTCTTCCTCTTTCTTTCCCTCGTTCTCGGCGATCGCGCCCGTTGTGCTTTCTCTCCGCCGCAATCTTTCTTCTTCTTGTTCTTTCTTCGAGGACCTCGACCCTCAACTTTGCCCCTTTCCTTTCGCCGCGAGAGAAATGCTTCCCATCCCTTTCCTTTTCTATCAATTCCGCTGTGGCTCCTCTTTCTCACTCACTCACTCACAAAACCTCAAAAAAACCTCGAAAAAAAAATTCAATCTCTCCCTCTCTCTCAGGCGTGCGACGACGCCTGCGCTGCCGCTGCTGCCCCTTCGACCTCTTCCGACTATTGCAACAAGAAGAAGCCATCCAACTCTGGAGAGGCCTGCTGGGTCTGCCTCGGCGACGGAGGCTGCAGCAGCAGCGACGGCGGAGGAGGAGGCTGCGAGGACGAGGAGAAACTCGTCTTGCCCTGCGCCTGCCCCCGGCCGGTGCACGCCGCATGCCTCGCCCGCTGGCAGCTCCACTCTGCGGGAACGCCCGAAGAGACCAGCTGCCGCTTCTGCCACGGGCAGCTCCCGGACTGGAAGGGCGTTCTGACGCCCGCCGAGGTCAAATACGCGGGGTGGGAGGAGAGCGACGACGACGAGGAGGAGGAGGGAGAGCAAGGAGGAGAGGAAGGTGGAAATGAAAGAGGAGGAGCGCTCGAAGAGACCTCGACCTCCTCTCGGCCTCTCGTCCCCCCCCCCTCCTCCTCCCCGCCGCGCCTCCACCCTCGCCTCCGCCACCCGGCCCCCACCATGTCCGTCACCTTCAACGGCGTCGTCCACCACATCGTCGTCCGAGGCGGGCCCAACGGCTACGCGGCCTTCGTCGCCGACGTTCGCAGAATTTTCAGGATCGACGCGGGCCACGACATGCAGTTGGCGTTCGATTGCGCCGACCCCGTGACGGGAGGGCTGGTCAAGCTGAACGGCGCCGGCGCCTACCAGGCCGCGGTGCATTGCGCGGCGATCTCGGCGGCCAAGAGGATGGCCGCGTGGGCGAGGCAGCAGAGGGAGAGGGAGCAGGAGGAGCGGAGGAGGGGAGGGGGAGGGGGAGGGGGAGGAGGAGGTGCAGGAGGAGCTGCGGCGGCGGCGGCGGAAGAGGCGGCGCTGGCGCTGGCGAGCGGCGGACCGACCGAAGAAGAAGAAGAACCCTTCGTGATGATGGAGGAGGACGATGAAGCTCCTTCCACCTCCGCCCCGGAGACGCCGCCCTCTGACGGAGCTCCCTCGGACGCGAGCTCGGCGGCGCTGGACGCCGCTATCGAGTCGGCGCTCGCCGCCGCGGCCTTTGGCGGCAACGCGAACGGAGGAGAGGGCTCGCACTCGCCGACCTCTGCCTCCTCCCCAGAGCAGCAGCAGCAGATCTCGGCTTCGACGACCCGCGTCACGCGCCGGTCGGCTGCCGCCGCCGCCGCGGCGCAGCAGGCAGCGGCTGCGACCCAGGCCGCCCTGGCCGCGGGGGCCAGCGCCACGGCTGCTCCGGGGGACCTTAGGAGGGCTCTGGCGGAGATCGCCGGCGGCGTCAGGCGGCTGCGCGCCGCGGCGGCCGCGGCCGTCGGAGCTGCCGGAGGAGGCAACGGCGACAACGACGACGCTGCCTCCACGGCCGCTGCTCTGAGGGAGGTGGCCGATCTTATTGCCTCGACCGCAGACGCCGCGACGCTGCAGCAGCAGCAGCAGCAGCAAGCGCAGTGGTGAAGCGAAAAAAGAGGATGAGAAAGAGGAGAAAAAAGAGAGAGAAAGAGAGATCAAAAACAAAAAAAACTCGGAAAAACTTTTGTTTCGAAAAAAAAAATCTAAACTCTTCCGGCGGGGACTTCCAGAGCGCGAAACAACAACAACCTTATTCACTGCTACCAATATAGAACATTCGCGCCGGTCGTTTCCCCCCGCCTGTTTTTTCCGGAATCAGAGAGAGGGGTAGAGGAGAGAGAGATAGAGTTTCAAAAAAAAAAAAAGACAGAGTTTCTTCTTTTCTTCTTCTTCGGCGGTGGGGCAGAGACTTTTTTTCTTCTTCAAAACTGATTTTCCCCCCACCCCCGCGTTCTTCAAATCCAATTCAGACCCCATCCTATAACAATAAACTAAAAACAAAACGCACTGTAAAAACCCCTTCAGCAAACGGATAAACGGAAACAAAAACGCAGAATTCAAAATTTTACACAAAAGACGTTTCAGTTTCAGGTTCTTTTTTTTTTCATTCTTTTCTCTCTCTCGCTCTCGTCTCTCTCCCTCCCGATTTCTCTCTTCAAATGTCAACGATCACCCAGATGTCGCTCTCTTTTTTCTCTTTATCTTCCAAAATCCGCATCGCGCTGTAAGTGATAGCTTTCACCTCAGTCCCCGAAACGTGCTTTTCTCGATCGAAACGCTCTCCCTTGCCGACAGCCTCCAGGGAAAACTTCTCCCGTTCGATCCCGCCGACGACGGAGATTTCGCGCGCGGCAAAGCCCTCGGTAGAGAAGGCGAAGAGGATCTCGTCGAGGAAGGAGAAAAGGAGGGTGTCGAGGTCGTGGCCCGAGGCGGAGAAGCGGCTGAAAGAGATATTTTTTGAAAGGAAAACGTTTTCATTTTTTTGCGTGAGCTTTTCGAGTTTCTTTTCTCTCTTCTCGTCTCTCGTCTCTCTCTCTCCTTCTCTCCCTTCTCTCCGCCTCTCATTTCTCCTCTTTTTCACTTACCGCTCCTCGACCGCGGCGAGACCTTCGAGAGGGGTCATGTAGTTGATCATGCCGAGCCCCGCGGAGCAGAAGGCGGCCTCGAGAGAAGGGCCCCCTGTTTTGGATTTTCGAGTTTTTTTTTTTTAGAGAGAAAGAAAAGAGGTTAAGAGTGAGCTAGCGAGCGAGAACGCGTTTTTCGCTTTCCCCACTCCCTCCCGGCTCCAATTCAAAAACCAAAAAATACACATAACTCACAGGAGTGGATCTGGATGTCCGCGGTGTGGTCGAGGTACTCGAAGTCGAAGCCCGGGACCGCTTGGGCGCGCGAGAAGGAGGTCGTCGGGGTCGAGGTGGAGGTCGGGTTTTCGACGCCGCCGGCCGCATGCGTCGCCGCCGCCGCCGCTTGCTGCTCTCTTTCCATTCCGTCTTCCTCGTCTTCTCCTTTCGCGTCTTCCTTTCTCGTTCTTTTGGCTCTGGCTCCCTCTAGAGATCCACGAGGCGTGACCGCGGCGGGAGGAACCGCGAAGGCGTCTTCGTGCTTGGAGGGCGGTCGATCTGTCGAGGCATCTGCTCTCGTCGTTGTTGCCGCCGTCGCCGTCGCAGTCGTCGCCGCTTGCGGCAACTCCTCGTCTGCTCTCGCTCCTGCTCCTGCCGCCTTTCCCCCTTCGTCCCCGAGAGCAACAGGAAGATGCTTCGGTTGCCGCCTGGAGGCCCTGGGCGGTCGCTGGGGAAGAGACTGGTACTGGAGCGTCGTCATTTTGAAAGCGATGTTTTCTTCTTCGAAAACGTTGTGAAGAAATCGACCACCACAACAACTGCATTTTTTCCCTTTTTTTCTTCTTCAAGCCCAATCTCCTCATGCGCCTCTCCTCCCCCGCCTCGCGAGCGCCCCTCGCCTCGCGGCGCGAATCCGCATTATCGAGGAGGCCGCTCCGTGTCGCTTCGAAACATCCGGCGCAAGCGGAGAGGCGAAGGAGGCTTTTAATTGCCTCGGCGAGCAAGTCGGAGAAGGGCAATGACGATGACGATGCAAAGAGCAAAAAACCCGACGCCTCTGCTAGCGGCGGCGACAGCGACGACGACGCCCCTCCCTCGCTCCCCGCCGGCGCCTGGCGCAACTTCCGCGCCTCGCTCGTCGCCTCGGCCGCGGTGGCAGCAGGAGAGAAGCCCGGCCCCGGCGGGGACATCTGGTCCGCGAGGTGGACCCCGGAGAATGTCCACCTGCTCCAGGAGCAGGACAGGGAGCTTGCGAGGTGAAGGAGGAGAGAAGTTTTTTTTCTTGGTTTTTTTTTCCGTCTTTTTGTTTTGCTTGTTTTCGGGGTTTTTCTTTTTCTTTTCCCTTTTCCGTTCGCTCACTCTTTTTTTCTCTTCCTCCTCTCTTTCCCCCAAATCCAGAGAGCCCCTCTGGGTCCACGCCCTCGAAGGGGGGCTCCCGGAGCTCGGGGGGCTGATTGTCGCCACGCCCGAGGCCGCGACCCTGACGGGCGACGAGCGGCGCAACCAGTTGGTGTGTTACATCTCTAAGCACGACCCCGAAGAGGGATCGGTGGCGCTGATTTTGAACAGACCCGCCACGGCGGCGCTGGGCGACCTGCTCGGCTGGGGCCTGCGGTTCGGAAGGGGAGGAGCGGAGGACGAGGGCGAAGGCGAAAAAGACGAAGCCCCCTCGACTTCCTCCTCGGTAGAAGCGGCGTTTGGCGACTCGCCTGTCTACCTCGGCGGCTTCTTCTCTCCCGCGAGGATCTCGGCGCAACCCTTGACGCTGCTCCACGGTATTCCGAACTTACCTGGAGCGACGGAGGTCGTTCCGGGAGGGGGAGTCTTCAGCGGTGGAGTCGCAGCTGCCGCGGCCTCCGTGGTCTCCGGCTCTCAACCCGAGACGCGTTGCCGCCTGTTTGCCGGCGCGCTCGTCTGGCCGCCCGGGGGGCTGAGGGCCGAAGTCGAGGCCGGGGTGTGGTACGCCGCCGCCTCCTCCCGGGCCGTGGTCCTGAAGCCGTGTCTGGGGCTGCCGGTCCCGCTGTGGAGGGAGTGCCTGGCGCTGATGGGCGGGGAGTACGCCAAGGCGGCGCGGAGGAGAGGAGGTTGAAAACGAAAACAATGACGAGGAATCGTCATCACAAAGCTCTCTCTTCTCTCTCTCAAGTTTCATCGAGCTGTGTTTTTTCTCTTATCTCCAACGGCTCTAAAAACCCTTGATTCTCCTTCAAGAGCGTCAAGGACATCCGAATCGTGCCTCTCTGCTGCACCGCGGCGAGGAAGAAATTGAGCCGAGCGAAGACAGAGACAAGGGAAAGTTTCTTCGAGAAACAACCATCATCGTTCGACCCAATCATCAATCTCTTTGCTCCTTTTTCTAAAAGCCAAGACCTGCCATGCTCCCGCTCCTCCTGCTCAAGGTGGCGCAGGCGCACCCCGTGGTGAGGGATTGAGAAAGAGAACGAGAAGAGAAGGGAGTTTTCTCGAGCGGAGAGATAGTCGAATCGAATCGAGAGAAGAAAAAAAAGCCGCCAAAACAAAAACAGCGATCGACGAAAAAACTTGCTCTCTCGACCTCCTCTCAACACTCACTCGCTCGCTCTTTCCCCTCAAATAAAAAAAACCACCACCCCCACCCCCACCAATCAACTAGATGGTCGAGCTCAAGAACGGCGAGACTTACAACGGCGTCCTCGCCGGGTGCGACGCTTGGATGAACGTTCATCTGAGGGAGTGCATCTGCACCTCGCGCGATGGCGCCAAGTTCACTCGCTTGCCTGAGGCCTATCTGCGAGGGAACACTATTAAATACCTTCGGGTGCCGGACGAGGCTCTCGCGAAGGCCGCGGAGGAGTCGAACAATCAGAACCGAGGGGGACAGCAGGGAGAAGGAGGGGAGGGAGGTGGTCGAGGGAGGGGGAGGTTTGGGGGCGGCGGCGGGTTCCGGGGCGGAGGCGGCCGTTCGGGAGAAGGAGGAGGCGGCAGGGGAGACGGAGGAGGTCGGGGTTACCGTGGAGGAGGCGGAGGAGGCGGCGGCTACCGCGGCGGTGGCCGTGGCGGTGGCGGAAGCTACGGGGGGCGAGGAGGTGGTGGTGGCCGTGGAGGGCGCGGGGGCGACGGCGGGGGCCCTCATCGGGAATGAGTTTTTTTCTTTTTCTTGAAGTGTAAAGAGTCACACCAAAAAAAAAACGAAGAAAAATTACGAAATGCCTCCTCGCAAGACTCGAGCTTCTGCAGCTGCTGCTGCGGGCAAGGCAGCGGCCCCCGTTGCCTCTGCTCCTGCAGCTTCCCGCAAGCGACGCACCCGAGGAGCCCGAGACGACAATGCCGACGGAGATGAAGACGCAGGAGGCCGCGCCTCGGCGTTTGACTTTGCCGATGATGGAAACGGCGGCGGCGGCGGCGACGACGACCGCCGACGCATGACAGATGTCGAGGCCGCCGAAGAAGAAGAGACCGCCGAGGAGCGCAGGCTCCGCATCGGTGAGTTATTGAGGAGAGTATTTTGTATTTCTAGCGGAAGTTTGAAGATGAGAGAAGAGTCGAGGAGGAAAAGAGAGAGAGAGAGAGAGGCCGCGAAAAAGTCATTCTCTGTTTCTTTTCATCAATCAATCGACGGCGGCTAGCCGTCAATGTTTTTTTCCCCTCTCTCTCTCTCTCTCAACCTCCTCAAAACTCAAAACCCCCATCCGACCTTTTAAAACAAAAACAGCGAAATCCTACATCGAGGCGATGCGCGTCCGCACCGGCGCCGGAACCGCCGACGACCTGGAAGCGGCTTTGGGGGACAGGCTGCGAGAGGCGGCGTACGCGGACGCCGGGTACGTCACGCGGAGGCTGGCGGACGACATCTTGATTCCCGCGCGCCCGGCCGCTCCGAGGAAGGTTGTCGTCAAGGTCGCCGCCGCCGCCGCCGCCGCCGCCGCCGCCGCCGTCGAGAGCGAGAGCGAAGCCGAAAGCGAAGCCGAAGAACAAGCAGAAGAACAAGAAGCAGAACAGCAGCGCCGAGTCCGCTCCTCTTCTTCAGCTTCTGCAGCCCGTTCCCTGCCCAACCCGCCTCGCAACTTCCCAGAGGGTTATCGCTTGAAGAGGGCTCACGGCGCGACGGTGACCGCCGTCGCCCTTTCCAGCGACGCGCACTCCGTCTTCTCGGTCTCGAAGGACGGCTCGCTGATCCGGACCGACACAGAGACGGGCCAGAGGGCGGCGACGGCGGCGAGGAGACCGCCCGGGGCACCGACAACGCACGAGGCGGCCGCGAAGATGGGGAAGGCCCTGCACACGCTCAACCCGACGGCAGCGGCCAACGCCGCTGCTCCCTGGGCCGCGGGCCGCCGCGCCGGAGTTGCTGGCGGCAAGAGCTCTTCTTCTGCCGCCCTTCTCGCCGTCGCGGCCTCCGATTGCGGGCGCTGGGTCGCCGCGGGAGGCGCCGACGGCGCTGTGCACGCTTATGACGCGCGGACTCTAACTCTAGTGAGGTCACATGCTGGGCATATCGGCGCCGTGACGTCGCTGGCGTTCGCCCCGGGAGCAAGGGCCGCCGCAGCAGCAGCAGCAGCCGGGATCAGCTCCGATCCTACCTCTCTCCCCTGCGGCGACCTCTACTCGGGCGGGGCCGACGGAACTGTTAAAATTTGGTCCCTGGACGACGGAGCCTATGTCGACTCCCTCTTCGGGCACCAGGCCGCGGTCTTGTCGCTGGCGGTGTCAAGGAGCGGCGGCGGCCGTCCCATCTCCGGGGGCGCGGACCGCACCTGCAGGCTCTGGAAGGTCGCGGAAGAGACCCAGCTGATCTTCAGGGCCCCGGGGCAGTCGGTGGACGCCGTTTGTTCGGTCGGCGGCGGAGGTGGCGAGTGGGTCAGCGGCGGCGCCGACGGAGCGCTGTGCCTGTGGTCGCCGATGAAGAAGCGTCCCGCGGCGAAAGTGAATGCGGCGCACGCTTCTCCGCATAAGGCTTCTCCGCACCGGCCTCTGGACCCGGTGCGCAGCTGGATCGGGGCCGTGGCGGCGTCGAGGGGCGGGGACCTCGTGGCGAGCGGGGCCGGCGACGGGAGCATACGGCTCTGGGCGGCGCGCGGCGTCGGCGGCGGCAGCGGAAGCGGCGGCGGCGGGAATTCCTCGTCCTCCTCCTCCCAGCGCTCGCTGGAGCCGCTGGGCTCCCTTCCGGCCCCCGGCTTCGTCAACGGCCTGGCCGTCTCCCGCGACGCGAGGGTGCTCGTCGCCGGCGTCGGCCCGGAGCCGAGGCTCGGGAGGTGGAGTAAGGTGCCGAGCGCGAGGCCGGCGCTCGTGGTGCAGCGGCTGCGGCGCAAGGGCGAAGAAGAAAACGGAGAGGAGGTCGAAGAAGATGAATGAGATGCTCTCGCTTCTGTTTCGTTTTTTATCTGCTGCTGCCTTGCTCTTTTCCCTCGCAGCAGCGGAGAGAGCCGGCAGCAAGTCGGCAAGCCACTAGTAAACGAAATGAAAAATTTGAAGGGAAAAAAAAACAAAGAAAGAAAAAATCGACCTCGACCTCCATCACTTCTTTTTTTTTCGACCTTCCTCTTTTGCCGCTCTTTTCTTTTCAACGCCAAAAAAACCTCGCACCTAGCCAATCCCTTCCGGAAAGCACCCCCCTGCTCTCCACCTTCTCTACCCTTTGTCCCTAGCGATCAGGTGAGTCGTGAAGGTGCCATCTTGTGCGCGGGAAACGCGAATGGAAGAGAGAGGGAGGGAGGGAGACGGACAAGTTTGATGGGGATTGGTTTTTTTTCTTTTCGAACAAGCCTCCGAGGACCGAAATATCAAGGAAAAAGCGGTTTCAGCAATTGGGCGCGCCCTCTTTCTCGCTCCGAAACTCTTTCTCACCTTTCCCCTCTCCCGCGGTGACGAACAAACAATCCACATCCTCTTCGCTCACAGTGACTAAAAAAACTGGAATCAGGTTTCGTAATGATACGAAAAACGACGACTCTTGCTTCTTCCTCGTTGACGTCTTTTTCGATTTCGCGTCGTCACCTGTCGATCGCCATCGCCCCCTTCAAGATGAGGCACGCCAAGGTCTTAGACCCCTCCGTCGACCTGGTGCCGGCGCAGGTGAGTAGAGTAGAGTTGTGGATAGTTCGCGGAGAGAGAGAGAGGGGCAATTAGTAATCGGAGGTGGTCGTGAGGAAGCGGGGTGCCTATTTTCCCAGATAGGTTCTTTTCCCGTTTCGAATTTCGTCCTCTCGCCTTCTTTCCCCCTTTCTCTTTCTTCTCTCTCTTTCTTCTCTCTCTTTCTTCTCTCTCTCACACTCTTCGCCCACCCTCCCTCCCTCTCCATCTCTCTTCTCAGCTGACGCGCACGACGAGCAAGCTGGAGGCGTCCTCCTCCTCGCCGCAGCCAAGCTCCGACAAGCCCTCTGCTTCTTCTTCTTCTTCTTCTTCTTCTTCTTCTTCTTCTTCTTCTTCTTCTGCTGCTGCTGCTGCTGCTGCTGCTGCTGCTGCTGCTTCTGCTTCAGCGTCTCCCGCTCCCTCTTCTGCTGCTCCTTCTTCACTCAACCTCCTCTCCCTCTTCCTCGCCCGCAAGCTGGATGTGCTTGTCGCTTTCGCCGACGCCAAGAAGGCAGAAGGCAAGAAGCAGAGGAAGCGCCGCTCCCTCTCGAAGGCCAAAGCCAAGGCCACAAAGGCAGCAGCCAAGGCGGCGGCGGCGGCCGCGGCAGCAACCTCCCCGGCAGCGGCCGCGAAGCGCTCCGAGCGCCGCGAGCTCTTCTTCGAGCGCTGCGTCGGCCACGCGCTCTCGTCGTTCCCGGCGATGGTCTCTCTCTTCGAGGCAGCCGAGAAGGAGGCCGTCAGGTCCGAGCTCAAGCGCGTCCAGGCAGAAGAGAGAAACAGGGGCAGAGAGGCCGCGTTCGAGGGCGTCCGCGCCGTCTTCGTCCGCGCTCAGAGAACCTTCGACGCCGGCGACGCCCGCCGGGCCGCCCGCCTGGCAGCCCGCAGGGCCTCTCGCGAGGAACAGGCCAACAGCGTCCTCTCCCTCTTCGACCTGCCGTCGTTCTTCGCGTCGGCCGAGCGCAGCGACGAGGAGGCCGCCGCCGCGGACGCCGCCTTTGCTGCCGCGGCCGCCGCCGCTGCCGCCTCCACGGACGCCGCGCAACGCGAACATCACCGCCTCAGGGTCGAGAGCCACAACAGGCGCTCCAAGTTCCGCGCGAAGTTCAGTTTAATGTGGGATCGTTGTTGAAGTCTGTCCCGGTTGGGGCTTTGCGAGAATTCTTCATCTCAACGAAAACAAAAACTCGAAGGGAAAAAAAACCCAAGTTTGAAAAAAAAACTAAAAAAAACAAAATCTTCCTCGTTCTTCCAAAACAGAAACCTTGTCCTTGTAACTCAAAATCTATTCGCATTTATCAAACAGAAGAAGGAGAGAGATCTAGCTGGTGGAGGCGGGGAGAGGGCAGCAGCGCGGGTGGAGGAGGAAAGAGGAGGTTGAGGTTGGTAGAGGTCGAAAAAAAAAAAAAAAAAAAAAAAAAAAAAAAAAAAGCGCAAAAAAAAA
>Ga0114918_10004226_pt1 | contig 12532 bp, 14 predicted proteins | sample LantaG_FD_87015 | JGI IMG/M metagenome (GOLD analysis project Ga0114918, IMG submission 87015) | Deep subsurface microbial communities from Baltic Sea to uncover new lineages of life (NeLLi) - Landsort_02402 metaG | ecosystem: Environmental > Aquatic > Marine > Oceanic > Sediment | place...
GATTACAGAGCCTTGCAGGCGCGAAAACCGACGCTCACGTCCCGACCCGACGGCGCGAAGTCCAGACGCAGCGCGAAAACGCCGGCCCCGACACCATTGCTCCAGCCGCCGCCACGGATCGCCGCACGGAGCGCGGTGGCTGTATGGTAGTACGCATCGTTGCCGTAGGTGGCGCTACCGGTAACGTCTGCGGTGGCCGGTATCGCCAATGGCGCCAGGTCGGCGTCTGCGCTGAGCGTCAGGATGCGATGCCCAGTCGTCATGCCACTGGTGATGTCCGTGGCTTTGAGCTTCACCACTGTATACGGCCCGGCGATAGGTGTGTCGGCGCCATCAATGGCCAGTGCAGTAGCCGTGTTGGAGTCGATGTAAAACAGCGACCCGGCGCTGTCGTACAGGTAGTACCCGGTGAAGGCATTGACAGTCCAGGCCTTGTTTGTGTCGGTCAGGGACCCCGCCGCGACGCCCGTGCTGCTGCCGTAGGGCGCCAGGGCCAGGCTCACCTCGCGATTAGCCAGGATCAAGCAGTATCCCGCTTCTCCCGCGCCGGTAATCGCATGCGGAGTGTCAGAATTGTCATTCTGATTCTCCGGCAGCAGGAACAGGCCGTCGTTCCACTGCCAGATATCTCCATTGAGCCCGTAGATACCGCCCCGGTGATTGTGACTCCACTCCACGGGACCCGTCCCTGTGAGGGCCGAATCGTGTGCGCCGCGCGCCGCCAGTGCCCGATCCCGCAAGCCCGTCTCGGTAGTGTACGTCGCGTCGCTCGGCGGATCGGTATCCCCATTCGGGCCGTGTGGCATAGTGCCGAGGGCATGGCTCAGATACGCGATTGCCGCCCACTCGCATGCGGAGATCAAGTGCCATCCGCTGCCTATGTTGGCACAGGCCTTCCGCGCCTCGAGGTGCGTGATCTCCCGCCAGGGCGATACGCCAAGTTTGCTGTGCGCCTTGGTCGCGCCCACCGCCGCGCCATCCGCCACGTCCGGATTGTCGTCATCCGCAGTAGCATTTGGCTGGGACGCGGGGAATTGCTGAACAACAAAGCCGCCATAGTCCACAGCGCTCAGCGTAAAGGGCGGTACGTAGACGCATGCACCGGCGTCAGGGTCGTAATAGGTCATGAGCTGGCCATCGATCGCGCCCAGCCGCGCGGCGACGTCGTCGAAGTCGCCCGCCGGATCTACACCCATCTCAGCCTCGATCGCGACGACCTCGCCGTTCAGTGCGTTGGCTCGCGATGCGTTCCAGTAGTCGACAAGGTCTGCCAGACTGCCGTTGCCCGCCCATTTGCTGCTAGGATAATCCGCCACAGCTCACCTCCTAGCTGCCGTCGTCGGCGATTGTCAGCGTCCAGGTGATCTCCAGCGTGTCTGCCGCGCCCTTGTTGATCACGGAGAAGACGACACGCGCCAACAACGTGCCGGCAGACGCGGCGTTGAGGATCCCTGCTTCGACGAGCGCGCCGGTGCCGTCGCCCGCAGCCCAGGAGGCCACATAGACAACTTTGTGATCATCGGCGCCGGCGCTTTGCGTGAAACTATCCAGCGCGTTGCGATCCAGCTCCGTGGCCAGCGTTGTGTCGCCGCCGGCCGGCGCAGCGCTACCGGTGCCAATGGCCATATGGCTCATCGCGGCCTCGTCCTGCGAACTCGCCAGCTGGTCCGCGATGTGCGCGCAGCCGACGTCGGTCACCAGGTTGTGAGCGCGTCGCTCTACCTCGATCCGGCCATCTGGCCCACGCAACACTGCGTGGACGTTGACCAGTGCCCCTATTCCTGCTCTCATGCTCTCCTCCTCACGCGGCGGCGTATAGCGCCGTCAGGCTGAAATCGATCGTGCCGGTCCCCGCCACTTCCTCGACCCAGACCACCAAATCGCCCACGGCGGGCTTGGTTGTGGACCCCACCGGCGAGACGCGGTTCTCGTCGTTTTGCCAATTCACATTGTCAGCCTGCGTCTGATTCCCCGCGAAGAACGGCAGCGCGCCACTCACCACAGCGCAGTTAATACCGTCGAAATTCGCGCCACCCAGAGTGAAGTCCACCTGGGTGTGCGCCCGGTCGGTGCTGTCAGTCGGATTAGTGACCGATTCCAGGTGGAACGCGTGCACCCACTGAACAGAACCATCAGTCGCATCGTTCTCCGTCACCACGCCCGCCCAGACGTCAAACGCTCCATCCGCGGCCTTCTCCGCCTCCAGGATCAACCCCAGCAGATGGAGCTCCTGCGTCTTGCTGTGCGGAAAGTTGGTCACGTCCGACAAATCGACCAACACATAGGGTGTGCTCGCCGCAACGGCCTCAGCGCCCAGATTCACCACGTGCACAGGCCTATCCATCGCCGCCCTCCGGGGGCGCCTTCGGCGCCTTCTTGGAAGTGCGCCTCGGCACCGGCTTCTTGGCCGGCTCTGTCTCGCCAACCGGCTCTGTCTCGCCAACCGGCTCTGTCTCGCCAGTCGGCTCGATCACCAACAGGTCCGACGCGCTCATCTCGTCGTCGATATACGCCTCGTTCAGGACCTCGGGCGCCTTCGAGAACTCACGCCCGGCCACGCGCGCCTTTCGCCAGCGATAGTCAGGCCGCACGCATACCGAAAACAGCTTAGCCATAGCAGCCCTCCTATTCGTCGCCGATCCCACAGTAGCCGATCGCGGCTCCCGATGAGGCGGCACTCGCGGCATCCTGCCAGACATTCACCACGATCGTGCCGTCGCCGGGGGCGGCGTCGGTTGTCACCATATACGGATCGCCATCGCCGGTCCCCGGATCTGTGATGAGCCACGCAAAGCCGTGGGTCACCGTCGTGATCCCTGTCACGGTCACAGTCTGATTCTCTCCGGTGATCGTAGTTGTCGCGCAGACAATCTCCTGTCCGGAGCTGGCATAGCCCAGCGGATACATGCTGTTTGGGCCGTAGTTCAGTAACCCGCCCACGTCAGCCGCATCGGTCACGACCAGATCGTCCCCGATCGTCGCATCATCCGCCGCTATCAGGTCGTCCGTCGCCGAGAAATCTGCACCGGCCACGACGCCGGCGTCGGTCACGCTGAACTGCACCGTGCCCGTACCATCATCCAGCGTCAGCAGATAGCCGGACGCACTCATCTCCTGGATCTGTATCTGTGACTCGACGAACGCCAGCGCGCTGAATAACAGCGCCGCCGCGACCGCCACGACCAGACCGACCCTAAACCACTTCTCCTTCGTCGACATCTCGCCTCCCTAGCACCGCAAATTGTGCCGCGTCGCGATCGCTCGCGCGCCAACTGCTCATCCTCAGGCGCATTCGCGCCAGACCCAACGCTCGCTCAACATCCATGCCCATCCGCAGGCCCAAGATCACCCACCGCACCAGCAGATCCGTGCCCACCACGCGCCTCGCGCCGGCATAGTTGGATCCGAGGCCCGCTATCACCGCGGAAGCCCCCGCCGTATACAGCGCCCGCGCCATCGGGCCTTGGTCCCCGTAGCAATTCGCCACGACCGCCACCGCTCCGCCCAGATCCACCGACAGCACCTGATCTTCCGTCAGCGCCGCGGCTCCCGCGTCGTTGTACCAGGCCTTTGCGCCGGGCTTCCCGTGCAGCCGGAAGTACAACAGATCGTGCCCCGCCAGCCGGCGCGGATCGAACGTGGCCGCCAGCACCGGCGGCGATGAGATCGGCATTACTCCGGTCGCCGCTCTCACCGCCCGCCGCGCGCTTGCTGTGCAGTAGGCGCAAACTCTCATCGGGCGCCGGGCCTACGTGTTGCCCTGGGCCGCCAGCCTCCAATCGCCGTAGTACATCTCGTACCGGGCGTGGAACTTGAAGTAATTCCGGCCGCCATCCGGTTGCAGCGGATCGAACCATGCATCCTGCAGCGTCGGCTGTTTGCGCATCGCCACGATGATCGGCTTGATGTCCTCATCAGCAGCGATCAGGTGCCACGCGGTCGTGTCCAGATTCGCCGACACGATGTAGCTCATCTGCCCGTCGTACGGATTGCGCTCGCGATTGGCTGTGTCATACGCCATCTCGTTTCCGCAGATCTGCGCCGCGATGCGCTCGTTCGACGGGTGTACGGTCAGCAGGTTGTACAGATACTCCGTATACTCCCCCTGATCGTCCATGAACTGCTGCGCAGCCACATAGACAGTCTCGAAGTTGTCCATACTCAGGGTCAGGGCATTCTCATTGTCCTGATCCGTGTCGTAGTGGGCGCCGGCGTCTGCGTGATCGCTGTCGAAGAAGTCGGAGCCGTCGTAGCAGGCCCCGTAGGTGCTCCCGTCGCCGCCGTTCAGGACCTCAAAGACGCGCTTGTTGATGTGGCGCTGGAAGTTGGTCCCGGCACCGCGCGTCTTCCGGTCTAGCTCCCCGGTCCGGTCGTCGTCGATCGCGTTCTGGCTGATCCAGACGATGATCTCCCAGTCCTCCGGCGTAACGCTGATCGACTTCTCGATCATGTCCTGGATCTCGCGGCCGGTCGTGCTCTTCACCGGCATCGGCGCGGCGCCGAGGTCCACGAGGTCCTGGCTCTTGCCGTCCATGTTGAGCTGCATCGCGATGCGCTGCCACGGCATCTTCGCACTCCGCGTCGCGACGAGGAAGCCCGTCCGCGCCCCGGAGACCAAATGCTTTGGTACATTCCCTGAAATCATCCCGCCCTCCTGTCTCTCAACTCACTGATTACTGTCGATCGCTACCCGCCGGCGCTATGCGCCGGTGCAGATCTGCGGCGTCACCAACTGCACAAACGCGTAGCCGTTCAGCACGCGCTGCAGCTTCCCGATCTGCGGATTGTCCGCGGCCGTGGCGCTCAGCGTTGCGCTGTCGCTCATGTAGACCGTATCGCCCACGTCGGCGTCGGTGAAGACGCTCGACTTGAAACCGATGATGGTCGGATACGTGTAGATCTCGATCTCGTTGTCGGTCTCGGTGTCCGCAGTCGCGACCGCCTTCGCCTCGGCTGCGATACCGATGAAGATGTCAGCCGCATCCACCGCAATCGCATCAACGTACCCGCGGGGATACACGGTATCCTCGCTCAAATCCATGATCATCGGCTGGCCCTTGAAAACACTCTGGGCCGCGCTGTTGTCCAAGACCCACTTCTCGCTCTTTGCCTCTCCCAAGAATCTGAGTGGGGCGTCCTTAGTCAGATCAGCCATCTCATGCCTCCGTTTACCCTCGTAATTGCCCGGCTATCCGTCCCCGGATTAGCTCTCGCCGCCCTCTCCGAACTCGCTCAGGTCGTACTCGACCATCTTGCCCTCGACGACATCGGCATTGACGCTGAAGAACTCCGCAATGCTCTGCCCGGCACCAACCCAGATCTGCAACTGCTCGCGCAGCTCGGCGGGCAGCGCCTTCGAGTCACCGCGGCCCTTGCGGCTGGACCCCCTCTCTGAGAAGTCAACAACCTTGGCCCTCAGCACAGCCTGGACCGAGGCCAACTGCGTCTCGTCCATCCCTGCCATCAGCTCAACCAGCTCAGCAGGGTCGGCGCTCAGTCCGGCATCGCCGCCACAGATCTCCTCGGCGAACTGAGTCAATGTCTGACGTCGCGCCATCTCTTCGCGCAGCTCCGCTTCGACCTCGGTGCGCACTTCCGCACGCAGCTCTGTCCGCGTCCGCTGCTCCGTTGCCATTTCCGTCAGGATCTCCTGCCGGACCTGCTCCCTCAGTTCCTCATCCGTCATCGCACCGTCCTCCTCATGGTCTGAATCACCGCCGGACTCGCCGGCATCAACATCCTCTTCGCTATCGCCATCCTGCGCAGCTGCCTCCGGGAAAACTGCCCTAATCGCAGCTAAGATCCGGTCCAGCAGCCCTTCCTGCAACTCGATCGCGACAACACCCTCGCTTAATTCAACAGGCCGCAGCCCCTTCACCGCCGGGAAATTCACCAGGCTGATGCTCTTCAGGACCTTACGGGCCATGTCTAGCGTTGCGCTCAGATAGCGATACACACGCTGGCCAACCATCCCAGAGCCCAGCTCATTCCAATCCACATTAGCCAGCAAGCGATCACCGTCACGCCACACGCGCGTCACCCAGCCTGCCGCCTGATCACGCTCGTGGTTGACGTCAATCGGCACCTCCTGCCCGGCCTCGTTGGCCGCAAAGTTGGTCACCAGCGCATCAAGCACATCCTCGGAGATCTCAACCTCTCGCCCGTGCGCATCGATAAACGTGCCCACGCGCAAGAACTCCACCGGCTGCCCCTCGGCAAACTCCGCAAAGAAGAAACTAGACGCTGTCCCCATTGTCACCCTCCTGCCTGAGCGGCCACCCGCTCCACTATGTCCAGCCCGGCCTGCGCCAACAGCGCGTCCACCTCACCGAGATGGGACTGAACCACCTCATCCGTCGTCTGCCACCAGCCGCGGTGCACCCGCGCTTGTTGCTCCGGATCCTGAACCCGGGGGCCGTAGGGCGTCGCGTTGCCGATCCGTGCATCCAATATGTGCCCGCTCATCGTCATGTGCGGCGTCGCCGTCGTCCACAGCCGCCCCAGCGTCCCGGTCCGGCGGTAGTGACTGCCCGTCAGCTGCGGCGGATAGTCTGCCGCATACGTAGCCAACAGCAGTAACGCCTGGTGGACAGTCGTGCCCACCCTCTCCATCGCCGCGCCATCGGCCTCGTGCTGCAGTGCATCCTGGATGCCTTCCAGCTGCCGCTTGAAATCCGCCAGATTGCTGATCCCGATCATCTCGCCGCCGCCCGCACGTCGCTCAGCATCTGCCCGCCATAGTTCTCGCTGACAACCATCCCGTGTAGATCGCGGCACCCCGCCGCGCCGCCCCACGGCGTGCTCAGCGACTGCTTGCAGACGCGATCGTCGCGCACCGTGTACCAGACCACGACCCATTCTCCATTGGGCAAGAGCACCGGCCGGGTCGCGCAGCGACAGCGCGGGTGCGCCGGAGCGCGCATTAGCGCCGATGGCAGCCCCAATTGCTGCCGCACGATCTCGTTGGCCTCGTCGAACGCACGCGTGACCTCGGTCGACGCGATCATGTCCGCGCGCATCTCGCCGAACGTGGGCGTTAGCGTCTCGACCAGATCCGGCAACTCGGCGCCGGTCTCGATCCAGGTAGCCACCGCCTCGAAGACGCCCTTGCGCGTGGTCTCTGTGATACCGGTGATCAACTCACCGGCATAGTCGCGCGCCCAGGCCGCTGCCGCTGCATTGACCTCGGCCCAGTCGGCTCCGCCCCCCACCTGCTGCGTCGTGTCCTCGACCGCCAGCCCAATCAGCGCCCGGACCACCGTCATCAGCTTGCCCAGGAACGTCTGGTGGAACGTCTCCGATTCCTGCTGCCAGAAAGCGTCGTCGCCGGCAATATCGTGATCGCTGCCCGCCGCAGCCGCCACGCGCCCCAACTGAGCCCTCAGGAACTGCAATATCTCGCCGGCGAAGCCGCCTTCGAGCTTCTTGCGCTCCTTGTCCCGGCCGTCGTAACCGGCAGACTCGGCGAACTCCGAGAAGTCGCCGCCGGACGCGTCTCCATTGCCGGCATCGTCCTCGGCGCGCTTCTGTCCCCGCTGATCCGCCGAGATCGACGGCATGCCCGTGCGCTTACGGATCCAGTTCTCATCCTCCGGCGTCCACGTCAGCAGGTCGCCCACCTGCTGCAACCAGTTCCCCAGTTGCCCCAATGCCGGTTTCTCGACCTTGGTATGCGTCAACTTCGCCTTACCCGCAATCTGCGGGTTGTAGCCCAACAGCCGCGGAACGCCGTGCGCGTTGACCACGTTGGCCAGCCGATCCAGCGTCCCGTCAATGGCCATCAGGAACAGCTGGCTCTTGTCCGAGCCCAGCGCCCACGAGCCGGTCTGGCCGGTCCCCAGGTTGATGAAATCCGCCAACATCGTCTGCAACATCAGGAGCCGGTAATACTGAATCGTGTGCAGCAGGGCCTCGGCGCTGGAATTGCTCACGCTCTCCAGATGGAACTTGATGCCGGCCGGCACGCTCAAATACTGTTTGGCGTCCACCGACAAAGCCTTGCCGATCGCCTCTACTGCAGCCTTGTCGTCAGGCTGCGGCGTTTGCTCGAACTCGAAGACCGGCAACCCCACAAACGAACGCTGCCAGCCGATGCCGTTGATGATCTGCAGGTTTTTCAGGTAGTACCAGGTCTCGTACAGCGACTCCAGCAGCGCCATCCCCTCGGGATTCCCGCCGTCGCGCTGGAATGTGAAGTGCAGGCTCTTGTCGATCGGGATCGCGATCTCCTGATACGCCGGCGCCGGTCGCTGGACCATCCCCTGCAGACCTCCGGTCGCGTCGAACGTCCACCGGGCATACGACGACTGCCGTCGCGGCGCCCACTTGCGCCATCCGATCGTGCCGTCATCCCGGCGCTTGTAGACGATCTCCAGCCAGGACCAACCGAGCGGCACGCAGGTCAGTGCGTCCTCTATGGCGTCATCGGGCGTATGGCTCATATCGCCCAGGCAATCCTGCAGGAAGTCCGCGGCCTTACGGTCCTCGGCGGATTCGCTCTCCGGCTCGAAATACCAGCTCGCCGTCCGGCTCAGCATCACCAGCGCATTCCACATCGTGCGGATCGTCGGGTCACGGCGCCGCATCTCATCGTAGATGCCGTACGCCGCCGGCCACGTCAGTTTGGACGTGTAGGTCTCCGTCACCTGGCCGGCAAACTGCATCAACCCGGTCTGCCCGACCTCAGTCAGTGGTATGCGCGCCATCAGCCCCCCAAATTACCAAACGAACCCATTTGACCCCATCGCTCGCCGTCGCCCCCGCGGATCTCGCCGAACGGATCCCATTTGCTGGGCACGTCCGGCGCCTGCGGTACCTCGCCAAAGCTCATCGTCGCCGGCAGCATCTGCACGGCACCGCTCACCGCGTCCACCTGGTCATCGTGTGCGCCCAGAGGGAACGCTACCGCCTCGCTCAGAAAGGCCTCCACGTCCCATCCGTTGGCCGCCGCCAGGTGCACCAACCCGTCGGGGATCCTGGAGGCCCATACGTTGGCCCGGACTTCCTTACCGCCCACGTTCTGCGGATTAACACCGGTCACCGCGCGCCCTACCAGCTGCGGGTCCCGCTGCAGCTCCTGGAAATATCCGCCCTGTTGGCCGCTGATCTCGATCCCCTGGGTCACCGACGCCGGATCGCGCAGCATCACCTCGACCATCTTCGACCGCGCATCGGCCCAGGGACCCGGGAATCGCGCGATGTGCCGGATATAGATCCGCCCATCGGCCGATCTCCCCACCCGCGCGCCGGTGATGAAGTCCGCGCGCTTCCGACCGGAGACCGCCAGATCCCAATAACGCACCTCGCGCAATCCATCCGGCACCTGGTCGGGCCGTATCTGATGGATATCGTAGGCCTTGATCAGCGAGCCCTCCAGCCGCTGGGGTCGCTGTTGATACATCGCGTCCCAGTCATACATTCCTACATTGGCTCCGATTCTGCTCAGTGCGTCCGAGTCGTACTTCGAGCCCCACAGCGGCTCGCCCGGTGATCTGCCCAGCGCATCTGCACACTTCCACCAGCCGGCCTTCGCGGCTTTGATCACCTCGTCCGTCGCCACGGCCCGCGCCCACGGCTCCGCGATCGCCGGTAGATTCAGCACCGTCCATTGATCTGCCCCATCCTCCTCCACCATCCGCCGCAGGAGCCGCCCGGCCAGATCGTCAAAATGCCACCGTTGGTGCATCAATACGATCGCCCCGCCATCTTCCAATCGCGTGTAGAACGTGCTTCGGTACCATTTGTCAACCGACTCCCGGCCTATCTTGCTCTCCGCTTCCTCGCGGTTCTTGATCGGATCATCCACAATACCCAGGTGCATGCCACGGCCCACAATCGACCCGCCCACGCCCGCCGCCACCAGCCCACCCGCGTGCCCTTCGATGTCCCACGCCTCCGCGCTACGGCTCTCCTGACTGAGCACAACATACTCATCACCCGGTAGCCCGCTCTTCGAGCCATACACTGCGCTGAAGGCATCACCGCGGATCGTATCCCGCACCTGCCTGCTGAATCCCGTCGCCAAACTCGCCGTACAGCTCGCCAGGATCACCCGCATATCGGGATTCCGCCCGAGAAACCACGCCGGAAATCGCACCGAGACCAGCTCGCTCTTCCCATGCCGTGGCGGCATAAACACCATTAGCCGCCCGATCCCTTCCTTGCCGCCAGTGCGGATATACTGCTCCACCCGCATCAGATGCTCCGCCAACAGCCGGTGCACCGCCGCCGCGAGATACGCCCGGAATGTGTACCACGCAAAGGCGATCAGGTCCTGGCGCGCTAACACCCGCCGCGCAAGCTCGCACCGCACCGCCTCCGTACTGGCGGCCCGCTTCATGTAGCGCCCTCCGCCGAATCCACGGGCACCCTCGCCAGCGCCGCCAGCTCTTCCGCACTCAGCGCCTCCAACTCCGCCTCGGACACCACCCCGACCTCCACTCGCTCCGTAGGTGTGTAGAGTCCGTTGATCTTCAGGTACAACTCCCGGTCGCGATAATTGCGATAGCTCACCGTCGCCGCGCTCTCACTCAGTGCCGAGAGCACCTCCGCGCGGTTCCGCCCCAGCTCCAGCATCTGTTGTTTGCGGATCCGCAATTCCAGCTGTGGGTTCTCCTGCTTCCATACCCGGATCGCGCGCGACGAGGCCAGTCCCAGCACCTGCGTCGCCAGATCCGACTCTGTCGCAGGCACACGCGTCACCTTCGGCTGACTCGCCCAGATGATATACACCGCCTGGCGCCAGCTCCAACCATCCGCCTGCAGCGCAAAGTAATCGTCCAGCCATGCCCCAGCGCCCTCGCCGGTCTCGAACATCGCCCGCGCCTGCTCCGACAACAGCTGCGCCTCGTCGTACAGATTCCCCGCAGCTTGCTCCATCCCGGGGAACCGGGGAGCCATGGGCACAGATTGAGACACCGGCGACTCCGGCGATGCCGGCGCCGACGACGTGGCCGTCGCGGGCGCCTCCAGCGCTTCTTCGGGAGAAGAGTCGCCTATAAGCATCGCCGAACCCGCTGAGGTTGCCGATGCCTCAATCTCTACCAATTGCTCCACTACGCGCTTTTCATCACTGCCCATCGCGCTCCGTCACCCTCCGAATCAAATCCGCATCCACCCCATGCTCACCATAGAACACGGACGGCTGCCGGAAATCGTACCGCCGGTCCGTCCCGAACACCTCCGGACCCGGCACCTCCCCCACGCAGATCTGCTCGTGCAGATGCGCCGCATACCGCCCGCCCGCGTTGCCGATCGTCCCGATCGGATCCCCCGCCGTCACTACATCGCCGGCGCTCACATACATCGCCGCCAGATGCGCCCCCATCCAGGTCACCAACTCCCCGGACGGCATCAACCCCACAATCCGCAGAATCTTGCCCCACGCGCCGCCGGCCTCAAACGCATTGATCACCACACCCGACCACGGCGCCACCAGTGGCTCCCCCAGATCCGAGTCGCCCCCGGCCTCCAGGTTCCAATCCTCGCAATAGCGCGGATGGCCATTGTAAGGACCGAAGACCCTGGTCGCCTCGTACCAGGCCTTATCCAGATTCTTCATCGGCAGCCTGACCACCGTCGCCCACGGGAACGTCACCACGTCCGAGCCCCCTCGATGATCAACCTCACGTCCCCGGGCCCGATCTTGAAATGATCCCAGCCCCAGAACTCACCCGTGAAGAGGGCGTCCCCCAGCATCCGGTCGCCGTGCGTTCTGTTCCATTCGCGAATCAGCTCGTTTTTCCGACGGATCATCGTCAGATAGTTCGTGAAATCCCCCAGCGCCTTCCAGGATTCACCACCCCCGAAGTCCGTCCCGTCGGCTGAATGCGACGCCACCACCCCGGCCTCCCCCGCCATATACAGCGGATAGAATCCGTGCGCCGTAAACACCTCGTCCCACGCCGTCCACCGGCCCGCATGATACTGCCAGTGGTCTTCCAGGAACGACTGCTCCCGCGTCGCCGTCCAGTACCCGTGATAATCCAACAGATGCCCGTCCCGGTGCGAGACCTCCGCCAGCGGGAGCAACAGCGGGACCTCGCTCTCGTGCGGGTTCCCGATCGCAACCGTCAGCAACGTTCCCTTCAGCAGGCCCCCGGCCCACGCGTCGATCGCCTCCGCGAAATAGACATCGAACTCCACCAGCCGCGGCGTCTCCGGATCGAACGTCCCGATCACCTCGTTGATACTCCCGATGTAATCGATACACCGCAGCAGCTCCTCCTCGGTGATCCCCAGATTCCGCGCCGCCGTGGCCGTCTCGGCCTGGTACTGGCCCAGGAACGTCCGTGCACTGGCCCGGCGATCCGCCACGTTCACCCACGCACCATCGTTCGACACATACTTGCGCCACACCGACCGCGTCTTCGGATGCACCACATCCGGCTCCAGCATTCGCGCAAACCGGCCGATGTGATACGCATCCCCAGCGCTAAAAACCTTCAGCACACCCGGCGGAGCATCACGCACCATCTCCTGCCAGTGCTCGAACAGGCCCTTCACATGCAGCCCGCCTGCCAGATTCACCGGC
>Ga0114918_10004227_pt1 | contig 12531 bp, 18 predicted proteins | sample LantaG_FD_87015 | JGI IMG/M metagenome (GOLD analysis project Ga0114918, IMG submission 87015) | Deep subsurface microbial communities from Baltic Sea to uncover new lineages of life (NeLLi) - Landsort_02402 metaG | ecosystem: Environmental > Aquatic > Marine > Oceanic > Sediment | place...
ATAGCTGTCATTGGTGGCTACTATGGGTTAACCTGTTTCACCTTCATACTCACCTTCTTAACAGGGAACACATCGGTAACGATTCACATGAATCTTTACGGTGAATTGATGCTTGAATTTATTGTAACGATTATTTCTATTCCTTTCGCGGTCTATGCGGTTAAAGAGGCTATCAGGCTCAAAAAGGCTGATCTAAAGAGGGAGAAGGAATGAGTGGACGGGAGAGAAGAGAGGAACGCCGGTTCGGGGCAAGCAAGGTAAGTAAGAGAACGACCCCCACTCAGAGAGCGCGACAACGCAGAGAAGAACTAAAAACGATAAGAACCACAACGAAACCCGTAGTAATATCTGGTTTAGAGACACAGTTAGAGGCAGCTCAGATAGGTACTAAACAAACGGAAATAGGTAAAGCTAACCAGATGTTAATTTCCGCCCAGAACACGATAAAACAGGCCGAATCCTATACAAAGTCATTCGGATCGACGATAACGTGGGGAAATAACACCTATGATCTCGGCACTACACAGGGCTGGAAGGACTATAAACAGGCTGTCAGGGATGCTAAAGCTGAACTTAGAGAGTTTAAGAAGAAGGTGAAGAAGGCAGAACTAGAAAAGAAAAAATACACATATTCTGTAACATATTATGATGGCACAAAACAGAAGACCAAGACCTTCAACTCTGAGGCTGAGGCTCAGAAGTTTGCTGATAAAATAAATAAACAGGCATCGGAGATGGCCCAGCGGAGGCACCGTGAAAGAACCTTTCAGGGATTAGCCTTACAAGAGAAGGCGGCGGTGATACGGCAGGAGAGAGCTGAGAAAGGAAAGAAAGTTTATGGCACCGTGACTCTTGGCCCCGGTGACACTCAGAAAGTAGAGGAGTTGATAGAGAAGGGGCAAATATCGCAGCCTCAGATAATCGAATACAGTAAAACAGGTAAAACTACTGTAGGTTTTACAGCCCCTATTGAACCCACAAAACCCATAACCGTGAAAAAGGCGGTAGCAAAGGCAGGGAAGATTGTAAGTGACAGCGTAACTCTGCTTTTAGCCGGTGCAGAGGTAAAATCAAAGAAACTGGACCCCAAACTAACCCCTGAAACATCGTGGTCTAGGAAACGTGGTCCATTAACTACAGAGGAACGAGAGCAAGTATTGATCAGGGCCGACATGCTGAAGGACTATGTTGTGGCGGGTACGATTCTCGGTGTAGCTGCGACAGTTAACCCAAAGACATGGGCTTCTCTTCCCAAGGATGCTGTAAAGTTTGCCCGTAACCCAGTGGCAGTGACAACCGCAACCGCAGCCACCTTAGCAGCGGCCTATAAAGCTGATCCCTTAATGACTTCCGGGCTTTTACTCGGCTCAACCATCGGCTCAGCCGCCGTCTTCAAGGGTGCAGGAATTGTTTGGAGATACGGCGTCAAACCGCCCATAAAAATGGTAGGCGGGAAAGTCAAGACAATAGTGAACCCTACAATACAAAAACTGGGTGCCGTGGCAAAGGAAACCTATTCCTCCCTCACCACGAAGGCCGCAGCCACCTTCAGAAACACACCCATAGATGACGCCATACAGTTAAACAAACTGATACTTGAACCCAATGAACTATACTCTAAAGGCCCACGGCTGAGTCTATGGGATCAGTACCGCCAATGGAAGAAACTGGACTTTACTTATGTGCCAGCAGATCCTAACATAGCAGTACAGTCTTTAAGATTGGCTAAGGGAATAGAACAAGAGGCAGCTTACATAGCGGCTGCGGGTCGTATGGGAGTCCATAACGATTTTGTCGAGTTCCTGAAGATACAGAGTCTATATTTAAAGGATCGAATCCAGTTAGGTAAAACAACGGGAACCTTTGGTGAGTTCCTAGCCTCAAGGAAGACAGCTCCGTTAACTACACCCGTGGGGCTGCTCAGTCAGGCAAGAATCTGGTACATGCTTCAACAGGCAAAGACAGCGAAAAACCAGGCTCAAATAGAGGCTGCCACATCCGGCCTTGTATTCACTAAAGGAAAAATGACAACACCATTCAGCGACTATTTTAAGACCTTGGATTCAGCTACAAGTACCAAGGCTGAGCAGGCTGAGGCTTTACAGAAACTAAAAGACTATTGGCGGCAATTTGATCCTGTTGGGGGGCAGATCCAGTATCCTACTCCTTGGGAACAGGAGGCGGCAATAAAGTTCTTCAAGGAACTGGCTAGAACAGACAGCCCCCTTGGTATGGTTGACACAGAGGCCAAGGCCCTCTACACGACGCTGATAAAGAAAGGAGTGAGTAAAGCAAAGGCTACGGAGGTAGCGAGCAACTACGCTACGGCGTTAACAATCATAGCCGCCATGCAGGGAGCCTCACCCGAGGACACACGCCGATACCTACAACATCTAGCAGCATCCATGAACCGGATCGATGCATTAAACCTTGATAACAATACGCGGTTCTCAGTTACTACGGACATCATGAACAGGATCGCTATCGGAATAGAAGATGATTCTTTTAAAGGACTTAACCCACTGCTGGAAAAATTAGATATTATGGTCAAATCCTTAGAGAAGACCGGGGAACTGGATCAGGATAAGTATAAGAATCTATTAGATGAATTGGTGAAGACCTTAGATATAACTGATATAACGCCGATTGAGTCAACAACCCCAATCGAAATCGTAGAAGAGACACCAGAACAAACCGTAGGAGAAATACAAGAAATAATAGAGGAAACCATAGAGGAAACCCAGAAACTTAATCTCTCAAAAGCTGACCAGGAGAAGCGTCGTGAGATGAATCTACAGTTCTACATGGGTCCGAAACAGATGTGGGCGATAGACTACAAGTTCCCCCGAGGCCCAGGTAAATCCACGACTGTTGAGGCTCGGGGCATGATTGACGCCATGAGCAAAGCCCAGCGAGCCACGACACCAAGCAGATACCTACCGAGTGTCGTTGACATCAAGCTAGTGAAGGGGAAGGGATGAAAAAAGCATCATTAATTGTACTTGTGCTTCTTCTAGTCTCAATCATTAACCCAATAGAGTTAGCTAGTGCTGCCTTACTGCTAGACTACTACTCGGAGACAAATTATGCTTCAGCTCTAGAATTAGCGGCTAACCACCCATCCGCCGGGGCCACACAATCAGCGTGGGGGCAGACATTCAATGCTACGACAACCGCTGACTTAACTAATGTCATATTTTATATGATGAAAGCTAACAACCCCACAGGAAACGGCCATGCTGTACTCTATGCCCATACGGGTGTTTTCGGCACTAGCGGCAAGCCCACTGGCGCAGCCTTAGCCACATCAGACAACTTTGACGTAACTACCTTGACAGGCGCAATGGCATTGACAGAATTTACTTTCTCAGGCGGCGAGATATACGAACTACAGGAGGGCACTCAATACTGTATAGCCTTCGTGAACCCAGGTGCCGGTATAAATGCTGCGAACCATGTACGTATAGGGGCAGACGGTTCAAGCCCAACTCATGAGGGAAACAGTTTCAGATATGCGAGCAGCGCATGGAGCGATTACGCGGCGATGGACCTTGTGTTTTATGTGTTTCTCGCCGGTAACACTATCCCAGAAAACATAGATGTAGACACAGACGGTACATTAAACCGGAATCAGTATGATTGGCTGAACGTCACAGTCTCAGACTATCCATTAAGCCACCTCGCCACCGTTGATGTCCAAGTGAACACGACAAACGATTACGAGAACTTTACCCTTCGCTGGACTCAGGCAACGGATGCCTTTAGCGAGTTAAGTGATCCTGACGGTATATGCACGCTTGGTGCAAACTCGGTCAGCGAAGAGATCGACCCCTTGACCATACTACTATCATTTAACCTCACTATAACTGGCGGCACCTCTGGAAGCTGCGACGTAAAGGTAACAAGCATCGACGATAGCGCAGCATCGGATACGGACACCTATAACGCAGAGTTCGATTTCAGCTACTATGGTTGGGATGATCTTATTTATGACTGGATTGATAGCGCGTTTGAGCAGTTCGGGCTTTTCAACTACATGGCCCAGATCACGGTATTCATTAATGGTTTAACCACCTATTTCGCTGACAGCCTAACCCATCTACTCGCCTTAACGATACAGCAGTTCAGGGTCATAACAAACGTCTACAACTTCGTGGTTTTCTGGATCACTGAGTTAATCGGCGTCGCCCTCGACTTTAGCGTGTTCTACCAGAGCGTAGTTGATGGGACAAGCGGCTGGGACACCGGAATAGGCGACTTCTGGGGAGTCATAGAGTATGATCTATGGGCTCCGGTTGTGCCGTTGCTGCTTTTCATCTGGTGGATGGAGAGCCTGGCTAAACGTGGGGCGCAAACCGTGGGCGGCGAGCTACAGGTATTCATCAACGACATGAACACGGGAATAAGTATAGTAAGCTACTTTGTGTCGATGTTTAGCTTCGTGGCGAACACCATCATAGACAGGGTGTACGGGTTATTCGATGCCATAGTCTAGGGCTTTAAGCTGGGTGACAGCCAGTAAAAGCATTATCATAGCGGGGAGTCGGTAGAGGTATATCCAAGGGATAAAGTAGCCTTTACGAATTAAGATGATGAACCGTATTTCCTGTATCCACTCGTAGTTAGCGTAGAACCACGCGAAATAGGTTGTATAGAATGTGGCCCCTAGAAGCACATGGGGGTTCATTAGTTCAATGTTTTTTCTGTAGAGCAACCAGACTATAATTATTAGGGATATTATCGCGTAATGGACCCGGAAAACGCTGTACTTGCTGAACCGTATCAAGCCTCTGATGCCTTGGAGGTAGAGGTATCGCGGGGCCTCGTAGAGATATCCGGTTGCTAGGGCCATGTGGCAGGCGAGGGTTATTGAGTATGGGTGGTCCCCGGTCTTTGTGTGGGCTACTCCGTAGGTTAGTAGGGTGAATACTAGGTACATGGCTGGTGTGGCCCATGTACGCCAGTTAGAGGAGATGAAGCCCAGCAAGTCGTAGCCTCTGACATGGGTGAAAGTGTATAGTATGGCGAAACTGTATAGTGACAGTATCCCTATGTGGAAGACCCATTCAAGGCGGCGGGTTCTCAGGTGGGCAAGGTAGAGGAGGAGGAGAATTAACGGCGTCGTTTCCTTGATTAAGCTATGATCAATAAACATGGTGGCCCCTTAACATGGTCTTGACTCTTGCTTTAAGCAGCCTGTAGCGGAGTTCATTTATTGAGGCTGTCTGGGGGATGCCGACGCTTTTCAATGTGTACCTGTCTGCGTCGGGTTTGTTGAGCATTCTTTCACCCATTCGGGCGAGTTTGTACCCAGCTTCTTGAAGAATCCTAGTGATCCGTTCCTCTGCTATGTTGTATGGGTAGGCGTATGCGTAGACGGGTGAGCCGGTTAACTCCTCTATCCGGTGCTTTGACTCGGTTAACTCGTATAGTGCGTCCTCGTCGGATAGCTTGGTTATGTCCCGGTGGGTGAATCCGTGGCTCTGAAAGTTAACTGTATCATTCATCTCTCTTATCTGGTCGCTGGTTAACGTGTGCTGTTTACTATTTTTTAACTTCGTTCTGGGGTTGATATACGAGTCTATGAACTTGGCTGTGAGAAACATTGTAACTAGGCTCGGGATCTCCTTGAATATGGGAAATAATTTATAGGTTGATACCCAGCCATCATCGAAGGTTATGAAAAGTGGTTTAGGCGGCAACTCGCCGCCGTAGACCAGTGTCTTCAGTTTCATAAGGTTGTAGTGTCCACGGTAGTAGGCTACGTGTTTCTTGAAGAGCTTGGGCTTTATCTGGTGGTAGTGTACTATTGTTATCATCGCCAGACATCCACCCGTACCGCGTAAGGCCATAATGGAATAGGTATTAATTTATGAAACATTCCTCGATAGATTGTTTCTACCTCAAAGTTATGGGTCTTTAAAACTAGGGGTATTATCTTCTCCCAGGTCTTAGCGTCAAAATTTGATACGTGCATACCGGATCTGTGAATTTTAGGGAACTTGAGCCAGCTACGACTCGGTGTGACTATGATTAAACGTTTGTCTGTCACCCGCCAGAGTTCCTTTAAGGCGACCCACCAATCAGGTATATGCTCTATAACATGATAACATTTAGTTGTATGAAACTCGCGGTCCTTGAACATCGGCATATCCCGAATGTCAGCCTGGATGAAACTCTGTATATGCTCAGGGTCTAATTCAGGACCAGACCCGCCTCGACGGTGTTTACTTGATATATAGAGGTCAACATTCACATCACCCCGAGGATGAAGGCCACATCCACAGTCAAGTACGAGACTTCGTGTATTGTCCTGTTTCTTCATCACGTTCCCAACCGTGTATTCTGTTGTGTGCGCCTCTATTTTTCAAGAGCGTCAAGTTATCTATGTCGTTGTTTATTGGGTCATGGTCAATGTGATGGACAAGTTCTGTTTTCTTCAGGTATCTGCCTATCTTTTTTTCCATGATCAATCTATGTTCAGCGACATACCCTGATTTAATTGCGTTTGGATGATCTGGTTTGTATCTATAAAAGTAGTCACCCATCCAACGTCTACCTCCCCGCCAGTTATTGTTTTTAGGGCCCACCCGCTTCTTAGCGAGTTCAGATAATCGTTTTCTTCCCTCTTTAGTGTGTCCTATTTTATACCCTCCAGATGTTTTATTTTTTTTTGACAAGTATAGTATCTCCACATTCTTCCGTCGAGTGGATAGTATTCTATGTCGGTGAAGCCTGCCTGTTTTAGTTGCTGGATGTTTGTTTCACGGGAGCCATAAAAGAGGATGAGGTCACCGAAGATGGTTCGCTCTCTCTTGTATTGTCCATCATAGGGTCTTATCCGTCTTAAGGCCCGCCATTTAAAGCGGGTGGCCCCCCATTCGTGGCTGCTGTAGATGAAAACGCCTCCGTTCTTTAGGACTCGGTGGATCTCTTTTAACGCCTCCGTTCTCTGTGTCTCTGGGTATATGCAGTCTAGGCCGTTGAAGCTGAATAGTACAGCGTCAAAGATGTTATCGGGGAAGTCTAGTTTAGTGGCGTCGCCTACTTTGAAGGCTATATCTGGGTGTAGTTCATGGGCTTTCTGGATCATTAGGGGTGAGATGTCTATGCCGATAACGTGGTGTCCCATGTCTGCTAGGTGTCGGGTGGTTCTGCCTGTTCCGCATCCGAGGTCAAGAACGGTGGCGTTCTTTTTGAGTTGATCTAGTATCTGTTTCTCTATGGGGAATAACTCGGTTTTCTTGGTGTAGATCTCGACGGCTTTAGGGTTGTCGAAGCTCATGTTTGGTTCCCTTGGTACATTAGGTAGGCTGATATGATCATGATCACGGTGCCGAGTGTCTGGCCTATTATGCCTAGTTTGGTCATGTTGTTGATTTGGAACTCGTCTAGTGTTACTGCCATGAGGTAGATGTTTACGGGGAATAGGAAGAGGTTGAAGCAACTATTTACTAATCTATTCATGGAGTATCCCCACCCTATCTTGAAACTACTCTGCCATATCCCTAGAGGGAAGGTAACAAGCGTAAAACTAGCAATTATTAGAAGCCCAATTACTCTTGCTTTATTTAATGATGCAAGAAACTCCCATGTGTACCATTTAGCCATCGGAAGCTCTCCGGCTGTAAATAGTTCTCTCACGATCCACCTAGTTACAGTGTTTTTACTTAACCCGATGATCTGCTGTAGAAACGCGATTATAAGCAGCTTAGTAGTGTTATCCATACCCTTGATTCCTCTCAAACCACCTAACTAGGTATATTGACCCAAAACCAAAAAGGAGAGCCACACCAATCGTTACCCAAAAAAGGGTGTTTTCACTCAACCTTTTCGTCCCTCTTGTAGTCTATATATCGTTTGCATCGTGGGCATTGTTTGGGTTTGGGTACTCTTGGCTCCCATTCATACCCGCACACAGAACACTTCATAATATTATTATTATTAATAGTGGTATAAATGTTTATACCCTTATCGTTTTTTTAAGATGGTATCTGAACTTGGCGGCTACGCGGTGAAGCAGTGGCTTGGGTTTCAGCGGGTAGCTGGATGTGCTGAGGCGTCGTTTGTAGGCTTCTATGTTTGGTTTCGCGCTGCCTCCGAGGTCGATGTACTTGTAGCCTTTGATGCTGTAGCGTTCTGCGGTCCACCAGAGTAGGTAGGTGTTGCCGTTGTAGCTCATGTAGTCGTGGTCGTTCCCGGCGTACTTGTAAACTAGGTGGTTGCCGTGGTCCTCTAGTAGTATCGCGCTTATGGGTCGTTCTTTGAGCAGTGCCACGTAGACACGCTGTTTCTCGTCTAGCTTGGATGGTAGGTATGTTGAGTCCCAGTGTAGCCGACGCAGCTCATTGAGGGTGCCTTCCCGCACCCAGAGATCACAGGATGAACGCCGGACCGTGTTCCGTGTCTTGCGTTGAAGGCGGGGCAACACGGGTGAACCCAGGTCGATGCGGTAGCCCCGCCTCATAGTAGTTCACTCCATGCCTTGTCGTAGAGGGGCGCGACGTTCTCCCAAGAATACTTTAAAGCCCGTTCCCGGTTCCTGAGTCCTACTTCGCTGGAGAGGGTTTTGTCGTCTAGGAAGCCCTGTATGTGTTGTCTGTATCTGTTAAGATGGTCTTTAGCGGGTACGGGAATTATGTATTCCGAGTCAATGAGTTGAGGCACCACGCCCACGTTTGTCGCCACGATGGGGAGCCCACACATGGCGGCCTCGAGGCCGGGTCGCCAGAAGCCTTCGTAGTCGCTGAAGCCGACGCAGATAACGGTGGCGTTATAGAATGGGGGTAGTTCATTGTGGGGTATGTAGTGTTTGTAGGTGGCTACCTTGTAGCTGAATCCGAGGGCAGATAGCAGCTCCGCGTGTTTGTAGTCCTTGTGGTCGCGGCCCACCCAGCTAAGAACGGCGTCATTCTTGATGCTTAAAGGCTTGAATAGTGTGGGGTCTTCTCCTGGAGGCAGAACGTAGACATGATCGTTGTGGTGAGAGGCGTATTCTTTGAGGCTGGGGTCCACGCCGGTGGCTACTGCGTCGGCTTTCCATAGTATCCTGTCGTACCTGTGTTTGCCGTTCTCTCCGCGTAGACCGACTATTACCTTGTTGCCGTTCTTATGTAGGTGGTTTATGTAGAGGATGGGTTGGATTCGTCGGCCTAGTATCTGTACGTTGTGGAAGTGGATTATTGAGTCCTTTATTCCGTTGACTTCTCTGGGTTTGGATGGTATGACTGTGTTTGTTGAGTGTCGGGCTAGGTTTTCGGCGGTGAAGTCGCTGCACCACGGCTTATCGCTTGGGTAGGTGACGTAGTAGACCTTCAACGCAGTTAAACAATCGCTTTATACGTATAAATATTTATACCTGTAAGTATCATTTATTGTTAGGTGATTAAATGGACATTGGATTCTTCTTTTTAAGTTGCTGTCTGATGATTGCCCTTGGTTATCTAATGGCTATGGGGAAGGTCAAGAAAATTGATAAGGAGGTCTACAAGAAGGTTTGGGCATCAAACCGTGAAGGATGGAATGCCTTTTTAGATGAGTTGAAGGCTAAGACCAAAGAAGATAAGATCAAGGAACTAGAAGACGAGATAGCCGAACTAAAGACGGAGTAAAATATTAAAGAGGAAAGACCACATGAAGACTCTTTTAATAAGGATGGGTGGGTATTTAGGTGGAACTTTACTGGTTCTAAGTTTTGCCCTAAGAATTTATGTAGTTTACAAGATCGGTTATTTGCCTCTACTCTGGGATCATTATGGACCTGATGGAGAATGTATCTTTCCCGGCGCACCCTATACTTGGATATTGGCAGGATTAGGCTTAGTTTTAGTTATTCCTTGGCTTATTCAAAATAGAGGCCAGTTATAAATGCTCGTAGCTGTGAATGATCTTTTATGCTGAAGCGGGGCATATCTCCGGCTATGAAGAACGGCACCGATATGTTCTCCGGGTTGAACCTGTTGCCTTTGTGCCCGTAGTGGCCGTGTTCTCCGAACTCTTCCCCGTGGTCGCTGGTGAATATCACCGTGGTTTCGCCGTAGTCCAGTGTCTCCAGGTATTTGTTGAGGGTGCGCCACATCTCCTCTGATTCCTGAAGGTAGAGGCTGTACCATGTCTTGACTTCCTCCATGTTTGGCTTGTAGTAGCCCCGTACTGCGCTTATCTGGTTGTTGTTGAGGTCGATGATCTTCTCCGCGTCGAGGTGCGCCGTCCTCGGGTAGTATGGGGTATGGGGGTCCATTAGGTGAAGCCAGATGAAGTAGGGTGGGTCTGGTGTGTATGTCTGTATGGCCTCTAGCTTTTCTTTTACCCGGCAGTAGGGCAAGTACCCAGAGTTTCCCCGGATCATGCCCTTCACATGGTTATATGTTGAGGCGGGTAATCGTTTCTGCAGGGCGTCCCGTACACGGTTGAACCGTCGGCTTAGCCTTGCCTTTCGGCTATGGGTGTGCAGATCTATTACCGTGTCGAACCCGTGTCGGAAACGGTCTACTATGGGGTTACTGTGAATCATCAACGAGTTGTAGCCGAGGCGTCTTAGGTCTGTGGCTATGTTCATGGTGGGGCTGTAGGTGTCCATGCCTGAGAGCATCCAGGGAAGGCTTAACTCGGTGCAGCTATTCATGGCGTCAACGTTGAGTAGCTTAGCCGGGTAGTCCTTGAAGCCGTCCATTGTTGTTAGCTGGTTGAACGTGTCTCGTCTTAGGCTGTCTGCGACGATGAGAACGATGTTCCCGCTCAACATGAATATATCTAAGAAATATAAGTATAAAACCTTATACTAAGAAGATTAAGAAACTATACCTTTACATCAAACTCGTCAAGAAGCCCCTCAGCCTCCATAACCTTCGTCAAAATAAACAGCACAGCCCCACTGTTACTATTCACCCCACGGATCTCCAGCTCCTCCCGATACTTCTCACGGTAAGCCTCAACCACCGCTTTTTGGTCATCATATCCCGCCTTCTTAGCTACATCAGTTAACAAAAAAATCTCAATCTCTTCTTTAAGCCCACGAGGTATCCTGACCACGGTTGATTTTCTTTCTCGTTTTTCTGGGTAATCCATGATGTTTTATCCTTACATTATAAGGTAAAAACCTTCTTAAGATTTAAACATAATTAACATGACAGTGTAACACTGTGGTAACACTTTTATACTACTTTAAACACCGTAACCACAGTGTAACCAAATTGGTTGAGAGAACTACCCAGCCTGTGAGGATCAGCAAACCACTGTTAGAAAAGATCGACAAAGCCGTAAAAACCATAACAGACGACTTCGGAATAAAAAAATTCTCAAATCGCCGTGCCTTCATCGACGAAGCAGTAAAAGATTTCCTCAGAGATATGGAGGTGCCCGCTTAATGTCTAAGCAGGTCACGGAAACGGCACCGTTCTCTATAGCTTTGACAGTAGAACACGCCAAACAGCGAGCCCGAGAACTCGTAGACATCTTTCTACAGCGCAACTGGACCCACTCTGAGCGCAGCGAACTGAAAACCCTCGTCGAATACCTGGAGGCTAAGAAGTGACCGCCGCCGGACAGGGGGATGTCCTCCCTAACCTCTCTGAGTACACCAGCCGTCGGTGCCGTATGACTCTCGCCCAGCTATGTCTCGAAGCAGCGAGCAGCCCGGACATGGGGCTGTCCGACCCATCCGGGTACATCGCAGGACAGCTCAACGTCACCAAACGCACCGTAAGGCGGTGGAGAGGCGGCGGCATCCAGAGCTGCAACGTGAACGCTGACAAACTCATAGAGCTCGCCTACCGGCTATGCCCTGACGAGACAGACACCACGCTACGGGAAGACCTGGAGCTCCACCGCATAACATACCTGAACGGACAGGGGGCTGTCCGCTTACACTCCACGCCGCTTGCGGGTGGAGAACTGGGGCTGCTCAACAAATCCAGAGTCTCTTCGGATAACCCCCGAGCAGCCCCGGCCCCACACCAGGAGGACACCACATGACCCGCTATACCCTAGATATTGATGTTTTAACTAAGCAGGGTTTCATCTGCACACCGGCATATGCTGGGCTTTTCGTTCTCCCCATAGAATCACATGAGACATTCTATTTCAGCCACGAAACAGGCGAAGTGAGACAAGTCTCAAGTGAAGAAACGGAGGCGTTAACGATTTGAGGCGTCTGGTTCTCATACTGATCCTACTCACCGCGACGGTGCCCCTTGCCTCAGCGTTAGACGCATCCTACGAGGTTATGCCCCACAAAGGCCCATCTGACCAGAAAATACTCCTCTGGATACGCACCGAACCACTCAGAGACACAAACCACTACTATGTCTACGTTTTCTGGGACAACATACCCATCATCGAACGACAAACCGACATCGCACTAAAAAATGGGCAATACGAACACCGGTGGGACATCAAGATCACCCCACCCGCCGGACACAACTACGAGGGCGACCACAAGATCGAGATATGGATCGAAGGCACCGGCGGAGACAAACGGATACTCAAATACCAGTACACCGTCACAGACGGAGCCCCACCAACAAAGTGGAT
>Ga0114918_10004228_pt1 | contig 12531 bp, 11 predicted proteins | sample LantaG_FD_87015 | JGI IMG/M metagenome (GOLD analysis project Ga0114918, IMG submission 87015) | Deep subsurface microbial communities from Baltic Sea to uncover new lineages of life (NeLLi) - Landsort_02402 metaG | ecosystem: Environmental > Aquatic > Marine > Oceanic > Sediment | place...
AGAGCTGGGACCTCTCAGCTGATCACCTGACCTACACGATCTACCTAGCTAAGGGCGTCAAGTTCCACGACGGCACCGAACTCACCAGCGAGGACGTCAAGTGGTGCTTCGACTTCGTAATGGAGAACCAGTTCACAAGGATGTCCGACGTCTGGGACATACTGGACCCGGAGAACCCGACAGAGATAGTCGACGAATACACGCTCAAGTTCCACCTAAAGGAGCCATTCGTGCCCTTCCCGCAGGAGACGCTGACCACAGTGGCCATCGTACCCAAACACGTGTGGGAGGTCATCGCGGCTAAGCCGGACTTCGACTGGTTCACATACGTGCCGACCCTTGAGGAGCAGGTGGGCTGCGGTCCATACAAGCTCATCGAGTACGAGGTTAACTCGCACTACAAGTACGAGGCGTTCGCGGACTACTGGCACGGCAAGCCCTACGTCGACTACATGCTTAGGCCGATAATCACAAGCGGCGACGCTGAGCTGCTAGCCGTAAAGAGGGGTGACGTGGATGTCTTCACAGGCTTCCTCGCCTCCGAGGCGATACCCGGCCTCCTTAGGGAGGAGGGCATCGGCCTGTTCCTGTACAACAACCCCTACTTCTACCACTGGGGAATGAACACAGCGATCTGGCCCTTCAACGAGAAGGAGTTCAGGTACGCGTGCGCTTACTCCGTCGACAAAGAGGACCTCGTTGCGACACTGCTGCTCGGGTACGGCATACCCGGCTCCGTGGGCGTCGAGGCGCCCTTCTACAGCTACTGGTACAACGAGAACACGCCTGAGACCTACACCTTCAACCTCACGAAGGCCGAGGAGATTCTGGACGACCTTGGATGGGTCGACACAGACGGCGACGGCATCCGTGAGGGCGTAGGAGATCACGCAGGGGAGCCCATAGCTTTCGACATCGGGCCCCCCATCTACGACCCCGTAAGGGTCAGGGCTGCTGAGCTGATAGCGGAGAACCTGCAGCAGATAGGCGTCGACGCCACCGTCCAGTACATGGAGTGGGCGACCCTCTGGGGCAAGATCATACAGCCACTTGATTCGCCTAGTAAGGTAGACTCTTGGCTCCTAGGCTCGTCAGAGAGCATTGACCCACAGTGGTTAAAGACGAGGCTGCACTCGACCTCTATACCGAACCCAAACTATTATGGGTTCGTCAACGCGGAGTTCGACCAGCTAGCCGAGGCGCAGGGCCAGCAGTTCGACGTCGATGAACGCAGGGCAAGCGTTTTCAGGATGCAGGAGATACTGGCGGAGGAGATCCCGCTCGTCGTGCTGTACTTCCGTCAGAGCCCCAGCGTCTACAGGACAGACAAGCTGACGGGCTGGGTCGACGACTTCGATGCGGGTAGAGGCAACTTCTGGGACTACGTCAATGTACGTCCCAAGGTTTCGCTGAAGGCCATGAGTATATCCGTCGTGAACACACCTGCCCCCGAGGTTGAGATAGGCGACACCATTAATGTGGGCATCAAGTACATGGGCCCAAGCGGAGAGGAGATCACGGACGCGACGGTGACGGCGCTCGTCACGGGCGACCCGACGTCCTACGTCCTTGAGCACGCCGGCGCAGGCACTTACAGGACCACCTTCGACACAACCGGTTGGCTTGAGGGCGACTACACTCTTAGGATCGACGCGACTGCCATAGGGTACAACGAGCTGCTGACGACGTTCGCGGTGGACGTCGCCGAGCCTGCTCCCGAGCTGCCGCCAGAGGAGCCCTCATTCTGGGAGTCTTACGGCGCGACGGTTACAGGCGTGGTCGTGGTGCTCGCAGTCGTGGCGATAGTGTTCGTATACAGGTCCGCGAAGAAGTAAATAGCCATAAATCCTCTTTTTTTATTTCAACATGACAGGGATATCTTAAAAATGCAGGTAACTATGATCCTTAAGCAATCTTAGGTATACTAGGACCTGGAAGCCATGGCTTATATTGCGAAAAAGTTTGCGTCGCGTCTAATCACGTTCTTCATAATGATTTCCGTCATCTTCTTTCTCGCTAGGAGCGCGGGGAGTGACCCCTTCGAGCGCTACCTCTCAGAGGACCCGCGTATCCCGCTGGACCAGATCGAAAGGCTTCGGGTGAAGTTCGGCCTGGACAAGCCGATATACCTCCAGTACCTTGACTTCGTTTCGAGTACCCTTCATGGAGAGTTCGGGTTCAGCCTCTACTATCATAGGCCGGTGTTTGATGTGGTGATGGATGCGTTGCCTAAAACAATATTTCTCTTAGGCACCTCGATCATCATCTCAACGTTGGTGTCCTTCGTCATCGGCGTGTACTTTGCCTGGAAGAGGGGTACACAGCTCGATATATGGGGCACGAATGCGTTCATGTTCGTTCGCTCCACCCCTCACTTCTGGTTGGGGATGATTCTCCTCATCGTCTTCGGGTACTACTACCCGATATTCCCCTTATTCGGCTTCAAGTCACCAGGCATTACCTACACCAACACATTCGAATACGTCAGGGACCTCCTATGGCACGCCACTCTTCCATTAACGACGCTTCTCGTCCGCCAGATAGGAATGTATGTGCTATACACGCGGAACTCAATGGTCGAGGTGCTTGGAGAGGACTACATGCTAACCGCCAAGGCCAAGGGCGTATCAGAGAGGGCTCAGATGTTCAAGCACGCCGCCAGGAACGCCTTGCTGCCGATAGTTACCATAACGGCGCTGCGGTTCGGGTTCATGGTGAACGGGGCGATCCTCACAGAGACCGTGTTCTCGTACCCCGGGATGGGGCGCCTCATATACACCGCGATAATGAACGACGACTTCTTCCTGCTGCAGGGCAGCTTCTTCATGGTCTCTATAACCGTGCTGATAGCGAACACCATCGCAGACATATTGTGCGCGTTACTCGACCCGAGGATCAAGATATAGGAGTGCGAAGAAGACGACGCAGAAACCCGCCCCGAAGCGCAGCAGCATAAGGATGGACACACTCAAAAAGAGTCTACGCGAGTTCGCGGACGTCTACAGGAGGAGCGGTTCTGGCCTACTCGGTATGGCCCTTCTCCTGTCCTTCATATTCATCGCGTTGTTCGCGCCGTATCTGAGCCCCTACGACCCGTACGACAGGGTGGACCGCCCCTTCAGGCCGCCGTCCGACAAGTACCTCCTCGGCACAAACGACATAGGCCAGGACATCTTCTCGGAGCTGCTCTACGGTACCAGGGTCTCCCTCACCATAGGCTTCATGGCCGCCATCTTCACGGTCACAATAGGCACCCTCATCGGGGTTGTCGCGGGCTTCATGGGCGGCTCCGTAGACGAGGTGCTGATGAGGTTCACGGACATCGTCATGATCCTGCCAAACATCCCGCTGCTGATACTGCTCATGGCCATCATAGGAAAGTCCAGCTTCCTGATCATGGTACTCGCCATCTCGCTGACGGGGTGGACCGGGACGGCTAGGATGGTGAGGTCCACGACCCTCTCCATCAAGGAGAGGATGTTCGTGGAGGCGTCAAAGGCGATAGGCGCCAGCGACAGCCACATCATATTCAAGCACATACTGCCCAACGTGTCGCCCCTCATCATGGCGACAACCATCTACCAGGTGGCGGGGGCCATGATGTCAGAGGCTAGCCTCGCTTTCCTCGGCCTCGGCGACCCCAGCCAGAAGAGCTGGGGCATGATCCTGCACTACGCGGAGACGTCGGGCGGCTGGTACGCCAACATGGGGTACCCCGCCTTCTGGTGGATCATTCCTCCGGGCATCTGCATCGCCTTGACCGTGGCTTCGCTGACGCTCATTGGGCAGACCATTGAGGAGATAATCAACCCGCGGCTCAGGAGACGCTGAGCACATCAGCGGGGCCAAATTCTTTGGAAAAGTGAAAAAAGTTAGTGATTTGCTCGTCTCACAGGTTCATGATGCGGCTTAGGTTGCCCCCCATGATCCTGTTCCTGACGCCGGGGCCCAGCCCCGCCATCTCGACTCCCTTGAGCTCCACGTCCAGGCTCCCGAGGGGGGCGTCCGACACGAACACCAGCCTGTCCAGGTCGTAGTGGGAGGTGTACCCCCTCTGGAAGGCCAGCGCCGGGAACTGCCTGGTCATGAGGTAGAGGTTCGCAACGTTCTTCGCCGCCTCCGGGGCTCTCAGGGTCATCGGGGTGACGAAGCTCACATCCTCGTGCTTGGAGGCGAGGGCGGCCACCGACTCGGGCGGACAGAATATAGAGTCACCCGAGTGCACGTAGACGGGCACACCGTGCTCCTCCGCCTTCTTGACGGCGGGATCTATAAGCTGGCCCCCCACGCCGTAACCGTCGTTTGTGGGGTCCAGCTTCACACCCTTGAAGCCCTGCTCCGAGAGGGCTGCCTCGATCTTCTCCTCCATCCCCTCCAGCTGGGGGTTCGCCCGGTACAGGGGGACGAGCCTCCCCGAGTGGGCCTCGCACGCGGAGCGGACGTAGTCGTTCGCCTCGTCGTAGAAAGGGCCGGGCGGCGGAGCCACCACCGTGGCCTCGACGCCGACCCTGTTCATCGCGGCTATGAGGGTCTCGGCGGTCTGCTCCATGTTTATGGATTTGCCGAGGAACGCGTGCCCGTCGATTATCCTCATCAGGACACCTCCAGGCCCAGTATCCGGGCCATGTTGTCCCCGAGCACCATCCTCTTCTCCTCCGCCGTGATGTCGGCGACCCTGATCTTGAGCATCTCCACCTCGGGTATCCCGAAGGGTGTGTCTGAGCCGTAGACCACCCTGTCTGCGCCTACGCGACGCACAGCCCGGGCGATGTCCCTGTGGCTCCTGAACGAGGTCTCCAGTATGATGTTGTCGAACCAGCGGGCGACGCAGATGGCGTCCTCGCAGAGGCGCTTACCCATGTGGCCCACCACGAGGGTGAGGTCCGGGAAGCTGTCCGCCAGGTCACCCACGAGTGTGGGCTGGGCGTAGCCGTAGGTGTCGGGCTCACCCGTGTGGATGAGTATAGGCATGCCGAGCTTCACGGCAAGCTCGGCTATGGGGAACGCGAGCTCCTCGCTGTTGACCGCAAAAGCCTCGTTCCTGGGGTGGAACTTTATGCCCCTGAACCCTTGCTTCGCGCCCTTCTTTATGCTGCTTAAGGCGTTCTCCTGCAGATGAGGGTTGACCCTCATGAACGGGATGATCCTGCCGCCCGCCTCCTCCGTGGACTTGGCTAGGAACTCGTTTGCCTCGTCGTAGGTCCTGTCCTTGCCTATGGATGAGTATGGGGCGCATGTGACCACCGCGTCGATGCCGTTCCTGTCCATTATAGTGGTGAACTCCTCCACCGTGTTCGGCTGGAACCCCTTCCCCGGCCCGGCGAAGTGGGTGTGGCCGTCAATAACAACCATGTCTAATCTCAATCATTAGTAAGGATGAATCTAAATAATATGCGGTTCAGTGTATCAGCCATGATCGTCAGGTCCATGGATGTCCGCGGCGCGTGGGGCGAGTTGCTGGGACGGTTCCTCGGGCTGCTCGACGAGATAGGGTTCACCGTGATCCACAGGGAGGAGACGGGGGACGGGTTCAGGGTGATAGGGGCCAGCGCCAAGAGGATGTCCCAGCTGACGGCGACCATGATGAACCTGTTCGTCGGGTACATACAGAGGAACCGGGTCACCGTGGAGCTGGAGGCCAGGCAGGACGGCGGCGTTGTCCACGCCGTGCTGAGGAGCTGCCCTTACCTCGACGTGCTTGACATGGAGGCCCCAGGCGGAAACCCGGAGGAGCAGGAACGGTGCCTCCTGCTGGCGGACTTCATGCAGGAAGAGATCATGAAGCATGAACAGTCTGGGTGAGGCGAACCCAGTCTCTCATGTTTATGTGAACGCCGGCCTCGATAGTAACTATTATTCGGGTGAAACCGTCAAATATGGTAATGCTACGCAACATCAAGGGCTTGATCTATAAGCCTTTCAACCTGCTCTACATGGCTTTCCTGTTCTTCGTCCTGTTCACCGTCGCCTCATGGTTCCTCAGCTTCTTCCGGGGCCTCCTAGTCGAGACTCTGGGCATCCCCCAGGAGTACTTCTGGGCCGTGGCCTTACTGAGCCTCATAGGAAGCTACGTGAATCTGCCGCTTACAATCCTCGAATCTGAGAGGCCAGTCACCTACAAGGAGGAGGTGGACGCCTTCGGCGTCACCTGGATGATCCCCGAGGTCGATGCAGGCCCAAGGCAGACGCTCGTCATGATAAACCTGGGCGGAGCCATCATACCGGCCTTGATCTCGCTGTATCTCCTGATATTCTCAATACCGGCCTGTTCACCCGACCCCTTGATGACCTACCTGAAGGCTCTGGCGGTCCTGGTGGTCGTGACTCTGAGCACGCACCAGAGCGCCCAGATCGTGGAAGGCCTGGGCATAACCACGCCGGCGTGGGGTCCTCCGACCATGACGGCCTTCGTCGTGATGATCGTCAACCACCTTAGCCCGGTTACGTGCCCCGCGCAGATTGCGTATATCGGCGGCACGCTCGGCGCGTTGATTGGAGCCGACCTCATGAACCTGCATAAGGTGGCCGGCGTGGGGCCTGTCGTAAGCATAGGTGGCGCCGGCACCTTCGACGGCATCTACCTTACCGGCATCGTGTCCGTGTTGCTGATACTATTCCTCGCCTAGAGATTATCAAAAAATTAGATTATGTTGGTGGACGGCGCGTTCTTCTGGCTGTCCCAGTAGATGGTGGCTTTCTGGTAGCTGCTGGTCTTGACCTTCTGGAAGGCCTCATCGAAGTGAGCCATTGTTATCTCAAGCTCGTCCTTGTGCTCCTCGGCCTCCTTGGGGTCGCTGTACTTCGTCAGGTGCTCGTCGATTGCCGCCATGCTCGCCGCGCTGCATACGGCGGCGATGTCTGCGCCGCTGTAGTTCTCAGTCATCCCAGCGAGTTCATCTATGTCTACGTCGTCTGCGAGGGGCTTGTTTCTGGTGTGTATCTTGATTATCTCCTTCCTGGCGTCGAGGTCTGGGTTGGGTATGTGTAGCATCCTGTCTATCCTGCCGGGCCGCATCAGCGCCGGGTCCACCATGTCGGGGCGGTTGGTGGCCGCGATGACCACCACGTCCTTGAGGGAGTCCAAGCCGTCCAGCTCGGTTAGTATCTGGCTCACCACCCGCTCCGTCACGTTGGTACCCATGTCCCTGCCTCTCGGCGGCACGATGCTGTCCACCTCATCGAAGAAGATGATGCAGGGCGCTGCCTGCCGGGCCTTCCTGAACACCTCGCGTACGCCGCGCTCGGACTCCCCCACCCACTTGCTGAGGAGCTCCGGGCCCTTGACGCTGATGAAGTTGACCTCGCTCTCCGTGGCCACCGCCTTGGCGACGAGGGTCTTGCCCGTGCCCGATGGGCCGTAGAGCATTATGCCCTTCGGGGGCTCGACGGAGGCGTGGGCGAAGATAGCCCTGTACTTGAGTGGCCACTCTATCGCCTCCCTGAGCTCCTTCTTGGTCTCCTCCAGGCCGCCGACGTCGTCCCAGTGGACGTTGGGGCTCTCCACGAGGACCTCCCTCATGGTGCTCGGGTGCACCTCCCTGAGGGCGTCCTCGAAGTCCTTCATGGTGACGCTTATCTTGTCCAGTATCTCGGCTGGGACGCTGCTCTCCTCGAGGTTTATCTCCGGGAGCACCCTCCTGAGCGCCCCCATGGCCGCCTCCTTGGCGAGGGCCTCCATGTCGGCGCCCACGAAGCCGTGGGTCCTGTCCGCGATGTCCTTCAGCTTCACGTCCTCGGAGACCGGCATGCCGCGGGTGTGTATCTGCAGTATCTGGAGCCTGCCCCTCCTGTCGGGGAGCCCTATCTCGATCTCCCTGTCGAAGCGGCCGGGGCGGCGGAGCGCCGGGTCCAGCGCGTTGACTCTGTTGGTGGCGCCTATGACCACGATCTTTCCGCGGCTCTCGAGGCCGTCCATGATGGTGAGGAGCTGCGAGACGATGCGTTTCTCGACGTCGCCGCTGACCTCCTCTCGTTTGGGGGCTATGCTGTCTATCTCGTCGATGAATATGATGCTGGGCGCGTTCTCCTGGGCCTCCTTGAATATTTCCCTGAGCCGCTCCTCGGATTCCCCGTAGAACTTGCTCATTATCTCGGGGCCGCCGATGTGGTAGAAGCTGGCGTTGGTCTCGTTAGCCACAGCCTTCGCCAGCAGCGTCTTACCTGTACCCGGGGGGCCGTGCAGCAGCACACCTTTCGGGGCTTCCACGCCTAGTCGCTCGAAGAGCTCAGGGTGCTTCAGCGGCAGCTCTATCATCTCCCTCACCTTGGCGATCTCCCTGTCCAGGCCGCCGATGTCCTCGTATGTGATTTTGGGGATGTTTCCCATGGACTGGCGGGGCGCCTTGTCTGTGAAGACTATCTGGGTGCCCTGGCTAACTATGACGGCGTCGGCCCTAGGCTGCGCCTGGGTGACGACGAGGTCGACCCTCCTACCCATTATGTTTACGGTGATGACGGAGCCCTGGCTGACGACCCTGCCCTCAAGCAGCTGGGCCAGGTAACGTTCCCCTCCGACGATGCGGAGGGGCTCGGTGGGGTAAAGAGTGAGTCTGGACGCCTGCCGTGCCTCTACGCGTCTGGCCTCGACCCTGTCGTCGATGCCTGTCCCAGCATTATTCCGTGTAAGGCCGTCGATCCTGATTAATCCACGGCCGTACTCGACTGTCTGGCCTGGCCACACCTTGGCGTAGGCCTTGCGCGTCCCTGTGATCTCCACTACGTCGCCGCTCTGCCACCCATAGTCCTCCATGACCTTGGGGTCCAGCACGGCTATGCCCCTGCCGACTAGGTTCGGCGGAGCCTCTGCTACTCTTAAAGTGATTTTATCCATGAAAGTTCCTCCTCGTTTACTCTACCTTGACGTCGACTCCATCGTCCTCGGGTGCCTTGACCAGCTTGAAGGTGAGGTCGAGCACGCCGTTGTTGTAGGTGGCTTTGGCCGAGTCGGGGTCCACCTCCGCGTCGAGGGGTATCTCGGCGTCGTAGTCCTTGGTCTCGTTTCCCGCGGATATCCTTACATGGTTATCCGTCGCCTTGATCTTGATGGATTCCTTCGTGACGCCAGGCATCTCGACGAGCAGCCTTACTCTACCGTTCTCCCTGTCTATGTCTACCTGGCTCAGGGTCTCCATCTTAGTGGGCTCCTCTAGGGTGAACCCGGTCTGGGGGAGCCCGGTGCCGAACTCCCTGACGACTGGCTTGCCGTCCGGCCCCATGGTCATGGTGTAGCCGTAGCTCCACGTCTTGACGTTGGTATCGTTCGGGTCCCTGGTCGGGTCCATCCCGAACCGTTTGAACATCCTCTCGATGATCTTGTCGAAGTCATCGTTTATCCATGACATGTTTTTTCGCTGGGGGTCTCTGGAGTACGCCCAAATATAAACTTTATGTCAAAATGTCATGTTTCTGACATTTTAATGGTTTGTTATACATATGCCGCTGATATTGCCGTATACCTGACCGTATGTCATAAATTCTTATATGGCGCAGTTTTTCATTAAAGATTGATGTCCACCAGACGGAGCTCAGTGCAGGAAGCTGTCAGGGTCATAATCACCAGGAACCCCTACCTCTACCGAGGCATCCGCATGCAGGTCGTGAACTACAGCGCCGCCGCCCGTTACATCCAGGACGAAGTGGAGAGCCTATCGGGCAACGATGTGGACCCCAACACCATAGTCACAGCGATCATGCGTTTCTCACGCGAAGCCATAGAGGCTCAGCCCCTAGAGCACCGGGGAGCCCTCCACGGCTCACGGCTGAACCTGGAAACCGACATAAAGGACGTGACCATCAGGGCGTCACGAAGGGAGCAGGTGGAGATAGTCAAGCAGCTCACGGAGCTACAGGGGCAGGGCCTCAAGCTAAGGTTCCACCAGTTCCCGGAGAGCCTCAAGATAGTCACCACATCCGAGGCCATGACCCAGATCATGCAGGACCTCTGGCAGTACGAGCCGGAGATACGGGAGGGGTACACCGAGCTCAACATATCCATGGCTCAGGGAGACGACCGGTACGACAGGATAGCCCTCCTCAGCGACCTCCTCTTCAGGAACGGCGTGCACCTGGTGGACGCCTTCTTCAGCGGCGACGAGGCCAGCCTCATCCTCAGGGAGGAGGACGCCTCCAAGGCCTTCGAGGTGCTAAGAAGCCAGATCAGGTGACTTGGAGTCCCTTCGGGCAAGTAACATTGCCAACGCCACGCCGAGCACAGTTGCGGCTGCGGAGAACTGTAAGGCGCCTCTCACCCCTATTCTCTCCGCTATCACGCCAAGCATAACCGGGCCGACGATGCCGCCGATGTTCCCGAACATGCTGTAGACGGCCATGGCTGTAGCCTTGTTGTCTTTAGGCGCCTCCTCTGACACGTACACGTTTCCCGAGGTGAGGTAGACGCCGTAGGCTACGCCTTGAACCCCCATCAAGACGCTCACCAGCATCAGCCCCGAAGAGTTGGAGACCGTGAACATCGTCGCCGCAGATAGCAGCAGCCCGGCGGCCATCAGGTTCAGCGCCTTGATTCGTCTGGTGAGCGAGCCGACGGGGAGCCTCACCGCGGTGCTGGCTAAGCCCCTCGAGGTGAGCCCTATGCCTACATCCGCCTCGTCTAACCCGATGTCTGAGCCGTACACGGGGAAGAACAGGGTGACGGCGTTGAACATCAGGGAGTTGACGAAGTTGGCCACACCAGACGCGATTATCCTCGGGTCTCTGAGGAGTTCGGTGAGCCCAGCTCGGACCTCAGTCTTGCCGCTCTCCCTCACCCTGTTCTCCTTTACCATTAATAGGAGCAGAAGCCCGAGGACGGCGAACCCACTGCTGATCTTGAAGCTGAGGCTTGGGCCGACGAGCTTGGCGGCGAAGCCGCCGACGAGGGGGCCTAGGGTGAAGCCGAGGCCCATCGACGTCATATAAATGCCTTGGGCCACGTTCTTGAAGCCCTCCTCCGAGACCTCGGACATCAGCAGGAAGCCGTTCCCGAAGATGAGGCCCACGCCTAGGCCTAAGGCAACCCTGATCGGATACAGGTGGTACGGGCTCTGAGCCGCCATGTATGAGAGAGGAACCACGATGAACAGGATGAGCCCCGGCAACATCATGCGTCTACGCCCGTACCTGTCGGAGAGCCGGCCCAGCGGCAGCGAGAGAAGAAGCATGGCCATCGCAGCCACGGAGCCGTAGGAGCCCAGCATGCTCAGGGACGCCCCGACGCCCTTGGCGTATCCCGGGAAGATGGGTATCACGGTGCTGTGGCTCGCGTCCGTGAAGAAGATGGCCAGGCTCAGCAACACGACGTCACGCGAGAGCCCCGGCCTATCCATGGCACCTGATCATTGACGCGAAGTTATGAAACCTTCCCGCCTGTCCTCTCACGGGGATGAACCTCATCCCGTCGAAGATACTAGTGTAGGGGACTCAATGGCACTTATTTGAGCTGGCGAGTCAACTCGACGATCCTCTGGACGTTGATGGTCTCCTCAGTGTACCATAGCCAGCCCTTCTCCTCGCATATGCTCCTCATCCTTGAGCTCGGGTTGAGGGCTATGGGAAGCCCAACCAGCCCCAGCGTCTCCGCGTCCTGATCGGAGTCGCCGAAGGCCACCGACCTACCCAGATTCATGTCATGTTTCATGGCTATTCGTCTCGCCGCTTCCGCTTTGACCTCGCCGAGTATCAGGTTGCTCTCCACCCTCCCGGTATAGACACCTTTCTCTTTCTCGAAGACGGTCCCGTACTCGCTGTGGAACCCCAGGCCGTGTAGACGCCTGATCGGCTCGATGGGTGAGCCGGACAAAGCGATGACGCGGTCCACAGTCACCCTCATCGCGTCGACGAGTGCCCGGCTGTACCATAGCAGGGCCTTAGGAACATGATTCATCATGAAAGCCTCTGCATGGGACTCGACGAGGTCCACCTCCACCCCCCTCAGCGACTCGGCGAAGAGGGCGGGAATCCTCTCCGCCGTCTCCCTGTACGAGAGCTCTCCCCGTATGTTCCGGTCCGAGATACCGGTGATCTCACCTGAGTACCTTCCGTCGACGACCCAGTGCTCGGCGAGGTATTCGTGGAAGCTCCGTATGATGAATCCCCGGAGGAGGGTGCCGTCGATGTCGAAGAGAGCGCAGCTCAGCATACCATCAATACCAAGTCTTGTCTGAACCTGTTGATAGGTTTTTATTGGCGTCGGAAGGGTTTGGTTCATGGCCAAACGCTGGGAGGCCCGGCTGCCCTTCTTCTACGGCTGGGTGGTCTTCGCGTTGACGTTCCTCATCTACATGTTCATGTACGGGCTCAGATACAGCGTCGGCATATTCTTCACGCCCATACAACAGGAGTTCGGGTGGAGCACCGCGGCGACGGCCAGCGGCGTAACCATCTTCTTCTGGGTCTACGCGTTGAGCGCCCCCTTCGTGGGCAACCTAGCCGACCGCATAGGCGTCAGGAAGACGGTCCTACTCGGGGGGCTGCTCCTCGGGGGAGGCGGAGCCATGGTCTCGTTCATCACGGAGCTCTGGCAGCTTTACGTGGCCT
>Ga0114918_10004229_pt1 | contig 12528 bp, 11 predicted proteins | sample LantaG_FD_87015 | JGI IMG/M metagenome (GOLD analysis project Ga0114918, IMG submission 87015) | Deep subsurface microbial communities from Baltic Sea to uncover new lineages of life (NeLLi) - Landsort_02402 metaG | ecosystem: Environmental > Aquatic > Marine > Oceanic > Sediment | place...
TCCGGAATTGAAATGAAAACAGGCAGGTATTGCTGTTCAAGAGGTTTTTTCTGTTCGTTTCTCAAAACCACTGTAAACGCATCAACACTATCAACTACTTCACCTTTTATATTTAATACAAAGCTTTCCCTGATATACTTATCATAAAGTTCCACAGCATCGTATCGGGTTGCAGGTACACGTATCGACTCGAGCATGCTTTTCTTCTTTTCTATCTCGAGGTTTCTTTCCTGGGCCGGCTGGAGAAGAGTAGCTGCCAGTGACAGTAATGTTGCAACAACCACAACCATTATAGTCGAGAATATGAAGATATATCTGTTACTGAACTTTTTCATCATATAATAATTTATTTCAGTGGTATGATGGAACCTCCATGTATCTGATTATTATACTATTGTGTTTTCGTATTCTAATACATGGAGGTTTCATGTGTTAATGATTTATTTCCAATTGTTACCTCAGCTCGCCTGAGCCTCCTCCTGATATTTGACTGTATAACAAAATGGTCGATGAGTGGTGCGAATATATTCATGAAAAGGATCGCCAGCATTACTCCTTCAGGATAAGCAGGATTGAGCACCCTGAAAAGAATCGATAAAATCCCTATCATAAATCCATAAATCCATTTGCCTTTTTCTGTTTGCGCTCCTGAAACCGGGTCTGTTGCCATAAAGACAGCTCCAAATGCAAATCCTCCCATTACAAAGTGATAATAAAAGGGAAGTTCCATGTAGGTGTTTGCAGATATTGCATTTAATAAAAGTCCCATTAAGAGTCCGCCTCCAAAAACACTTATTATTATCTTCCAGCTTCCTGTTCCTGTCAGTATCAGGATAAGGGCTCCGATCAGGATTGCCACAGTAGAAGTTTCTCCGATGGAACCGGAAATTGTTCCGATAAACATCTCCATAAATGAAGGCATATCTGCTGTTTCCCCTAATGTACACATTGACAACGGTGTTGCCCCCGAGAATCCGTCAATAATATTTTGTCCTTTTGTCAGACCCTCTGTCCAGACATTATCACCGGTCATCCATCCGGGATAGCTGAAGAAGACGAATGCTCTTGCAAGCAATGCGGGATTAAACACATTCATTCCCGTTCCACCGAACACTTCTTTTCCCAGGATTACAGCAAAGGCAGTACCCAGAGCAAGCATCCATAGCGGAACATCTATTGGCATTATCAAAGGGATCAGAAGCCCTGTCACCAGGAAACCTTCATTTATTTCATGTCCCCGGATCTGGGCTGCAATAAATTCAATGCCAAGGCCTACGACATAACTGACAATTATCAGTGGCAGAATTCTCAGGAAACCGAACCAGAATGCCTGCAACAAGGCAGCATCAACACCAATAGATCTGAAATGCTGCAGGCCTGTGTTATAGGCACCAAACAAAAGAGCCGGAACAAGTGCCAATACTACAATAATCATTGTTCTTTTAAGGTCAATGTTGTCCCTTATATGCGATCCTTTTACAGTGACCCTGTCGGATACAAACATAAAAGCCTCGAATCCTTCAAATACTGACCGTAATTTTGACAGTTTTCCTCCTTCCTCAAAATGGGGCTTGATTTTATCCAGCTTTTTTCGTAAAGAATTCATTCTTCAATATTGTCTCAGATTATTAACTCATCTCTTTGATCATCAGTTCCAGCCCATTTCTTATTATTGACTGGATCTCAATTTTTGAGGGGCAGATAAACTCACAAAGGGCAAAATCCTCTTCTGCGATCTCATAAATCCCAAGGTTTTCCATCAGATCAATATCCTCTGTCATAATTGCCTTTAAAAGCTGCATGGGATAAATATCCATCGGAAGTACTTTTTCATACTGGCCGGTTACCACAAAGGCTCTCTCCCCACCGTGGAAGTTCGTATCAGGTTTGAGCATCTTTTTCGGGAACAGACTGGATAAGAATGTCCTTGAAAAACTTAGTTTATCAGTCCCGGGGAGTGCCCATCCGAAAAACTCATATTTATCCCCTTCAGGGATGACCGTTACCTGTGAATCGTAGTACCCCAGATAACCGTCGGCATTAATTTTCGTTCCTGTCAGAACATTACCGCTTATATATCTCAGGTTCCATGACCTGATATTATCCCTGATCATTGGTGCCACAGAACCTCCCGACAGGCCCCTGTAATACTGTGGATTAATTATTTCTGAACCTGTCAGGGTTATTAGTCTTTCAGGTTTATATATTCCTTCAGCAAATAGATTTCCGATAGCAATAACATCCTGAAGATTGATGTACCATACAACTTCACCCTTGTTTACAGGATCAAGGTGGTGTATCTGAATCCCCACATTACCTGCAGGATGAGGTCCTGAAAAATATGATATCTCAACAGCTTCAACATTATCAGGAAGCGGTGGATTTGGTGCTCCTTTTTTAAGAACAATATTGACCTTTCCGTCAGTGAGTTTTGCAATTGCAGAGATGCCTGTTTTGAACATCGGGGCCGGCAAGTTCTCCATAATAAAATTATAATCCGGGGCAAGCGGTGAAGTATCAAATCCCGAAATAAAGATTGATTTCGGGTGATCTCCCGGCTTTGCAATAACATGATATGGCCGCTGCCTGACAGCTGGCCATAGCCCCGACATAAGAAGACGTTCTGTTATCTTTTCCCTTGAAAGAGAAGCAGGGTCTGTCTTGCCGAAATTTATATAATCGTTACCGTCTCTTTCAATAACAACTTCAAGAATTCTGCGCCTTTCGCCCCTTTCCACCGAAATAACGACACCGCTTACCGGCGAGGTGAATTTTATTTCCGGGCGGTTTTTATCATGAAATAAAGGAGTTCCGGCCTTTATCCTGTCCCCTGGTTTAACCTCCAGCTTTGGCGTAAGGCCCGGGAAATCAACAGGTTTAACTCCAAACCTGATGGGACTATTGGATTCTCCGGCTATGACCTTCTCAGCCGCACCCATTATCGGGATATTATATCCCCTTTTCAAGTTTATTGTTCTCGACATATTAATTTGAAACCATTAAAGTAAATCCTCTTAGACAGAATTCTGTTAGTAAAATCACTATGATTACAAATTTATAAATAGCTCCCGATAATACTTAAAAAATGCCAAATATGATGCAATATTTTTGCACTATTTTTGTTAATAATCTGCTTAAAGCACATACTATGCGAAAAATTCTGATTTTTGTCATCCTTATCTTACCAGGGATCGCACTGGCATCTGGTTATAATACAGATCCTGATAATAACACAAACAGGATATATGACGAAAGAATTAAAACACTCCTCCTTACTAAAGAAGGCTGGAATTTATCGTACCCTATTATAAAACTCAACAGCGAAGAGAAACTAATTCTCCAGTTTGACCTTCTGGATGATCAGAACGAAACATACTATTATACATTTATTCACTGCGATAAAGACTGGAACAGATCGGATATTTTTACTAACGAATACCTTGAGGGATTCCCTGATAATCCAATAGAGGAGTGTCAACCATCATTCAATACCACTGTAAAGTATTTCCATTATTCGCTTGTTTTTCCTAATGACCGGATATCCTTTTTATTATCAGGAAATTACATACTTTATGTATATCCCGACGGAGACCCTGACAATCCGCTTCTTACACAACGTTTTGTAATTACCGAAGGATTAGCCGGGATAAATCTCAGGGTATACCGACCGCTGATACCGGCTTTTAATAACACAGGACAACAGTTTGAATTCACCGTAAACCTGACAGGGATCTCTATCACCGATCCTGTCCGAAATATTTATTGTTCCGTACTTCAGAATGGCCTCTGGAGTAATGCAAAAAAGAACCTTAAACCTGATTTTATCGGCAACAACCAGCTCAAATTCAATTCAATATCGGAGAAGAATATCTTCAATGCAGGAAATGAATTCAGATATTTCGATATTAAGAGTATCAGGTATCAGTCAGAATTTATCAGGAGGATAGATTATATGGCCCCAAACTACCATATTTACCTGGTTCCTTCTGAAAGCAGGGAATACAAACCATACTTTTACTGGCAGGATTTCAACGGCAGGTATTATATTGCATCGGATGAGGGACGCGATCCGGAAACCGATGCTGATTATGTATATGTCTATTTCACCCTGCCTTCAAAGTATATGATAGCAAACGGAAATATGTACGTCTCCGGCAGTTTTAACAACTGGAATTTCAATGAAAATAACATCATGTCATTCAACCCCCGTGATGGGCAATATGAATGCACCATACTTCTGAAGCAGGGCTGGTATAATTATGAATATGTCTTTCTGAAAGAGGGTAACGCGGAGAGTATGGCAACAGTTTTTGAGAGCAACCATTTTGAGACTGAAAACGATTATACTGTGCTCGTCTATTATAGAAATCCGTACGAACGTTATGACCGTGTAATAGGGAATGCTATTGCCAATACAAATAATCGTATATCCTACTGATCTTTATTGTGTGTATCTATACCGTGCTGCATAAGTATGGTATGGTTCAACGTTTTAAGTATCTCAGTCATATACTCATCTGCAGCCTTTACAGATCCGGGAATTGTATAAATAAGCGAATTGCCGATAATGCCTGCAACACCCCGGCTGAGGAGAGCATTGGGTTTTTGTGAACCGTATTTCACCCTTATATATTCCATGATTCCCGGGATCTCCTTTTTCAGCAGAGGTTTGACAGTTTCGACAGTTATATCTCTTGGCCCTATACCTGTACCGCCACTCGTAATTATCAGATTATAAACTGTTTCTGCATTTATCAGGATGTCTTTCAGGATTGCTGAGTCATCAGGAATAAGTTTAATATTGATATTATATGTCTGTTCCCGATCTTTGAAATAATCTATCAGAATTTCTTTAATACGAGGTCCGCTCATGTCTTCATATTCTCCCCGGTAAGCTCTGTCGCTGAGGGTAATAATCAGAATATTCAATTTAGAAGGAAGATCCATCTTATTGCTTATGATTCAATTAATTATCTTGTTAAATCTGGCGTACACTAACCATCCTGCCTTTCTCAATTTTGTTCTGACCGGGAGGTATGGCTATTATACCAAATGCTCCCGGAATTGCAGAAATATGTGCTGAGCCGTGATATTCTACGGGTGAGACAAGTTCATCGTCTGTTATAATTACAGGTATCAGGCCCATCCTTTCGGCAGATTTTCTGAAGAAGTCATTTTTAAGAGGTAATGTCTTTATTATTGGCTGCCATGAAAATCCCATCATTTTATTTATCAGCGGTCTGATAAGTAGTTCAAACTGCAAAAAAGATGATACAGGATTACCCGGAAGTCCAAATATAAGAGCCTTAATATGTATTCCGAATGTTGTTGGTTTTCCCGGTTGAACAGCGACCCGTGTGAAAAGAATTTTCACCCCCGTTCTTTCAAGTACCGCGGGGATAAAATCAAAATCACCCATGGAGACCCCTCCTGAAATAATTACCAGGTCATTTTCCGATATCGCTTTTTGCACTATATGATATGTTTCCTCTTCATCGTCCCGTGCAATTCCATAATATTTCCCTGTTGCACCTGCTCTTTCGGCCTGTGCCATAAGCTGGAATGCATTGCAATTCCTGATTTGTGACCGGCCGGGTTTTTCATGCGGTTCTACAAGCTCATCGCCTGAACTGATAATTGCTGCATGCGGCTTCTTGCTGACTGTTACTGATGTATGTCCCACAGTAGCCATCACTCCGATATCCTGCGGCCTGATAATATTTCCGGCCTTAAGCACAACATCTCCCTTCCTGATATCTTCTCCCCTGAATGCAATATTCTCCTTGGTTGAAGAACCGGTGAATTTTATCTTACCCGATGGCAATGTTTCAGTATCTTCAACCATTATTACACTATCTGCATCCTCAGGGACGGCGGCACCCGTCATAATACGAGTACAAAGGTTTTTACCTGCAGGTTTTTCGGGCCATTCGCCTGCAGAAACGGTTTCTATTACCTCCAGTTCATTGCCCAGGTCAGATTTTCTACAGGCAAATCCGTCAACTGATGCTTTATTGAAAGGAGGCATTTCCATGTCGCTGATAACATCAGCAGACAGTATCCGGTTCAGCGACTCAGTAAAGGGAACTGTTTCCTTCCCTGTACTGAACGAACTACCCATTACTATTTCATATGCTTTTGAAATTGGAATCATCTCCATGGGCCGTCTGTTCTATTGATAATCCTTTACAACCTCTATTACTTCAGGAAGGTCCATACCGATTTTTTTAAGAAACTCTATTTTTGGTACACCGTTATTATTCCATCCCCTTCGTTCATAAACCGCATCAAGAAGAGCTTCGTACTGATCTTCACGGTATTTGCGGAGGATCTTCATTTTTTCCTCCGTTGATTTCCCTGCCGGATCAATATTTAATATTTCCTTTATCTGTTTATCATACCGTTCGGCTCTTGATTCATACTCTTCCTTCGTAACAGGTCCTGCTGCGCGGTATGGTTGTCTGTCATGTTTCCGTGTACCGAATCCCCTCCGGAGGTTAAATACCCGTTGAAAGTTGTAGACTCTCTCTGAATCTTCAATGAGCCTGTGCTTGTCGAACTCACGACCTGTAACCGCCTTATAGATAGTCACATAATTGTCAACATGTTCCGGCACCTTTGCAGGTTCATCGGTCTCTGCATTATTTTCAGGTTCAACATCGTTCCATGGGAGTTTGCATAATCCGACCAGCCCGAACCAGGTTCTGAACATCGGAAAATAATGCAATGCTTCAGCTTTGTTCTCGAAGGTTGGTATCTGGTTGTTGACCATATCCATGAATATAAGCCAGGCTTCATCATGCTGAGGTCCTTTGTTTGTCATTGCAAAGCCGCCCTGCTGTGCCAGGGATTCTTTTGAAATGTACTGTGAATACTCCAGGCCTTTGTTTTCCATTCCGATATCGTTCAGGAAATCTGCATCTCCCCACCCGTTCTTTATGAAAAGCTCCTTTGCCTTCCTGACTCCAAGGCCTGCTATTTTACCAAAACCCTCCCCTTTCGCCAGCTGATGTATAAGCTCCAATGCAGCATCTGCATTACCGAAGTTCAATTCAAGTCCTCCTGTCCTTTCCTTGTTAAGTATCCCGTTTTCATAACATTCCATGAAAAATGCTGTAACTGTACTCCAGGTAATTGTACATATACCATATGTATCGCAATAGAAATTGGATTCAATGATATAATGAGGATCAAAGATCCCGCAATTTGATCCCAGTCCGGCTGCATTTTCATATTCAGGCCCATCTACAATTACTTTTTTCCCTTTATAGGGGCCTGTCCTGATCTCATAATCGTCAACACCCTTGGTGCACGACATATTACAGCCTATCCAGCAACCGTCCGGTATGTTCTGTGTGAAATGTTTCTTCCAAACTGATGAATCGATCTTGTATGCTTCGGGATGACTGCCGAATTTATAATTCTTTACCGGCAGAAGATCGTGGTCATTCATTATTTCCATCAGGTGAGCAGTCCCAGCCTGGCGCATCTGGGATTGTATATCATCAAGCTCCCTCATTTCCCTATTGAAGCGTCTGCCCCTCTCCATAATTGCTTCAAGATCAACAACATTATTAAGATTACCCTTTACTCCGGGAATTTTACAGACGAGAGCTCTAATATTCTTATTGCGGAAAACTGTACCTATTCCTCCCCTTCCTGCCTGTTTTATACGGACCTTCTTGCGCTTCGGGTCATAAAAGCTGAAGTTAAGCATGCCAATAAGTGAATGTTCAGCGGCAGAGCCTGATGAAACAACTCCGATATTCTTCTTTTCCTTATCATCATCAGCAAAATACTCTGTCAGCTGCTCCACAAGGAGATGGCTGTCAATAGCTTCTTCGGAGGCCTCATAAATCTCCACTTTATGATTTATGCCGTCTATAAATACAATGACATCTTTTTGAGCTTTACCCTGTATTTCTATTGCATCAAATCCCGAGAACTTAAGAAAGGGCCCAAAAAAGCCACCTACATTACTGTCCATTACTGAGTTGGTCTGTGGTGAGATGCTTACCACAAGCGATTTGCCTGTTCCCGAGTACTGGGTTATACCGCCAATCGGACCTGAGGAAATTACAATCTCATTATCCGGACTGTCCCATTTTGTGTCAGGTTTGGTTGCATCCCACAAAAGGCGGAGTCCATATCCTTTTCCCCCGATAAATTTTGCCTTCATCACAGCAGGGACATCCTTGTCCTTTATTTCTGTTTTGCCCACATCTATATAGAGGATTTTATCAGTATAGCCTTTGTCTAAAGGAGTCCAGGTGTATTTCCACTCATTTAAAATCTTATGTTGCGCTTTGTACGATTCAACATCCATATTGTTCTTTTTTAAGGTTAAGGTTGCAGTAAAAGACCATAAATTCAAAGTTACAAAAAAATTATACCCGTTCAGTATGATATACATCAGTATGTTAAGGGTGTTTTTTTACTGCTGTACTTTTTCTCATTTATAACATTATTAACATGTTGTATATTTGTACCTGTTATTGATCTGTTCAAATGAGGTTTTCGGAAATAGAAACACATCTTGGAAAATTCAGGGTAGGTATAGCAGGTGCCGGGGGCCTTGGTTCTAATTGTGCATTATCCCTCGCCAGGTGCGGTGTGGGCACTCTGGTCATTGCCGATTTTGATGTTGTTGAGACACCCAACCTGAACAGACAGTACTATTTTTCTGATCAGGCAGGAATGCTGAAAACAGATGCTCTGAGGGAGAATATCGCACGAATAAATCCTGCAATAAAGGTGATCCCTCACAACATAAAACTGAATGAGTCAAATATCCCAGCTGTTTTTAAAGGCTGTAATGTTATTGTTGAAGCTTTTGACAGTAATGATATGAAGGAGATGCTTGTTGAAACAGTTCAGTTGAGAATGCCGGAAACACCTGTTATTATTGGTTCAGGTCTTGCGGGTTGGGGACACAACGAAACCATAAGATCACGAAAAATTGACGATACACTTTATGTATGCGGTGATGAATCAACCACTGCAGGTGATGAAATGCCTCCCATGGCCCCCAGGGTCAGTATAGTGGCAAATATGCAGGCTAATACAGTTATCGAGATCCTGATGAATAAATAATATCATTTACTGAATGAAAATAATGTTAAATAACAGGAAAGAGGAATTCAGTGTACCAACTCTGACAGTTAACGAGATGCTTAAAATAAAAAAGTTCTCATTCAGGATGAGAGTCATAAAGATCAATGGTGTACTTATACCCAGGGATAAGTACGAGACTACAGTCATAAGGGAAGGAGATGATGTCCGGATGCTTTACCTTATGAGTGGCGGATGAAAAAAATTTGTAGGTTTGTATTAGTATGAAAAGATTCAGGTTAATAGAAAAGATCCCCACAATATTCAGGAATAAATATATCCTGACTATACTTATATTCCTGATATGGCTTTTACTGCTTGATTCTAATAACCTGATTTCACGTTATAAGGAGATAAGGGATCTTCACAAGCTCAGGAATGAAAAGGAATATTACCTGAGAAAGATTGAGATTGACCGTCAGAAGCTTCAGGAGCTGAAAACCGATAACGAGAGCCTGGAGAAATTTGCCAGGGAGCAATACCGTATGAAAAAGCCTGAAGAGGATCTTTATATAATTCTTACTCCGCGGGAGGACCGTGAAATAACCAGGAAGAACAACTAAACTGCTGTCTGTGAGCCTTTTTCCAGTGACCTGTAACACATAAGCAGTTTATACGGATCTTTCGGGATGTCATTTAATCCTGACATAACCAGCATGTTATAAGCAGAATCATGAACATGAATTTTACTGTATATTTTCGTATGTACATGGTTCATATACTTCACAATTCTGAACATATTGAACCATACGAAAAACCTTTTCACGAAAGATTCGTAATTAGAAGTATTTCTTAAAATCTCATTGATCTTTATCGTCCACTCTTCTTCCTCCATAAAAGACTTCAGTCCGGGAGGAAGCATATCATATGATTTTATCACTTCATCCTGACCGGATGCATATAGTTGACGGGCAATATCAAAAAGAATTTTCAGATCACCAAAGGCCGCGGTATCATATGTCAAAAAGCTGTCCCCGACATCATCCATCAGCTTTGCAACCATAGCTCCTGTTCCAAAGGGTACCCTGTATGATTCCCTTGGTGACGGAAAGACGGTTGTGCTGTTAAGTGCAAAGTATCCGCCAAGAGGAGCAAGTTTCTGAATGAAATAGAAATCCTCGCCTGCCTGCCGTCTGTTCATCCCTCCGGCTTTAACATACTGTAATGCTTTAACGGCCAGGGCAGAACCGACAGTATGAAATGCATAAGGAAACCGGGAATATTTAAGTCCCTGCACAAAATACCTCAGATGAAGCTCATAGAGTGTTATATAACTGTAAATCCTTTCAGAAAATTCACTGCCTGAAAGGGGATGCTCAAAGTATACTGAACATGCTTTTCGCTCTTTTTTCTTCAGTAGTACATTACATAGGGCAGTAAAATAATTCACTTCAACAGTACAGTCGGCATCAAGGCAGATTATGACACCTTCCGGTTTTTCTAATGCATTGAAGCGTCTCAGAGCCTCATCCATACCTGTTTTTCTTGCCAGCCCCACTCCCCAGCCGGCTATTGGTGATCTCCCTGTATCAATAACATGGATCTCGAAGAACCGGTTTTTATTATCATTTTTCCACTGTATGATGTTCTCAATACACCTGGAATTATTTTCAAGGCTCTCTGCCGATGAATCAGCCGGTGCATTAACGACAAAAATTACCTCAACCTTGCAGCCGGGTTTATCGCATGATTTTAGGGAATTTAGCAGGGGAGCAATTCCGGGTTCATCAAAAGCAGGTACAACAACTATTATACCTATCTGGTTATCAGGTGCTTCTTTAATGAATTCGGAAAACAGAGCCTTCTCATTCAGCCAGGCTGAAGCAAAACCCATGATTATTTTTTATTCTCTTCCTGGTACTTCTTATTGATGGCATCAAGTACTTTTTGTGTAATGTCGAGAGAAGTATCTCCATAAAGAACCTGACCCCCGAAACTTTTACCGAGTATATACTGATAGTTGTATTCCGATTTATTCTCTTCAAGGAATGAGGTTATATACTCAAGTATCTGGCGGTTCATGACCTGTTCCTCCTCAATAAGGTTAGCCTGCAGATTATCACGGAGATTGACAAGCTCTTGCTGCTGCTGAAGAAGGGCTTGTTCCATCTCCGCTGCCGTTGCTCTTGTAACAAGGCCTTTATTCACTTTTTCCTGATAATCCCGTGCACTCTTCTCATATTGACCGGCTTTAGAATTGAGCTCAGCCTCAGCTTTTTGCTGCTTGTCCATTAAATCGTCCCTTCTGTCGTAGAACATATCGAATTTAAAGATTATTGAATCCACGTTCACATAGGCAATACCTGATGAAGTTGACTCAGGTTTTTCAACCGGGTCTTTAGATTTTTTGTTTTTCCCAATTCCTGAAAAATGGAAAAAATAGAGAAGGCCAAGACCCACAAATAGTATAGAAAATAACACAACAGAAAGCTTCTTCATCGCAAATCAATTATTTGTTTAACAATGTAATCAGCCGCAAATATAAAACAATTATAAATAGGACTGAAAACCGTCAGGAATTAAAATCAGAGTGAAGGGATATAATTAAAACTCGGGACAAGGGATTGCTCTTATCTTTCTCCGCTTCCCTCTGATGGAAGAGGATGTGAATTCATAGATAAGTGAGACCTCATGTGCTCCTGCAGTTGAACTTATCAGGTTTGAAATAGTAAAATCATAACTATATCCGATGTGCAGCTGGCTCGTTTTGATCCCTATGAGACCGATGATAGCATCTCCTGCCTGTGATGTAACCAGGGGGATCCCCCTGTACCACAATCCGAAAATTAGAGGATCTTTATAATAGTATAATCCGACATCTGTAGTGTAGAATTTAGCTTGTTTCTGGAAGTTCATTGCAACTGACAAAACTTCCTTCAGTTTTGTCCTTAACCTTGTTTTCTTTACTATCTGTATACCTCCGTAAAGGTTAAACTTTATCGGTACGTTTGCATCGTTACCGTAAAATGATGTTTTAGGGACAAGAAGGTGGTCAAGAGTGAATCCTGCCCAGATCCTGTCGTTATATGCAAGAGTTGAGAATGAAAAATCGATATCAGCAACATTATCAAATGGAGGAGGAGAAACAGACGGAGTTACTCCGCTGCCTGTCATCTGGCTGCTCCACACAAGTTTATATATATCAAGCCCCTGGTAATAAAACTTAAAATTTACACCTGGCCTTACATGCCATTCCCTGTTGATATTGAAGTCGTAAGAATAAAGCAGACCTATATTGGTTGTGCTCAGGTCACCTGAGCCCGCAACATCATAGGTTGCAAGAACGCCAATGCCTGAATTGAAGTTTATCAGCGCTTTGTCGAACGAGATGCTGTAGGTATGGAAAACTCCGGGGATGGCAGGCCACTGGTTCCTGTAGTTCATACTAAAACGGTATTCTTCAGTGGCTCCGGCAAA
>Ga0114918_10004230_pt1 | contig 12527 bp, 9 predicted proteins | sample LantaG_FD_87015 | JGI IMG/M metagenome (GOLD analysis project Ga0114918, IMG submission 87015) | Deep subsurface microbial communities from Baltic Sea to uncover new lineages of life (NeLLi) - Landsort_02402 metaG | ecosystem: Environmental > Aquatic > Marine > Oceanic > Sediment | place: Baltic...
ACACCGAACAACGCTCGCCACCTTCGTCTTACCGCGGCTGCTGGCACGAAGTTAGCCGTGACTTCCTTTGGGTTAGATCAATCCGCCGAAGCGGACTTTCTTACCCCTGACAGCGGTTTACATCCCGAGGGACTTCCTCCCGCACGCGGCGTCGCTGCGTCAGGCTTTCGCCCATTGCGCAATATTCGTTACTGCAGCCCTCCGTGGAGGTCCGGGCAGTGTCTCAGTCCCGATGTTGCGGGCCAACCTCTCAGTCCCGCTACCCGTCGCCGCCTTGGTGAGCCGTTACCTCACCAACAAGCTGATAGGAGATAGGCCGCTCCAATGCCGATAAATCTTTGATCAGTTGCCCATCGACAACTGATATTATTCGGTATTACCGTCCCTTTCGGAAATTCGCCCGAAGGCGAATGACGCTATTCCGAAGCACAGGGTACGTTACCTATCTATTACTAACCCTTTCGCCACTATCCCGATTATAAATAATCGGTACCGTTTGACTTGCATGTCTTAGCCACGCCGCCAGCGTTCGTTCTGAGCCAGGATCAAACCCTTCAAATTGTATCGTCGACCCCCCATGCTTTCTTGCGAAAGCAAGACTGGGGGGATATCGTCGATTAAAAGGCTCAACACTTTGGCATACGCACCGAAAGTGCTGAAAAAATCGTTTTTTAAGCTTGCTGCGATTGAGCGTATCCAACCGCAGAAGCTGCACTTTCGCTGCTTTTATGGCTTAACTGTTAACTTGTCAAAGAGCCGTATAGATTAAATCAGCGGCCAAGTCACCCACTCATGGTCTTAACTTGTCCGCCTCAATTATCCTATTTGTAGTATACGACAAAACACCCCTTCCGGTCAACAGGATTAAATAAAAAATTAAAAAAATTTTTCTGCCTTTTTTCTCACAACCTATTACCCCTAACCTGTTAGCTGTTCTATAATATGCTGTTCCTGTCCGGGTTGATTATTGTAGGGGCTACGACTTATGAAGTCTGCTTGTTTCCAGCGTAAGCTGCGTACAAACCAGCCCGGCTTTGTTGTTTTGTTGATGCTTTTGATTATAGTCGTAGTATGCGGCCTTCTCTGGCTGGACCCATTTGCACTCTCCGGTAGCAAAGACAAGAGTTTGCCATGGAATCAGTTAAAAAGAATCGTGCCTGATGATGAAGTTGTGCCATCTCCAACAGAACAACAACCTAAGTTCACAACCCATATGGGAGTCATCGCTGAATGTGAAGAAGATGGACAAGATAGAGGAAAAGTGGAAATTCTCATTACGCCCCAGGGCCGAGTATCTGGAAGCTGGTTCGCAGATTATTTTCCTAAACAGGGCCTGCGATACGAAGTTGTGGCAAGCAGCTTCAAAGGCAATATTGACCCAGAGTATGCTTACAAAGACGACTATGGAGAAGACCCCTCTAAGCTCTCCATAATAACCAAAGGTAATTTCTTGATTCTTGAAACAAGAACAAAAAAAGGAACGGTGCAGAAATCAAACGGTAAAATATTCGTTACCGGCTGGGTCGATGACGAATATGACATAACAGGAAAAGTGACAATAACGTCAGATAATAAAACCTATTTTGAATATGAGTTTTCAGGAAAGCTCGTAGAGACTCTGCCATTTCTTTTTGATTTGCCTACCGGCCCGCAATTCCAAGGTATGCCTTTGCCTCAAATGAAGCGATAACAATTTATATGGTTGTAACGAAACAGTTAAAAATTGAAACAAATGGTAACTGTGACATTGTTAATATAACAGAGCATGTTACCATAGCTATTCAATCCGCTTAAAAACCGCAAGCCAATATTCCGACCGAGGCGTATACCCAATATCAATAACGCCAATTAGCCTGTAATATTTCTCTTGATACTTTTGAAACCAGTCAAATATCATTTTTTCCGAGGTGGGTTGCGTCAGCCAGGATGTAAACACATTCACAAATATCAAGAACTTGGGCTTGGCTGTTTCTATCTGCTGTATCATTTCCTCCTGCATCTGCAGTGCGTATGGTTGAGGTTCCATCAAAGGATACATATAAATGTAACTGGTAGCTGAACGTCTGTTGGTATAAAAGAAAATCTGCGGCTCTGAGCCGAGGATGGCTATCGTATCATCACTTGAACTGTTAGCCTTTATGTATTCGGCGATTTTCAGCGATTCAGGGAAGGGGTTAAACCCGTAGGTCATACGGGACACCACAGCAGGATCTTTAGCCAACAGGAAATTCTTTTGCTGATACAGTGTATAAAACAGTACCGCAAGCCCTAAGAGAATGACTATCAGGTCTTTTTCAATCACCGTTTTTCGGCCTCTCAAAGCTTGCCGAATGCCAAACAGGCTGACGCCTGACAGCAAGGCAACCGCAGGCAACAGAAGAACGAAATAATGCGGGCGGAAATAAAAACCGGGACAAATGGACAAAAACGAGAAAAATGAAAAGCCAGTGATGAACGGGCTTCGACCACGGATTTTCTTTTCTCGAAACAATGTAATCAAACCGATTCCAGCCAGAATCCAAATCAAAACTGCCGAGCTGGCGATGTGCATTATTCTTAATTTTAAAACCTTCAAACCATCTAGTATAGGTACCGCTGAAACATATTCATGAGCGTATACAAATGTCCAGAACCAGAATTTCTCGAACACGCCGGCACCCCATAGAACAAGGCAGGTTACGCCAAAAGGTAACATTACGCCAATAATGAATAAACCTGCTCTTAGCAAAGAAGACTTGAATTTAAACGGTCTACGGCGAAGTTGAGAAAAAAGCAGGTACAGGCCTGCAAATGCAATAAAGGCAATCCCGTGCTGTTTCATGAGAAAACCGATTCCCAATAATATAAAAGCAGCCAGCAAAAGAACCAGGTTGTTGCGGTCAATCGCATGAACCAGCAACAATATTCCGGCTACGGCGAAAAGAATAACGAAATGTTCGGCGTTAGCAAAGATTCCTTGAACTGATTGAGCCAGCGATAATACTGCAAAAGCTGCGGCGGCAAAAACGCCGGCGAAAGAGTCAATTAAATGTCCTGCCAGCAGAAATATCAGGAGAATCGTAACAGCGTTGACGACCAGCAACCCCAGATGGATATTGGCGTGTGTCTGCCCAAAAACCGCCAAGATTGAGGCATAGGCCGCATAAATACCGGGCATTTTCATATTGTGTACATGCAGATAAGGAGGCACCCCCTGTAACATGAGTTGGCCGGCATAAGCATATTCACCTTCGTCGCGCTCGAGGGGGACATCCAAAAGACGAAATCGAAGTCCAGTGGTGATAGCGATAATAATTACAATCGTCAGCCAAGGCAGAAATTTCTGATATTTTGTGCTGTCTTTGGGCATCAAAATTGCTTTTCCCGGCGCATTACAATTTCGCCTTATTTGAAAACGATGTCAAACCTGCTTATACTTGCAGTGGCCGGTATTTTACACTATATTTTCGGCTATGGTCAAAACGAAAAAGCTAAAAGTACAAACAGGAGGCGATTGCGATATCGTCAATATTACCGAGCAGGTCAGTGAAACCATCGCAAAATCAGGCCTTAGCAACGGCACCGTTACCGTTTTCAATGTAGGCTCAACGGCGGGCATTACGACGACTGAATATGAGCCGGGGCTTGTAAATTATGATATAGCGGCGGCGTTTGAAAAAATTGCACCGCGGAATGGCAGTTATGAGCACGAAAAGACCTGGCATGATGATAACGGCCATGCCCACGTACGTGCTTCGGTTCTGGGGCCATCTCTAACCATCCCCGTGATTGATGGGCGTATGACCTTAGGTACCTGGCAGCAGATTATTCTCGTTGATTTCGATACCAGACCAAGAACAAGAACGGTCATCTGCCAGATAAACGGCGAGTAAACCCTGTTAGAAAGCTCGGGTGGGGCTTTAAACCCACCCTTGCTATGTATTTTTTACCCCACCCAAAGGAGGGAGCTTTCTTTCTAACGGGGTAAACACACGCCGACTGATTCCATACCGCCTTTGTAAAAAAAGCATATCCCTGCAGCGAAAAAAAATCTCAGTTCGCCCCATGATAATACCAGCCACGAATCGTATATTTCGAAGTGACCAAAAATCCGGGTTCTTTTGCGGATAAACCTTGATACCACCATCAGCCTTCGGATATAATAATGCCCTCGCTAATGGGGGTAAATTTTAGGCACATTTTAGGGGGGTAGAAGTGAAACACACAAAAAAATGTGCTGTAGTTGTCGCTGTTGTTCTATTAATGATAGGAGCAACACCGGCTTCTGCATTACTTGAGGTGCACAGCGGCCCGGTGTCATTTGCAAGTGATTTGGAGCCAAATAAAGACATAAATTTGCCTTCATTCGACACGCTGGGTGGCACCCGCATTCTTAACAGCGTACTGGTTGAGCTGTTCCACAGCGGCTCGGTTAGCATGCTTGCCGACAACGATGACGGCTTTAATACTGCACAGATTAATGCCCATATTGTGCGGATCTGGGCAGCGACCGGACCAGGTGTTATTGGTTTTGGCAATGAGACCGTAACAAGCCCCGTCGTAACGTTGCAATTAGAGGATGGTGACGGCGCAACTTTTGATGCAACTCCACCAGATGGCAAAGATTTCAGTGGCATAACAGCGTACTCAAACCTACTTGCCGGTTCATTTAATCCGTCTACCGCGTTCTACACCACAGATGGGCCTGGGACAGTGACTTTCACCGTCTATCCGCAGTTCATGGTCAATGATTTACAGTTTGTCATCCCTGCTGACCAGTGGCAAATGGAGGTACAGAACCCTGATTTGACCGTCACCGCTAAGGTTACTTACAGCTACGTTCCTGAGCCGGCAACGATAGCGTTGCTTGGTTTGAGCAGCGTGGCTCTTATAAAGAGACGTAGACTGTAACAAAACTGTGAATGCCGATTATAAAAGGGCTGTGAGTGCCGACCACTCCAGCCCTTTTTATTTGGGTATACCTTAGCTGTCTGCTAAGGGCTAACCGGCCCTGTACACCAAACACATCTATCTGCTGTGCCGGCCGAGATAAGGCTTGACGAAAAACCCCACAAAGCATAGTATTCGATATCAGTTGCTCTGGCGACAGGAAAGCTTTTCTATGGTATTCGATACTATGGATGTCCGGCAAAAAAAGACGGTTTGTTTAGTAAGTATACTGCTGATTTGTCTTTTCATAGACGGCTGCGGCACACCGGCACACACGAAGCAGCAGTCGAAACTCATGGGCGAAAGAGCCCTGGGAGTGACAGTCGGCTCGCTGGCTGAGGTGTCTTCATCCGATGCAATCCGGCTCGAAGGATACGCTTTGGTGGGTGGCCTTAATGGAACGGGCTCAGCTCAGTGTCCTCCGAATATTAGAACATATCTTACGCAGTACATCCTCAAGCAATTGCCTGAGCAAAAAGACGTTGAAAAGCTTATCAACAGTTCCGATACCGCTGTGGTGCTGGTCCAGGGGATGATACCGAAGGGGGCTTTGAAAGACCAACATTTCGATTTGGCGGTTTTTGCGCTGCCGGGTACGCAGACAACCTCTCTGGAAAGCGGCTGGCTCTATGCCGCCGACCTGTACGAGGCCGGCAGGTTTGGGTCATCAATAAGGGCCTTAGCGAAGGCCGAAGGGCCGATCTTTATAAATAAAATCACAACTTCCGAGCCGAATAAGAGAGTCGGTTATGTCTTAGCCGGCGGCAGGGTACTTGACGAATACAAGATAGCCCTGGTGCTTCGGCAGCCGGATTACAAAATCGCAAGTCTTATTCGTAATCGGCTTAACGAGCAGTTTGGTGACGACGCAGCCAGGGCACCGGCGCCTGGCCTGATTGTACTAAAGACACCGCCAAAATATAAAAACCAAAAACAAAGATTCGTCTCGATAGTCCGGGCGACATACCTTACGCAGACCGAGGAGGTTACGAACGAAAGAATAAAAACGCTTATTAGAAAGCTCGCTGTTTCAAAGGACAAGGAGGCGGGCGAAATCGCCCTTGAAGCGATAGGCAAAGGCAGTCTCGACAAACTGGCTATTCTGCTCAAGTCTTCCAATGAGCAGGTCCGGCTGCGGGCTGCCAGGTGCATGCTCAACCTGGGCAGCGACAGGGGCCTGGATGCTCTTCGTCAGATAGCGATGGACGAAAATTCGCCCTACAGGCTCGAGGCCCTGGAGGCCATTACCACGGCAGCTCGCAGAAACGACGCTGCCGCCATATCACGAAGACTGCTTCGCGATAGTGATTTCGATATTAGGTTGGCGGCGTACGAAGCTCTGAGAAAATTAGATGATATCACCATAACGCAAACCCTCATCGGACGAAGTTTTCATCTTGAACAGATTGCGCAAGCAAAATACAGGGAAATTTTTGTCGCTCGCAGTGGTCAGCCGAGAATCGTATTATTCGGAGAAATATACTGTCGTGACAATATTTTCCTCCAATCCGTCGACGGCGAGGTGACAATAGATGCGCCAGCTGGTCAGGATTATGTTACTATAATGCGCACACATCCCAAACGGCCCAATATTCTAACCCTGAAAAGCTCATTTGAACTTGCTGATATTATTCGAACACTGTGTGAAGAACCTGTTAAGGGGACCGCTGACGAATCTCTCGGATTAAATGTCCCGTATCACGATATGGTGGCAATCCTAAAGCAGATGGTTGAAAAAGGTCTGCTGCAAGCGGAATTCAGGGTGGGGCCCCTACCGAAAATCGACCTAATTATCAAGTGAAAACACACTCCCGGCCGATAGTAATATTGCGTATCGGCTGGAAAAAGCACAGCGGTTGTGTAGTAACATATACCGACGACAGAGAAAGAAATGAGACTTGAAAAGATTGTTCTCAACGGGTTCAAAAGCTTCGCTGACAAGACAGAATTTGTTTTCGATTCACCGATAACAGCTATTGTTGGGCCTAACGGCTGTGGCAAAAGCAACGTCGTCGATGCAGTCAAATGGGTCCTCGGCGAACAACGGGTAAAAAGCCTGCGAAGCGACCAGATGGCCGACGTGATATTCAGCGGAAGCAGCAGCAGGAAATCCGCCGGCACAGCAGAGGTAAGCCTGTTTATCTCCAATAGTTCAGGCCGACTGGCGATCGATACTGACCAGGTCCAGATTACACGGCGGATATACAAAAGCGGAGAGAGTGAGTACAACATAAACAACAAAGTCTGTCGGCTTAAAGACATTCGTGAGCTGTTTATGGATACCGGTGTGGGAGCCCGGGCATATTCGATTATCGAGCAGGGCCAGATTGAGCAGCTTTTAAACGCATCCAAAACAGACAGGAGAGTTATATTCGAAGAGGCGGCAGGTATAAGCAAATACAAGGCCCACAAGAAAGAGGCCCTGCATAAACTTGAACGCACAGAGCAAAATCTGCTGCGTCTTGCCGACATCCTCAGCGAAGTAATGAAACAGCTCCGCAGCGTCAAGCTCCAGGCGACCAAGGCCAGAAACTACCTGCAGTACAGCCAAAGACTCAAAGAGCTGCAGGTCAATTATTCACTGGCTGAGTTCGATAAGATAAATGTCGCACACACAGAGAAAAAAACCGCTCTCGACCAATTCGAGGAGCAGTTCGCTTCTATTGTGGCCGAAGTCGCCAGAAGCGACGCTTCTTTGAGCAGCCTGCAGCAGAAAATAATAGAAACAGAGAATGACATAAACCAGGCCGGAAATTCTCTTGTCTCGGTCCAGAGCAGGATTGACCAAAGCTTGCAGAGAATCGAATTCCTTCGAACTCGGACGGCTGAGCTGCAGCAGCGAAAACAAAACGCAGCCGATACAGCCGCAAAACTGCAGGAGCAGGAGAATCTCTTAAAAGCCAACCTTGCGCAGTATGAGAATGAGCAGGTCAATTGTCAGCAGATTCTCGCAGAAAAGGAGCAAGATGCCCGGCAAAGCCGAGAAGCGATAGAAGAAATAAACAGAGAGTGTGCTTCACTCCAGGCCGAGCTCGAAGATGAAAAGTCGGGCATTATCGACATCGTCAGAAGAACGGCACAGTTCCACAACGAACTTCAGAGCATTACGGTTTATCGCAGCAACCTGTCCAGCCAGAAAGACCGTCTGTCCGACCGGGCTCAAACCAGTCAGGCTGAACTCGAGAAACTATTGGCTGAAAAGGCTCAGCATCAGGCCCGCTACAGTGACATCGAAAGCCTGCTGGGCGAATTGACAGAAAATCTTGATTCCAAACGGACAAAAGCGGAAGAAATCAACACTTTTCTCGAAGACGACAACAGAAGACTAAGCGCCAGTAAAGAGGCGCGAAGCGCTCTGGCCGGTGAACAGGCTATCCTGGCCGACATGGAAGCCAGGCTCGAGGGGATTAACAACGCCGTCAAAAGCATTTTGCAAAGCAGAGCTGCCGGAGACGGCGAGTTCGGTTACGTCGAAGGGATGCTGGCTGATATCATCGCCGCGGACATCAAATATTCAAACGCCGTTGAGGCCGCCCTCGAGGGGAAAACCGATATTCTAATAACCAATGACACAGGCGCACTGCTGGCCGACAGGCAGCGGCTCGAAAAACTTCAGGGCAGGGTAAGCTTTCTCTGCGCCGATAAAACAGAGCCATTTGTGGACAAGGTGGATTTGTCAGGATTTGACCGTGTGAAAGGACGAATTGTCGAATTCCTGAAATACGACAGCAGGCACGCACCACTGGTGTGGAATCTGCTCGGCAGAACAATAGTTGTTGACTCTATTGAAACGGCGGCCGAACTGTCCGGCAAGTTACCAAAACAATACGAATTTGTCACTCTGAAGGGCGAATTCTTAGGTGCTGACGGAACAATAAAACTTGGGTCTTTAGGAAAGGCAACGGGCTTAATATCGCGCAAAAGCCGGCTGCGCCAATTGCAGCAGGCCATTGCCAACATCTCAGAGGAGATTACAGCCATTGAACAGCGCATTGACAAAAACGCTCAGCAGGCCGGGCATTTGGCTAAACTATGCCAGGAGCTGCGAACCGCTGTTTACGAGGCGAATACCGAAAAGATGCAGGTCGCTTCGAAGCTCGCTGTTTATGAGCAAAATATAGAGCGGCTGAGAAAGGAGCAGCCGTTGATAGCCAGCGAAATCGATTCGCTCGAAGATGAAATCGCCCACTCGGTGAAGAAAGAGTACGAATCGAAACAGAAATTGCAGGAACTGCAGGCGGTAAACAGCGAGCGGAACGAACACATAAAAGAGCTTGAAACCGACCACGCTGAGAAAAAGACGCAACAGCAGGCATTCGGTGATAAGCTGACCGACTTAAAGGTCGCGCTCGGCCAGATAGCCGAACAGAGCAAAGCGCTAAAGCAGACAATCGCGAATGTGCAAAACCAAATCGACGCAAGCAAAACAGCCGCCAACACCGCCCAGATGGAGATACAAACCTGCAGCGAACAATTAGCGCAGGGCTCCAGAGACATCCTTGATTGCGAGTCTGCTGTCTCGCAGCTTTTTGTCGAAAAAGAAAAGTGTCAGAGAGACAACCAACTGCTGGCCGAAAGAGTCGAAAACCTGCTCGAAGAGCAAAAGCAGACAGAGCAGCTGATTCGCCAAAAACGCGCCGAGCAAGGCGAGATTGAGCAGAAGATAAGTCAGCTCAAAATAGAGCTCGGCCAGTTGGAGGTAAAAAGCCAAGACCTCGTTGAAAGAGTGCGGGACCAGCTTCAGATTGATTTACATCAGGCCTACGAAAATTATGCCCAAACCGAGGTTGACTGGGACGAAGTAAAAGAGGAAATAACCCGGCTTCGCGGAAAAATCGAGCGATTAGGCAATGTGAATCTCGAGGCGATAGAAAGTCAGGAAAACCTGCAGAAACGCTATGAATTTTTAAGTAGCCAGGTCGAAGACCTAAACAGCAGCAAAGCCCAGCTGCAGCAGTTGATAAACCGTCTTAACAAAAAGAGCAGAGAGAAGTTCGCACAGACCTTTGAGCAAATCCAGCTTCATTTTCAGCAACTCTTCCGCAAGCTGTTCGGCGGCGGCAAGGCCGACATAGTGCTCGAAGAGGCCGAAGACATACTCGAAGCGCCGATAGAGATAATAGCCCGGCCGCCCGGCAAGGAGACAATGAGCATTTCACTGCTTAGCGGTGGCGAAAAATCGCTGACAGCAATTGCACTTCTGTTCGCTGTCTTCAAGGCAAAACCGTCACCATTCTGCTTCCTCGACGAAGTGGACGCAGCCCTCGATGAGGCAAACAATGAGCGTTTCAATATGCTCATTCGTGAGTTCCAGAGGGATTCGCAGTTTATAGTAATCACCCACGCCAAGCGCACGATGAGTATTGCCGACGTTCTGTTCGGGATAACGATGCAGACACGGGGGGTGAGTAAGAAGATAAGCGTCAGATTCGACCAGTTCGACCAAATCGAAGAAGAAACTGTCGCCGTGGCTTAATCCCAACTGGGAGAACTTATGAAGAAGTGCCCCTTTTGCGCGGAGGAAATTCAGGATGATGCCATAAAGTGCCGTTTTTGCGGTGAGTTTCTTGAAAAGGGCAGCAGGCCAGAAACAAAATGGTACTTTACCACAGCCAATATTGTAATTGCTTTCCTGTTCATAGGCCCGTTTGCTCTCCCATTCGTATGGTTTCACCCGCGTTATAAAAAAAGCAGTAAAATCATAGTTTCGGTTATTGTTGGCGTGGTCACAATTTTGGTTATTTGTCTCCTGATGAAGCTGGTTCCGAAAATATTGGAATATTACTCTCAATTGGACGACGTGATGAAGCAACTGTAGGCGATGGGGGTGAAATTGGGTTTGATTGGGTTTATATCCCCTGCGGGGGCGGAGCGGGAGGACTTCATAGGGCCTTGTTATACAAGCAGTTGTGTTCATTTGGGCATTTAGTAAATTGGGTTTGTTTTGCATAAAAGACTCGTATCTCGATACTCGATACTCGTTAGTGTAAAGTGAGCTAAAGTGCCTAAAGTGAGCTAAAGTTGGATTCTCTCCACAGGACGCCCAATGGCGGATTCTGGATACTTGATGCTTGTAAATGGTTAAATAGTTCATTTCCCTAAGGGGTTTCCGTTTCGACAAAAGACGTTCCCCTTAGTAGGGCGAACTTGCGCGAATGGAGCGAAAATTCGGGCAATTTTGGGATGGTCAAAATTTGTAAGTGCTTATTTGGAAAGAGATAAAAAAACATTGAAAAATTTGATTTTTGCTCTTACCCCCCCTGCGCATTTGGTCGATTTTTCGTCAGGCAGGACAGGTTTAGTTGAAAGAAATATGGCTGGGGAATGAAAACGGAAAAATAGGTGACTGTCCCTAGTTTTCTTCCTAGTTTTTTCGTAAAGCCTGTCCTGAGCGAAGCTGAAGGGCCAAGCCATCTGCTTATGGCCAGTGTCGCAGAGAGCGTTTTATTATTTCGGCGGCACAATGGTAATCTCGTCTTCGCCTTCGATCGCTTCACCGCCGGAAGTGCTTCCGGTCAGCACAGCATAGACCGTATCTCCATCTTGTTGCAATAAGGCAGGATCAATATCGGCTGTTACTACCTGCGCCACTATTGTTCTTCATAGAATTCCCGGCCTGGAATCGGCATCCATATTGCTTCACGGGCCGCTGTCTGTTCATCGTCATCATCTAGGTATGGGCATACCTTCTCTTTCGGCCAGTACGCTACATGACCGTCATAGAAAGCGATATTAGCACCTTCACTGTGCCGGTATGACGCCGCATCCCATTCTTCGCACCCCATCACGTCGCCGCACTTGTCCCAGACCCTTTTATACTCAGCCCCACCAATATATACTACGAACCATTGCCCATCCATAAAGTGTATCTTTTCAGCTGGTCTTACCACCTGGACTGTCTTCAGTGCATACACTATATTCGTTTGCCATCCGCCGATAGGCTTGATACCCATCGAGTTCATAGAATAGCTGACGCCTTGGATAACCCCTCCCTCGTCTCCCCCCTCTAAATGAAGCCCGCCATTAGCGAGCGTTCGTCTGTCCGACGGACATTTGAAATCTTTGGGCAGCGTATCTGAGGGCATATAACCCTCCAAATCTTCCTCATTATATCTGCCCTTCAAATCGACTATCCTGACAAAGAGCGGATTCTGAAACCAAAACTTTGTTGGAATAATTCCGTCTGGCCCGAACTTGAGATTGTCAGCATCGTAATAAAGAGCAGGAACATGCCAGTCATCGCACTCCTGTGAATACATAGTATCTCCCAGGCCAATTGTCCTCAAGTTATTCGCACACACAATCCTCCTGGCCTGCTCGCGTGCCTTGCCCAGTGCCGGCATAAGAACCGCCAGCAACAACGCGATTATTGATATCACGACCAGCAGCTCAACCAGAGTAAATGCCTTTATCCTTCGTATGGGCGTTTCTCCTTTAAGCTCACGGCGATTCGGCGGCACCATTTGCCGGCGCCGCCGCATCTGCCATTGAAAATCGATCATTCTCTATTCTTATAGCCTGTTGTACCCCGACTACTTCTTACGGTAACAACCATCTCAGAGCAAATCTGCCCAGGTCTTCCAGGTCCACATCACCGT
>Ga0114918_10004231_pt1 | contig 12527 bp, 9 predicted proteins | sample LantaG_FD_87015 | JGI IMG/M metagenome (GOLD analysis project Ga0114918, IMG submission 87015) | Deep subsurface microbial communities from Baltic Sea to uncover new lineages of life (NeLLi) - Landsort_02402 metaG | ecosystem: Environmental > Aquatic > Marine > Oceanic > Sediment | place: Baltic...
GCCGCATGTTCGCGTGCCCCATGCGTATACTTCCAAAGAAAAGGTCACAAGCCGCATTTCTTGCGGCGTTTTCCATCTCTGCTGACGTCAAAGGGATCGATGTGTTTCCGGCGCAACGAGCGAAGACAAAAGTGTCCTTCGGCACCTTCCAATGCGACCGTGGGCCGACGGAGACGTCGCCATTGTTTATTTCTTCCTCTCTGTTTTCTCTCAGGCGTACCTGTGCCCACGCCATAGCACAAACCAGGACGGTGCCGAAGAGGAGCGAAGCTGCCCTTGCCCTCGAGGGGTGCATGATGAAAGGAAATTCGCGGCGGAAGGGAGCAGAACGGGCGGTCTTTCTTCTTATTATTCCTCTTTTCGACGAGGAGGAAGAAGCTACCTGCGTGGAAGAAAGTACCTGTCTGCTCTCTTTTTTCGAATTCCCTCTCGTCGCCTGTTGCCTCTTTTGGTTGTTCTCACGCTTCGTTCGGCGACGATAGCATTTTTCTTCTTCTTCCTTGCCTCGCGGTCGTGTGCCCTTGCGTATATTTTCGAGAAAGGATCCTCATTGGCGGTGCCTGTGGCGTTTTACATCGCGGCGGACGACAAAGGGGAACGATCCGTAAACCGAATACCGAACCGAACACGTAACCCTTAACGGAACCCTTAGCTTTATTTATTTTATTATTTTTTAAGAAAATGTTTCTAGTCGGGTCAGGGGGCGGGGGAGAAAGAAATCGTCAAACCGAAAACTCAAAAGCTCAAAAAACATCAACGCCCTCTCTCTCCCTTGCCTTTCTCGACTGGCTTCGCGCGCCGCACTTGCCCGTGCTGTTTCCGGTGCTGCCGTTGGTGCTGCCTCTGGCCAGGCCGATCGCCACGCAGTCTCGAGGGAGGTCTGCGAAGCGGGCCAGCGCCGCGCCCAGCGCCGGAGCGTACCTGGGAGAGCCATCGCTGCCGCCGTCGTCGTCGGTTCCGGGCTCGGTTTCGGTCTCGCTTTCGTCGGTCGAGTTTTTCGCCTTGGCCTTTTCCCCCCCTTTGGAGGAGGCGGCGGCGTCGGCGGCAGCGGCGCCTCGACCTCAAACTCAAGCCTGACCTCGGACGACGAGCTGGACGTCCCGTTCGCTCCGGCAAGGGAAGAAGCAGGGGCCGTGTCCCCGGCGGGAACCCCCTCTTCTTCGGAGCTTTCGTCCGGTTCCGTCGACGAGGGAGAGGGGCTCTGTGCCGCTGCTGCGCCGGAGGCGGCGGCAGAGGCCCTGCCCCTGTCAGCCTCCGGCTCGGGCTGGGGCGTGTCCGAGAGGTCGTCGTTGTTCGATGCAGAAACCTGCGCCTGGGCGACGCGGCTGGCCTCGAGGATCGCGAAGAGCAGGACGCAGAGGAGCAGCGCTGTAGTCTTTCGGCCTGAGTGGCGGGGAAGGGAGCGGAGGGGGAGACGGTGGAGGAGATGGAGGAGGTCGAAAAAGGTGGTCGGTCAAACGAAAGAAAGGTTTATTTCGTTCTTTCTTTTCGACATCAACCTCAACCGTTTCCCCTCTCGCTTCCTCGTCCCCGTGCTTTTTCATCTTATCCCTTCCACGAGCGCAACCATCATTCTCGATCGGTATCCGATACCAAGAAAAGGGCTGAAAAAGGCCCCTCCAAGAGGCGCGGAGCTGCGCGTGGGAGGAAAAAAATGGATGCCTCTTCCTCACCTCGACCTCGCATCTTCACCGCCATCGTTCGTTTCAACACCAAACACTCAAGCTCTGTCTGCTCTTGGGGGGGGCACGTCTTGCTCGATCGCTCTGGAGGATTAACGCAGCTCTCTCTCTCTCTTTATCTCTCACACTCTCTCTCGTGTGCTCCCTCGCTTTGGAGAGCAGACGAAGAGGCGAAGAAGAAAAGTGCAAGAAAGAGACAAGTGAGAGTCTCAAGGAGAAAAACGAAAAAAAACTCGTCGCCACTCTTCAATAAAATTTTCAGAGCAGAACGGTTTCATTGTTTCGGTGCAGCGTTCGCCTCCCCCTTTCGGCTCCGAAACGTTCTGTTCTCGGGAGCCTTGACGCGCGAGAGCCTGCCACCTGTTGCATTCGAGGTGAGCGCAGCGCGAATGAGTCAGTGCCGGGCGCGAAAAGAACAGGCACGAGTCGATGACGCGACAAAGCAATTCGCGTCGCTCTCTCTCTCTCCTCCCCTCATCAAAACCTCCTAAAGTGCTCCTCGCCTCGCTCGCATTTCGCGGTGGATTCAACCAGCGCGCACAAGATACCGTCGTGAGCTATTCCCTCGCGGAAGCGAAAGAGAACCTGTGGATTCAATCGAGCATTTCGAGCCAGGGGAAAAGGAGCCTTGTCGCGTCGAAGGACATGCAACGACTCTCTCTCTCTCTCTCGACCCTGACCTCTCGACCCTGACCTCGACCCTCTCTCTTTCTCTCTTTCTTTCCCTTTCCCTTCGACACCGCCACCACCGCCGCCGCCCAGACCCTCGCCTCCGCGCCCCAATGACGCCCAAGAACAAGTGCGTCGCGTGCGTCCTGTCGCTGCTGCTCCTAGCGTCGGCGAACGCAGCAGGTCTCCCCGCAGCAGCGACGGCGGCGGCTCCCTCGCCCGCCCCCTCCGCAGCAGCTCCCGTCCGCCCGCTCTCCTGCGCCGTCACCGTCTCCCCGCGTACCCTCGGGGCCTACACCCCCCCGCGCGTCGCGGCCTCGCAGCCCACCGCCGACAAGGTCCCCTCGGTCATCGCCGGGAGGGTCGACCTCAAGGTCGTCGCACGGTGGCCCGAGGCAGCCGCTTCCGCGGTCGCCGTCGCACCTTCTTCTGCCCCTCCGCCTCCCGCTTCCCCAGCCTCTCCCTCGCCGAAAGTATGGAAGCTCGCGCTCGACGTCCCGGCCGACGCCGCGGTCACCTGGACGACTTCCAACCTGGCCCTGGTCGAACAGGAGCAGGGCCCCGCAGCCAAGGCCGCGACGACCGCCGCCGAGGCGGCTTCGGCAGCCGTCGCGGCCGCGGTCGCTTCGGGTGCTGCGGCGGCGGCGGCTGCTCCGTCTCCTTCGGCGCAGCTCCGTGTCCGCGCGGCGGCGGCATCAGCGGACGCTTCTGCTGCCTTCGGCCCGGAAGAGGCTCCCGAGGAGTCGACGATGATCGAAGCTGCTGTTTCTTCGACGTCATCGGCGTCGTCTTTCGCAGCGGCATCCTCTCCCGCGCCTGACGCCGAGTCGAACGACGACGACGAGGCTTCGTTCGCTCCTGCCTCCCCGCCCGATGAGGAAATCGCGGCGCCGGTCGTCACTCCCTTCCTGGGAGAGCGCGACGCCGCCGTCTTCGATGTCGTGCCCGCCTCTGCTTCGATCGAGTCCGACGAGGACCATCTCGCCGCGAGGTCGGACCCCTCCAACAGGGAGAAGGACCCGGTGATCTTCGAGGCGCAGGCCGTCGCTGCAGCAAAGGCGGCCAAGGCGGCGGCGGCATCCGCCGCCGCTGCTGCTTCCGCGTCCGCGCCCGCCTCTATTTCCCCTGCTTCCTCCTTTTCCCCGGCCCTCCCGGACGTCCTGTCCTCCACGCGCCTCGTCTCCTACAAGGTCAACGCGAGCACGGCGGACTACGAGCCCAGGGGCGTCTCGCTCAACGGCGTCAAGTGCAGCGTGTCGCTCGCGGCCGGGAGCTTCTCCTACGCCTCTCCCGCCGCCGAGGCGACGGCGAGCGCGGAGAGCGATGGCGGCTCTTCTTCTTCGGTTCCGGAGCCATCCACGACGACGACGCCTGCCCCTGCTCTCGCGCCTGCTCCGTCGCCGCCTTCGTCTGACCTGTTCCCCACCGGTCTCGCAGACCCGACGACGACTCCTCCACCGACCTCTCCCGTCGAGAAGCCCGTCTCCGCCAACGGCTCGCAGCTCGTCGGTGTCGACGGCAAGCCCCTGACGATCACCGGGTGAGTTGATGGGGAGGAAGAGAACGAAGACCCTCTCTCTTTCTCGTGCTTATTGACCCTGTGCGAAAAAGAAACCGGAACGAGAAAGGGAAAAACTCACCCTTTTTTCACCGCTCAAACCAACCAACCACGAAAAACTCGCCCTTTGACTGCAAAAAACCACTTTTTGCAGCGTCAACTACTTTGGCTTCGAAAACGGCATGACGATGGTCGACGGCCTCTGGGCCAACACCCGCGACGCCCTGGTCGCCGACTTCGCGACGATCGTCTGGAGGATGAAGTTACTCGGAATCAACGCCGTCCGCCTTCCCTTTTCGTTCCTGGAGTTTTCCAAGACGCCGCAATCGATCGTGTGGCCCTCCTGCGGGGCAATCGACCCCAACAGGGTCCGCTCAAACGTCATCCCTCCGGGCATGAATGTGCCGTCGAGCGCGGTGCCTCCTCCCTTGCCCACGGCGGCCAACATCTCGAGGACCTCGGGCGTCTGCAACCAGTACGTCTCCTCGCAGACCACCAGGGGAAGGCTGCTCTGGGTGACCAAGTTCCTGGCTGACAACGGGTTTTACGTCATTCTGGACGATCACTTGGTAAGAGACGGGAGAGAGAAAGAGAAGCGGAGAGAGACAGGAGAGGGGAGAGAGGCGAGAGGGAAAAAGTGGGGGGAAAACTCACCCCCCCCCCCAAAAAAAACAAAAAAACGTTCTCCTCTCTTCCAACAACCCCCAGGTCTACGACACCTACGTCCTCTCCGACCCGATCGGATGGGCAAAGGGGTGGGGATCCCTCGCGGCAGACGTCGCGGCGGACCCGGTGATGAAGAACCGCGTGATGTTTGACCTCATGAACGAGCCGGACGGTCGAGGCATCGGCTGGACGACGGTGAGGATTTTCTTTTCTCTCTTTTCTTTTTTAGTTTCGAAAGTGGAAGGCTGCGACGAGGGCGCGTCAAACAAGGACGCTTCCTTGTTTGGCTCTGTGGGGAACGAGAAAGCAACGGAGCCTTTCGCAGCAGCAGCAGCTTTCCGAGGAAGAAACGAAAGAACCTCACTTTCCCAACCTCTCTCTTCCCTTTTCCTCTCCCTTTCTCCCTCTTCCCTTTTCCTCTCCCTTTCTCTCTCTTCTCTTTTTCTCTCCCTCTCCCTCTCTCTCTCTCTTCACATCCACCACCAGGGCCCGGGAAAGGGCAACTACGGAGCTACCGCCCTGTTTCTCATGGCCATGGAAGAGATCTATAAGGTCAACCCCACCGGCCTGGTCCTCATCGAAGGGTCGGGACAGCCGGGAACCCAGATGTCCTGGGGAGACGGCTTCGCCTCGGAGCCCGCGGTCGTAGGCTCCGGGCAGTCGGCTGCTCCGTTCTTCGAGGCCGTGATGTCGAAGCCCTATGCTGCCAACGTGGTCTTGTCCCCGCATGTGTACCCTTCGTCCGTGTTCGACAACCACAACCCCGCCGTGACCACGGGCCCGCCGCTGTGGATGCGGATGACCAACAGCTACGGCTATCTGACCAAGAGAGGGTTCTGCGCGAGCGCCGACACCGAGAGGAAGGCTTGCCGCACCTTCCCGGTTATTTTCGGTGAAACGGGAAGCTTTTTCGCTGCGCAGTCCGATCTCTCAATGCTCGAGGACTTTGCTCGGTACATGCAGACCGACGACGCGGAGCACAACAAGGTGCCCAACATGCTTTTCTGGTAAGCTTGTGGAGTTTTTTTGGTTTTTTTGTTTTTTCCTTTCGGTGGAATAAAAAACTCACCTTGTCTCTCCCAATTTCCCCACTCTCTTCTCTTCTTCAACCCCCTCTCTCCTCCAAACCCTCCAAGGTGCTGGAACCAAAACTCCCACGACACGGGGGGCATTGTCGGCAACAACTGGCTCGACATCATGTGGAACAAGGTCTCCTGGCTCGAAAAGGCCACGGGCCTCGCGCCCTGGTGGAAGAAGGCTGCGCTCAACGGCGGCGTGACAAGCAAACCGGCGCCTTCCAAGATCGTCCCCATGCCGACGCAGTCCAGGGGCGTTCAGCCCTACTGCTCCGACTTCCAGCCTACGGCGCAGTACTCGTGCCCTCAGCATATGGCTTGGGGTAAGAGGATGGAGGAGGATGTTCGTTTACGAGGCTCTCGAACGAAGAAAACTCAAAGAAAAAGAAAAGAAAAAAATCTCACGTTTTCTTTTCCTCTCGCAAAAATAAATGCACCACAAACCACACACCAAATATAATCAGGCGACTGCTCCAAATCGCACGTCCTCCCCTCCGGCAAGTGCTTCTTCAGCTGCACCTTCGGGGCCTGCGGAATGTGCTCCGACTCCCCCCCGCCGAGCTCGAGCGGCTTTGCCACATGCGACGCCGTCGCCACCGCCGGGGCCTGCTCCTCCTCCTCCTCGGCCGGTTCATCCTCGTGCGACCTCTCGTGCGGCAGGTGCTGCAGCGACGTGGTCCCCGCGGGCACCCCGAGCTCCAAGACCTGCGCTGACCTGGCCAACGAAGGTACGCTGGACTGCGCCGCCCTTCCGAAGAACTGCCACTCGTCGTGCGGAAGGTGCAAGCCCAAGGGGACGTCCGGGGCGGCGGGGATCCCGTTTCCGGTGCCGACGACGAAGCCTCCGCCTTTGACGACGACGCCTTCGCCGACTGCGACTGTGAAGCCGACGGTGCCTCCTGCGACGACCACGGTGCGCTTGTTTAAGTTCCTTTCGTTGTTCTCAGAGAGAGAAGAGAGAGAGAGAGAGCGCAGAGAATGAGAGAGAGCAAAACGAAAAAAGCAAAACTCACTCGCTCTCTCCTTCTCTCGCCCTCCGCAACCATTCTCTTCATGCCCCCAACCCCAAACAAAACAGCCTCCTCCTCCGCAGACGCCCAAGCCCACCTCGCCTCCTCCGACGACGCAGCCACCGCCTCCTCCCACGGCTGCAGCGCCCCCCCCCCCTCCCCGGCGCCCACGCCGACTCCTCCTCCCCCTCCCTCGCCGGCGGTCCAGGCCGCCTTCTGCTCCGACATCTCGCCCTCGGCGACCGCGAACTGCTCCGTCGTCTCCCAGAGGGGGACTTCCTGCTCCTCCCGTTCCATGACGGGGAGGTGCCTGTTCACCTGCTCGAAGGGGGCCTGCAGCTCGTGCTCGAACAGGGCTCCCAACAGGAGCAGGTACACCTGCGACCAGCTCGCCGCCGCAGGGAAGTGCGCGAGCCTGGCCATCGGGACGTGCGACCTGAGCTGCGCTCGGTGCTGCTCCGATGTCGCGCCTGGGAACGCCGGAGGAAAGTCGTGTGATGCGCTGGCGGCGGAGGGGAGGTGCGCCTCGCTGCCTTACTACTGCTTTGCGAGCTGCAGCAAGTGCAAGTCTCGCGGATCGACGACGGGTTGAAATCATGAGCGAGTTTGTAGTTGTTTTATTTCGTTCTTTTACACTACAACGATGATTTCAATGAGTTTTCTTTTTTTGAATTTGAGCGGATAGCTGTCTTTGGCGGTCTCGCTTTTTTTCGCCAAGGAGTCGCTTAACTCCCACAGACGAGTAAACACAAAGAGGGGGGGAAAACCCGACTAGAAAATTTTAAGATAAAAAACTCGGTGTCTCTTTTCGTCTTTCCACAGAGGCCTCCGAATCTCTCAGCCACCTTGATCTCTCTCCGTCCCGCTACGCGCGTGCCTCGTCCTCTCTCCCATCTCTCTCTCTCTCTCTCCTTTTTTGCTGCGGTTGGAAACGTGACGAGACATTGGTATTTTTTCTTGCAATGTGAATAACGTTGCTTAATGATCGAGAGAGAGGTTACGAGCGCGACTTTAAAAATTTAGGGTTGTCGTATCACGCTCGACTTCGAAGCTCACTTTTTCCGCCTCGTGTCTCTTTTTCTCCGCCGCCGCTGCCGTAAAAACGTCGCCTCGTCTCGTATCGGAACAGAGCATTTTTGTTGTAACCTCATGACAGATAAGCTGCCATAAAAACCCTTCAAAAACACCCCAAGAACGTCAAAAAAAAGCAGTGCACATTTAATTCTCCCCCCCCTAGTTTTCAGTCTCCTTCCTTCTCCTTGGCCTCTTCGTTGGCCTCCGCCACGGCCAGCTTCTCCACGGCAGCAGCTGCTGCCTCCTCGCTCGCGGCTTCGTCCGCCGCGGCACCTTCCGCTACGAGCGCAGCACCCAGCCCCTGCGGAGGAACGAATTCCGCCGCCTTCGGGTTCAGCCTTGCCGCCTCGGCAGCAGCCGCCGCTTCCGCGGCCGCTTTCATCTCGAGGTATTTCGCAACGAGCTCTGCACGCGACCCCGGAGAAGTCTCGGGCGTAAAGCCGCGCGCGCCTCCCTCGGGGGGGCACTTGGCCAGGCGCACCGCCAGGTTGCCTCGGACGCCGGCGGCGGCGTTCGAGGTAAACTTGATCCCCTGCGGATTCCTCTCGGCCAGGAACAGGCGCGGCCGGGACGACGATGACGAGAGCGACAGGCCTCCTTTCCCTCCCCCTCCCGGCGCGTCCCCGATCTTCTTGACGCGGTGCGCCACGGACTCGCGCGTCTTGGGCTTCTCGGCGAGCGTGAACTCTACGAGGTCGCCTCGGCGGAGGACCGGGACGGTGGGAGTCGGAGGAGAGGAGGCCGCCTGTGCTTCTTCTTCGCCCTTGTCGCCGCCGTCGTCGCCGCTCTTCTCGACGATGGCCTCGACCTCCCCCGCGCGGAAGTAGACGCGGAGCCTGGTCTTGTGCGGCGCCGCGGAGGGAAGAAGAGGCGCAGAGGAAGGAGCGGCAGCAGCAGCGGAAGAAGGCTTGGAGGCGGACTCGTCGTCCTTTTCTCTCTTCTCGTCACCTTCCGCCGGCGCCTCTCTTTCTTCCTCCTTCCCCTCTTCCGCCGCCGCCGCCACTTCCTCCTCCGCCGCCTCGCCACCCTTCTTCTCGGCGGCCTCCACGCCGGCAGCCCCGCCGCCAGCAGCCAGGGCCTCCCTGAGAGACGCGGCGTCGTACTCCAGGAACCCAAAGGCCCCCTTGGTCATCGCCACGCTCCCTCGCAGGACCAGCGGCGCGACGCGCGAGGCGCGCCTGCCGGCGATCCGCGCGACGAGCGAGCCCGCGCCGGCGCGCCTGGCGGCGGCGCGGGCGACGCGGGGGTCTTTCGCGACGCGGAAGACGACGGCGTCGCCCACGCGGGGGTTGGCCTTCGGGTCCGCGAGGTCCCCAGCGGTGAACGGGAGCCTGGAGCGAGGGCCCGTCTGGATGGAGGCGGCCGTCGCTGCCGCGAGCGCCGCCGCGGTCGCGGCGGCGTCGGGGTGGACGGCGGGCTCGTTGGCTGCTGCTGCTGCCGCTGCGGCTGCCGCGGTAGTGGCAGCGGAAGCAGCCCCAGCTCTCCCGCCCTTTTCATTTCCTCCTCCTCCTCTTCCCTCTTCGTCATCTCCTCCCCCGACCTCCCCGAAAAACTCGACGACGCCAGAGCTCACGGTCGTGTTCCCCTTGGCCCGCAGGCGCTCCACGACCCACCCCTGCCTCACCTTTGCGGACACGGCCTCGAAGACGGCGGAGCCCGCGGGGGCTCTGCGGACGCGGACGGCGACGGCCCTCCCCTTGGAGTCCCGGGCGATGGAGAAATCGACGTCCGCATTCTTGGAGAGGCGGGCGCGGGCGAGTTTGGCAGCGGGGGAAGGCTCCTTGCTGCCTCCTTCTTCGGCGCTGTCGTCGTCGTCGGCGGCGGCGGCGGCGGCGGCGGCGGCGGCAGCAGCATCCGCGGCAGGGGCGGCGGTCGAGGAAGAGGAAGAAGAAGAGGGAGGAGCGCCCTCCTCTCCCTCCGCAAACTCCTCGTAGCGGAACAGGACCGTTCCAGGCCTGTCGCAGCACTTGATCAGCCCGTAGGAGCCTTTCAGCGCGGAAATGGCGCCGAGCTCCCTCCGGTCCGACCCCCTGCGCACCAGCTCGACGGCGAGCGCCTGCCTTCGGTCCTCCTCCGGGTCTCGCCCGCCTCCGAGGCGCCTGGCCGAGCGAGCCAGAGTGAAGACGACGTCGTCGTCGACGGCCGGGGAGTCTCCGGAGGCAGGCGAAGAAGAAGAGGACGAGTTGGCGGCGGCGGCAGGGTTGGCATCGGCAGCGGCAGATGCCTCGTCGTCGTCGTCGTCGTCGGCGGCAGCAGCAGCAGCAGCAGCGTCGCCGTTGTCGTCGCTGCTCCCGGTGCCCTCCTCATCACCGTCGCCCGACTTTGTCTTCCCTCCTCTATTCTCTTTCTTCGCCCCGGCCTTCCACAGCACTCTGGCCTCGGCCCCGGTCTCCTCGTCGATGTAGGCGATCGACAGGGCCCCCTCGCCGGCGCCCGAGGCCCCGCCCCTGCCGCCGCCGCCGGCGACGACCCGCCCCTCGACGCGCTCGCAGCCCGGGATGGCGACAAAATCGGGGAACGTCCCCGGGGGGTGCACCTGCACCGCCAGGGCGCTCGCCCGGCCGGCTGCGGCGTCGAGGACGGCGACGACCATCGTGACCTCGTCGCCCGGCTTGATCGGCTCGAGAAGGGAGAGGTCGCCGGTCGCCGGCGTCAAAGTCGTCGGCGTCGTCGCCACGACCTGCGACTCGTGGAAGTAGACGTGCTGCTCGCTGTTCCTGCGGTCGATCGGCCGGATGAAGCCAAAGAGCCCCCCCTGCCCTTCGTTGCTGCGCTTGGTGTGCACGACGAGCCCGCGCTCTCGCCTGCGTGCCACGAGGGTCGCCCGGCGCTCCCCGGTCTTCTTGTCGGTCGCCAGCGAGAACTCGACCGTCTCGCCCTGCCGCGGGCCCGGGTCGTACGGCGGGGGGCCAAAGCCGACGGCGCCCGTCCCCGCGCTCGCGAGCGAGGCGTCGTGCACGCCCATGAGCGCCAGGTCCTCAGCGTCGAACGCGAGGGACTCGGGGTGTCCTTCGCCGCCCCTGGTGCCCCCAGTCGGGGGAGCGAGGACGAGGCGGCCTCCGTAGCCCGCGGCGCCGGCCCCGCCGCCGCCGCCGCCGCGGCGAGATGGCCCGCTCCCTCCTCCTCCACGGAGCTCCCTCTCCACGACCCCGACCAGCCTCTCTTTGGAGACGTTGTAAGGGTCCAGCGACCCCGGGGGCAGAGTCTTGACCTGCAGGGCCGACTGGCGCCCGCCGCGGGCGCCCACGGTTAACTCGACCTCGGTGCCCGGCGCGACGAGCGCGGCAATGTCCCGGGGCTGCTGCTGCTGCTGTCTTTTTTGCCCCCTGTTACTCTGCTGCTGCTGCTGTTGCTGCTCCTCCCCTTCTCGGGTCTCTCCGTCTTTCAGCACCTCGCTGACGTGGAAGAAGATCTGGTCGCTGAAGTCGGACGAGCTGTTGGTTTTGTTCGTTTGGTTTTTTGGAAAGAGGGTGAGTTTTCCCCCCCCGTTTTTTCTCCTCCTCTCTTCTTCTGTTTCGTCGACCCATTCCAACGTACCTGATAAACCCAAAGCTCTCCCTGAGCGCCGCGACCACGCCCGTGCACCTCGTCCCGATGGGCACCAGCTCCAGCGGCGTGGTCCCTGCCCGCACGGAAAAGCGCGGCGGCGGTTGCTGCTGCTACTGCTGCTGCTGCTGCTGCTCTTGAGGAGCAGTAGCAGCAGCAGGCGGCGGCGGAGGAAAGTGCATTGGCGGCGGAAAGCCGAGACCGCCTCGATCTTTGCCTCCGCCACGACCGCCTCCGCCGCGGCCACCTCCCCTCCTCCCTCCCCCATACGACGGCGCCGCCGCCGCCGGCGACGCGTCAAACCAGCTCCCGGAGCTCCTGTTGCGGTAGGCGCGCTCCTGCTCCGCGGTGAAGGGGACAGCGGGAGCCTCCGCGGGCGGCGGAGCGGCGAGAGAGTGGCCCGGCGGCGGCTTGTTCGATTGATGATCCTCGCTGGTGGTGTTGTCGGCCATGTTTTTTTTCTTTTGAAGGAGTTGGTGTTTTGTTTTGTTGTGTTTCTTTTTCTTTCTACTCTTAAGCAGGCGGAGCGTACAGAGGTCTGTGCGTGCGCACAGAGACAACGGAGAGAGAGAGAGAGAGAAAGCAAAAAGAGTGATGAGAATATGGGGGGCAGAAAGAGAATGATAAAAAAGGGGACGAGCTTTTTCTCGTTTCCCCAACTTTTTGTTGTCTTTTTTTTCAATTCTGAAGCGAGCGCGCGAGCGAAGAAGAAAGAAAAAAACTTTCGGTTCGGTTCGCACACCCATTCTCACCCATCTCCCTCTCGCGCGCTTTCCTGCCCTCTTTTGCTGCTCGCGACACGCGTCTCTCTGCGGCTGCGGCATCACACGATCGAGTCCTGATCCGTCCTGGGACAGCGACGAGCAAACGCTAAACAGAAACCCAGCAGCAGCAGCAGCAGCGAGCAGCAACAAAGATGGTAGCGACGACGCTGAGTCGAGGGCCATCGTTTTGTCGCCTCCTCCGCTCCCTCTCCTCCTCTGCCTTCTCCTCCGCGGCGGCGGTAGACCCCTTGCTCTCTTCTTCATCATCGGCTGCTGCTTCACCCGACGCTGAAAGGTCCATTAACATGTGCACCGCGATCAACGAAGCCATGGCCGCGGCGCTGGCCGCGGACGAAAGGTGAACGACTTGCCCTCGCGGAAAAAAAAAAACCTCGTTTTTCGACCTCCTCTGGTTTCTTAGAAAGAGGAAGAAAAAGAGGGAAAACGCCTCCCAACCCCCTCTCTCAAAACCTCGATGGAAA
>Ga0114918_10004232_pt1 | contig 12523 bp, 16 predicted proteins | sample LantaG_FD_87015 | JGI IMG/M metagenome (GOLD analysis project Ga0114918, IMG submission 87015) | Deep subsurface microbial communities from Baltic Sea to uncover new lineages of life (NeLLi) - Landsort_02402 metaG | ecosystem: Environmental > Aquatic > Marine > Oceanic > Sediment | place...
TCTTCGTTAGAGCCTTCAAAGAAATTAAAGTGCTCGGCTGCAACTCCGGCAAGGGACATATAATTATGCTCTTCGATGTCTTGTGTTTTTTCGATCCAAGTCGTGATAGCTTCGTTGAGTTCAGAGAATAGCATTTATTTCCTTGTTTAATTCTTTTTGCTTTGTTAAAACTTGCATACAATGCTCATACTTTCGAAGAAGTGTTTGATATCTTCTTTCTTTAAGACGAACTGAGGCTGATCTTGCTTGAGCATTGTTAATAGGCACTTTATCATAAACTCTTAACCAATTTTTACTAGGTTTATTGTAATACCATTCATTAAAAAAGTACTTCTCTATTGAGCGCACTATCTCGCCGTCTTTATCCGAATTATCACTTATTTCATCAGAAATCAGTTTGACATTGAAATTGTCTAACATTAATGTGCATAGACAAAGTACACCATTTGTTTTTATTTTGTCTTTATGGACTCCATGTACTATATATCCAAACAATCTATGATTTTGATACATCCTAAAGAATGTGAGCTTTGTGATGTCTTTACTCTTGAAGTAATCTTTTAGTTTATCTTTATGTGTAATAACTTCTCTTGAATTTACACCCGATATATTAACTTTGTAATCATGATCGAATTTCCATCTTCCAAGTTTGGCATTTATTTTTTTTCTTTGTGCAGCTGTTAGCTTAAACATTTTCAGTGTCCTTTTTAATTCATTTAAGATAACATAGCTGTCTTTTTTAGAATGTCAAGTCCTTTTTCTAGTCTTCCTTCTTGGCCATTCTGTGTCCCACCTGGAACCTTTTTCACTTTTAGGAAAATCAATTCCTAATCTTTCCGTCGTATAGTATCTTCCGTATTGTAAAGAATCCAAATGAGATGTGGATGCTTTGTGATAATCTTCGGATGATCGTATTAGGTTCCAATCCTTCGAATCGTCCCAATCGCACGCATGCTCAGCTTTGAAGTCATACTTGCCAAAGGCGTGGACTGCTTTTAAATCATTGAAAAATTTCTTTATAATATTGTCGCTATCTCTAGAAAAATCAATTCCTAAAAATTTACTTTTTGCTTTCTCTTCTGGGTAAAGTTCTTCAAGAATACCACTCAGAAAAAAATCATTTTTACTCCTACCTTCCACACTTATACATCCCAAAAAATCTGCATTAAACTTTATACTATTCACATCCATGGTGTATGGTGTATCGCAGTCTCCATAGTCTCTGCTTTTATCTATCCTATCACCACGGAAGTATGAGCCAGTCATGGCTATAATGTGCGCGTTCGAGTCTGCCATGATTTGCCTGAGAGTATCCCCAAGAATATTGTCTTCAGATACACTCACATGATGAAATTCGTCAATTGCTAAAAGGCAATCATCATAATCGGATACATCCGATTTTTTGAAAGCAAAGCGCAATGTAGCGTGTGTACAAACGAGGTATTGCTGATCAGATTTTAAGAAGGCCATAAGAGCTTCTACTTTAGAAGTGCTGCTGGCAGAGGTGCATAAATTTACATCGGGCTTCCAATCGGCGTAAAAGCCAAACTCTGTGAGTTTGGTTTCCGCGAAGGATGCACCGATAGACTTTTCCGGTACCGCAACGATTACTTTTTTGAGCTTTTGTTTTTTGACTTTATGCAGACCGAGAAACATAAGCGCTCTGGATTTTCCAGAAGCTGGGGGCGCTTTGATTAGAATATATTGCTCATCGCGCACTTCATAAGCTCGCTGCTGCATTTCACGCATACCAAGTGAATTGGTGGTTGTACTTGTGCCAGTACTGGCAAATTCTTTTATCATTTCTTTTCCCCTTTGGTCATTTTCTCATAAAGTTTAAATAGGTGAGCTAGTCGCTCTTCATCGTTTTTAAATGGCTCTTTTCGATAGATAGCATCTACTGCGAGATCTAATTCGTGATGAGCGTCACGGAGGTTTTGAGGCATTTTATCTGGATCGTAAAGTTCTGCAAGAGTTTTCCCTGGGTGCATGTCACGGGCTTCAAGGATATTGAAGCTAAGTTCTTCTAGTTGCTCTTTTTGCGCTTCTTTAAGCTTTGGAATAGGGAAAGTGTTATAACACATTGCTGGAGCGTATCTAAAATCATTTTTTAATCTACCCGCAATAGCTCTAACCCAAACCATATGAATTTTTGAATTAATAATACCAAAGATAAAAGGTTCTGGATCAAAAATAGTGTTAGCAGAATTGACAACAACAGTTTTACCATCTAAAAAACCTGAAGGTATATATTCTCTTCTTTCTGAAGATACAGTTGGCATAATTAGTTGTGAATTTTCAGGCATATTAGTCATATAAAATTTATGCGGTGTATGACTACATTGACGTGCTATAATTCCACCATTTTCTCTGAAGATTTTAACTTTTTCAATTCTCTCCAGAATGGGAGGGATTGATTTAGCTAGTTCTAAATTATTATCTGTAATCCAGAGGCACCACCTACTGATATTTCTAATGAATTCACTTGAGCCAGACAATTTCCTAATAAACTCAACGGCCACTGGGTATTCTGTTAAAAGCTCTTCTCTTTCTTCTTTAGAAAGAATTAAGATACCACCCTCTCTAGGAGGGTTCCCATTCTGCATTGGTGGTAGACTATTAATGTTTTGTAGGCTTTTTTTAACAACAACATTCGGTCCATCAACTAAATAGGGATTTATATTTTTATATTTTGTTTTTGAGTAATCTGTATAAAGAAATTTTTCTTTTCTGGAGTTTACAGTAGTGAGGCCAATAATTGTACATGTTACACCCGCTCTATCTTGTGCATTATTTTTCCATAGAAATGGTGTGTAAGCAAAGATTATCTCTAAGTCACTACTCAATAAGTGAGGCCATAACATTTCAACATGAAGCCCTTGGCAGATCGAATTAGTTGTAACAAATGAAAATTTGTATCCAGTACGATGGACATACGAAGAAGCTTTCAAGAACCAGCATGCAATGTAATCTAGGAATTTAAAATTATCCTTTCCTTTAAAAACAAACTTTAAATCATGTTTATGATGATCCTTTTGAACTTTAGATCCCAAATAAGGCGGATTTCCCAAAATATAGATTTCATCTTCTTCACCCTTCGGACAAACATCTTCCCAATCAATACGACAGGCATTCGCAGCGACAATATGAGCACTATTTTTCAATGGGATTGAGGCAATGTCTGTTCTGAACGTTCTTTGAAATTCCATATTCATTTGATGCTCTGCAAGCCAAATTGAGAGCTTTGCCAGCTCTACTGCAAAGGGATTAATCTCAATCCCGTAAAAATGATCTACCGTCATGAAGGACAAACAGCCAAGCTGAGGGCCTGAAATTTTGCCGATCTCTTCAATGATCGCCATTTCAAAATGGCGTAATTCTTTATAAGCAATAATCAAAAAGTTTCCAGATCCGCAAGCGGGGTCAAAAATCTTAATTTGTGCAACTCGTTGTTGAAGTTTTTTGAGCTTCTTTTCGTTGCCTTTACACTTCTCAAGCTCTTCTCTTAGATCATCCATAAAAAGTGGATTTATCACTTTCATGATGTTTGGAATAGAAGTGTAATGCGCTCCAAGTTCGTGACGAATTTCTTCATCCATAACACCCTGGAACATCGAGCCAAAAATATCCGGGTTGATTCTTTTCTAATCAATTTTACCACACTCGACAAGTATCCGTCTTGCTCTGCCAGAGAAAACAGGAACGTCATAATCGTGTTCAAATAACCCGCCATTGACATATGGGAACTTTTGAAGCGGAGCTGGGTAAAATTTATTATTAGCTGTGTTTAGAACCTTAAATATTTGTTTCAGTTCCGAGGCAGTGTTGGAGCCATCGTATTCGGTATAATTCTCTATATGATGGGTAAAGACATCTTTCTCGAAAATGCCTGTATCTTCCGCATAATAGCAGAAAATGACACGAGTGAAGAAGTGATTGAGTGCATCAATGGCTTCTGGATCTTTCGATGGATTATCAATACGGATGACATCAAAGAGCTTCGCCATTTTTTGAGCGGCTTTCTGATCCGCTTCAACTTCTTCGTAAGCTTGAACTTTTTCGCGACCAGTCCAGGGAAGAAAGAAGCCATATTCTTCAACGAAGTCCTCTACGGCAATATCAAGAGTATCATTGGTTTTGGTATCTAGTGCTGCAAGGCGAGTAAAATCCGTAGTAATCAGAAAACGGGATTTTTTCTTTTTAGTTTTCGGGCAGGATTTTAACTCTCCTAAAGCACCATCTAAACCGGAGCCATTAGCTATTTTGAAGTGAACCTTATTGTTGAGCATAAAAGGTTCTTTACTCTGCCGCATCTTTGTTATATTGGCCTTGGAGATTCCATAGACTCCCAGCAAATCATAAATAAAGTTTTCTTCGTCTATGTTTGCGCTAAAATTGAGCGCATTGTCTGCTATGTCCTGGATGTGCATGTAAGTTCCTATGAAAGTTGTAATATCAGTAGTTCATTTTACTGCGATTATGGAGCATATCAATGGGGATTAATCAACATATTCTGGATTGAGGAAGTCTAGTAAAAGAGATTATTATTGTTTTTTTGAAGGATTTTAAGATCGTGGAGTAACTTGTCATGGAAGAGCGAATGCAGCGCATTATTTTCAGAGTACTGAGGATCAGCCCAGTGTTCCTTGGTAGGTCTCAAGGACACCGCTGTAGCCATGAGAACGATCCGGCAACATCCATACCCCATTTAGGTCGAACAGGTCTTGCCCTACAGTATGAGGGAGGAAAAGCTCTTTAATTAATGAATACCGAGATGATATCCTTTTCCCTAAAAAACCTCATGGAAGTCTAGCGTGTATCTTGGACAACTGAATAAAGCGTATCAGAATTAATCCAATTTCCAACAATAAATTTACACTCTTCTGGAAATTCCCCTGCAACAAGAATTTCTTCGACTATTCCTTCTTTAACCATTCCATCAAACAATCCATCTAAGAAAGAAGTTATCATTTTTTCATCAACTTATTTTTAATTTTCCCAAACAACAGATAAGGCCATAGACATATACCTATGGCATATGTAACTATAAATAGCGTCATTATTGGAGACAATCCTATACAATGCGCTATCTCGACGCATGACTTTTCCAACTCTGACATAAGACTCTTTTTTTCTGACTTATCATCTTCATCACTTATAACATTCATCATATCTTTCATCATAAAATAACCGAGTATAATTCCAATTAAAATCCAAATTGAAAAGAAACATACATAAAAATCTACACTAGACATAAATACCTCACATCATTAAAGTTATCTGAAATAATTGATCTTTAGTGAATTTATCTAAAATGCTTGGATCTATCCACTTAATACTTTTACTATTTGCCCTCAAACACTCTTCCAATATTCTGAAAACAAACTTATTTACTTTTATGTGCCACTTGAAGACATGCTTAAACATATTCTCACTGTTTGCAATCAGACTTGCAGTTAACTCAGGTGGTACTTTATTGAAATGATGTTGTATTAGGCTCCTATCTTTCGTTATTGCTTGTATATACATTTTTTCTGTAACTTCACCAAAATATCTATGCTCAATTACGCGTGGATATATCTCTATCATCTCTTCTTTGTATTCACCTATTTCTTCAAACTCTGATATACAACTCATTGCATTGCATGTATGCGTTTTCACATGAAGCAATAACATTTCTTTTGATGGCCTAATGATTTTTCTATATGCCGCGCATGAATTATTAATTGCTAATAATTTAAATCTATCTGAAGGATCTCTCATCTCACTTACATCCGATATCAATGATCCATCTAGTTTTAAAGCAATTTCTATTAAATCATCTGTGACGTTCTTGACCCAATTAATCCCCTCAGGACAGATCTTCACAAGGTTTCTATCTATTTCTGCAGTTGTGCTTTTAAATGACTTATATATTGTTTTGCATTTATACTTATTTATCCCTAGAACCTTGTCCCTTGAGTGAGACCAGCTATTATTACAACTAATTATGGCATGATTTTTCACTTCATCTGATGGGTTATTCATATGAATTATAGAATCAGGCTCTCTTCGAACAATCTTATATGAAAGTTCTTCATTCAAAAGTCCTAAAGACTCATACTTAATAAGTAATTCCTCACTGTTGCAAAGAGCGCTTAATATCATTTCATCATTTGGCTCATTTACCATCTCCAATAAGTATGAAGGATTTTTATCTAAAATAAATTTTTCCATTTCTAAGGTAAGATACTCTTTAGGAATTCTTTCAAGGGCACTGTTTACGTTTTCCTTCAAGGCCTCCATGCACTCTTCGTAATCTTTGTAATCAAACGATTTAATCTTATTTGTAATAATATCAATTATTTGCTTCTTTGTCGTATTCTTTGCCATAATCCTTTTCCATCCTTTATATCATTAAGTTTACAACTGTTACTCCTTTCTTCTTGGCATACGTAACACAGTTATAAGTTCCGCCTTTCTTCTTTCTATTCCAATATGCCATCACTTCATCACATCTGTCAACCATCCAATAATTTCTATTATTCATACACCAAGCAGTATATGTCTCAGACAATACGTATTCCTCATCGACTTCACTTAATATGAAGTCGTAGATCTCTTTTGACTGTCCTGTCCATCTGCTTGCTTGGCAAACACAAGGAATTGCTGCTATCAGTGGAAGATCCAGTTCTATTGCTGCCAGTGCCAATGCTGTATCCCATCCTTGTGCCATGCCTGAGATTATTTTAATATTAGATTTATTCTTTTCATTTAAATAACTTATACACATGTTTTTCTGATTTTCAAGCTCTCCGTTGAAATATTCTTCATAACTTCCTCCAGATTTGTCGGGTCTATGGCCTGTTCCTGCTATGTAATAGTAATCTTTGTCTTTTACAAATTCACTCATCTATCAATCCTCTTTAAAAATTCTTCAAACGTTAAGCAGCCCTTATCCACACTAAGAGGCATTTCATTATACCATTTCTCAAAATCATCATCAAAAATAAATAAACTACCTTTACTGTTATTCAATAACAGCAAACTTAGAAGGGCCTGTATGTTGCTTGTTACTTTTTTATCTTCCATTGAATACGTCTTTTAATTTTTAGTTTTCAAAAAAAAAGACCACTGAAACCAGCAGCCTTTCCTTTCCCTTTTGTATTCCAGCTTTTATTACTCAGCCCTAACTGGAATATATTCCCATTCTGTACATATAACCATCATCACCACTCGTCTACACTTCATCTATGGGAAAGATGAAAAGAGCACCTTCGTTTTTATACTTAAGTGGAAACAAAAGTGAAAACGAAGCAACAGTGTTCTTGAAATTATGAACCATTTTTATTTCCTTTTATTATACCCAATTAGCACCACCAGATCCAGTTGCAGTTATATCATAGTGGGCACAAATTCCAGATAGTCCATTGCTTCTATCTACATTGAACTTTAATACTTCATGCTCGTAAAAGCTCCAAACCACCAACATCCCCTTATGATCTTCTGAAGACATGTCATAACTTGCAACTGGCCAATTTGATTTCATATCTTCAATCCAATTCCCTTCATTATCAAATCTTCTTAACATCCGTACCTATCTCCAATAATATGATATTTTATAAAATCATTTCCATACAGAGTTTTAAAACATCTATCTTCTCTCAATGACCAAACAATTAATATTCCATTATCTTTACATCTTATCCATCTGACATCCTTCTTGAAGCTATACAGCCACTTGTCAGGCATGTCAGTTATCTTTTCTCCACTCTTCCGCAACAATATATATACCTCTTAGGTCATCCATTAGAAAGGAATAATAAGACCCTGAAGTCTGTATTGTCCCAGTACAGTCGCAAGTAAAACAAATACATTCAATTTCTGCACTAAACGCCATCGTCTCAATACTCTTCCTGCTCATTCCTCTTACCTGCTCCTTCATAATATCATCTTCCTTTAAATAACCTTTGCAAAAAGCCTCCATGAAGGCATTGTCTTTATAGCTTTCCATCCTTAAACCATTTATTAGGTGTCTTATCTCCACTTTGAGAGAAAAGTTCGTTGACAATGTGATTCATTAACTTCCTATAGCTTTCCCATTGTTCCTCGTCAAAGAATTGATCACTTGTCGTCTGCATTGGAAAGTCTTGATTTCTCATGTAATAACTTATTACATCAATTGGCTCACTTCCTATTAAAGTTGGAACTATATAAAGCATATGCCCGATCTCGCCATCTTTATATTTAATCTCTACAATAGAAGCGTATGCTTTAGCCCATTTGCCAACGCCTTGCCTTATAGTATTACTATCCCAACTCACTCCATCAAAATCACCATGATCTCTTCTCATATCTGACTTCTCGCCAAACAGATGTCTTATCTTTGGATCTACTATATCATCCAATTCAGAAGAATTTAACATTCTTAATTCAATTCCAAAATCTGCCCTTACTGTTCTTGTAAGGTCGGCCAAGCTTTCAAAGCTGTAACTAGGATCACATCCATGGTCAAATGATATTATGAATTTTAATTGTCTTCTCAGAAGTTCATAAACAGCCAAGTTTTCAAAGTGACCACCATCGGATAAATACCAATTCTGCGTAGCTGCTCCTTTAAACCTGGCAGTAAGCTCCCTCATCATCAATTTCTGATTCTGAAACAACCTTGAATTATCTCTATTCAATCCTGAGTCCCACCAATATCCAAACCTAGCTCCAAGTATTCCAGAAACTAAACTTCTAAATACAGTTGTTAACTTACCCATTCCAGTAGACATTGCCGCAGCTGATACAGCCATATAACTTCCTACTGTCATACTCTCAGATTCTACTCGTTCACTTCCCCATACCTTATATGATTTCTTCATTGAAATGGGAATACTATACGTTTTTCCATTTTCAACTTCAGTCAGGCAATGATGTCTTACTCCAACAGATTTAGACATATTAGGAATTACTGCAAAGTTACATCCTTTCCTATTGAGCTGATACAGATCGCTCCTGCCGTCAATTGTTTCATTTAACGTCATGTTTATGATATGTATAGGTCCGCCGTTCTCATAAGGCTTGTATTCGCTCTCAGAAACATCGTCATCCTTGAAACCTGTTGAATACATCACTCCTTTGGCAAGTCTGTCTGGAACTGCCGCTCCTAAAAATCCTCTTACCAATCTGTCATGGAAGATGCCTTGCATAGATAGTTTATTAATTAATTTCTTCCTGCTTCCTAAAAACAAATTTACCACAATAAGTATAGAAAAAAGTAATAATGAATACATCAATGAATCTTTATTTTCAAATGTGAATGTATAATTTTCAAAACCAACTATATCCCAAAAGTACATATGAGTCAAAGCAAAAGGAGTGCTTATTATCATAACTGCAGCCATTGAAAGAGATGTGCATTTCCCAACCGTCTTCAATAAACCTACTGAGCTGGAAGAACTTGAGAAAAAATCTTTACTTAATGAAAATAAATATATAATGAAAGATCCAACTGAGGCTAATCCTCCTAATTCCTCAACTGATAGCTTTCTATAAAGATTAAAACCAATTGTATCCACTGCAAACAATACCAATCCTCCTAAGAACAAGTACAATGAGTATGTCATAAACTTAGTCATATCTTTCAATGAAAATATTTTCAGCATAGAAGCTATAAACATCCCAGAAAGACCTATCAATGGAACAAAAACATATGAGCTGTAATAAAATCCATTATATTCACTTATTTGACCTATAAATGGAATAAATCTAAAGAAGACTCCAACCATACACACAAATAAGAAATACACTAAAAAGAATCCAATCCAGTTTAGCATATACTGAGCAATTCCTCTTACAGCATCTCCAGATCCAGAAGGTGCTATATAATTTCCAGAATTCCTTAGATATTTTACTTTCCTGTTGTCCATACTAAGATCGGTATCTTTTTCCCTCCAACATCTTCCCCAAAATGCTCCAAAGTAACCTCCTCCAGACACTGTAGATATATAATCAATCTCTTCATCAAGATCATTATCCTGAATAGCTTGAAACGCTCCTAGAGACTGAGTAGCAGATCTTATTCCGCCACCAGACAAAGCCACGCCTACTGGACTTCTTCCCTTACGCTTTAATTTTTTATTGCGAGCATCAATAGCTGCATTTTCTTGCTTCTTGAATTCTTCTGGAAATTCATTCATTTTTCATCCCTTTTGTTCTCCCTAACCCATTTTAAAGACTCTTCATATGAAAACATCTTATCCTCATGCATTGACCATATTACTAAAGCACCTTCTGGCTTGTTTAATATATCATCAAAGAATCCTGTGCTGTTCTCAGCTCTTATCCACTTGCTATCTATGTCGAAATAATCACCACCGTAATCATTCTTAATAACTATCTTTTTACGTTTTAACATTATTAAACTCCTATTCAAACTCATTAAAAACAAAAGAATATCCCTCAGAATCTAAATAAGGGGCCTCTCCATAGTAACTCTTTCCACATTCTACTGTATGATTTTTATTAGTTTTATCCTTCATACTGTCTTCAACTATCTTCTTTAACTCTAAGTATGGGACAGAACGATTATATTCATCATGTATGGAGATTTCTTCCGACTTTAGCATTTCCTTCCAGTCACTCCAAGAATAAGCCATAACATCTTTTGGATTGCTTACAGTTAAACAACCATCAGGAGAAGTATAAGGCATTTCTGGCTGAATGCATTGGAAAGAAAACTGCCATCCAAATGACTTCTTCCCAATGTGAAATGAATCAAACCTATCGCAACAATTACATTCATTATATATCATGTAATAATTAGTTCCCATAAACGCCTCCTACCGACTCTAAATACTATTAACACCTACAAACACGACAAAGGCAACTAAGTTCACTGAGGAGCCTTAATTGCCTATTATACGTATTTCTTTTTGAATTCTTTATAGTCCAGAAGAAAAGAAATATCAACAGTCTTGAAATTGGTGATTATTGATTTGTTTTCAACTCCATGCTTATGCCACCACAACTCATTAAAGTGAATTCCATTTATTGAAATGTATTTACCACTGTTCATCACTCCACTATTAAATAAGTCATCGATGCTCAATTGATTCTTTTCATTCCATTCTGTTACCCACTCTGGAATTAAAACATTATCTCTCGTATCTTGGTTGAAATCCCCATAGACACTCTTTATCTTTGAAGCCAGAGAGATTATGGCATCCTCATACGTTCTTCCAGATGACTCTATATCTGCATCATTCCATCTCTCCCACCTATTGTCCGTTTCAACATAGCGCATCGCCCCAGATTCCAACCATACTTCTATGTGATGTTCTTCCCATTTATAGCCAAAAAACTTTTCATAAGGAAGTTTTATATCTGGCAATTGATGTTCAGCTGGAATATGTCCAGGTAGTGCCATCTCATCCCAGAATTCTAAATGTACTCCATCATCCGTCTTGGATAGCTCTAACATCTCTGCATATCTTGGACTATCTCTGTCTAAATATATATCTTTAGGCGACATATTTAAATCATAGCCATTACGACAACAATTTCTTATCTGCGTGTTAACATTCATTTCTCTCCATCCAAACGCTGGATGATCCCGTATAAAATCATAAGACTCTTGAAAGTTATTCATGATTTCTTCAGATATTTTTAATTCTTTCATTCTATTTCCTCTTTGTAGCAAATGTAAAGACTGCCGTCTCTACTCTCATTCCATGTCATGAATAAACTATATACATGAGCGCAACTAGCACTGCAGCAATGAAAATATTTTATAGGTTCTATGCCACATGTTCTGCATCTCTTTTTATCTATTCTTTTTTTCTTGAATATTCTATTTATCCAACTCACTATTTCATATCATCCATTACAGCTAACAATATCTTCTTTAGCTTTTCTAATATTTCTTCGCTCGCTGTTTCATAACCCGCTTCCCAAGCAAGATCCTCATCATCAAAAGTATCATTGTTATTAAACATTTCTTCACGGTTAGAATCTATCTCATCAATTAGTTTTTTCAAGCTGTCAAACATAACTCAACCTCGTTTATATTAAAAAAAAGCCATACTATATAATATATAGTATGGCTTTTTTGATGACTTTTATAGTGTGTATGTCAGTTTAGTTGTTAATTTCTTCGGGCAAGTTAATAGAGATATAAGGCAGGCCAGATGGAAATGCGCCCCACATCTTTCTAGAAAGACAGTATTCCATAAAACCAAGGCCCATTGCAAGAGTTAATAAGTTTTGGCAATCTTTATGTTCTCCCCACTGGACGCCGTCTTTTGTTTGGCAAAAGTTTAGGAAAGACATCCCGCCACCGCTGCTTTTCATAAATCCGTCTTCAAATTCACTCAGCCATTTGATGACTTGATCTTTCTTTTCACTGAGTCTTTCAGCGTTTAAGTAAAAAGTTGTTGTAAGCCCTTCAACTATTGTTACAGCTGAAAATCCTTCTCTGATACATCTTCCACTGGTGTCAACTTCTTCGCTCTTATAAAGACAATCCTTTAATGCTTCTTCTACTTCTTTTGCTGAA
>Ga0114918_10004233_pt1 | contig 12517 bp, 12 predicted proteins | sample LantaG_FD_87015 | JGI IMG/M metagenome (GOLD analysis project Ga0114918, IMG submission 87015) | Deep subsurface microbial communities from Baltic Sea to uncover new lineages of life (NeLLi) - Landsort_02402 metaG | ecosystem: Environmental > Aquatic > Marine > Oceanic > Sediment | place...
AGGAGTTCCTGAGCCGCGGCTGCCTGGCGGGCATCATTCCCGACACGCTTCCGCTGGAGTTCGTTCCGGCCGAGTGAGCCGGGCCGAGGTCCACGGAGGCAGAGGAAAATCCGATAGTTCGGGCAGGTCGAAGTGCGACCGGCCACAATCGAGGAATCAAACGATGAGCTTCAGCGCAAAGGATCGTCGAATTGTCCGCGACTTTGCCCAAAGGGTGGTCGAACTCGCCGCCGAGCCGTGCCAGCAAGTCAAGCTCGCCGAATGGCGGCGGCACAACAGCCTCAAGCCGGGCAGGCCGCTCGTTCTCCAGGCGCCCGAAGGAGTGTGGGAGGAGTTCGTCCCGGCTGATTCGTTGCAGTGTGAGGATGATCTCTGTAGGTCGATCGAGCACGGCCTGAGGTACACGCTGTACAGCGCTGAGCACTTCCGCGATGACAGACCCGTTACGGCCGATGTCTACTCGCCGCTTTTCATCAGCTACCACGGCTGGAAGATACGGACCCACGCCACGGGCAACCCGGATACGCCCGGCGTGCAGGGGGCCGTGCGGTACGACCCGGTGTTCGGCCCCGAAGACGACATCGACGAACTGCTGCCCATGCAGACGGTCGAGATCGACTGGGGCAGGTCCGAGCAGCGCTACCAGCAGGTGACCGAATTGGTCGGCGACACACTGTCTGTGACGAAGCGCGGGCACAGCGGGAGCTGGTTTGCGGCGATGGACCAGCTGATACAGTGGCGCGGGCTTGAGAACGTCATGTTCGACATGATCGACCGGCCCGAGTGGGTGCACCGCGTGATGGACCGCCTGACCGCCAACGAGATCAACTTGGTCAGGCAGCTTGACAAGGCCAACGCCTTGTCGCTCAACAACGGCAACCACGGCGTCGGCTCGGGCGGGCTGGGCGCGACCGACGAGTTGCCGGCTGCCGGCTTCGACGGCGAGCACGTCAGGCCGATCGACATGTGGGGCCACGCCACCACGCAGATTTTCTCCGAAGTGTCACCCGCGATGCACGACGAGTTCGCCATTCAGTACGAGGCGCGGTTCCTGGAACTGTTCGGGCTGAACTGCTACGGCTGCTGCGAGCCGCTGCACAAGAAGGTGCACCTCGTCCGCAAGCTGCCTCGCGTGCGCAGGCTGAGCATGAGCCCGTGGGTCGAGCCCGTCGAGGGGGCTGAGAACGTCGGCAGCGACATGATTTACTCCTCCAAGCCGAACCCGGCCTTCCTGGCTGGCGGAACGTGGGACATCGAGCCGTGCCGCAAAGAGATGATCGCCACGCTGGAAGCCTGCCGAGCCAACGGCTGCGTCAGCGAATACATCATGAAGGACACCCATACGTGCCGCGGCGAACCCAGCCGCTACGACGAGTGGACGGACATGGCGATGGAACTGGCGGCCAAGTACGCCTGAGGCGGCAGCGGGGAGTTGGGGCTGAAGCGATTTCGGATTTCGGATTGTGGAATGCGGAGTTTCCTCGCGCGCGTGGTTATTCCGCAATCCGAGGTTCGCAATCCGCAATCATGTGCTCCCGGTTCCTGACTCCCGGTTCCTAACCGCCGAACCGGTTGAAGTGGACAATGTGGTCGAATGCTGGCTTGGGCGGGCGGTCCGGCTGGGCTGTGGGCGTGCCGATGGCCATGATGCTCCAGACGCGGAGACCTTCGGGTACGCCGAGGATCTTCCGCAGTTGCGGTTCTTTGGGCGTGACCTGGCCTTCCACCCAGCAGGCGCCCAGGCCTTCTGCCACAGCCGCCAGCAGCATGTTCTGCATCGCGGCTGAGGCATCCTGCACCCAGAACTCCCCGTACGGCGTGCCCTGCGGGTCCATGAGGATGACGACCACTGCCGGCGCGCCCTTGGTTACGTCCAGCTTGGCGAGCTGGGCGATCACGTCGGCATCATCAACGATGATGAACTGCCGCAACTGCATGTTGCAGCCGGTGGGGGCTTCGATGCCGGCCTGGACGATCCGCCGCAGGGCGTCCCGACTGACCGGCTCGTTCGTGTAGGAGCGAACACTGCGACGAGCGTTGATGGTGTCATAGAGGTCCATAGGCAACTCCGTGATCTATAGGGCGTACTCACCAGCACGCCGGAAGGCGAGCATGCATCGTGGCGTGCAGGTATGCACGCCCTACGCGACAGGCTCCGCAATCAATTGACGGGGCGGTATTTGCAGACGCAGTCGTACACTTCGCCGCCCAGGCGGGCCGCGACGTTGGGGTCTTTCAGCAGGGCCAGGTGTAGCGTGTCGACAGAGAAGTCGGCGTCGTAGTTGCTCTCGACGGCTCGGCCCATGCCCTCGATGATCACCAGGTCGGCGTCCGCGGCGGCGGCGTTGAGTTCGTCGGACACGTCGGACAGGTCGATCAGCGGCAGGTCGTTGCCGGTTGAGACCACCTCGAACATTCCGGCGTCTATCAGGGCCGGCAGGTCCTCGTCTATCGTCGCCAGGCGCTGCACCATGTCGACGGTCTCATTGGCGGTGATGTCGTTCAGCGACGGGTGCTCATTGGCGGCCAGGACCACCTGTACGCCCTCCAGGGCCAGTTCGCGGGCGAGAGGCATGAGCCCCAGCACGAAATCGCACCCGGCGTTGTCGAGAAAGATCACGGCCTTGGCCCACTTGGCAGGGACGCTTATCAGCAGGTCTTCCAGCAAGCGGTCGAAGTCGTCCACCAGCCATGGCCGCGGCTTGGTGTCCTGCACCGCAGCCAGGAAGTCGGGCGATTCCATGGCTGTGTTCATAGTTGCCGGCGAGCCGAGATCGAATATATTGCCGGCGAAGACGGCCTCGACCAGGTCCAGCCATCGATCTGCGGGTCCGAGCGAGTGCAGCTCGCGCGTAACGTCGCGGTAGATGGCAACCGACACCTCGTTCTCACGCCGTTTGATGTGGCTGAACGGATCGAACAGTCTGTGGGTCCGCAGGAAGTCCTTGCGCATTCGGCAAAGCGCCAGCACGCTCAACTTCCCGTCGAGTGCGCCAGGCCGGCTGCGAAGCTGTGCTATCTGCTCGGCGAAATCCCGGCGGGCGCCCTCGATGTGCTTGCCTGCCGATTTGCCGTAGGCCACGGCTGCGTGGCCGAGAGTGGCCTGGAAGTGAGTTTCGAACAGGTCCAGCCAGTAGGTGCGCGCTTCAGCATCTTCAAGTAGGCTGTACGGGTCGGCAAGATAACTGTCTACGTCTTGAAGCAGGCAGAAATGGCTCATTTTGTGGGTGATGACTCCTGGCGCCGGCAGTGTGCGATGGGCGTATTGTGTACTACCTTCACTGCGACCATTGTCAGGTCGTCAAGACGAGTTTGCAAGCCTGCAAACCGCCGCATTTCCCAAAGAACATGTTGAGCAACGCCGTTGGCGTTCATGCCCTGGGCGAGGGCGGCCTCGACCGCCTGCACCACGCGCCAGCGCCCGAACGCTTCGTCCTGGAAGTTCAGCATCTCCGTCAGGCCGTCCGTATAGGCCAACAACAGGTCGCCCGGGTCCAGCGCGGCGTGGCGACTAGGCCAGTCCCAATCCGTGCTAACACCAAGCAGGCCGCCATCGGTCGTAAGCTCGATGGCCCGGCCCTGGCGGAAGAGCAGCGGGGCGGGGTGCCCGGCGTTGACGTACGTGATCGACCGCTCCTGAGCGTCCAGAATGCCGTAGAACAGCGTGGCGAAATCGGCGATTTCGGTCATCGCGCACAGGTCGACGTTGACCAGGCGGATCACCTCCGAGGCGTCGCGTATGCTGGTCGCATGGGCGCGCAGCGCAGCGCGGATCGACGCCATCAGCAGCGACGCACGCACGCCCTTGCCCACCACGTCGCACACGGCCAACCCCACGCGTGCGTCGGCGAGGTCGATGAAGTCGAAGAAGTCTCCGCCCAGTTCGAAACACGGCTCGTAGACCGTGGCGATGTCCATTCCCGGCAGGGCTGGCGTTACCCGGGGAAACATCCGTTGCTGCACGTCTCCTGCCAGGCGTATCTGGCGCTTCATGGTCGCCGCGGCGACCGCCCGCTCGTATAGGCGAGCATTCATGATTGCAGCGGCCGCCTAGGCGGCAATGGCGAACATCAGGGCATGCTCGAAGCGGTCGTACTTGTAGGCCGTCGCTTTGTAGGCGCGCACGACGCCCAACGCCGCGCCGCGATAGACCAGCGGCGTGCACAACGCGCTGACCAGGCCCTCCGCCTTCGCCCCCTCGGGGAACAGTACGCGGGAGTCATGTTCCAGGTCGGGGATGTAGACCATCCTCTTGGTCGCGATGACCTCCTGGTCGATCTTGCTATCTTCCAAGGGAATGGAGCCACGCACCAGGTGCCTGTCGTCGATGACGTTGTTGGCCGCAGCCATCCGCAGTTCCTTGCCGTCTTCGGTGAGCAGGCGGATAGTGCATGCCTTGGCGTCAAGCAGTTGCACAACCGTGGCTGCCACCGTCGTCAGCACGCTCGACAACTCCCGCCTGCCGGTGAACTCCGCCGTAAGGCGGTACATCGTCGACAGCTCGTCCACCCGCAGCCGCAGCGTGTGCTCGCGTTTGCACAGGCTGGAGAGCATCGCCGCCATCAGCTTCAGGAAGTCCGTAATCCACTTGGGCGCCCGCAGATCGGCCTCGCGTGCGTTGGCGCCGGCTTGGCGGGCCATCTCAGGTGGCGGCTCGCGCATTACCAGCAGGCCGATTACTTCCTTCTCCAGCTTGACGGGCACCTTCAGGTACTGTTGCGGCGGATCCGGATCGAGGGCGTCGCGGAGTATACGCTGACCATCGGGCGCACAGACGCACACCTCCACTCCGAGCACCGTCGTGAAGGTCTCCTGCATCAATTGCAGCGTCTTGCTATTGAAGTAGTCGGCGATCGTCGCCATCGCATATTAAGGTCTGGTCCTGCCGGGCGTTCCATGCCCGGCGGGGGGTGTTTCGGACGATTGCGAAGGGGTAACTTCTTACCCCGGGGCCGGCAAGCACAATATCGCCAGCCACCGACCCGCGTCAAACGAAAACGGCCGCGGAACGGCAATCGTCCCACGGCCGTTGTTGTCGGTTCAGCACCCGTGTACGGCTGTCCGAACCGTCAGGCGGATTCCTTCTTCACCTTGCGAGTGGTGAACAACGTCGGCTCGACCTCGCCGGAGACCATCTTCTCGGTGATTTCGTAGATGGCGTTCTCTTCCTTATGGTCGGGAAGATCGTACATCAGGTCGAGCATGAGTTCCTCGACGACGCTTCGCAGCGCCCTGGCCCCCACGTCGCGAGCCAGTGCGTTGCGAGCGATCGCCCACAGGGCTTCGTCGGTGAACTGTAGCGCTGCGCCTTCCATTCGGAACAACTGCTCGTACTGGCGCACCAGAGCGTTTCGCGGCTCGGTGAGGATGCGGATCATGGCGGCCTCGTCCAGCTTACGCAAGGAGCGGATGCACGGAAGTCGGCCAACAAGCTCGGGAATCATGCCGAAGTGCACCAGGTCCTCCGGCTGGACCTGCGCGACGATGTCGCTGTGCTCGGTGGGGGACTCTTCGTGCTCCTGCTCGTGGCCGAAGCCTATCAACTGCCTGCCCAGGCGCTTCTTGATGATGTCCTCAAGCCCGGTGAAGGACCCGCCGCAGATGAACAGAATATGCGTCGTGTCCATCTGGATGTACTGCTGCTCGGGGTGTTTCCGCCCGCCCTGGGGCGGAATGTTGGCGAGCGTGCCCTCCAGAAGCTTCAGCAGCGACTGCTGCACGCCTTCGCCGCTGACGTCGCGCGTAATGGACACGTTGGACGATGTCTTGCCGATCTTGTCGATCTCGTCGATGTAGATGATGCCGCGCTCGGCCGCCTCGATGTCGTAGTCGGCCGCCTGAAGCAGCTTGAGCAGGATGTTCTCGACGTCCTCGCCGACGTAGCCGGCCTCGGTGAGGGTCGTCGCGTCGCCGATGGCAAAGGGCACGTTCAGCACGGCTGCAAGCGTGCGGGCGAGCAGTGTCTTGCCGCTACCCGTGGGGCCTATCAGCAGCACGTTGGACTTGTCGATCTCGATGGACTCGTCCTCGGCGTCGGCGTTCATCAGCCGCTTGTAGTGGTTGTGCACCGCCACCGAGAGGACCTTCTTGGCATTCTCTTGGCCGATGACGTACTGGTCAAGGTACTCCTTGGTCTGCCGCGGCGTGGGAATCGTCGCAAACAACGGCGCCGACCGGGCGGTCTTGCGACGCTCCTGCGAGACGATGTTGTGACAGAGCTCCACACAGTGGCAGCAGATGAACACGCCGTTGGGCCCCTCGACGATCGGGCCGGCTTCGTCGTCGCTGCGGCCGCAGAAATTGCACACCTGCCCCTGCCGCCCACCGGACGAACCATCACCGCCACCACCAGAACCTGAGCCGGGCGCTTTCATGCGAACTCCTGTATCAGAATGCACTTTTAGACCGGCCGCGCTGTGCGCAGCTAGTTATCTTCATCGTCTCCATCAACGAGGGGACTTAAGGTGCAGTTGGGGTCTTTGTCCCGCTAGCGTGTCATCGCAGCAACGTCCAACGGCAAGGCGGCCCGGCGCAGACGGCGGAACTCCCCCTCGCTCAACTCGCCGGATGTCCGCAAGGCCTCCAGGGCCTCCATAGAGAAAGTCGCTGGTGCGGATCTGCGGCCCTCGGCCAGCCGGCGCCGAAACCACAAAAAGCCAACGCCGGCGATCACGATTAGGGCTAGTAACACCAAGCCCCACAACAATATACGCGATGCGAGGCCCGCCTGGCCCTGGGCGAGCATCGTCAATGGTCGAGCAAATGCAGCCACTACCTTGGTCTGGAGAAAAGTCATCGGCCTTCGGCCCCATCCTCGTTGTGCGCACTCCAGCCACGTTGGCCGAGAGGCAAGGTCCAACATCCCCAAGCATATCGAGAAGGGGCGAGCCATTTCAACCCAAATATTTGACGGCCGAGGCGTGAAGGTAACGGCGGGCGGCGAAGTTTTTTGCATTTTTCTGCTTGCAATCTACCGCAGGATGGTCGATACTATGAATGATATCTGTCATACGATGACAGGGATGCGTCATGGCACAAGAGCTTTCCATCAAATCCCGCCGCGAAAAGGTGACAAAACTGCTGTCTTTTCAAGGCTTTGTGTCGCTGGCAGAGCTTATTGATAACTTGAACGTTTCCGAGAGCACCATCCGTCGCGACCTGGAGATTCTCGAGCGGCAGGGGCTGATTCGCCGCACGCACGGTGGGGCAGTGTACGTCAAGGACACCGCCCAGCACCCCTATGCATTCGTTGACCGGCAGACCGCCGCGGCGGCCGAGAAATGCGCCATCGCCAGCGCGATGGCCGAGTTGCTGACCGATGGGCAGACCGTTCTCATCGATGGCGGCACGACGTGCTACGAAGTCGCCCGCGAGATGTTGGGCCGGCGGATGAACGTCGTCACGAATTCCCTGCCGATCGCGTCGTTACTGTCGGCGGAAGTCGCCACAGAGGTGACGCTGCTCGGCGGCTACGTGTACCCGCGAACGGGCGTCGCCCTTGGCGCGATGGCCGAGCAGCAGGCCGAGCTTGTCCACGGCTCGTTGGTGGTGCTGAGCTGTGCGGGCCTGGCCGATGACGGCGCCTACAACCCAAATCAGATGATGGTGGATGTGGAGCGCAAGATGATGGCGGCGGCCGACGAGGTGGTCTTCGTTGTCGACCACACGAAATTCGGGCACCGTGCGGTGGCCCACCTGTGCGAGCTGTCCGAGATCGACGTGATCGTTACTGATGACGGCGTAGATGCCGACTCGCGGGCGTGGCTGGCGGGGCTGGACGCGCGGGTGGTCATCGCCAAGACGGACGCGGGAGACCCGTGAAATGAGCGTGCTGACGAACATACCCATGCCGCGGGAGCAACTCGAGCGGATCGTCCGGCAGGTCGTCCGCCAGCGCTACGCCGAAGGCCTGCTGGCCGGTGAGCAGCAGCCGGCCATCGCCTATGAGCCGAACCTTGTAGTGAACATATCCGCGCGGCACATGCACATTTGCCAGAAAGACCTGACGACGCTGTTCGGCCCCGGTGCGGAACTGACGGCGTACCGGTGGCTGTATCAGCCGGGCGAGTTCGCGGCCGAGCAGCGCGTAACGCTCATAGGCCCGCGGGGCAGGGCGATTGAGAACGTGCGCATACTGGGGCCCCTCCGGGACGCCACGCAGGTTGAGGTGAGCTTTACCGACGCTATCGCACTGGGCATCGACGCGCAAGTCCGCCCGTCCGGCAAGGCCGACGGTACGCCGGGCTGTCAGGTCATCGGCCCGGCCGGGCAAATCGAGATAACGCAGGGCGTGATTCGCGCCGAGCGGCACGTGCACATGAGCCCGGCCGATGCGGCTGTATACGGGTTTGAGAACGGTCAATACGTTCGGATGCGCGTCAACAGCGACTGCGCGACGACGTTCGAGAAGGTGCTTTGTAGAGTGGACGGGCGATTTCTGCTCGAGGTCCACCTGGATACCGACGAAGGCAACGCCTGCAACCTGGTCGACGCCACGAGTGTCGAGTTGCTGGCGTAGAGCAAGTGTTTGAGGAGAAGGAAATGGCACTGCAAGCATTAGGCATGGTCGAGACGCGCGGGCTGGTCGGGCTGATCGAAGCGGCCGACGCGATGTGCAAGGCCGCCAAGGTCGAGCTGGTCGGCTGGGACCGCGTCGGCAGCGGGTTGTGCACGGCGTTCGTCCGCGGCGACGTGGCAGCCGTCAAGGCGTCGGTCGACGCCGGAGCGGCGGCGGCGTCCAAGGTCGGCGAGGTCGTGGCCGTGCACGTGATCCCGCGGCCGCATGATGACCTGGACAGCGCAATCCCCGCCAAGGAAAAGCCCGGCAAGCGCACGGGCGGCGGCACCAAGTAGCTCCGTGCCTCGCAGCGACCCCAGAGGCCGCTTGCGAGAGGCGGACTGTAACTTTCAGGAGAACGAATGATGGAAGCATTAGGCCTGATTGAAACCAAAGGCTATGTCGGCCTGGTTGAAGGTACGGACGCGATGTGCAAGGCCGCCAATGTCGAGCTGGTCCGGCGCATCGAAATCGGCGGCGGATACGTTACGACGATCGTTCGCGGGGACGTCGGCTCGGTCAAGGCCGCCGTCGACGCCGGATCGGCCGCTGCCGGACGAGTGGGCGAACTGGTCGCCTGCAACGTCATACCCGCCCCCCACGCCGGGCTGACGGGCGTGTTTATCTAGGGTGCAGGCGGCTCGGGCGCGACACTCGCGCCGCTGAGCCCGCGCGGTGAGCGATGAAGATACTCGTGTCCAACATCGGCTCAACGAGCTTTAAGTTCCGACTGTTCGACCTTGCCGACGGAGAGCGTGAGCTCGCCGCCGGCGGCGCCGACCGCATCGGGGCTGTCGGCTCGGCGGCCAAGCTCGTCATCGACGGCGCCGAGTCGCGCGAAAACCGCGACTTCGCCGACCACGGCGAGTGTATCCGCTACGTGCTGGATCGGCTCGTCGCCGGCGGGGCGCTGGCTGGACCCGGCGATCTGGACGCAGTGGCGTTCAAGGCCGTTATGGGCGGCGACTGCGAACCGGTCACGCTCGTCGATGAGGCGCTGCTCGAACGGATGGAGTACTTCATACCTGTCGCCCCGGCGCACAATCCGCCGTACATCGCCGCCATGCGGATGTTCGCGCAGACGCTGGACGACACGCCGCTGGTGGCGGCGTTCGAGCCGGGCTTCCACCGAACCATGCCGGCCCGCCGCCGCTACTACGCCACGCCGCCAAAGTGGGCGGATGAGTACGGCGTCAAACGCTACGGCTTTCACGGGGCGAGCCATCGCTACATCGCAACGAAGCTCGCCGAGCTCATGCCGGAAGCGTCGCGCGTCATCAGTTGCCACCTCGGCGGCTCATCGAGCCTGTGCGCCATTCGCCAGGGCGAGTCCGTGGCGACGAGCATGGGCCTGTCGCCGCAGTCAGGCCTGCCGCAGAGCAACCGCGCCGGCGACCTGGACCCGTACAGCCTGAAGCTCATGGCCGCACAGACCGGCCGCGACCTGGACGGCCTGCTGGCCGAGCTCGGAAGCAAGGCGGGGCTGGCGGCGCTCAGCGGCACGGGCGGCGACATGCGGGACATCCGCCAGGGCGTCACCGATGGCGACGAGCGGTGCACGCTGGCGATGGACGTATACGTCACGGCCATTCGGGACTACCTGGGCGCGTACCTCGTCGAACTCGGCGGGGCCGACGCGATCGTCTTCACCGGCGGCATCGGCCTGCACGACCACGCGCTGCGGGCGAGTGTGCTGGCCGGACTGGAGTTCGCCGGCGTCCGGCTGGACGAGGAAAAAAACAAGTCGTGCGGCGACGGCGAGCGGATAGACGCAGCCGGCTCGGCGACGGCGGTGTGGGTGCTGGAAACCAACGAAGAACTCATAGTTGCCCGGCAGGCAGCAGCGCTGCTGAGCGAACTGAAGCATAACTGACAAGTGCGGCCTCGGCCGCATTGGAGAGTAACGATGGACGATGCAATTGGCATAATCGAAACCAAAGGGCTAATCGCCGTGATCGAAGCGGCCGACGCGATGCTCAAGGCCGCGAAGGTAGAGTACATCGGCATGCGGAAGGTGGGCGCCGGCTATGTGAGCGTGTGGGTCAAGGGCGACGTAGCCGCCTGCAAGGCCGCCGTGGACGCCGGCGCCGCCGCCGCGGCGAAAGTCGGCGAGATCGTGAGCGTTCACGTGATACCGCGTCCGCACAGTGAACTCGAAAAGCTGATGCCCACCGCCTAGGCGGAATGGCGCTTCGGACGCGGGTTGGCGGGCCCGGGCGGGCTATTGTGTCCGCCGCGGCGCTGGCCGGTCGCGCCCGAGAAGGAGACTGGCATGTTTATTGCCAAGGTCAAAGGCAACGTCGTGACCACGCAGAAGGTCCGGGCGATGACCGGGCGGAAGCTGCTTATTATCGAGCCGCTTCGCGTGCAGGAAGACAGCGACCAGATGATCCCCACCGGCCAATGCATGGTGGCGGTCGACTCGATAGGCGCCGGCACGGACGACCTGGTGTTGATTACGCAGGGCTCAAGCGCGCGGATGACGGAGACCACCTCCGACGCGCCGATCGACTGCGTGGTCATCGGCATCATCGATACGGTCAACGCGCTCGGCCAACAGGTCTACGGAAAAGACGCAAAATGATTGTCGATTTGCAATTGCCGATTTTCGATTGGCAAAGCGACCGGCTGGCAGATCGTGCAACTGGCGACGTGTTGTTCAATTGGCAATTGGCAATGGACAATCGGCAATTGCCTTAGGAGCTTGTCATGGCACAGGTCAACGAACAAGCGGTGCAGCAGATGGTCGACGAGGTGCTCTCGCACGTAGCTAGCGGCTGGGGCGGGCGGACCAGCCCGACGCCGGGCGCCGGCGCTGCCCCGCCGATTTCCCGCGTGACGACGCAGTCCAGGGGGTACCTGCCGACGCGAGTGATGCCAGGGGCGGCGCCGGCCATGCCGCAGGCGTCGGCTGGGCGGCTTGGACAGTTCACGGACGTCAACCAGGCCGTCGACGCCGCCAGGACCGCTCAGCGGGCGCTGGTGGCCCGCTCGATGGCGCAGCGGACGCTCATCGTAGAGACCATCCGACGAATCTGCGTCGAGCAGGCCGAGCCGCTTGGGCGGATGGAGTACGAGGAGACCCGCATGGGCCATCTGGCCGACAAGGCGTCCAAGCTTGTCGCGGTCGGGCAAAACCCCATGGGCATCGAGATGCTCACGCCGCCGGCCTTCAGCGGCGACCACGGCATCACGCTGGAGGAGCGAGGCCCGTGGGGCGTCATCGGCGTCATCACGCCGGTGACCCACTCCCTGCCGACCGTGGCTGACAACGCCTGCAACATGATCGTCGCGGGCAACTCGCTGGTGGTCAACCCGCACCCTGGCGGCAAGAAGATCGCCGCCCACGGGGCGAGGATATTCAACGAGGCCATCTACGGCGCCGTCGGCATCGATAACCTCATCTGCGTCATCACCGAGCCGACGCTGGATACCGCCAAGGCCATCTTCAGCCATCCGGACGTCGGCTTGCTTGGCATCACGGGCGGGCCCGGCGTGGTGGCTGCGGCGCTCAAGAGCGGCAAGCGGGCGATCTGCGCCGGGCCGGGCAATCCACCGGTCGTGGTGGATGAGTCGGCCGACCTGGACAACGCCGCGCGGTGCATCATCGAGGGCGCTGCCTACGACAATAATCTACTGTGCCTGGCAGAAAAGGAAGTGTTCGTCGTCGTGAGCGTCTTCGAGGCGTTCATGGAGGCGATGGCGCGGGCGGGGGCCTGTCGGATCAGCCCGCAGCAGATGGACGCCCTGGCGCGGATCGCCATCGAGCCGGGCTCAAACGGCAGCCATCCGCATGCCAACAGGAAGTTCGTCGGCGTCGAGCCGGAAGTGCTCGCCCGCGAAGTCGGCGTGTCCATCCCGGCCTCATGCCGGCTGCTATTCGGCCAGACCGGCCCCGACCACGATTTCGTGATGGCCGAGCAGATGATGCCGGCTCTGCCGATCGTCTTCTGCCAGACG
>Ga0114918_10004239_pt1 | contig 12509 bp, 7 predicted proteins | sample LantaG_FD_87015 | JGI IMG/M metagenome (GOLD analysis project Ga0114918, IMG submission 87015) | Deep subsurface microbial communities from Baltic Sea to uncover new lineages of life (NeLLi) - Landsort_02402 metaG | ecosystem: Environmental > Aquatic > Marine > Oceanic > Sediment | place: Baltic...
GGCCGCAGCGACCGCGACGACGTCGGAGGGGACCGGCGGGGGCGGCGGCCCCTCCTCTCGCTCCGCCGCCGCCGCCCCCTCCGCCGTCGACTTCTTCGACGCCTTCTTCGACTCCACCACCTCCGTCGGCCTCCGCGCCGCAGCCCGCTCCCGCTCCGGCCACGCGCTCTCCGCCCGGTTCCCCCGCGGGGCGCTCCAGTCGGACGGGGGCATCGAGGCGATGTTCGACCGCGTGGAGTACGAGCACGGGGCCGGCGTGCTGCGCATGCTGCGGGCGTACATGAACGCCGGAAAGGAGGACCTCGAGGAGGGGGAAGAAGGAGGGAGCGGCGGCGGAGAGGGGCTCTCCTCCTCCTCCGCCGCCTCCGCTGCCGCCGCCGCCGCCGCCGCCGCCGCCGCCATTGACGACGGCGCGCTCGGCGGCGGCTCCGGCCCGGCCACGGACCGCTTCCTGGCGGGTCTGCGGGACTACCTGCGGCGCCACGCGCTGCGCGCCGCGAGCAGCGCCGAGCTCTTCGACGCGCTGCAGCCGCACGCGGCGGCGTTCGAGGAGCAGGAGGAGGCGGAGGAGGGAGCGGAGGGAGGAATGGCAGCGTCGGCGTCGGCTTCGGCGACGTCGGCTTCGAGCTCCGCCGCCGCTGCTGCCGCCAACAATAACGACACAGTCAGCTCCTGGATGCGCTCCTGGACCTCCTTCCGCGGCGCCCCGCTGCTGCTCGTCAGGCTCGACGAGGCGACGGGAGATGTCCACTTGGAGCAGGCGACGCTGATGAGCGGCGGCGGCGGCGGCGGCGGCAGCGGCGGAGGAGCGGGAATCGGAGGAGGAGGTGGTGGCGGGATCCGGGCCGTGCCGTGCGACGACGCGGCCGTCGCGGGCCCGGACGGAAACCCCGGAGCCGAGTCCCCGGCCGCGATGCCCCCCTGGTGGATCCCGCTGCGGGTGGCGACCTCGGCGAGGCCCGGGCCGCACTGGCTGCGGGGCGAAAGAGAAGAGCAATCTCCTTTCTCTCGTCGCCGCCGCCGCCGCCGGCGCGCCCGGGTGCTCTCGGCCTGCTCGACCTCGACGCCGATCGCCAGGCTAAGCCTTCCTTCTTCTTCTTCGTCTTCTTCTTCTCCTCCTTCCAACTCTCCCTCTCCCTCCTCTTCTCTTCCTTCGTGGATCAAGGTCAACGCCGGAGCCGTGGCCCCCGTGCGCGTCTCCTACCCTGCTCGACTCTGGCTCTCCCTCTCCAGGGCCGCCGCCGTCGTCGTCGACAGGGCCTCTCGGCCGACGCCCCTGATTTCGGGGGCGGACCTCTCGCAGCTCCTGAGCGACGCCGACGCGCTGGGCGAGGCCGGGATCGCGCCCGTCTCGGCGTTTCTGAACCTGACGAGGGCCCTGGGAGAGAGGCCGCCGGGGCGCGCGGGTGCCGACCTGGGCGCCTGGCGGGCTGCGGCGGCCGGGCTGAGGAGGATGCGAGAGTTTCTGTCCTCATCCCAGGGAGGAGAAAAGGGAGGAGGGATCGAGAAAAGCGAGCTCCAGTGCGCCTCTGACCTCGACGCGTACGTTTCTCGCAAGCTGCTGTCCGGGAGCTTCGTGGAGTTCCAAGGCGGCGACGGAGACGAAGACGAAAGAGAGGACAAGGGAGGAGGAAGAAACGCCACGCTTTCTTCCTCCTCGCCTGTCTTCAGCGTCGCCGACAGCTCCCTGCCCCCCTGGTCCCTGCTGCGCGCCCTGCCGCGCTCCGCTCCGAATGCCCTCCGCGCGACGAGGGCGCTGGTGCTCGGGCTCGCGGCGGACTTTGGGGGGGCGAGAAGCGGTGGCGGCGCTCGCGGCAGCGGCGGCGTGAGCGCCTCCATTTCTTCTTCTTCTTCCTCTTCGAAGCACGCGTCGTTCGAAGACGCCGCCTGGGCGGCGCTCCGCCGCGGCCTCGCCGCAGCCTCTTCTCCTTCTTCTTCCCTTTCTTCTTCTTCTTCTTTCCTTTCTTCTTCCTCTTCTTCTTCTCGACTCCCCTCTTCCTTTTCCCATTCGCGCTACCTCTACCTGGGCGACGCGGACGCCCGCGGCGTTCTCTACTCCTCCGCGGTCTCGGCCGGCGGGAAAGAAGCCTTCGACGCGATCAAGAAGATCTACGAGGAGCAGGAGGAGGGACGCGGAGCAGGCGCCGGGGGCGAGCGAGGGCCCCGACCTCGTGCTCGGAGGAAGACCGCGGACCCCGCCGAGCGGGAGCGCGCCCTGCTCGCCCTCGCCCACGCGGGCTCCGCGGCCCAGGCCCGCGCCGCCCTGGACTTCGCCGTCTCCGAGAGCGTCCGCTCGCAGGACGCCGCGGCGCTCGCCTCGGCCGTCGCCTCGGCGGACGCGGGGAGGTCCCGCCGCGTCTGCTGGGACTGGCTGGTCGGCGGCGGCAGGGGGGGGAGCCGCGGCAGCGGGGCCGCGCTCTTGGCGGCCAAAAAGGGGGGAGGGGGGAAGGGCGGCGACGGGGGCGCGCGAGCGGTTGGGAAGCTGTTCGCCAGCGTCGGCTCCGGCCTCGCCCCCCCGGCAGGCGGGAACGGCGGCGGCGGCGACGACGAGCGGTCCCTGAGGAAGCTCGAAAAGGAGATCGAACGCGCCGCCAAGGCCCTGAAGATCGGGCAGCGGCGGCACATGGACAGCGCTCTGGAGGGCGTTCGCGCGAGGTGGAACTGGAGGAGGCACAACAGGGAGGAGGCGTGCCGGTGGCTGGCGGCAGAGGTGGAGTGAGAGGGGTGGAGGAGGTCGAGAGAGAAACTCGTTCTCTCGCTGTAAAACCAAAGCAGACTCTTCGCCTTCCGAGGAGGCACAACAGGGAGGAGGCGTGCCGGTGGCTGGAGGCGGAGGTGGAGTGAGAGGGGTGGAGGAGGTCGAGAGAGAGAACTCGTTCTCTCGCTGTAAAACCAAAGCAGACTCTTCGCCTTCCCTTTGGCGAACTCGAGATCGAAAAAGAGAGCCATGCTCTTCGACACGGCCTCGTGGCCTCGCGGAGGGACCAACCTCCCCCTGGCACATCGCGATGACGCTGCTGCTTTCATTCACTACGACAAAGGCTCCGCCGAAGACGCACGGACGACGCCACTCCGAGCCTCGACGCTGCCGCCGCATCAGTTTCTGATCGACGTCGACGGCGACGTCGACGGCGGCGGCGAGCCCCGCTCCACCTCCTCCTCAGCGTCCGGCGTCGCCTCCTTCCGCGTCGGCGCCCTAACTCCGCTCTGCCCAAGCGCCTTCAGCAGTTTCTTTCCTTCTTCTCCTCGCTCCTGCTGGTTCTGCGTCCAAGCTCTGTGGCCGGGACAGCGAGGGTCGGAAGCTTGGCCGCCCCTCCCCGTTTCTCTATCGTCTTCGTCGTCTTCCTCCTCGCTCCCCCGTTCCCCCAGCTTGGAGCTTCGGGCGCCGGTCGCCTCTCGCAGGGCCCTGGACAGCTACTTCTCCAGCTGCGAGCGCCTTAGCCTACGTGTGCTGCCGCTCGACTTCGAGAGAGGAGGGGAACCAAGGGAAAGGGACGACGACGACGGCGAGGACGACGACTGCTTCCTCGAGGCGTCGCTGCCCCTCCTCCCCGGCTGCTGCGACGGCGACGGCCGCTCCGACGGCGACGAAGGCGACGGCGGCCCTTCCCCTTCGCCGTCCTCTCCGGTCGCAACCCTCTCCGTCTCGCTGAGGATCTCGGTCGCGGGGCTCGAACGGTCCTTTGACGGGGAGCTGGACGTGGTGAAACGGAGGAGGAGGAGAAGGAGGAGAGCTGGGAAAGTGGAAGCCACAACGATGAGAGAGCCCCTGCCTCCTCTTCCGGCGAGGCCGGCAACAGCCGAGCTGGAACCCAAAAAGCGGCCGGCGACTCTTCCGCCTCCTCCTCCTCCTCCTCCGCCTCCTCCTCCTGCTCTCGGATTCCCCACCCCACCGGAGTTCCGAGGCCAGCGCGCTCTTTTGACGATAGAAATCGCCGCCGTGCACCTCCCTTCGATCTGGAGGCCACTTCTGCGGCAGTGGAGCCGGAGTCGGAGGTACAGAGTCTCTTACAGAGTTTTCTCGGCTTCTGCTTCTGCTTCTGGCTCTTCTTCTTTTTCTTCTGCCACGGCCGCTGTCCCACTCCTCCTATGCCACTCGTTCGAGCTTCCTTCGCGTCCGACGACGGGCGGCGGCGCCCTGATCTCCGCCCGCTTCGGGAGTGTCGAAGAAGAAGGAGGGGGAGGGGCAGGAGCTTCCTTCGCTCGGAGAACGCACCGAGTCCGCGCGGGGAGGGGGCTCGCCGCGGCGCTCTCTGGCGGCGGCGAGCCCGCTGCCGCGCTTCCCTCTCCTTCTTCTTCTTCGCGCTCTCCAGCGTTTCCTCTTGCTCCTCCGGCGCTCTTCATCTCCGTGGAGGCGCTCGACAGCAAAAACGACGGGAACGACCCTGATCACCACGAAGGTGTTCTCTCCTCCTCCTCCTCCCCCTTCTCCGCCTCGGCCTCTCTGCCGCTGCGCTCCCTGCTCCGCGCTCCCAAGTCCCGCGCTCGAGATCCGAGCAAGAGGGCGCTCTCGACATCGGCGCCGCTGGTGAGGGGGCAGCAGCAAAGAGGGGAAAGTGAGAAAAACGGCAGCAGCAGAGGCGGCAGCAGCGACAAAGAAAACGCCGAGACTGGGAGCCGCGACTCGCTCTTGACGCCGGGTGCCGCGAGGGTCGAGGTGAGGATCGAGCTGGACTTAGATCCGAGCTGCTCTGAAGGCGACGAAGCTAGCGAAGAGGAAGAGGAGGAGGAAGAAGAAAGGTTTGAGGAAACGCGGGGGCAAGGCGAAGAACGAGAAGCGTCGCCGACGCTTCGGTTGTCGGAAAAGCCGCCTCCTCCTCCCGCTTCCCGCCAGGTCTCTCTCCTCCGGGCCTCTTTTTCTTCTTCTTCTACTTCTTCTTCTTCTTCTTTTTCTTCTTCCTCTTCCTCTTCTGCTTTGCTGCCAGCAGGAATCGCAGATTGGCTCGGCTCTGATCTGAACTGGAGGAGCCGCAGCGGCGAGAGCGACGGAAGCAACAAGTGCGGCGGCGGCGGAGGTGATGGCGGTGCCGCCGCCGACTCGCGCCCGGATCCTCCTCCTCCTCCTCCTCTCGCGCCTCCATCTTTCTCGTCGTCCCCGAGAAACCCGCTCTTCACCGTCGACGACTACAAAGACGGAAGCAGCGACAAGGGCGCCTCGCGCTCGCCGAACCCCCCCTCCGCTCGCTCGACGAAACCGGTCACCGTTCGGATCGAGGCCGCCCGCGGGCTGCTGCTGCCGCCGGCGCCCCCTCCGCCGACGTCGTCGTCGGCCTCTTCCGCCTTCGTCGCGTTCGAGGTCGCCGCCGCTGCTTGCGGCCCCGCGCCAGGAGGAGGGCGCAGCAGGAGGCTCGTCTGCACTCCCCTTTCGCCGCTTATCTCCCCGCCGGCGGGCGCGGCGGCGGGCCTGTGTGTCACCTGGGGCTTCGTGGCATCGGGGGTGGTGGGGGCCTCATCTTCCTTCCTGCTCCATGTCTGGCTCCGTCCCCGGGAAGCAGAGTCCCACGCCGATCCCGCTGCCTTTTCCGGTCTCGCCTTGGGTGGGTCTCTGGCCGCTGGAGAAGGAGGAGGCCCCCCTGCTCCACCTCCTCGCCCGGCCGCCGCCGCCGGCGACGAGCTCCTCGGGACGGCGTCGGTCTCGATCTCGTCCTCTCGCTCCTTTTTTCCCCCTTCTTCTCCGTCTTCTTCTTCTTCTTCTCCGTTTCCGGGCGAGTTCTCCAGGACCTGGCTGCCTCTGGTCGACGCGCGAGGGGACCCGCGGGGAGAGCTGCTCGTGAGCGTCCGCGAGGAGGAAGAGGAGCACGTGGAGAAGGCGCGAGAAAGAGCAACGGAGCCTCTGCTGCCGCCGCCGCTGCCGCTGCCGGAGCCTTCGCCTCCCGCCGCTGCTGCGGCCACCTCCCCGACAACTCTGCGAGCTCGTCTCGAGGCCGATCTCGCCGAGCTCGACACGCTCCGCGAGTCTCTGAGAGGAGGAGGACGAGGATGAGGACGAGGAGGAGCAGGGAGCGTCGTCGGCGGCGTCGTTGTCGGCGGCAGCGATGCCGCGGTCGCTTCTCCGCAGTGTCTTCCGTCGCCGCCGCCGCCGCCGTCGCTCCCGCTCCAGATCAACAGAGCAGAAGAAGTAGAGGACCCACAGCGCCTCGCCAACCTCCGCCGCTTCTCGCAGGTCGGCGTCTGCTCTGACGACGATGCAGATCACTCTCTGGCTTACGCTCTCGAGGAGAGCCCCTCGAGCTCCTCCGGCAGCGACTTTGGCGGCGGCGGGCTCCGCTGGTCCGAGCAGCTGCGGGAGAGGAGGCAGCGGGCTTCGAGGCTGGGGCAGGAGGCTCCCCCGGTTCCTCCTCCTTCGTCTTCTCCTCCTGCTGTCGCTCAAGAGCGGCCGCTGCCTCCGCCAGGGGTGCCGTCGGTGACGCTCGGAGCCGGAGCAGGGCTCGGGGGAGGAGGAGGAGGGGCTCTGACGACGGCGGCGACGGCGGCAGCGACGGCGGCTGCAGTGGAAGCGCCTCGGCAGCAGCAGCGCCGCCCCTCCGCGCTCGCCGACGACTCGTGGGCGTTCGGGTGCCGGCGGAGCAGCAGCGACGGAGCAGGAACAGCAGCAGGATCGGGTCCCGCTTCTCGCGGGATCTCGTTCTCCAACTCGCTGCCCCCGCCGGCGCTTGACGAGAGCTTTGCTGCTGCCGCGGCCGCTTCTCGACCTCCGCAGCCGTTGCCGCTTTTTCAGCCGGAGATCGAAAACACCACCTCCACCTCAACGGCAACGGAAACTCCTCCGGCCCCTGCGCGCCCGCGCTTCTCGTTCTCCAACTCGTTGCCCCCGCCGGCGGCTGACTAGGCGGGGGAGGTGCGGCTGACTAGGCGGGGGAGGAAGCCCGTGGAGAGAGAGGGGAAGGAAGAAGAGACCTCGCGACCCCCGCAGTGGAAAAAAACAACAACCAAAGCAAACTTTCTTCTCTCGCTCTACTATTTCTCTCTCTCTTTCCAAAGGAGGCTTCCCGGCAGCAGCTCCTTCTCTCCTCTCAACTGCGATGCGGCTGCAAGGAGCCACCGCAGGAGCTGCCGCCGCGGCGAGCTCAAGCTGCAGCAGCAGCAGCAGCCGTGGCGGCGTCGTCTCGTTTGTCCCTCGATCTGTTGCTCTCGTCGCCGTCGGCCATCAACGCCGAACTCAATCGGTGCTCCCTCCTTCTCGTCGGCCCGCATGTCCTCCTGCCCTTGCTCTATCCTCGCTGGCCGAGCTCGCCGCCCTCTCCGCGGGCGCGGAAGAGCAGCTCCAAGCTGCCCTCAACGCCATGGCGGCTGCCGCCTTGGAGGCGGAGGCCGCGGCTGTCGACCCTTCTTTGGCCGCGGGCGACGGCCGAGCCGCTCTGTCGGCGGTGTCGCAGGCGGCACTCGATGCCGGGGCCGCTGCCTCCGGGGCCTTGCCTGCCGCCGTCGATGGTCTGCTGGGCCCCTTGCTTAGATTCTTTGCTGCTGATATCGCTGGAACGTTTTCCTTCCCCCCCAGGCCGGAGTCCGCGCTGCGGATTGGGGTAAGAAGATTGTTTTGTTTTTGAATTTGGGAAAGGGAAAATATTTTTCGGCGGCAGGCACCCGTCGGGCCCCTGACCCCCCCTCTCTCTTTTTCTTGACACCACTCCTCCCCCCCACCCACCACCCCAAACACCCACACCCCCCCCCCCCCCACCCAACCAAACCCAACCCAACCCAACCCAACCGACTCGAAAGCTCCTCTCCTACCTCCTCGTCGCGCAGCCCTCGCCCCTGAGGGGCATCCTCGACTTCTATCTCGCCGCCCCCCTTTCGGCCCTGACCACCAAGCGCTGGTCCGAGGGGGAGCTGACGCTCCGGGACAGGCTCGGCGGAGGGAACTACGGCCAGGTCTTCGAGGGCGTGCGCGCCGGCGCGGGCGGCGGCGCGGAGGGCGACGGCGAGGGGCCGGCCTCGGCGCGCCGCAGCAGCAGCAGCTCGCGCGCCTCCACCTCCGGGCTCACCGAGGCCCAGAAGAGGCGCCGCGTGGTCCTGAAGAGGGTCAACGCCGACAACGCCGGGAGCGCGAGGGCCGGCTTCCTGAACTCGGGCACGATCGCGCGCGGCGCGGCCGAGTCGGGGCTCGCGGAGGCCTACTTCTGCGCGCGCGTCTCGCGCGACCCGCTGGCCTCGCGGGTCGCCGCGTCGTACCTGGGCCAGTTCGTCCCCTCGAGCTCCGGGCGCGGGTTCACCCCCGGGACGCAGTGGCTCGTCTGGAAGTTCGAGTCCGACTCGACGCTCGGCGACGCGCTGAGCGGGCTGCTGGGCCCGTTCCCGGGCTGCCTCGCCGGGATCATGCTCGGGGAGCCCGCGGCGGCGAAGCTCGAGGAGAGGGACGCCAGGAGGAGCAGCAGCAGCAGCAGGAGCAGCAGGGGCAGGAGCGCGGGGGGCGGCAGGGGCGGGACCGGGGGCAGCGGCGAGCTGGACTGCAGCCTCGTCGACGCCGCCGTCGTCCGCGACGTCACGCGGAAGCTGCTCAGGGCGGTCAAGACCCTGCACTCGCTGGGTCTCGTCCACCGCGACATCAAGCCCGAAAACGTTCTGCTGACGGTGAAGGGCGAGGTCAAGCTGATCGACTTCGGCGCCGCGGTCGACATGTGCACCGGGATCAACTTCTCGCCTCTCTTCGGGATGCTCGACCCGAGGTACTCGCCGCCCGAGGAGCTCGTGATGCCCAAGACGTTCCCCAGGGCGCCCGTGCCGCTGCTCGCCGCGCTGGCGGCGCCGCTGGTCTGGGCCTACGGCCGCCCCGACCTCTTCGACGCCTACTCCGCGGGCGCTCTCTTTCTGCAGATGGCGGTCCCGGACCTGCGGTCCCCCGCGGCGCAGCGCTCGTTCAACGGCGAGCTGGCCAGGAGCGGCGGCGACCTCGACGCCTGGCGCGAGAGCGTCACGTCGCGCGGGGGGCGGCTGAGCTACGATTTCTCTCTGCTCGATGCGGACGGAGGGGCGGGGTGGGACCTGGCAAGGGAATTGCTGGCTCCGAGGAGGGGCCCGCTGAACAGGGGGAGGCTGTCTTGCGGGGCCGCGCTGAGGCACAGGTATTTCAGGAACGGGTGAAGAGAGACGGACGTGGAAGAGGAAAGGAAGGGAGGAGTGAAGAGCGAGAGCGCGAACAATGGAATTCTTTAAAATTTTTCTTGAGTCCTCGATTTTCTTTCTTTTTTATCTTTTTCTTCGACTCGAGTTGCGGGGCATCGTGCGTGCGCAGAAACGGGATCGAGGGAGAGAGAAAGAAAGCGAGAGGAAAAGCGAGCGAGAGAGCGAAAGAATCCTTATTTTTGCTTTTGCTCTTTTGATACAGCGGGTTCTCCTCCTCCTCCTCCTCCTCACTTTTTCTCCGTCTCCTTCCTGCCGGCTCCACTACTCGAGATCGCCGTCGCCCCCGTCGTCGTCCCGCCGCTGTGCGTGCCCAGGCTCTCCCCTCGCAGCGCCGCGCGATACCGGGCTTCGGAGGAGGAGAGGCTCGAAGTGTCCTCACCGTCATCAGCCTTGCTGCTGCTTCCTCCCCCCTTCGCTGTCCTCCCTCCGCTCTTGCTCCTCTCCTTCTCCTCGCTCGCCCGCCTCGCCTCGTCCAGGAGAACGGCCAGCCTGGACCTGTTGGCCGCGGCCAGCACCGACGCGTCCACGCTCCCCAGCGACCGCCTGCGCAGCGAGGCCTCGAGCTCCCCGCCCGGCTGGTCGCGCGACGAGGCCGCCATCGCCAGCGAGCCGAGCGCGATGGAGCCGAGCGTGGCCGCGACCGCGAAGCCGGCGGTGTGGCTTTGTGTGTTTTGTGTTTTGGTCTTTGGGTTCAGAGAGAGAAGAAGGAGCGAGAGCAGGGACGCGCGGGCGAGCGAGCGAGCGAGCGAGAGGCGCCCCCCCCCCATCCTCTGGAGGAAGAGGTAGAGGTCGAAGGAGGCGGTGACTGCTCCTCTCTCTCTCTCTCTCCACCTCCAACTCCTCTCTCACCTCCTGCTCTGCCTGGTGTAGCTGACAAAGCGCCTCCATCCGGGTGAGTTCTCGTAGAGCCAAGCCATGGCGTGGAAGAGTTACGACAGGACGAGCGGGAGAAGATCCCAAAACAGATCGACGACGACGCTCGACGCTCGAATCGACGACGAAGCGTGTGGTCGAACTCCCACAACTCCTCCCCGACTCTTCTTCTTCTTCTTTTTCTTCTTCTTCCTCTTCTTTTTCTTTATCCCCAACGCCTGAACTCAACCTCACAGGGAAGCTCCAGCCTTCTCTCTAAACCCCCTTTTTCCCGCTATCGACGCAATGCACGCCTCGTCAAAGACGGCAGCGTCTTCCTCCGCGCGCGGAGGCGCCGGAAGCAGGACCGCTGCTTCCACTCCTCGCGCATTTGTGAAAACTGCTGCTGCTGCTTTGCCTAGCAACAAAACCGCCGCCGAGGCGCAGGTGCGTCTCAATTGCGATCGCCTGGAGGAGAGAAACGAGAAGAATCTGCTCTTTGAGAACAAGGGGGACAAACGCTGAGGTGGATGGATGGAGAAGGCAACAAGCGGCGATCGTCTCTTTTCGGTTGCCGCCGCCGCTGTTCTTGGCCAGGGGATTCCTCGTCGCCGTTCCCCCTCTCCTCGTCCTGCTCCTCCTTGGTCGTTCGCTCCTCTTTTCCACCTCCACCTCTTTTCCTCCACCTCTTTCTTCTTCTCCTTCTTCTCCTTCTCTCTATTTGACGAGCAGACCTGCTCGCTGACGAACCATGGGCGGCGGCGCTCACGAACGAACGAGACAATTACAAAAAAAACCAAAAACAACTCAAAACTCTCGCACAGCCCGCTGCTGCTCACCCCCTCCTCCGCCGCGCCGCCGCCTCCCTCCTCGCTGCCGCCGTCGTCGCCACCACCCTCACGGGCGCCGCCGCCCTCGCGCCCCCTCCTGCTCCCGCAGGCCCAAGCCATGCTCACCGCGGGGGACCCGGTCAAGAACGCCCGCGCCCTGCTGCGGAACGCCCTCCCGATCGACAACAAGCCGATGCGGACGATCCAGGCGGCGCTCGAGGGCGTCTCGGAGCAGCTGCGCGTCCCCGGGTCCAAGGCCCTGGGGCCCGTCTCGCGCGCCCTCAAGAGGGCGTCGGGCACGCTCGCCAGCAAGAGGGGAGAGATCTCCGCCGCCTTCGCTCCCAGCAAGAAGGCCGCGGGAGACGCCGCCCTTGACGGGCTCGACAAGGCCCTGAAGAACTTCGAGGCCGTCCTCGAGTCCGGGGACAAGCAGCAGATCCCCGCCGCGCAGCAGGCCGCGCTCGTCTTCGTCACGCAGGCGGAGGAGGCCCTGGTGAAGGGCTTCCCCTTCGAGGTGCCCGCCAAGTACGCGTCTCTGCCGCAGCTGAAGGGCAGGGCGACGCTCGAGATGAAGCTGACCTTGAAGGAGGCGAGGCAGGACGGGGTGAAGGGGGGACTGCTCACGATCGTCGCCGACGGATACAACGCGCCCGTGACGGTGAGGAGTTTTTTTTTTTGTGGAGGGTTTTTACAGAGGGAGAGAAAAAGAGAGAGAGAGATTGAGAGAGATTGAGAGAGATTGAGATTGGGAGAGAGGAGAGAGAACGAAGGATCCAAGGAAAGAAAACTCACCTTCAAAAACGCTCCGGAACTCCTCTCTCTCTCCACGCACAGGCCGGCAACTTCGTCGACCTCGCCGCAAAAAAGTTCTACGACGGCATGGAGATCCAGCGCGCCGACGGCTTCGTCGTTCAGACGGTAAGGGACTTTGAGAAGGTGTTTCCTTCTTTTTCGAAAAAGAGGACGAGCAGCGGAAGACGAGAGAGAGAGAGCGAGAGCGGGGGGGAGAGAGCGAGCGAGCGAGCGAGCGAGCGAGAGAGGGGAAAGGAGGAGACATTTTCTTCTTCGAAAGGGAAAAAACACAACTCACTTTTTCTTTTCTCGACCCCCCGAACTTTCTCTCCTCTGCCGCGTAAAACGAAATAAACACACACCCCAGGGCGAACCCGCCAACGACCAGGGCGGCTACGTCGAGAATGGCAAAGTCCGCACCATCCCCTTCGAGGTCATGGTGAAAGGGGACAAGGCCCCCGTCTACGAGGAGACGCTCGAGGACCTCGGCCGCTTCAACGACCAGCCCGCGATCCCCTTCAACGCGTACGGCACGCTCGCGGCCGCCCGCTCCGAGTTCGAGGCCAACTCGGCCTCGAGTCAGGTCTTCTGGCTGCTCAAGGAGTCGGAGCTGACGCCCAGCGGCGCCAACCTGCTCGACGGCAGGTACGCCGTACTGGGCTACGTCGTCGACGGCGCCGACCTGCTTGCCGACGTGCAGGTCGGCGACCGGATCGACTACATCAAGGTGGTCTCCGGCGGGGAGCTGCTGGTCAAGGGGGGCGGAGGGAGCAGCGCGTCCGCTGCCGCCGCTGCTGCTGCTGCTCCGACTGCTGCTGCGGCCGCTGAGGTCGCGGCGGCGCAGTGAAGGGAGGGAAGAGAGGCAGAGAAGAGAGACAGAGAGCGAGAGAAGAGATGACAGAAGAAGAAGAA
>Ga0114918_10004240_pt1 | contig 12509 bp, 10 predicted proteins | sample LantaG_FD_87015 | JGI IMG/M metagenome (GOLD analysis project Ga0114918, IMG submission 87015) | Deep subsurface microbial communities from Baltic Sea to uncover new lineages of life (NeLLi) - Landsort_02402 metaG | ecosystem: Environmental > Aquatic > Marine > Oceanic > Sediment | place...
GCGCGTCGCGCGTCGCGCGAGACGGACGAGAGGAGATTTTTTCTCCAAAACTCTCCCCCCCTTTTCTCTTCTCATCTCACAGCCAGTGCCTCTTGATGGCCAGGTTGATCCAGAAGTAGGTCGCGATCCTGATCGCGATCGCGATGCAGACCAGCCACCCAAAGTCCTGGCCCATCGTCAGGCCGTTGCTGACGTTCTTGGGGACCAGCTCGAGCCCGTCGACCGTCGGCAGGTCCGGGTACGGCGACCCCGGAGGCAGCCTCGCCGCGGCGGCGGCCGCGGCAGCCGCCGCCCCCGGGGCAGGGGCCTCGAGCCCCGAAAACTCGTTCCTGATGATGGCCGCGTAGGCGAAAGCCACGAAGCTCGACTCCTTCAGCCACTCGAAGTAGGGGGGGGTCTTGGTCTGGATGAACCCCGTGAACATCAGCAGCAGGAGACAGACCATGCCGTTCAGAATCTGCCCGACGATGATCTCGCGGTGCAGCGCCGCCGCCAGCTGTCCCACGGCGTCCGAGGTGATGCCCACAAGCGCCAGCACGCCGTAGAAGCACGCAAACTGCGCGGCACCGGCCTGGAAGCCTATCATTGCGTAGACGAGACCCGAGAAAGCCAGGATGAACGCGAGCTGGATCGGGAGCGCCGTGATGGTTTTCGCCAAGAAGTAGGCCCCGAAAGAGTAGAGCCTGTGCCCTACCTCGCGGCGCAGCAGCGCCCGTTCTCGCGAGAAGACCGCGACGGCGTTCTGCGCCGGCTGCAGCATGAGCGTGGCGACGACGAACCACAGGGAGGCGACGCGGTCGAACGTCCCTCCCGAGGCCAGGTCGGGAACGCGCCAGTAGGTCAGACCCAGGAGGACGCCGAAGAAGAGGAACTGGACGAGCTGGACCGCGACGTTGAGCGGGGCGCGGGCCATGTGCCTGCAGAAGCGGATCTGTTTTTGATTTTATGGGTTTTGGGGGGAGGAGATTTTTGAAGGGGGAGAGAGAGAGAGAAGGGTGAGCCAAAAAAAATTGGAAATTGAAAAAAAAACTCGGAATCTCAAGAAAAAAAAGAGACTCACCGACAGCACTTTGACCTGATGCGGCAGGCTCGTCGCCACCTCCGACGCCTGATCCCCGCTCAGCCCGTTGGCCGCGGCCATGGTCGTGACGGTGTGGCGCAGGGACCAGCGGGATAGCGAGCGGTCGAAGTTGGCCGGCGTCTTGGGCGTCGCGGCCTCCGACGGCGGCGCCGACGATGACGGGGAGGCGCCGTCGCGGTCCCTCTTCTCCCCTCCCTCCTCCTCGTCCTCCCACCCGAGTGCGTTCTCCAGCGAGAACCCTGCCGCGTGCGCCTGCGCCGCCGCGGCCGCGAGCCTCGGGTCCTTCGACAGCGCCATGATGTGCTCCGCCAGGTTGCGGTGAGACGGCCGCGGCCTGCCCAGCGCGTCAAAGTAGGCCTCCGCGTCGCCCCAGGGCCCGCAGTAGAGGACGCGCCCGCCCGCCACCAGCAGGAAGTCGTCGTAGCGCTGGCAGATGTCCGCCGAGGGCTGGTGGATCGTGGTGAGCACGGTGCGCCCGGCCGCGGCGAGGCGCTTGAGCAGCCTGACCGTCGACAGCGCGCCGTCCGAGTCGAGGCCCGTCGTTGGCTCGTCGAGGAAGACAGCGCGAGGGTCCGTGACGAGCGCGATGCCGATCGACACGCGGCGGCGCTCGCCGCCGGAGACGGAGGCGACGGTGCCGTCGAGGTCCTCGCCGATCATCATGTCGGCCCGGTGGGACAGGCCCTGTATTGTTTTTTTTGTGTGTGTGAGCGTGAAAAAGAGGAAAAGAAAAAAGTGAGCGCAGGTCGCGAGACGAAAACAAAAGAGGCCAGTCTCCTTTCTTCTTCTTTCTCTTCTCTTGTCTCTCCCCCCCACCCCTACCCCTCTTTCCAGCCCAAAAAAATCATCTCACCAGCTCCTGGACGATCTGGTCCACGCGCCGCCGCTTCTCCTCCCAGGCCATCCGCTGCGGCAGCTTCAGCTCGGCCGACGTCATGATCGCCTCGCGCACCGTCGCCGTCGGCAGCAGGATGTCGCGCTGCCAGACGACGGCCGAGGCGGCGCGGAACTCGCGCGCGACAATGGGGCTCCCGTTGACGTAGATGGAGCCGTGGACTTCTCCTCCCGAGACGTTGCAGGCGAGGATCTTGAGGAGCGTGGACTGTGATGTTTTGGAGTGTGAGTTGAGAGGGAAAAACGAGAAGAAAAACAAGAGGTCGAGGTTGAAAAAAAGGTGAGTGAACCTCGAGAGTCGCGAGATCTCGCCGCGTCGGCCGAGAGAGAGGCAACGATGTCGAATCGGCGAGGCGCCCTCTGCAACCTGCCCGGCCTTTTCTCGATTCTCAAGCGCAGCGCGACGAGAGCTGAAGCTTTGTTGAATCTCCACCGCCCTTGAAATAAAGAGAAAAAAGCAAGGCTCGCGAGAGAGGACCGCGCGAGCCCGGCCAATTGGGGGAGAGCGAAAAAGAAGCCTTCGAGGACTTTTGTTCGGGTCCCATCGTGCTCTCGCGCGCCCGTCGCCAAAAAAACTAGCCATTCGCCCTCCCGCATCGCCCCGCCCGTCTCTCCCTCCCTCACCCCAGTCCTCTCTTATCTTGCCCGCCCCAGAGGGACCCTGCACCGCCGTCAGCCTCCCGGCCAGGGCGTACCCGCTCGCCTCCCTCAGGATGTCCTTCCCGCGCGTCCCTTTCCCCCCGGCCCTGAAGCTCAGGTTGTGGAAGGCGAGGTCGAGCCCCGACTGGTGCAGCGGCGCCTGGTGGGCCGCGTTGCCCCCGGTGGCGTTGGTCCAACCCTGGGGCCTTCCGCCGACGGAGGCGGTGAGGGCGATCGCGTTGGCATTGGAGGGCTTGAACGCGTCGTGGACGCCGCCCCTGCGCGTCGCCGCCGTCGCTCCTGCCGCTCCTCCTGCCGTCGTCGCCGTCGTCGTCGCAGTCGAAGTTGCGAAATCGAAATCCTCGTCGTCGGAGAGCTCCGAGCTGCGGCGCTGGGGCGCAACCGCCGACGCCCTGGGCGTGAAGGCTTGCGACAGAGAGCGCGCCAGCCAGTTGGGCAGGCGCTCCCCGGGGTGCGACAGGCTCTCTTGGTCCGGCATCGCGAGGCGAGGCGTTTTGCTTCTCTTTCTCGGAATTTGAGACGGGGCGTTCGCCTCGAGGGACTAGTCGTCGAGAGTCGAGCGAAAGATTTCGGGATGCCGCGCGTCGCGAGCTCTCAGGCTCTTTCTTCACTAGGCAAAGAACCGAAGGGCAAACGTCTGTTGCAAGGAATTGAGGAAAAAGGGCCCGATAAAACGGGGAACTATGAAGCAGAAGAAGCGGGAAAGCCTCGAATGCTTCTCAAGCTCGAACAGGGGGAAAAAAAGTGTGAGCGAAAACGTCGAGCGGCGAGGCTCTCGTCTTCAGAGCTCTCTCAACTCCCTCTTTGATGCCCAACGCGGGCAGAATCTTCCCGCCCCCGCCCCCGGCCGTTTGGACACCATGTTTGAGTTCTCATCCATTACACTCCACTCATTTGAAAAAAATGCAAAAATAAAAGAGGATTGTTATGGGTCGAGGTTAAAAAATCACAAAAGTCTATTTTGTTTCATCCCTTTTTCTCTCTCCCTCTCGTCCCGCTCCCGTTCTCTCCCTCTCTTTCTCTCTCTCTTGTATCAATCATTCTCTTCGCATAAAAAGCCATTTGTAGGTAAAAAGAGGCGAAACATAAAAGGTTGCGCTCTTTTGATTTGATTTTTACCACCCTCTCCCTTCTCTCTCTCTCGTTTGCGCATGCAAAAAAAGGGGAACTAACAAAGCTCTCTCTCTCTCCCCTCATGACGCGTCGTAGAACCTCCCCGTCGCCGGCTCGAACATAATCGGGGCCACCGCCGCCGCGGAACCGGGGGCGTCTGCGTGCCTCCGCTCGAGCTCGACGAGGGCCGCCGAGACGGCCTCCCGCGTGTAGGCCCTCGCCGCCGACGCCGGAGCCGACGAGGTCGACGCCGAGAGCCGGGATAGCAGGTCGTCGACAGAGTGGGAGGTGGAGCCGCGCTGTTTATTTTTGGAGGGGGGAAAGAAGAAGAAGAAGAAGAAGAAGACGAAGGGAGTGAGCGAAAAAAGTTTCTGGGAAGAAGAAAGAAAGGAGAGAAAAAAAAGAGACTAAAGAAAAAACTCGCACTCACCTGCTCGAGCAGCAGCTCCCTGACTGCGACAGCGACCGCCGTGATCTGCGCCTCCGTCAGCTGCTGCTGCGAGGCAGCGTCCACGTCCATCTCCTCCCCTTCTCGGGCGAGGCGCTTGGCGCCGCGCGTTGGGCGGCCGGTCGCTGTCGCGGCGGCAGCGGCGGGCGTCGCCGCGGCGGCGCGGGTGCGGGCGGAGGCGGCTCGGGCCTTGGAGGGCCTGCGGCCGCCGGTAGCAGGAGCGGCGGCAGCGGCGGGCTGCTCGTCGTCGTCGTCGGAGGAGGAAGAGGACGAGGACGAAGAAGAGCGGCGGCCGCCGCGGCGGCCCCCGCGGCGGCCCTTGGGGGGCGACTCGTCGTCGCCGCCATTCTCCCTCCTGGCCCCGGCCTCCGCCGCGGCCACCACCTCCTCCGCGGCCGCCTCGGCCGCGTCGCCGTCGAGCATGCGCGTCATCAGCGACTTGGCGACCTCGACGTCCTGGACGGTCACGCCGTCGGCCGAGAGGCGCGCCTTGGCCGCGGCCGTCGAGAGGCGAATGCAGGTCTCCAGGGTGCGGACGGTGACCGGCAGCGCGTTGGCGACGGCGCCGCCGCCGCCGCCCCTGCCGCCTCCGGCCTCGCCGCCTCGCACGTCCGCGGCCGACGACCGCAGCTCCGCGTAGAAGTCCCCGATCGCCTCCATCGCGTCCGGGGTCAGCGGCATCGACGCGCACCGCCTCTTGACGACCGCGATGTACTTCTTGAGGAAGCTCGTCGACAGCGGCAGGGGGGTCCCGGCGACGCGCGGGCCGTAGAGCCGCTCGTCGTACTGCACGCGCATGCCGCGGTCGGGGCGCGCGGCGGCGGCCTCGGCGGCGGACTCGTCGGCGAGGCGCATGCCCTCGCCGTCTCCGCCGCGGCCGGCGCCGCCTGTTGAGAGAGAGAGAAGAGAGCGAGAGCGAGAGCGAGCGAGCGAGTTGGAGTTGGGGAGGGGGTAGATTTTTGGAAGAAAAGGACGAAAGAGAGAAAAGAGTGAGTTTTTTTCTTTTTTTTTGCTCTCTTTCGCGACCTCTCTCGACCTCGAAAAAAGAAAAAACTCACCGCCGTTGCCGTTGCCCCCCAGCCCGTCGTCCCCGGGAGGGCGGTACCTGTGCTGCCCCAGCACGTGCTCCGCGATCGCCGCGTCCCTCGCCGCCGTCGCGTTGTCGAGCAGGATGAACAAGAGATCAAAACGCGAAAGGAGCGAGTCGGGCAGGTTGACATTGCGCGCCACGGAGAGCCCGTGGTCGTACGAGCCGTAGAGGGGGTTGGCGGCCGCGAGCACCGAGCAGCGCGCGTTGAGAGAGGTCTGGATGCCGGCCTTGGCGATGGTGACCGTCTGCTGCTCCATGACCTGGTGGTAGTCGAAGAGGGGTGGTAGTTGAAGAGGGGAGGGAGGGAGGGAGAGAGAGAGAGAGAGAAAAGAGAGAAGGGGAAAAAAGTGAGCTTCTCCTCTTCGAAAAAAAACAGGCGCGAAAAAAAACAAAAGAAACCCGAAAACAAGAAAATGAAACAAAAAAATCCTCTCTCACTTCGTGGATCGCGACGCGGTCCCCATCGGCCATCTTGTCGAACTCGTCGATGCAAACCACCCCGCGGTCCGCCAGCACCATCGCCCCGGCCTCGAGCCGCTTCTCGCCCGTGTCCTTGTCGGCCGTGACGGCCGCGGTCAGACCGACGCCGGACGAGCCGCGTCCCGTGGTCGAGACGGCGAGCGGCGCGACGTTCATGACGGCGCGGAGCAGCTGGGACTTGGCGACTCCGGGGTCCCCGACCATGAGGACGTTGACGTCGCTGTTTGGGTGCAGGTTGAGGGGAGCGGGATGCGTTATTCGAGAGAGGAAGGAGCGTGAGTTTTATCCGGACGACTAAAAAAAGAGAGCGACGGGAGGGGAAAAAAAAACAAGAAAAAAAAACAAAAAAAAACCGCCGCGCACCCTCGGAGGCGCGTCCCGGACTCGGCCAGCTCCCGCTCCCTGCCCCCCAGCAGCTGCAGCACGAGCCCCAGCTTGACCAGATCGTGCCCGTAGATCGAGGGGGCGAGCGACGCGGCCAGCTGCCTCAGAACGTCCGGCGAGGCGGCGAGGCTCTCGATGTTCTCGATGTCGTCGGCGGTGACGGCGCCGTCGCCCCCGGCCCCCGCGCCGCCTCCGGGCCCGCCGGTCAGCTTCCGCACCGACGCGCCCAGCAGCACCGCGTAGAACACGCCGGACATCACGCCCGAGGCCCTCGGAGGCGCCGCGCGGTAGACCCCGGAGACGGAGACGCGGTCCCCGGGCTTGCAGGCGTCGACGAGGTCGTGCTCCAGCACGACGTCGACCGAGCGCGGCAGCTGGCCCGCCGGCGCCGACTCGGGCAGCTCCTGCACCGTCACCGTCTGGCAGTCGGTGTAGGTGCAGAGGCCGAACTCGGTCGATAGGAGGTTCCCGGCGTCGTCGGTGACCGGGTAGGCCGCACCCGTGGCGCCGAGGGCGCCCGAGGCGGCGCCGCCTGGAGGGTGGTTGGTGGCGGCGGTGTTTTTGAGAAAAAAAGCAGAGTGAGTCTTTCCGTTCGTTTCGTTCTTCTTCAGACTCTCTCTCTCTTCTCTCTCTCTCTCCCTCACCTCCGAGCGACGCCGCGTCGCGGTACTCGCGCGAGATCGTCTCCCCGGTCGCCTCGCAGTAGTGCACCGAGCGCGCGAGCTTGGGCCTGACCAGCGACGCCTTGGTCACGATGCCCTCGACGGCGACGAGCCTCCCCAGGAGGCCCGAGGTCAGGTCTCGCGGGCTGACGCGCGCCGAGCCGAAGTGGCCGGCGAAGCCCAGGCGGAGGCGGGCCCCGGGGTGGGCCGAGAGAGCCTTGGGGTGGTGGGAGCGGGCGATCTCGTCGAGGGCCTGAGAGAGAGGGAGGGAGAGAGCGGGGGGTGTCGAGGAAGAGAAGAGGAGGAGGAGGGAGGTGAGGGGAAAAAAAAAGAGGCGGCAAAAAAAAGGGGAGCCGAGCTTCGTTCTCTCTCTCGGCGACGCGCGTCCCATCGGCGATTCCGCGGACCGTCAATCCGCATCGCCCGCGCTGCCCCTCTCCCTCTTTATCTTTCAATCCCTCCCGGACAGCCAGCGAGCTCACTTCCTCGAATGCAGGGATGCAGTCGGCCGGGTCCTCCATCAGCCTGGCGTGCAGGTCGGGCGCGGCGCCGGCCAAGTCCTGGAGGTCGACGTCGAGCCTGGCGCCGCGGGCCGGGACGCCGCCGGGCACGCTGAGCAGGGCGCCGATCTTGGCGGCGTAGATGCCTCCCGCCGCGGCGGCGGAGGCGCCGTCTCCGCCGGCGCCCTCGGCGTCGAGGAACGACGCGAAATCGCGCTTGATGGCGAGGCGCTGCTCGCTGTCTCTGTCCATGGGGCTGCTGGGGCGATTCGGCGTCAACAAATCAAGATGAGAAAAACGGCGACGAAATGAAAGTTTGAGGTTCCGTCGAGGAAGAGAGATTGATTCCTCTCTTTCCTGCTTGAGAGGGGGACGGGGTTGACTGTCGCTCCCTGTCGGGGGTGTTTCGGAGGTCAGAGAGAGGTGAGGAGGCGGCGAGAGAGAGGGCACGGAGAGGACGAGTGCGTCGACGTCTCAAACGGCCGTTTGAAATTGGCGAAAAAAGGAGGGGTGGGGCGAGAGCAAGAGGGGGGTTCTGATCTCGCTTTCGAGGATCGCATAAAGCTGGGCGGTGCTCTTCTCACTACGATTTCGATGCTAGCGATGCGAGAATCTGGCGCTGAGAGAGGCCAGTACAGGAGGAGAGAGAGCGAGAGAGAGAAGAGAGAGAGCGAGAGAGAGAGCAGAGAGAGCGAGACGACGTCGGACCTTTTTTCGAAGCTGGGTTGTGAGCAGGGACGAAGAGAAAAGAGGAAGGGAGGGAGCGTTTTTTCGTTCCATTGAAGTCTTCGTTTCTCACCTCCCCTCTCATAGTCTAGTGGACTTTTCGGCCGACATGTCGACCTCGCCCTCGCGCTTCCTGCTGACGCCGCCGCGCCTGACCCCTTCTCCGCGCAGGTCTCTCTTCGAGACACCAGCTAAGCCTCATCGCGCCTCCCTGGGAGGCAAATCGACGACGACGAAAGCTCTCCTGCTGTTGGTAGCTGTGGCTTCAGCGAGCTTCCTCGCCGGCACCTCTTTGCGGCATCATTATGTGGCGCCGCTTAAAACCCTCCCATCAGCGACCTCTCTGCTCCCAATTCCGATCCCTGGATGGGGAGACGAAGCAGGGGGCGACGGCAGCGAGGTTTTCTTCCACATCGGTAAGAGAGACAGAGGATGAACGAAGAAAAGAACGAGCATCGGCTAGAGCCATTTTTCTCTCGCTCGATTCTTACCTCGGCTCTCTCTCAACCTCTTGCCCCCCCCCCCTATCTTCACACACACACAAAAAAAAACACAAAAGAGCCCTTCGAGAGCGGCCTCAACAACGAGCGCATCAGCCTGCTCAAGGCCGCCGAGGTCGCTAGCCGCAGGAACTGGACCCTCGTGCTCCCCTCATACAAGGACTTCCACGCCGTGATTGCCGGCGACGACTCGATCTCGACCTCCTCGGGCTTCTCTCCCGCAGTCGTGCTCCCGTTCTCCCACTTTTACGACGAGCGCGCCTTCGCCGCCCACGCGCAATCAAAGGGGTTCAGGGTTGTCCGCAGCCTTCCCCCCAACAGATTCCACGCCTGCTCCAAGATGATGTCGCTGGCCGCCCACTGGCCTCAAGCTCTGACCTCCTCTCTGCTCTCTGGATTCTCGAAAGAATACGGGGTTGTCTGCTTGTCCGCGCACGCGGTGTGGCACGCGATTCAGGGGTACGACCTGCCCGACCTGGACTGGAGCGCCAACTCCGTGCACGCAGCGGGGCTGAGGCCCAGCGAGCTGTATGAAAGGGAGCTGGAGAGGATGGTCGCCGCTGCCGCCGAGAAGTTTGGCTCGGGGTCTTCTCTTTCTTCTTCTTCTTCTTCTTCTTTGTCATCGTCAACGGCGTCGGCGTCGGCAACGAATTCTTCGCCTGACTTCATCGCAGTCCACGTCCGCATCGAGGAGGACTGGAAGCGCGTGTGCGCGATGGGGTCCGACAGGAGACAGAGCCACTGGCTCGCGGGGGACAACAAGGAGTGCTTGGTGGGCGAGGCCGAGATCGCGGAGAGCGTCGTCGTGCGGGAGAAGGAGCGACGGGGAGGGGGCGACGAGGCGACTCTGGCCTCCTCTTCGTCTCTGTCTTCGCCTTCGTCGCCAAAGCCAGGCTCCCTCGGCGACTCGCGGCCCCTCGCCTTCGTCATGTCCGCGGCTCCGACCTCGACGATGCCGCGGCTCTGCGATCCCCTGTCGGGAGCCCTGCGCTGCTTCACCCCGGACGACGTGTGGCTCGGCCCCGACCCCGCGCTCCTCCCCTTCGGGAGGACCAAGCTCGTGAGGAGCTACGTCAGCTTCCTCTTTGCGAAGGAGAAGGCCGCGGCGCTCTTCGGGAACGTGCACTCGACGTTCAGCAGGGAGCTGGGCAACGAGATGGGGGCGCGAGGGAAGGGCGTGTTCTACTACAACCCCGATTGTGCGGACCCGGGGAACTGTCCGTGAAGTGAGAGAGAGGGAGAGAGGGGGGAGGCTCGCCGTGAGTGTATTTGTATAAAAAAAAGAAAAGCGAAAAAGAAGAACAGTTTCGATGTTCTTTCTTGTTCTCTCTTCGTTGTTTTGAATAAAAATTCACCTGTCGGAAACGCTTTTTCGTCGCCTTCGCTCTCTCTCCCCCAAGTCCTGGCGCGCCCCTGGGCGCTCGCGATCTTGCCTTCTCTCCACCTAATCGTGCTCTCAAGGATCCCTCGCGCGCCTACGCGTGCTAAGTCAGAGATCGCGAGCGAGAAAGCGAACGAGAACGAGAGAACTGAGAAGAGAGAAGAAGAATTCTCTCGTCTCGATGGCGACGCCGACTTTGCCGACGACGCAGCTGACGCAGCTGATGCTCACCGCCACGCAGCATCAGCTCCCGTCGCTCTTCGATGATTCCGATGACGAGGAGCTTATGGGCATCAGGGAGCGCCGCGTCAGTCAGTTTTCATAGAAGAGAGAGAGAAGAGAGAGAGAGAGAGAGAGTTTGTTTCGTTTCCCTTTGAAACGATGGGACGACCTTGACTTGCTCACTTCACCTCTTGCTTCTTCTTTCTCTCTTTCTCCCCTCTCCACGACCACCACAGCCACCATCACAACAGCAGCGACGACGGCAGCCTCGATGCTCGTCAGCGTCCAACTCGAGCAGGAGGATCTCCTTGCAGCAGCGCGACGGGAGCGAGGGCGACAGGAGCAGCAGCAACAGCGAGGGCAGCAGCGGCAAATCCAGCAGCTCCTGCTGCCCCAGCCGCCGCCGCAGTGGCAGCAGGGACAGCAGCTGCAGCAGCAGCAGCAGATCGTCCAGCTCAACCTCGACCCCGCCTTCCTCGCCAAGTGTAGGAGCTCGAGGGGACCCCTGCTGCGCGCGATGATCCAGGAGCACACGCGGCGCGGGCTGACGTGAGTGTCGGCCGTTGTTTTGGAGCTTTGAAAAAGAGAAAAGGTTTGGAGAGTTTTTTTTCCTTGTCTTCCTCTCCCCTCGCTCACGCCCTCTCGCTCTCTCCCCCCTCCCCCCCTCTCCCTCCTCCCCGCCCTCTCTCCCCCTGTTTGCAGCGAGTCCTACTCCATCGAGCACTACCACCGCCTCGTCGCCCACGAGGCCTCCTCCTCCAGCATGCTGCTCGGCAGCCACGGCCACGGCCTCGGCCGCTCGAAAGTCTATTGCAAGCAGCTGCACCGGCAGCCGTGCGCCGAGTGCGTCACGTGTCACTTCTGCCGCCAGAAGACCGTCGACGCCAAGTCGTGGTGCCCGTGCGGCTCGTCGAGGAGGCAGCCCCGGCCCGCGGGCAGGGCGCGCGGGAGGTGGTGCGGGCAGTGCCTCGCGAACCGGATGGGACAGAGCCTCGCGGAGGCGCTCGCGGCGGCGCGCGCCGACGGCCTCGGCTGGCGCTGCCCCTGCTGCCTGGGCCTGTGCAACTGCTCGGCGGTCTCCTGCCAGCGCAAGCTGTGCGGGCTGCGGGACACGGGCCAGCTCGAGCACGAGGCGAGGTCGCTGGGATTCCGGTCCGTGGCGCACTACCTGGTGCTGAGCCAGCTGGACGCGTCGCTGCCCGCGCCGCCCCCGGTGCCGGCCGTCGGCGGCGGCGGGGCGGCGCGGATCGAGGTGGGCTTCCTGGTGAGCGAGGCCGCCGCGGCGGCCAGGGCGGCGGCGGCGGCGGCGGCAGCGGGAAAGAACCATCCCTCCGCCGCCGCCGCCGCGCTGCGATCGAGCGGGGAGCTCGCCAGGGCCGCGGCGAGGGCGCGGGCGAGGGGGGCGCTGGAGGCGCAGCAGGCCGCGGTGCTCGAGGCGCTGGCGGCGCCGGGCTCGGCCTCGGCGGCGGCGGCGAGCGGCCGCGGTCGCCCGGGGGCGCTCGCGGCCCTCGCCTCGTCCTCCTCGTCTTCCGCCGCTCTTCCCGAAGGGGAGGACCTGGGCTGGGACGCGCTCGATGCGCAGTCCGACGAGGAGGAAGAGGACGACGACGACGACGACGCGAGGAAGGAAGCACAGGCAGGAGAAGGAGAGGCCTTTGCCACTCCTGCTCCCGCGCGAGCGCGCCCGGCCGCCGCTCCCCCTTCTTCTCTTCTTCGTCTTCTTCTTTCCGCAACAGCAACCGCCTCTGTCCACAACAGCAGCAACAACGACTTCACCTTCGCGGCGCGCGCCGCGGCGGCCCTCCATGGCGTCACCCTTCCGGCAACCGCGGCGCTGGCGTCGGTCCGCAGGCCGCGAGCCGCGGGGGAGAGGGAGAGAGGCGGCGGAGCGGCGGCGACGACGACGACGACGACCGCGGCTGCAACGACTGCCGCAGCTGCCGCAGCTGCCACAGCGAACGCCACCAAAACTCCCTCCCGTCCGACGACGACGACGATGATCACCTGCTCCATGATCCCGGAGGGCCTCGCGATCGATCTCGGCGGCGGCGGAGGCTGCGGCGACGACGACGCGGGAGGGCACTCCGGGCTCGACGGCGGCGGCGGGAGGGCCGCGCCGGCACTGACGATGGCGACGGCAGTGACGGCGACCGCGGGGCCGCGACGCGACAGCACTCCCAGGTTGGCGTCCCTAGGCCCTCGTGCGCCTCGCTTCGGCCATCCACAGCAGCACGCACCGCGCCAGAGGCAGCAACAGCAGCCCCAGTGGCAGCCACAGCTCCAACAGAATTCGCTCGCACGCGGCGGCGGTAACGGCGGCTGGGAGCGCGGCGACATCATCGAGGAGGAAGAAGAAGGAAAAGAAGCC
>Ga0114918_10004241_pt1 | contig 12508 bp, 15 predicted proteins | sample LantaG_FD_87015 | JGI IMG/M metagenome (GOLD analysis project Ga0114918, IMG submission 87015) | Deep subsurface microbial communities from Baltic Sea to uncover new lineages of life (NeLLi) - Landsort_02402 metaG | ecosystem: Environmental > Aquatic > Marine > Oceanic > Sediment | place...
AGCGACGGCACGCGGGACTCGGGCTGGTCTAACCCCCAGTAGCACCAGCCCTTGTCGGCCACCGCCGCAATATGGTCGTGCAGCAGCAGGTCGACGATCTGCTCGTCCGTGCCCCCCTTGTCCGGGTCGTTGCACACGAAGAACTCCTCCTGCAACGCGCGGAGCTTGCCGATTGTGTCCTCGGGAATGCTGGCCGGCTCGTACAGCAGGATGGCGGTGTTCCACATCTTGTCGGTCGAGAAGACGTGCGGAAAGCGGTCGCGCATGGACTCGTAGATTTCGGTGTGCGATTTCCATTCCTTGTCCCATATCTGCCAGCCCATGAAGACCGGCACTTCTTCGCGGCTGGCGATGATCCGCCTCCGCCGGTCCGACTCTTTGGGCCAGGCCGCAAGCTGGTCGAACAGCGGTTGCAAGGGCCGCTGCACGATCACGTCGGCGTCCAGAAACAACGCCTGGTCCCACTCCCGCAGGTACGGATGAAATACGTTGAACTTCGCCAAAAAGCCCTTGTCCGGCACCGTGAGAATCTTAAAGCCACGCGCCACAAGGTCTTCGGTCCAGGGCTCGTCGGGACAAATCCACAGGAAGTCGCCGGTGTACCGGCCCTCGTTGCGGCAGTTCACCGCCAGGTACTTGTAGTGCGGAAGATACGTTTCGTCGGCGACGAATACGATTACTTGTTTAGACATGGTGTGTCTTTCAGATACGGGCCATTAGAACAGATTTCCTTGGCTATCTATCATTCCTTCATATCCACACCACTTACATTTGGCATGAACAGAACACCCATCAAATCCTGTCTCTTGGCACCCTACAAACCAAATCGAATGCCAGCCCATCCAACACGCAAATCGTTTAAGCCACTGTCGCATCACGGCCTCCTTTAGGTTACAGGAAACGTATTCTCAAACGCCGCAAGGTTCTCCTCGTAAATCTCGTGGCAAACTCGGCCCAGCCGGTGGTTGAAGTACGCTCCGGCGTCCGGCGTCTTGTCCAGCCACGGCGCGTACATGTTCCAGTAGTGCAAAATGACCGGCTCTTCGTCGCCTCGCCAGCCGCGAACCTCACACGGCACCCGGTTCCCCGGATCGTCAAACGCCCACCAGGTACAGAAGTCTTTGGTGATCGGAGCCATCCGGTCGTACAAAACCAAGCTGTAAACCGGCTGATCTGTATGGCCCACGTTGGCCTCTATGAACTCCTCTCCCGTGGATTGTAATGCCTCTACGGTCCCAGCCGGTACGGATGTGGGGTCGAAGAAAATAACGTCGGCGGTCAGTATCCTTTCGTCGATGTGCGGGAACTGCTTGCGCATCTTCTCGTACAGTTCCGGATGGGCGTCCGGTCCCGGCCCGTGCAGGGCGTCGAAGTGTTGCCAGTTGTGAAGTATGGAGCCGTCCGAGGAGCCGTCGAACAGCAGGGCCGGCAGTTGTTTGCCCATGCCGTCGCAGGCGTCGTTCAGGTCGCCCTGGATCAAAATATCGCAGTCCAGGCATAGCACGCGCTCCCACTGCCGGAAATAGTCTGAGAAAATGTGGAACTTTGTGAACATCGTCCAGCGGGCGTCGAGAGCGCGCATAATGTGTATGCCGCGATTCTCCATGTCCGAGGGGTCGCAGTCCTCGGCGGACACCAGGCAGAAATCGCCCTTCCAACTACCCTGCCGAACGCAGTTGACCATCAGCGACTTGACCTGCGGCAAGTAGGCATCGTTGGCTACGATTGCAATTACGGAATCAGCCATCGGTGTTTCTCCAGTAGTAGACGCTGGTGCCCCACAGCGGCAGAGTGCAGACCTGTCGGAACAGGAAGTCGTCGCACCCGGCGGTCGCGCTGTGTCCGCAAGTCTTCAGCCACCTCTTGATTTCCTCGGGCGACTCTAACCCTTCTACCGGACGGCTCCACACCAGATACCCGCACCGGCTGCGGGAAATGATCGCCTCGGCGAACTTGTCGATCACTGGTGGATGCAGTTCACACAACGCCGCCACGCTTATCACAAGATCGCAGTCTGCAGGCTCGATGAAGGAGCTGTACTTCACCCCCTCGGTTACGCCCAGTTCTTCCAAGTACCGCTGCTGGACCGCCAGGCCACCGTCGATGTCGTACAGCGTATAGGATGCAGGCTGGAATATCCGCATGAATAGGCTGCACAGGCCGCCGTATCCGCCGCCGATCTCGGCCACCCGCAAGCCTTTCATGGGTCCAAACAGCCAGAAGAGTTGGGCGATGTGTTTTGCGTACCGTGCCGTGGTGGGCGAGAGTTCCATGCCGGTCCCGGCCACCCGCGCGGTAAGCGGCTCGCCGGAACTATCGTTGTGTTTCAGCACTTCGGCCCACCGCCCCTCCAGCAGCCAGGGAGCCATCTGGCGGACCGGCCAAAGGATCTCGTCGATGTACTGTGACGGCGAGTTCTCCACCACGGTCTGCATGTGAGGGCCGCCCTCGGGACTGCGAAACGCCCGCCCAAAGTTCACGGCAGCGGCAAGACACTCCTGCTCGTAGTTGCGCGCATCCTCGGTCGGAAGAGCGGCCCAGTCGTTGATTGTCAGCTTGTGGGATTGCATGATCTATCTCATCGTCGCGCATAAGACCAGTGGAATAACACCAAAGGCCAATACGGCTGGAATAAAGCCACCAACACTAAGCACCCATCCCGTGTTTTGCCCCTCCAGATCTGAAATCCAGCCTGTTTCAACAGAAACACCATTAAATAAAGTAAACGTTGCCATCCAAAGCCATCCTATCCAAAACATCGAAGCCAAGAACGGTTGCCCCTCAAGTGGCCAACGGGACTTGTGCGGGCCGCATCTCTTTTCCATCAAAGCTATGTACGCATTGCGGACTTGCCGGTAGCTGCCATATTTCAGCGGTGGTTTTTCGAGAATGTGTCCATACTCCGCATGAATTTCGGGTTTTGCAAGGCAGACATCGAGCCTTTTGCCGTAAGTATCTGCACCATCAAAGAGTCGTGTGCCATCGGGCAGGCGGAACGTACTGGGGGCGTCTGTACAGCCACGGTCTACGTCCTCTAAGTAGACAGTGCTGCATCCCTCTATGAAGCAATAGCCCCAATAAACACCCCAACCGGCAGCACAAACAAGGAACACAACAATGACAGTAGATGTGGCAATAAGTCCCACCTCACGTAGCTCACGCAGCGACTTTTTCATCACACACCTCTCTTTCAGATTAAAGGAAACTCCTCATCAAACGCCGCTAAGTTTTCAGCGTACAGTTCGTGACAGAGCCTACCGAGGCGGTGGTTGCGGTATCCGCCCGGCTCCGTGTTTGGAACGGGACTATCGCAAGTTTGCTTCACAATCCAGGGGGCCATCCAGCGGGTATAGTGTAGAACGACCGGCACTTCGTCACCCCGCCAGCCCCGGGAGTCGGACTGCACCCGGTTCTCCGGATAGTCGCCGCCCATGAAGCACCAGTAGTCCTTGCCGGCCTCCTCCAGCCGGTCGTACAGCAGCAGATTCACAAGCATCTGGTCGGCGTTAGTCGGATTGGCGACCTTGAACTCTTCGTGCAGCGCCCGCAACCGGGCCATCGTATCCTCGGGCATACTGGACGGCTGGTAAAAGATCAGCCCCATGTTGAACATCCGCTCGTGCACGTGCGGGAACCGCCGCTCGATTTCTTCATAGACTTCAGGGTGCTTGTCAGCCTCTTTGTCCCAGGTCTTCAATCCGCCGAGCGTAGGGCCGTCTTCCAGCGTGCAGAGGATGCTCGGCAGCGAGGGCGTCAGGCCGTCGAATATCTTTTGCAGCTTGCCCTGGACCATGACGTCCAGGTCGATGCAAAGTGCCTGCTCCCACTTGTTGAACCACGGGGTGAAAATGTGGAACTTGACCATGAAGTCCCAACCTTCCTCCGGCACCCGCAGGACGTGGATGCCGCGATGGTCGAAGTCGGTCCGGCACCCGCCCGGCGTAATCAAGCAGAAGTCGCCGTCCCACTGGCCCTGCCGCCGGCAGTTCACCAGCACCGACCGGGCGTGGTCCAGGTAGGCGTCGTCGGCGACAAACGAAATAACTTGCTTACTCGATGACTCCATAGTCTCCCTCCACTATTCCGTTGATTCGTTTCTTGGCCCACACGTGGACGCACACCCCGTACCACTTGACGAATATCGTGTGCGTCTGCGCCAGTCGGAACATAAACCGCCAGATCACGTCCGACACTTTCGGTACGTCGGCCCCCTCCCGCGCCCAGATATGCAGTTCGGCAGCGAAGTAGGCCGAGCCGATTATCATTCGACACGACGGTTCGTGAGTCAGGGCGGGAATCTCCGCACTCTCGCAGTCCATCTTGACGACGTATCGCTCGCCACCATGCTTGGCGTGCAGTTCGTTCAGCATGACCGCCGGCACGTCTGACGGAACCAGGCCCTCGTGCCACGACGGGGCGTCACGCCCTACTACCAGCCAGTGCAAAGGTAGTGTCTCTGGAGCCGCCTCATACATCCGCCCTTGCCCCAGTGCGGCCCGGACCGGCACGATCTCCGGTATGTCCGCCGCGTTGGCCTCCAGTCGCGGGAAGCTCCACGGGTTCGGCTCTACGGCCACGATCTTCGCGTCCGGGTACAGGCCGTGCGCGGCCAGCGTGATGCTGCCGAAGTCGGCCCCGATGTCGTAGATCACGTCCGGCACAAACCCCAGCGTCCCCAGCCGATACTCGTCACACAGTGCCGCGTTGGCAATAATCTCGGCTTGTTCTTCGTCGGTCATGGTTTCTGTACCGCCCAGGTAGGATAGTTCTTCTCGTAAATATCCGTGTCCCCACGGGTCACGAACAGCTTGAGGCCGTGCCTGGCGACGAACGCATCCACGTCGGCCTTCACGGTGATGTGTTCGCCAGCCATCGTGTAGTCGTGGCCGGTCAACCAGCCACCCGGCTTGACCTTCGGCCACCACGCCTCAATGTCCGCCACAACCTGCGTGTGGTCGGCGTCGATATGGACCCAACTAAAGTAGCCGTCGGGGAACATTTTGACGGCACTCAATGAGTAATGCCGAACGACGTGGACTCCAGGTACTCCCCCCAGTCTCCGATGCACGTGCTCGAATCTGACGTCTTGCATTTCTTGAGGAACGTTCGAGGCATCTTCCCGAAGTGCCTCGGAGTCGATGAACTTCCAAGGGTCGATCAGGTAGAGTTGCTTGGGCTCACATACCTCCAGCAGCACGTCGGAAAAGCAGCCCTCGGCCACGCCGATCTCGGCCCCGATGCCGCCCTTGGGCAGCGAGGCCATCAGCGATCTCCGGTCGGCCAGGTCTAGGTTTGTCGATGCCATTCAATCGTCCTTTCCAATCCATCCCGCAGCGACAAGGTTCGCCTGTCGGGAAGCCACTTGTTCAGTTTGTCCAAACAGAGCACCTGTTCGGGGATCTCCACCAGCCCGGCGGGCTTGCCCCACTCCTCGGCTTCTTGATCCTTGCCCATCAATTCACAAACCATTGCAACCAACTCGCTTATCGTCTTCGTTTCGCCGGTGCCCATGTTGAACGCCTCGCCCCACGGTTCTGCGTCCATCAACCCGGTCGCGGTGGACACGAAATCATCGACGTAGAAAAACTCCCGCACGAACTTCTCCGCCCCGGCGGTGATTTGCGGCTTCTCGCCTCGCAATAGTCTTGCGATCGTGTTCGGGATCAGCCGGGTCATGTTGTCGTCGCCGGGGCCGTAGACGTTGGCCGGGCGGACGGTGAACACCGGCAGGTCATAGTTTTTGTGGTAGGCCCGCGCAACGTGCGTCACGCACGCCTTCGACGCCTCGTAGACGCTGCCCGGTTCTAGGGCCTGTTCTTCCCGGTAGGGCGTCGGCCCCGCCCCGTAAGCCTTGTCCGATTCGGTGCACATCACGCCGGCAACCGTGTCCGAGTTCCGGGCGGCCTCCAATACATTCGCCGTGCCCAACACGTTGGCGTCAAAACATCCCAGCGGATCGCACTTGCAATTTCTTACTAGCGCCTTGGCGGCCAGGTGGTAGATGTACTGGATTTCGCGGTCAACCACGATTTCCAAAAGCCTCGGATAGTCCTTGATGTCCCCGTTCAGGGGCACCCACCTGCAGGGCCACGGCATCCGGTCGTGTATCAGGCCGTACACCAGGTGGTCGTTGCCCAGGTGTTCCGCCAATTGCCGGCCCAGAAAACCGCCGGCTCCGGTTATGAGGATTCGCTTCTTCATCTCTGTTTTGCCTCCCATGCGTTGTAATCAAAATCCTCCAGCCGGTCGGCCCACACGTAATCGCCCAACGACTCCCGAAAGTGGCTGAACCGCGTGATCCCATCGCCGATGTCGCTGCGGCCGTCGATCTGAAACACCAGACCCGGCACGAAGCAATAGCAATTCAGCTTCGGCTGAATCTGGATCAGGGCGTGGTCGCTGCCGCGCGAGTGCGGCATCCGCTCCCGCATCATCTCCAGTACCTTGCCCGCGCTGGGGCCGTTGACCAGGTAGCCCTGGTTGCTAAACGCCCCGTAGACCCGGACGATGTGCCGGACGTCGGTCAATTCGTGGTCGCGGCCAAGCTCCGGGTGCCACTGTCCCCGGTCGTCGTGGAAGGTGGCCCCCAGGAAGAAGATGTCCCACGGCTTGTGAAAATTTGTTTCAATGTACGCCAGCCGCTTGCGGAAGTCGGAGCACAGCAAAGCGTCGTCCTCCAGCACGCCGAGGATGTTGTCTGTGTCAGCAACCGTTCTCCAGAGGGCCATCATTGAGAGCCACTGGCCAATCGTGTTCCGCGTCGCCATCATCAGGTGCACATCTTCTTCTGGCCCATCATAGTCTTCAAATCGCAACGCCTCGAACCGCCGCGCCTCGATCCCCGCCTTGCCCAGTTCGCGTGTAATGTGCGCGCGGCGGTCCGTCCTGTGCGCCAGGTTGATGTACCAGAAGTCGGCGTTTTTCCAGTCGAAATTACTCATTTATCGCTTTCATGTACTTGGCGACCTCTTCCTTCGTGCCCTTCGGCCAGTCCTGTAGATTGCGAAGCCACTCCAACTGAATATCAATCTCTTTCATCACTCCGCAAAGATTAAAACGGGCTCGGTCAATTGCTTCCCCACGAGCGCGTTCGCTCAGGGCAGTTATCCGATGGGGCTCGGTAAGAACCACGGATCGGTCGTTCGCCATCACAGATTCCAGCTCTGCAAGGCTGTTTGTCTCGGTCTCAAAAAAGAGGATGGCGTCCGGCGCATCGACGGGACCAAATTCTATTTTCCACAACATGACTTGTCTCCTTTGTTTCGGGTAAATGATGTTTATGCCGCCGGTTCGGCCGGCGGTTCGGGCGTCTCCACTACGGGCGAGGATATGGTTTCGGGCAACGGCTCCACAATCTGGATCGGATGCCCCTGCTCGTCCATTCGCAGGTAGCCGCCCAGCGGGTTGATCCGGGCCAGCGCGTCCTGGATTATCGCGTGGGTCAGCGGAACGCCCAGAAACTTGCCCACGTTGTGGATGAACGTCTCGGGCGCCTTCAGCACGCGTTCGTAACTCACCAGCAGCACCGGAAAGGCGGTCTGGAAGAGAAACTTCATATTGTCGGTCCACCAGTTCAAGGTGGCCTGCGCCAGGTCCGAAAACTCCCGCTGCGGCTGGATGTTGTTGGCCGCGTCGAACCGCATCTCGCCGTCGATGCTGGCCACCATGTCGCGGAAGACCATAATCATGCGTGGGTTGCGGAGCGAAAAAAAGATGCTCTGCACTTCGCTGATCGCCCCAGGCGCTTTCCAGCCCCACACCTTGCGTTCCTTGTTTCGTTGCTTGATGTACGACATCTGGATTCCCAGATCGGCCTGGGTCATCTGCTGGTCCTCGAAGGTGAACCCGGACAGGTCCTTGGCCGGGCCGAGGTCGATGCCCATTGCGTGCACTACCGCCGCCACCATTGTGGTTCCACCCCTCGGCACGCCCACGATCGGCACGGTCATCACCGGCTGGGGCGGTTCCGGGTTGACCAATAAACAGGGATTCGGTTCCCCGTGCCGGTAAAACTCGTATGCCATTACTGTTCTCCCAAGTCGTGTCGGTTCTTGAAAAGGATGTTTTCGTTTCCGTAAACCCCCAGCGGCTCGAAGCCGGGCAGCAACGCGATCAGTTCGTCGCGGGTCGGCTCGCCATCGTACAGCGGCGTCGGGTGACACTCGATGTAGAGGTAGCGGGTGACCGCCAGCGTAAGCCGGCCGCCGGCGATGAAGTCCCGCTGTCCGCCCTGAATGTCCGCCCAAATGAAGTCGATTGTGTCCAGTCCCAGCCGCCGCCGCTTCTGCCGCCGCCAAGTGTCTAAGCGGACGCAGGGGACCAACACCGGCTCCTTGAATTTGATCTCCGGCGAACGCGTCAGGTGTCCCGTCGGCTTTTGTAGGCTGCCCGAATAGTCCCAATCGTCCCGGCTCCCCGCCTTGCCGGTCGAGGCGTAAAACGGCTTATTGCCGTCCACGTCCGCAACGGCGCGCCCGTAAAACTCAACCCGCAAATCGCCATCGATGAGTTGCATGGCCCGACGAAGCGGCCTCAGGTCCGGCTCGAAACAATACAGTCGAATCCCCGGCATGGCCGCCAGGAACTTGGCCGTGTCGCTGCCCTCGTGCGAACCGATCTCCAGCATCACCGGGGCCTCGCCCACCAGGTCGCGGATCTCTTCGGCCGTCATGCCGTGGTTGATTATTTGCATTGTTTCACCTTCTTTTGTCTCCACTCCCGCTGGTAGCGGTTGTATTCCTCCCGGTTATTTGCCACATACTCACGCATGTATTCACGGTTGTATTGGCGCTCACAAGTCCTGCATCGCCCCGCCAGGCCATTTGCTCTCGCTTTGTCGGGGCGGAACAGCGACCGCTCAAAATATTCTTGACATCCAGCACACCAAGCATGGCCATCGGGGGCGCGAATGTTTTTGTTCCACCGCACACCGGGCAGTGTTTTTGTATGTCACCGCTCCCCATGTTTGCGTACCTCGCTTTCGATCCAAGGGTAAAGTATTCCAATGCCTTCTCGCAGTGACATTGTTGGTTCCCAATGTAACAATTCCTTAATGAGCGTGTTGTCGCTATTGCGTCCGTACACGCCCTGCGCTCTGTTCATGTTGTACCGGCGAGTCAGCTTGGTTCCCGCGACCTCTTCGACGACATCAACGAGCTGGTTGATTGTGACACACTCAGACGTGCCAACATTAAGCGGTTGACGCACATCGCTATCCATCAAAAGCCGGATGCCGTCCAGATTGTCGTCGATGAACATGAAGGACCGCGTTCTTGTGCCGTCTCCCCAGATTTCGATTTCGGGCGGGACGAGTCCCAGCTTCGCTTCGGCAACCTTCCGGCAAATGGCGGCGGGTGCTTTCTCTCGGCCGTCACACCAAGACCCGTATTTCCCGTAGGAATTGTGGAAACGACCTACTCGCGTTTCTAAGCCGCGATCTTCCGTAAAGTATCGGCACATGCACTCGCTGTACCACTTCTCGGTCCCGTACCCATCCTCCGGCGACGCGGGATAGGCGTCCGATTCTTTCAGGGCAGGCAAGTCCGGGCGGTCCTGCTTGTCGGCGGCATATACGCATGCCGAACTGGAATAGAAATACCTTTGTACACCATGAAACTCCGCCGCCATCAGCAGGTGCGTGTTAATGAGCACCGAAAGTGCGCAGGCGGCTTTGTTGTTTTCGATGTAGTCAATGTTTCCCATGTCTGCCGCCAGGTTGTAGACCTGATCTATGCCACTGCATACTATAAAGGCGTTGCCGCGCAAACGCAGATCGCACAGCGGGATCGACTTGGCTTGCTTGTGAACCTGCCACCAGTCCTGCAAGTCCTTTATGTCAACCGCAGTTACTTGATGGCCTTCGTGGAGCAGGCGACCTACTAAGTGCCCGCCAATAAACCCGCCTGCACCGCAAACGACAATTCGCATTTTATGTCTCCTTAGGTAAAGAAATAATGCCGTTACGAACAAGCGTATCGGCCAACATCCTGGCAATACAGGTAATCATGGCTTCGCCATTGCCATCATCATCAGCCAACAGCTTCTCAATGGCTGGGTTTTGGTAGAAAATGATGTGCAACAATTCATGCAAAAGCGTATCGAAGTTTTCCATCGGTTCCTGTATTTCGTCCTCTCGTCCGGTCCAAATCCGAATGGTGTGTTTTCGATAATGCACTTGGCCCAAGAGGCTACAGTCTGTTCCGTCGCTATCTATCCCGTCCCGGTGAGGCACGTATTCAACCTTGTAAGTTATCCCGTTGACATTGATAGATTTTGGCCATTTAATCATTTGACGAACTCCTCAACTCGTCATGTAACGCTGGCGGTTGGCCGCCAGCGCGGCATCCGTCCGCCAGTCGTGTTGGTCCTGCCTATGTTCGATCAGGAAGATCGAGCGTTGGGGTTCGGCCGGTATTACGGCCCGGTAGCCATCGCCGGCCCGCCGCCAGATTTCCCGGATCATCCACATGTCCTCGAATCCGGCCCCCTCGTACTCTTCGTTCCACCGCAGATCGCCCAGCACGTCGCGGCGGATGCTGAATTGGCTGTTACCGAACAGCGGCTCGCCCTTCAAGCAGGTCGTTTGCGGTTCGCCACGGGCCTCGTGTTTCAGTGGAAATCGGCCGTATCGCCCGAACGCCGCGTCTATCCGTTCCCGCAGGTCCCCGTTGGATGTCACCAGGTAGCTCTCCGGCAGACCGCGGCCCCGGTAGCACAGCCGCGTCAGCCCGGGATCGTCCACCAGCGATTGTTGACAGGCCATCCACTCCTTGCCGACAACTGCGTCGGCGTCCAGGAAGGTCAGCACCTCGCCGTTGGCCTCGTCCATGCCCCGGTTGAGCAGCATCGGCTTGTTGAACACCGGCATCCGCCGGTCGTCCTTGACAACGCGCAGACGCTGTTGCGGATTCGGCAGGAGTATCGAGCGGTTGTCGACCACGATTATCTCGTAGTTCGACTGCCCGCACGCCTCGGCCGAGCGGCGTAAGGCCCACAGACACAACCGCAGATATTCCAGGCGGTTACGGTGCGGTATGATGATTGAGTGTCGGAGATTCATGCCGTTATGTCCCCGGCGGCTTCGTCGATATTCAGGTAGTGGCGAGCCAGCACGGCGTTCTTGTCGCTCTCGTCCCGCAGCACGTACCGCAGCCGAGCGTCGCGGTCGCTGCTGGGCACGTCGGTTATGTCGTCCTCGGTATCGACCGTAACCTCGTTCCCGTTGGCAATCGTGATCGGCGACCCGGCGTCGCTGGTCTTGAACGATGCCAACGGCGTTTCCGACGAATCGCCCTCGGCGAATACCACGAATCGGAGCGTGTGCCCGGTAACGATAACGGGGTCTTTATTGGTGTCGACGATTTCCAAGAGACACCGAATCGGTCCGTATTGATAGGCGGTTATGGGCGCTGATCGCACCGCCCCGGCCGAGACCGTCGCTTGGATCGGCGTGATCGTCGGCGATGGTGCCTCTTCCAGTGCGTTTGCCGTGAGCCGCCGCGTACCGCCGTCATCCTCGGTCATCTCGTGGAGGTGGTCCAGCTTCGAGCCGTCGGCCTCCATCGCGGTTTTGACCTCCGCCGCCGTGGGCACCTCGGCAATCGCGGCGGGCAAGGTTGTGCCGGTGTCCTCCAAAATGTCCGTCACGTTGGCCTGCATGGCGTCGATCTTGCCGTCGGTGGTCGCATGTAGCCCAGCGGCAATGCCGGCGATGTCGGCCTTGTCCTCGCTGTCCATACCGCCATCAGCGTCGGCCGAACCGCGCAGGTAGCTCTTACTGGGCAACTTTTCGTGCACCGCCTCCAGCTTGGTCCGGTCGGCGGTGGTGAAATCGACGGCCGTGGTGTCCACGATCTGCGTAGCGTTGCCGTAGATTCTGGTGTTTCCGCCTTCGACGACGCTAAAAGTGAAGATCAGTTCTTCGATGGCATGATCGTCGGCCACGGTGTAGGTCGAGCGGTAGCGGCCCGCTGAAACCAGCGTCATGGTTGTGTCGTCCAAATTGCCGTCCCGGCTGGTTCCGGCCTGGTTCGCCGCACCAATCGTCGGCGCGGCGTCGGGGGGCTCCATGTTTCCGGTTTCGTCGTAGAGTAGCAATTCGATCCGAAAGGCCGTGCTGCCGGAATCCGGCCGCTCTATAATAGTCGGTACCACCCGCACGGCGCGGGTGTTGTTCTGGATGGCGGTCACTTCCGAGGTTCCCGCCACGTTTTCGCCGATGTTCAGGTTATCGACGTATCCCATGCGACTCGATGTCACCCCGGCGTCCGAGAGCGCGGCGTCCGTTTCCGTGGACTGCGGTACGCCCGACTCGCCGTTGTCTGTTGTGATCGTGCCGAAGTTGTGGACTACTACTGCGCCGGCATCGTTGGCTGTAACCGTGCCGGTGTTGACAAATACCAGACCGCCAGCGGCATTTGTTGTCACCGTGCCGATGTTGACGGATATTAGACCGCCAGCGGTATTTGTTGTCACCGTATTGTTGTTGTTGCCAATCTTTCCGTCATTG
>Ga0114918_10004243_pt1 | contig 12505 bp, 6 predicted proteins | sample LantaG_FD_87015 | JGI IMG/M metagenome (GOLD analysis project Ga0114918, IMG submission 87015) | Deep subsurface microbial communities from Baltic Sea to uncover new lineages of life (NeLLi) - Landsort_02402 metaG | ecosystem: Environmental > Aquatic > Marine > Oceanic > Sediment | place: Baltic...
CTCCCGGGAGATGCAGGCGTCCGGGGCGTCCCCAAACTCGAGCACCGAGTACAGGTACTGCAGCGCGGAGTCGGAAGGGCCCGCCAGGATGGGGCGGGCGCGGGCGTCCAGGGCGCAGGCGGGCGCGCCGTCCGGGCCGGCCGCGTTGGCGCCCCCCGACGCAGCAGACGCCGGCGAGGTCGCACCGCCGTGCACCGACCCGGCCTCCAGCAGCTCCTGGGCGATGCACTGCAGCACCGTCCGCTTGAAGAGGGAGGAGGACGCGTACCGCTGGACGCGCTGGACGACGGCCAGGGAGAGCGGCCGCCCCGTCGACCGTTCAGAGGACTTGCCCCGCAGCCAGGGGTGGGCGAGCGCTTCTGCGGCGGTCGGCCGGTCGCCCGGCTCGCGCGCCAGGAGCCAGGCCACAAACTCCTTGGCCTCCTCCGACACGCCCTCCCAGGACGACCCTTTCATGGCCACCTTGTCCGTCAGGATGGACTTCCAGATCTTGGCGAGCGAGGGCGAGGCGGGGCAGGACCGGTCGTCAAAGGGGAACCGGCCGGACAGGAGCTGGAAGGCCATCACGCCCGCCGCCCACACGTCCGCCTCCGGGCCGACCTTGGAGGCCAGGACCTCGGGGGCCATGTACCAGGGCGTGCCCTCCAGGCCCAGGTCCTCGCGCGGGGGCGCGCCCTTGTCGAAGAAGACGGCCAGCCCGAAGTCGACCGCCTTGACGGGCGCCCGCTCGTCGGAGGAGAGCAGCATGAAGTTGCCGGGCTTGACGTCCCGGTGCAGGATGCCGGCTGCATGGCACTGGGCCAGCGTGCGCAGGACGGCCCGCATGTAGGAGGCGGCCGTCCGCTCGGAGTAGTGCCGCTCCCCGATGGCGTGCCACAGCTCGCCGCCCGCGCACAGCTCCAGGACGAGGTGGACGGCCTCGTCGTCCTCAAACACGTCCTCCAGGGAGGCCACGTTCAGCCCGCCCCGCAGGCGGCGCAGGACGTCCACCTCCCGGCGCAGTGCGGCGATGTGGCCGGCCTTCTTGGCGTCCGAGATGGCCGGGTCGCGGAGGACCTAGAGAAGAGAGAAAAGGGATTGGATGGGGATGGTGAGAGGTTGAGAGGGGCGGGCGCCATGGAGCTTCTCTCCCTTCGCGCGCCAATGCGGGTGCCGAGGTCGAGCCGGACACGCCGCCCACCGGCCTGGGGCTTCATAGCAGATAATTGCGCGTCGTCTCGCACGCGGCGAGGCAGCGTGCGAGGAGGGCGGGCCAGCCCACCCGCGGGCGCGGAAAAAGAGAGGGAACGTAGGCGCCTCGCTGGCACGCGTCGCGGTGTGCCTCCACTCCCGCCGACACCACATGTGCTCGACACGCCCGGCGTGGCCGGGCCAGCCTCTCGCGCAGCCCAAACCCGGCCCAGGCGTGTAGGGCACGACCCGGGCTACACGCTAAGACACGGAGCGGGGGCGGGCGAGGGTCGCCCAGGCCCGCAGGGGCGCGCGCGCGCGACGCGTGACGCGCCGCTAAAAAAACGTTCCGGGTGCGGAAACTCGTACGCGGCGGCGACCGCGCACCGATGTTCCCCGCGCCGCGCGCCGCTCCCACGCCGTCCCTCGCGCCCACCCACCCTTCCAGGCTGCGCGGCCGACTCTCACTCTCCACGTCCCCGCGGAGAGCAGGCGCCCCCCGCCCTCAGCTATCTCTTAACCCCTCCTTCTCTCACCTTGGGAATCGACTTGCACGCCCACCGCTTGCCCGTCCGCTTGTCGACGGCCACCCGCACAACGCCCGACCCGCCCGCGCCCAGCAGCTGGCCCAGGTCGTACCGGTCAGTCAGACCGCGCGGGAAGCCCAGGTTGTGGACGGTCAGGTCGGCGGACCGGGCGGCGGCGGCGGCGGCGCCGCCCGCGCCGGGGGGGAGGGGCAGCCCGCTGTTGGCCGGCGGGGCCGCAGGGCCCGCCTTGAAGGCGACTTTTTTAGAGGAGGGGGCGGTGACAGAGCCCAGCCCCTCCGCGGGCGCGGACGGGTCCGTCGCCGCGGCGGGCGCGGTCGCGGCCGCGGAGGAGGCCGACGTGCGGGCCAGGCCGCCCCGGACCTGGCCCTCCGAGGGTGGCGGGGGCAGCGTGCGCTGGGAGGCCGCGTTCTTGTCGCCGCCGCCGCCCCCGCCAAACAGGCGGCCCGCCGCGGACTTGATGGCTTCCATGCGGTGGGTCAGGGTGGCGACCATGGAGAGGGAGAGGGGGAAAGGGAGAGCGGAGGGCAAAGAGGGCAGCCCGCGAGAATGAGAGAATGAGAGAGGAGCGGGTCGAGTTCCTTGAGGTCGTCTCCACACGTCGTCTTCCCACTCGCGCTCGCCTCTCTCTCGCTCTCTTCCGCGCGCCACACACGACGCACGCCCTTCTGTCCGGCCTGGCGGTGGTGCGCAGACCGCCGCTACTCCGGCGACTCGCGCTCACGCCCCGCGCCGCCGCCTCCACCCTCATGGCGACCGCCGCCCCGCCGCGCACCGGGCCGGCCGTGGCCATGGCCGACGTCGAGGACGGCCCGCTCTCCAAGGCTTCGCAGCCGGCCGCCGCCGAGCCGGCCTTCACCCCGGCCGAGGTGGACCAGGTGAGGGGTCTGGAGTGTGAGCGCGTGTGGATTCAGGACGGCGCCTGCACCGCGCGCGAGAGAGGCGCGAGAGGCGCGCCTCGCTCATCCAATTTAAAACGCGTACTCACACCTCTCCCCGACCCCCTCCCCCATCAACCACCCCTCCCTCTCAGATCCGGTCCGCCCTGCTCGCCTGGTACGACGCCTCCCACCGCCTCCTCCCCTGGCGCCGCAACGCACACTCGGTCGTCCCCGACGCGGCCGCCGGCGGCGCCCCCTTGGACCTGCCCACCAATCAGTTCGCGTACGGGGTGTGGGTGTGCGAGGTCATGAGCCAGCAAACCCAGCTGGACCGGGTGAAGGCCTACTGGACGGCCTGGATGGCCCGCTGGCCGACCGTGACGGCCCTGGCGGCCGCGTCTGAAGAAGAAGTGCGGGCGGCGTGGGCGGGGCTGGGCTACTACCGGCGCGCCCGGTTCCTGCTGGAAGGGGCGCGGGACGTGGCCGGGCGGTTGGGGGGGGCCTTCCCGGCGGACGACCACGCGGCCCTGCTCAAGATCCCAGGCATCGGCCCGTACACCGCCTCCGCCATCGCCTCCATCGCGGGCGGCGTCCGCACCGCGGTCGTGGACGGCAACGTCGTCCGCGTCCTGTCCCGCCTGCGGGCGGTGGGCGGCGACCCGAAGGCGGCCACCGCGCTCGCCACCTGGGCCCGCCTGGCGGACGCCCTGGTGGACCCGGCCCGCCCGGGCGACTTCAACCAGGCGGTCATGGAGCTGGGAGCGACGGTGTGCGTGCCGGCGGGGGCGCCGGCGTGCGGGTCCTGCCCCGTCGCCGCCCTCTGCGCGGCCAAGGCGGGCGAGGAGGCGGGCGGGGAGAAGGTGACCGCCTACCCGGCCAAGGCCGCCAAAGCCAAGCAGCGGGCGGAAGGCGTGGACGTGTGCGTCGTCGAGCTGAGCCCGGCGGACGGCGGGGGCGAGCCCCTGGTCCTGCTCACCCAGCGGCCGGAGGGCGGCCTCCTGGCGGGCCTGTGGGAGTTCCCGTCCGTGCCCGTGGCGGTGAGCGAGGAGGGGGTGGCGACCGCGCCCGCGGCAGCGCGCCGGGCCGCGGTGGACGCGCACCTGGCGGCCCTCCTGGGCGCGCCCCTGCCGAGAGCGGCTGCCGCCAAGCAGCAGGAAAGTGAGGCAGCGCCATCGCCTCCCCCTCCTTTCCGCGTCCTGCGCCGCGCCCCCGTCGGGTCGCTGACGCACGTGTTCTCGCACATCAAGCTCGGGCTGAGCGTGGAGAGCGTGCGCCTGGCCGCAGCCGGCCCCCTGCCCACGGGCCCGACGCCCGCGGTGGGCGAACCCGGCGAGCCCGGCTACACCCCGGCTATGCGGTGGCTGCCCAAGTCGGCCATGGCGGCCGAGCCCGTCTCCTCGTCCGTCGCCAAGTGCTGGCGCCTGGTGGCCAGCGGCGGGGGCGCGGGCGGGCGCTCGTCGGCCAAGCGGGCGGGCGCGCCCGGTGGCGGGAGCGGTGGGCCGACCACGGCGGGCGGGCCGGCGCCGGCGGGTGGGGGCATCAAGCGCTTCTTCCAGCCCCAGCCGCCGCGGAAGAAGGAGGAGGAGGGAGGGGGAGAGGAGAAAGCGGCGGCGGTTGAGGAGGAGGCAAAGGCGGCGTGAGAGAGACGGGAGGAAAAGCACACACCCCAACTCCTCCACGTCTCCCCCCCTTCTCAAGCACCGACGATGCTCCTCAGGCTCACGCCCGCGCCCTGCCCGACCAGCAGCAGCAATAGGACTGCGCCTCCTCGCGGGCTCGCACTCTCCCATCGTGGCGTGCGCACCGCCGCGGCGGGTGGCGACGGCCCGCCCACCGCCGGCCCGCCGGCGTCGTCGGCGTCGTCTCCAATCTCAGAAGATGTCCTCGCCCGCCTGCGCGCAGCAGAAGAAGAAGCCGCCGCCCTGCGCGCCCAGCTGGCCAGCGTTCAAAAGGCATCAGGAGAGGGCGGCGCGGGCGCGGTGGCCAGCGCCCCGCCGCCCACGCCGGCCAACCGCATTGACGGGGCCGGCCTCTACCGCGAGTCCCCCTTTGGGCCGAACTCAGCCGAAGCATCCTGGTTGTCGGAGGGCCAGGTCGACTTCTTCACAGGCGGGGGGCTGAGCGAGACGGCCGCCACGGCGGGCGGGACGATCCCCAACAGCCCGGAAGCCGAGACCATCGTCCGCCGCCGCCTGCTCATCGGCGGGGCGGCGACCGTTGGTCTGGCCGCTTTTGCGCTGGTCCCGACCGATGCGCTGCGCCTGGGCCGCCCGCCCGCGCCGCTCTTCACCTACCTCACCCCGCTCGTCCGGGCGGGGCCCCTGTTCGCGAGCGCCGCGACCCAGGCGGCGGAGGGCGAATGGGCCGCCCTGGCGACCACCCTGGCGGCCATCCAGGGCCCGCCCACGGAGGTCGAGGCCAACCTGCGGTCCGCGGCGTCGCACTCCGACGTCCCGCCGCGCGCGCGCACGGCGGCCGCCGAACTCGCCCGGGACGCGCTGGACGCGGTCGCAGCGATTGACTACGACTCCTACTTCGACTCGGTGGGGCCGCCCGGCGCGCGGGGTGGCGCCCGGGAGAAGCAGTTTGCCGATTTCTCGGCGGCGGCCGCCAAGGCGGCGGCGTCAAAAGTGGAGGCGTTCCTGGCCCTCATGCCGGCCGAGGCGGTCGGCGCGGCGCGCGACCGGGTGGCCGCCTCCGCGGCAGGCGGGTTCTGAAAGAAAGGCGGAAGTAAAAGGACACGCACGGTTACAACAACAATGGCCTCTCTCTCTCTCTCTCTCTCTCTCTGTCTCTCTCCCTCTCTCTCTCTCTCTCTACGTCTCTTCACATGCCAAAGGCGGCCGCCAGCGCGCCCGCCCCGCCCAGGGCGTCCGCCGTGACGGGGCCGACGGGCACCTCCCCGCCCGCCAGGCGGCCCTCAAAGGCCGCCACCGTGCCCACCGACCGGGCCAGGCGGTCGAAGAGGTTGACCAGGGCGACCGCCTCGTTGCGCTCCAGGGTGAGCGGGGGCGCGGGCGGCGGGGCCGCGTCCGCGACGAGCACCTTCAGCGCGGTCGCCACGCCCAGCAGCTGGAGCTTGCCCCACAGGCGGCACTTTTCGCAGCCGACACAGTCCATGACGGCCGTCACGTTGCGGAAAGCCGCCTGCATGCCCGCCGTCAGGTGGGCGGTTAAAGAGGGCGACGGCGAGGGCGCGTCGCCGCCGACCGCCAGGGCCTTGGCGCCGTCCCAGGGCGCGCCGCACACGGAGGCCAGGCCGGGCGAGGCCAGGAGCGCGTGCACCAGGCGATGCTCGGCCGCGCCGTCGCCATCATTGCTGCCCGACAGCCCACCGCCGCCGCCGCCGCCGCCACCGACCCGGTAGTCGGCCGCCTCCAGCAGGGGGCCCGCCACCGCGACCGCGCGCGCCACGAAGGCGTGCGCGAAGCGCAGGTTGGACCGGCGCCAGGCGTTGGACGGCCCGCCCAGGCGAGCGGCGTACAGGGCCAGGTTGGGCCCCCACTCCCGGGTGACCTCGTTCATCAGGTAGTCGCCCGCGATGTGGGCGGTGATGGAGGCGTGCACGCCCGACATGATGCGGAAGAAGGTGCGGCGGGCGGGGGCGTCGCCGCATGTGGCGGGCGACGACGGCGGGGGAGAGAGAGAGGGAGAGGAGGAAGGAGAAGACGCGCCCTCCCCGCCCTCTCCACCATGCCCATCCGCGTCTGGCGCGACGCCCGCAAAGCAGGCCTGGGAGTAGATGAACTCCCACACCCGCCGGGCGGCGGGACCCTTGTACCCCGTATACCGCTCCGGGTTCTTGGTCAGGTCGATGTACGTGTACTCCCGCTCGCCGGAGGCGGCCGCGGCGGCGGCGCGCGCGGCCGCGGGTGATGAGGCAGAAGGAGAAGAGGCCGCACCACCCGCGCTCCCGCCTCCATCATCCATCCAGGGATTGTCGATGCCGCGCCACCCGCGCACGCTGACCAGGCGGGCCCGCACCGCCGCGTCCACCCACCGGTCCACGTCGGGGTCGGCCCGGGCGTCGACCTCGTCGGAAGACGGCGCGTCGGGCGCGGCGCCGTCAGTGGCGCCCTCCACACCGCCATTCCCGACCCTCCCCAGGCGCCGGCAGGAGCCGTGCTCCGCGGGCGGGCCGCCCTCCACCTCCGCCGCCGTGAACGCGGGCGGGACGTCCGTGTCCGGGCACTCGCACACCGCGCAGTCCTGCAGGGCGCACATGCCGTCCTCCTCCCGCCAGAAGGGGCAGCCGCAGGTTAGGGAGACCTTGAAGTAGCGGAAAAAGGGGGTGCGCACCAGGTCGCCCAGCAAGGGCGCCAGCAGGGCGTTGGCGGCCTCCAGCTGGGCGGCCGGGCAGCCGTCGCCCGCGGGCCAGCAGGCGTCCGAGGGTGGAGGGGTCAGGGGTGGGGAGAGGGACGGGGGGGCGCAGGAGGAGGGCGGGGGCTGCGCGGCGGAGGAGAGGGTGGTTGTCGTCGTCCCAGCACTCCACCGGCCGCCGATAAAGAGCGCCACCGCCAGGGCGGCGACCGCGGTCGCCGCGATGAGGAGCCAGGTGGATGGGGGCCGGCTGGGCGCGGCGGGCCGCGGCTTGGCGCCACGCTGCTTGGCGGGGCTGCCCATGGAGAGCGAGGGCGGAGAGGTCGAGGGTGCGCGTCGCCGGCCTTCTCGCACGCACGAAAAACTTTTTTCGTGCGCGCGCGCGTGCAACGTCCGAGCGGCCTAGCGCGTGCGCGTCCACTCAGAAAAATGGGGCGGGCGTGTAGGGTCCAAGGCAGAGATGAGCCTGGGGTGGACTGACAGGGCAGGACTTGCTTCCGCAGGCGCGTGCGCGCGCCAGACAGAGCACGAATGGGACACACACCCGCCTGCGCGCTTCGGAAGAATGAGAGTCGGAGGCCGGCTGGGACTTCCCCAATCGACCGCGCGCCCTTTTCCCTTCCCATCATGGCCGCCCCCGACGGCACCACCCCCGCCGATGCGGCCACCTCCCCTCCCCCCGGCTGGTTCGCCCAGCCCTGCATCATGGGCATCGGTAAGAGGGAGAAGAGTGGAGAGGGCACTGTTGCGCGCGCGCGCTCGAGAGAGCGAAGTTTCTCTCGCGCGCCGTTTTCAACCTCTCTGCTACTCTCTCAAAAAAACAAAAAACAACAGACGAGGCCGGGCGCGGCCCCGTCCTGGGCTCCATGGTCTACGGCGCCGCCATCGCGCCCCTGGCGGACAAGGACGCCCTGGCCGGTGGCCGGTTCGCGGACTCCAAGATGCTGACGGAGGCGGCCCGGGAGGCGGCGTGGGCGGCCCTGATGGGCGACCCCCGCCTCGCCTGGCGCGTCTCAGCCCTCTCCGGCGCCGCCATCTCGGCCGCCATGCTGGGCCGGGGCGGCGGGACTTCTTTGAATGCGTTAGCCTGGGAGTCCACGACGGCCTTGCTCGACGGCGCCCTCAAGGACGGGGCCGCCCTGGCGGAGGTGTTCGTGGACACGGTCGGCGACGCAGACACCTGGGCGGGCCGCCTGCGGGCGCGCTACCCAGGGATCGCCTTCACTGTCTGCCCCAAAGCGGACGCCCTGTTCCCCATCGTGTCCGCCGCCTCCATCGTGGCGAAAGTGACGCGGGACCGGGAGGTGGTCGCCCTGGCGGCCGCCGCGGCGGCGCAGGCGGAGGAGGCGGCGACCACCACCACCAGCGCCGCTGCTGCTGCTGCCCCAGCCTCCTCTAAGCTCACGCTCGGCCCGCCCTTGCCCATGGGGTCCGGCTACCCTGGCGACCCGGTGACCAAAGCCTGGCTGGAGGGGTCGGCGCACCCCGTCTTCGGCTTCCCGGCCTGCGTCCGCTTCTCCTGGGCGACCGTGGACACCGCGCTGGCGCCGCCCAAGGGGGTGGCAGTGGGCTGGGAGGATGACGAGGGCGCGCCGGGCGCGGGCCAGGCGCGCCTGGCGTTCAAGGCGGGCGCGCAGGCGGGCGGGGAGAAGGACACTGGCGCGCCTTCCGTGGGGACGGGGCGCCCCAGCTACTTCCGGGCGCGCCGCCTGCAGCGGGTGGCGCTGGCGTGAGAGTGGGGACAGGGAGAGCGGGTCGAGATGCAAAGCGCGCCCCCACCTCACTTCGCCTCCTGTCTCTCCCTCTTCCTCCTCCCTACTCTCTCACCACGTCGCGCCGCCGCCTGCTGACCCAGCTGGCAGCTGCTGCGTTCTCAGCGTCTTCCTCCTTTGCACCCACCGCCGCCGCGTGTCGCCCCGGCCCGCACGCGCCCAGCGCCAGCAGCCTCCTCCTGTTGCGCCCGCTCTTCCGCCAAATGCAAGCCACGTCGGCGACCTTCCGGTCCTCGGCCGCCTCCCGCCGGGGGTTGGCGTCGAGCCCGCACATCGCCCGCCCGGGCGGTCGGACAACACTCGCGCCCCGGGCGGCCGCGGCTGGCGGCGCGGGCGCGCCCAAGCGTTAGTTGAAAGGGAGGAGAGAAGAGACAACACCCGCAACAAACCTCGCGCGTGTGGCGTTGCTTTCCGCGGCCTAGCCGGGGGCGCCGCGGCCCCCTCCTCCGCCCTCCTCCGCCACGCCCCACGCCACCCCACGGGGAGCCCAGAGAGCTAACGCGCAACCACCTCTCCTTTAAAATTCAAACAGGCCCCGCCTCCTCCGCCGTCCCGCGCGCGACCGTGACGGGCGCGCCCTCGTCCGCGCCGATCGCGCCCGCGCCCGCCTCCCAGCACGGCTTTCGCCTGGTCCGCCAGCAGTACGTGGCCGAGTATGACAGGTAGGACGAATGAGAGAGGGAGCGTGGTGTGCGTGAAGGAGGACAGGCCCTGCGTTGTGCGCGAGACGCGGAGAGAGGCAATTCACACTCCCGCTCCTCAACCTCTCCCATCACCATCGCCATCCTCCCCTCTCCATCTCCATCACAGCGACGTCCGCCTCTACGAGCACGTCCGCACCGGCGCCGAAGTCATCTCCGTCGTCAACTCGGACGAGAACAAGACCTTCGGCGCCGTCCTGCGCACGCCCGTGGACGACTCCAAGGGCGTGCCCCACATCCTGGAGCATTCCGTCCTGTGCGGAAGCCGCAAGTACGCGATCAAGGAGCCCTTTGTCGAGCTGATGAAGGGGTCGCTCAACACCTTCCTCAACGCCTTCACCTACCCGGACCGGACCTGCTACCCCGTCGCCTCCGCCAACCTGGCCGACTTCTACAACCTGGTGGACGTCTACCTGGATGCCGTCCTCCACCCGGCGTGCGTGTCCGACCCGCGCACGTTCGCGCAGGAGGGGTGGCACTATGAGGTGGAGGAGAAGGAGGGAGGGGTGGGGGGCGCCATCGCGTCCGCCACCGTCCCGGGCGCGGCCGTCCGCCTCAAGGGCGTCGTCTTCAACGAGATGAAGGGCGTCTACTCCTCACCTGACGCCGTCCACGGCCGGGCGGTGCAGCAGGCCCTGTTCCCGGACAACACGTACGCGGCCGACTCGGGGGGCGACCCGGCCGCCATCCCGGACCTGACCTTCCACGAGTTTGCGGCCTTCCACGCCCGGTACTACCACCCCTCCAACGCCCGCTTCTGGTTCTACGGCGACGACCCGGCGGAGGAGCGCCTCGTCCGCCTGGGCGTCTACCTGGACGCGTTCGAGCGGCGGGACGCGTCGGACAGCGAGGTCGTGCCCCAGCCCCTGTTCACGTCCCCGCGGCGCGTCGTGGCCAAGTACGCCGCCTCCGCGCCCGAGGAAGGAGGGGGCGACGGCGCCCCGGCCCCCGACGCCCCCAAGGAATTCGTCTCCCTGAACTGGGTGCTCGCGCCCGACGCGGTCGACCTGGAGACGGAGCTGGCCCTGGGCTTCCTGGACTACCTCCTCCTGGGCACGTCCGCCGCGCCCCTGCGGAAAGCCCTGAACGACTCCGGCCTGGGCGAGGCCCTCATCGGGGGCGGGCTCCAGGACGAGCTGCGCCAGCCCATCTTTTCGGTGGGCCTCAAGGGCGTGGCCCCGGGGGACGCGGTCAAGGTGGAGGACCTCATTCTCGCGGAACTGGCGCGCCTGGGGAGGGAGGGTTTCCCGTCCTCCGCCGTTGAGGCCGCCGTCAACACGATCGAGTTCTCGCTGCGGGAGAACAACACGGGCTCCTTCCCGCGGGGCCTGTCCCTCATGCTGCGCGCCGCGCCCGCCTGGATCTACGGGCGCGACCCGCTGGCGCCGCTCCAGTGGGAGGGCGACATGGCCGCCCTCAAAGCGCGCCTGGCCGCGGGCGAGGACGTGTTCCGCCCGCTGATCGCCCGCTTCCTGGTGGACAACCCGCACCGGGTGTCGGTCGTGCTCCAGCCGGACGCGGCCCTGGGCCCCGCCCAGGAGGCAGCGGAGCAGGCGCGCGTGGACACGGCGGTCGCGGCCATGGGCGCGCGCGGCGTGGAAGCGGCCGCGGCGGAGACGGCCGCCCTGCGGGAGCGCCAGGAGACGCCCGACTCGCCGGAAGCGCTGGCCTGCATTCCTTCCCTGGCCCTGGCCGACATCCCGAAAGCCGCTCCTGAAGTGCCGACCGACCTGTCGACCCTGGCGGGCGGCGACGCCACGCTGCTGACGCACGACCTGCCGACGAGCGGGGTGCTGTACGTCGAGGCCTGCCTGCCCCTGGAGGGCGTGCCCGCCCGCCTGCTGCCCTTGCTGCCCCTGTTCTGCCGGTGCCTGACCCAGATGGGGACGGCGACGGAGTCCTTCGTGGAGCTGACCGACCGCATCGGGCGGAAGACGGGCGGCCTGTCGGTGGGGCCCATGATCGCCGACGTGCGGGGGAAGCCCCTCAACCCGGCCTCCTTCCTGATGGTGTCGGGCAAGGCCATGGCGGACAAGGCGGGCGACCTGTTTGAGCTGGCGGCCGACATCCTCCTGACCGCCCGCCTAGACGACCGGGACCGGTTCCGCCAGATGGTGCTGGAGTCGCGGGCGGGGTTGGAGGCGGGCATCGTGGGCGCGGGCCACCGCTTTGCGGCCCGCCGCCTGGACGCGCCCCGCTCCGTCGCTGGGTGGGCGGGCGAGGCCATGGGCGGGCTGGCCTACCTGGACTACATCCGGGCCCTAGCCAAACGGGTGGAGACCGACTGGGAGGGGGTCAAGGTGGACCTGGAGGCCATCCGGGCGGCCGTCCTCAGCCGCCAAGGCGCGGTCATCAACGCGACGGCCGATGGCAAGACGCTTGACCTGGCTGCGCCCCACCTCGCGTCATTCCTGGCGTCCCTGCCCGGCGGCGCCGCGGCCGGTTCTTCTGCCTCCTCCTGCGACTGGGCGGCCGCCGCGGCGGGCGTGGCCAACACCTCCCTTGCCCTGACCGTGCCCACCCAGGTCAACTACGTCGGCAAGGCGGCCAACCTATATGAGGACGGGGGGTACGAGCTGAGTGGGTCCGCCTATGTCGCGTCCAAAGTCCTCGGCACGTCCTGGCTGTGGGACCGCGTGCGCGTGTCGGGCGGCGCCTACGGTGGCTTTGCTGACTTCGACTCCCACTCGGGGCAGTTCACCTACCTGTCCTACCGGGACCCCAACCTCCTGGACACGCTGGACGTGTACGACGGCACCCCGGCCTGGCTGCGGACGCTGGAGCTGGACAATGATGCGCTCACAAAGGCCATCATCGGCACGGTGGGCGACATCGACTCCTACCAGCTGCCCGACGCGAAGGGCCACTCCGCCCTCATGCGCCACCTGCTGGGCGTGACCCAGGAGGAGCGCCAGAAGCGGCGGGAGGAGGTGCTGGGGACCACGCTCGCGGAGATTCGGGCCTTCGGCGAGGCGGTCGCGTGCGTGTCGGGCCCTGCCGCGCGCGTGGTGGCCGTCACCAACGCCGACCGGGCGGCGGCGGCCCTGGAGGCGCGGCCGGGCGTGTTTGACGAGGTCATCAAGGTTCTGTGAATGAGAGATGAGAGAGAGAGAGAG
>Ga0114918_10004244_pt1 | contig 12504 bp, 5 predicted proteins | sample LantaG_FD_87015 | JGI IMG/M metagenome (GOLD analysis project Ga0114918, IMG submission 87015) | Deep subsurface microbial communities from Baltic Sea to uncover new lineages of life (NeLLi) - Landsort_02402 metaG | ecosystem: Environmental > Aquatic > Marine > Oceanic > Sediment | place: Baltic...
TCTTCGTCGTTGTATGCGCCAGCGGCGTCGGCGGCGGCGTCGACATCTCCGCCGGCACCGCCGCCGCCGGAGGCCGAGGCAGCAGCTTCCCTGACCGCCGCGACGAGCTCCGGCACTTTTTTCCCCGCGAGCTCCGAAGGAGTTCCCAGCGCCACAATCTCGCCGTTCCTGACAACGGCGACGCGGTCGCACCGCGGGAGGTAGTGGCGCGCGTGCGTGACGAGCAGGCGGGTCTTCCCGGCCATCATCGAGGAGGAGGAGGGAGAGGAGGGAGGCGGCTGCGACGGCGACGAGCCGGCGGGGGTCGGCTTCTCATCGGTCGAAATCGGGGTCGAATTGGAGCCCGCGATGCACCGCTCGAAAACGGCGGCCCCGACGCGGCTATCCAAAGCCGAGAGCGGGTCGTCCAAAAGCACCACGTCGGCGTCGGCGTAGGCCGCCCTCGCCAGCGCGACGCGCGCGCGCTGGCCACCGCTCAGGTTGACGCCGCGCTCCCCGATCTCCGTGAGATCGCCGGCCGGCAGCGCCTGCCCCCAGGTGAGAGAGAGGAGAAGAGGATGAGCGAAACGAGGGACGGAACGGAGTCGAGGGAGAGCAAAAAAAGGGAAGAAAGAGGAAAGAAAAAAAAAGAAAACAGCACCTCTCACCTCCAGGTCCGGGCGCAGCGCCGCGGCGTCGACGCACCTCTCGTACCTCTCGGCGTCGAACTCGCTGCCGAAGAGGACGGCGTCGCGCAGGGTGCCCGGGGGGATCCAGGGGACCTGAGAGCAGTAGGCCAGCGAGCCCCGGACGACCGGGAAGAGGCCCGTGTTCTTGGGCCCCTCGGCGCCGTTGCCTCCGCCCGGCGGCGCGCCGTCCCCGGCGGCGCCGACGGGGCAGGGCAGCAGCTCCGACAGCAGCGCGAGCAGCAGCGAGCTCTTTCCGGACCCCACGGGCCCGGCGATGCCCAGGAGCTCTCCCTTCTTGACTTGGAGGGATATCGACTTGAGCGTCGGGCCGGAGACGGAGGGGGACGATCCCGCTGCTGCTCCGGCGCCAACGCCGCCAACGCCGCCGCCGCCCGCACTCTCGAACGAAATCCTCGAGACGCCGAGTTCTCCGTCTCCTGCTGCGTTTTCCGCTCCTCCTCCGCACTGCCCCCCCCAGTCGAAATCGGCCCCGCGGAAGGCCACGGCCACGTCCTCGCCGACGTCGGACTCGTCGTCGCCAGCGGTCTTCCCGCGAAGGTGCGCCGGCGGCGGCGGCTCCGGCAGCGCCAAGAAAGCATCAAGCCTCTTAAGGCTCGCCGCGAGCTCCGCGACCTTCTCGACGGCGGTGACGAAGAAGATTCCGAGGTAGAGAACTGGGAGGCGGAGGAGGGCGAGGGCGTAAAAGACGTTTGGGACCGTGAGCGGCGAAGGGAGCTCGACCCCGTTGACGTCCCTCGGGGGCCTCGTCGCCGCCACGGTCGCAAACATCAGGAACGCCGCGACGGGGAACGACATGAAGTATAGGGACATGTTCGTCGCCCTGATCGCCACCATCTTCCTGATCGGCCTCTCCTCTGCCCTCCGCAGCAGGAACAGCCGCCGCAAGATGGCATCCCCTGCGGCGAGCATCTTGACGGTGAGGGCCCCGTTGACCGCCTCCGCCGCGGCGCGCGCGCGGGCGTCGGTCCTCGCCGCCGTCGAGGCGCGCAGCGCCCCGATCCGCCGAGAGACGAGGGCCTGCCCCGGCACAAAAGCGATCAAGGGAGCGCAGCCCGCTGCGGCCGCGGCCGGGCCGAGCCTCGCGGCCAGCAGCGCGAAGACCGCGACGAGCTCGAGCGGGGCGACGAGCAGAAAGGGCCAGAACACGCCCGCGTCGTCGAGGCGGCGGACGTCGGACGAGGCGAGGTTCACGGCATCCCCCGCCCTCTTCCTGTTCTTGCCTTTTTCTTCTCCTCCTCCTTCCTCGGCGGAGACCGCGAGGGCCGCGGAGGAGAGCTTAAGGAGCTTGGAGTGGATCGCGCACGTGACCTCGAGGCGGGAGCGGTAGCTGTTTTTTTGTTTTTGGAAATTGTTTTTAAGCGGAAAAAAAAAGTTGAAAAAGAAAGTGAGTTTCTTTCCTTTCTTTTCTTTCTTTTCCCCTTTCCCTCCCTCGCCCCCCCCGAAAAAAAGAAAAAACCAAAAACTCACCCGGTGTGCATCCCGGTCCAGAACAGCTGGTGGTGGATCACGAGAAAGGCCAGGGTGCAGAAAACCAGCGCCGAAGCCCGCGCCCACCCCTCCCGCAGCGATCTGCCAGACGTGTCGCGCTCGGGCGAGCTCAGCCACACCAGCAGCGACCGCAGCGAGAGCGCCGACCCGATCCTGGTGCCGCTCTCGGCGACCAGCCACAGCGTCTGCAGCAGCATTGCCCGCCAGTGCAGCGACAGCAGCGCGCGGTGCACGAGCTTGCCCGAGTGGCCCGCGCTCTTGGCCCTGTCGTAAGCCTGCTGAAACGCCGCGGCGCGCACGGCGGCATCGTCGCTCGAGGCCAGAAAGGCCTCGGCGGTCTCCTCGGTGAATTGGCCCTTCGCGCCCCGCTCGATCAGGGGGGAGGCCCACGAGAAGGTGATGGCGCGCCATAGGCTGAGGTTGTCAAGCCCGACGGGCCCCGGAAAGCCCCTGGCGCGCCACCAGGGGGCGTCGCGGACGGGAAGGGGGGGAGGAGACGGCGGCGGCGGCGGAGAGGGAAGTGTCGAGGCCGGCGGTGGCGACAAAGGTGTCGATCGAGCGACGTCACCAGTGACGACACCATCGTCTTTGCCCGCGCTCTCCATGGCAATGCCACAAGGACAGAGCGCCGCTACGCAGCCACAGGAAGGATAAAATAGAGGTCTCGTTCCAATGCCCAGTTCCTCTCTCTCGACGATTTCGAGAGAAATGATGCCGAAGGAAAGAAAAAAGTGACGACAAGGGTGACTCGCCGGGAAAAGGTTTGACAAAAAAACTGAAGAAACTCAAAACCCCACCGGAAAAAAACCACCGGACGATATTCTACGGCGCACCTCCCTCCCTCCCTCCCTCCTTTCCCAATATTTTACGCTCTCTTTTTCCTTCTTCTACAAAATAATACTTCCATACGAAAAATACCAAAAAAAGACGAAAGCGAAAGAAGAGTTTAGAAAGATTTTCTTCTTTCACTCCCCGCCGTCGACAAAGCCCGCGCACGTCGCCGCTCCCCTCAAAATCGCAAACTCGTCCGACACGACCCGCTCCCCGTCCTGGTTGCGGTGCCACCTCCACGTCGCCTTCTCAGCGCTCTCGAAGGCCAGCGTGCCGTGCCCGAAGCTCGGCTCGCGGAAGGCGGACCACGGGGGCTGTTCGGAGTAACAGTAGGGCCCCGGCGCCTTGGCCGCGCACTCGTCGCCCGACCTCTTGGAGGGGCAGGCTCTCGCTCTCTTCGCCTCCGGGACGCCCCACCCGTCAGCGAACGTCGTGTACAGCCTTTCCGCGTTCCCGCCGTCCCCTATCGTGATGTGCACGGGGCCGCAGGGGGAGGGGGAATGGTCGAGGACGCGGGAGGTGCGCTCGTAGGCGTGGACGTGCCCCGAGACGACCACGTCGACGCCCGCGCGGGCAAACATCGGCTCCAGGCTCGCCCGCATGCACTCGACCTCGCGGTAGTGCGTGGCGTAGCTGGTGTACCACGGCGCGTGCATCAGCACGACGAGCCACGGAGTCGTGGAGTTGCGCACCTCGGGGGGAATCCTCAGGGCGCGCTCGAGCCACCTTTTCTGGGTCGAGCCCGGGTGGTACGGGGCGTACGTGTTGAGGCCGACGACCCTCGCGGGACCGATGTCTTTGACCCACAGCGTCGGGTCCTCGAGGGAAACTGGAGGAGCCGCAGAAGGAGAAGAAGAAGAAGAAGAAGAAGAAGCAGGGGAAGAAGAAGCAGGGGAAGAAGAAGCAGTCGAAGAAGAGGATGCATCGATGCCGGCAGCGGCCTGCTCGAAGCGCGACAGGAAGCTCTTGTACGCCCTGTTCCCCTCGCCGTCAGCCTCGACGTCGTGGTTGCCGACAATCGCGGCGACGGGTAGCTCCGCGAACCCCAACGCCGAGACCATCCGGCCCCAGGCGTCCCACCGGGGCTGGAAGGTGGCGTTCTCTCCGCGCCGAGTGAAGTCGCGAGGGCCTCCGTCGGGGGCGTAGTTGTCGGCGTAGACGAGGTCGCCGACGACGAAGAGCGCGGCGGAGGGAGGCTCGCCGTCGGGTTCTGCGCCCGCCTCCCTTCCCCCCTTGCCCGTGGCCGCGACATGTCTGAGCGTCGAGGTCGAGTTCTCCGTGGTGCCCAGGTCGCCGATGAACGAGAGCATCAGTGGGAAGGGGGAAGAGGAGGGGGTCGCGGCGGCGGCGGCGGCCTCCCCCTTCTGGTCCTTGGCGCCTCCTCTTGCTCTCGCCCTCGCCTCGGCGGCGACGGCGGCGGCGCTCCTCGGCGGCGCCACAAAGCTCCGCACCTCCGACCAGCCGCCGCCTCCTTCCTCATCTGCCTCCGGCCCGGACCCGACCCTGTAGTACACCCTCTCCCCTGGAGTGATCTGCGAGGGGGAGCGGAGCAAGACGTGGTGGTTCCAGCCCGAAAGATACGAGTGAGTCCCTCGGCCGGCCTGATGCGAGGGGTAGGACTGGAGGTAGCGCCGCGGCTGCGGCGGCAGCGGCGACGAAGGGCGGCCGCTTCCGCCGCCGCCGCTGCCGCTGCCGCCCTTCGTCTTGCTGTTGCCGCCCCCGGGGGGCAGCAGCCCGTCGACGGCACCGTCCGCGCCCCCGTCGGGAGAGCCCGGGACGACGAGCGGGTCGGAGGGAGCGGTCGCGTCCCGGTCGAGCGTTTCGGGGCTGCTCCCGAATTGCACCACCGACGGCGGCGGCGGCTTGGAGGCCTCGAGCTGCCGCCTGAGGTCGGAGGCCCTCCCGACGGCGGCCTCGCCCGTGACCCAGCTGACGACAACTCCCCCATCGACCGCCAGCTGCACCTTGACCTGCTCCGGGGCCGCGGCGCGGGGTCCCGGGCCCGCCGAGGGGCTCGGAGCGGAGAGCAGGGCGTCAGACAACGGGAGGTCGTCGCTGCCCGTCGCGTGCTTGGTGTCGAACGGCACCGTGAGCCCGGGAGGAGGCCTCGCTGCGTCGCAGGCCAAGGGGCAGGCGGGCATAGGCGGGTAGAGGGAGTTGGGACCGTCGTCCGGGATGGCGGCTGCGGCGGCGGGGGAGGGAGGAGGGGCCTGGTTTTTTTTAAAAGAGAGAGAGAGAGAGAGGGCCAAAGGAGGTCGGAGGAGGTCGAAGCGAGCGTGAGAGGGACAATTGGTCGAAGGCTCTCTCTCTTCGGCAGAGAGGGAACAAACGACGCGCGGAGCCTCTTCGTTCTCGTTTGTCCTCTATCTATCTATCTATCTATCTTTCTGTGTGGAGAGAAACTTCAATTGAGGGAGCTTTGACCCGTGCGAGCGGATTCCGAGGAAGCGAGTTGCCGCAGTTGGGAAAGGAGGAAACAAAGCAAGGCATCAGACACTCACGCCGCTTCCGGCGAACACGAGCAAGAGCAGTGCCAGCCAGACTCCGGCGCTAAGGATCGCCGCCGTCGCGGCTGGCCTGGCCATCTCGCGCACGAACGAACGGGGTTCCTGTTCCGGTGATGAGGACGAAGGGAGGTTGGGTAGCATGCAAGAGGGGAGGGAAATGTGCAAGAGCGAAAGACGGTTCTTGCTCGTCGCGAGCGTGCCGAAAAATAAAGATGCAACATTTGCTCGCGCGGAGAAACAATCTCCGGAGAATCATTTACTTTTCTCTCATTCTCTGCTCTTTCTCTCGTTCTCTCGCGTTCCGATGCTCCCCGACGCGAGCTGCCTGCTGCCGCCGCTGGCGAGGCACGCCGTGGCGTCCTTCTCCTCCTCATCCTCGGAAAACAATGCGACGTCGAAGACGGCGTTGAGAGCCAACGAGTTCGCTCCGGCAAACCATAGAATCGTCGCCGCCGCTGCCGTCGAGTTGGCAGGCGCCCCCTCGTGGCTGAACGCCGCGTTGGGCCCCGGGCTCCAGTGCTTCGAGGCAGCTTCCCTCGGAATGCCTCTCGAGGTAAAGTGAATGGAAGGGATGGGGTCGAGCAAGGCGTCGGAATCGGGACGACAAGGGCAACATTTTTTTGCTTTTGGTTTTTCTCTGCCGCCCTCGTTTCAACCTCGACCGCCGCCGAGGGGCTCCTCTTTCCGTCTCTCACCCTCCTCCCCGCGCTCTCCCAACCCAACCTCTCTCTCGCGCGCGCGCGAGAGAGAGGTTGGGTTGGGAGAGCGCGGGGAGGAGGGTGAGAGACGGAAAGAGGAGCCCCTCGGCGGCGGTCGAGGTTGAAACGAGGGCGGCAGAGAAAAACCAAAAGCAAAAAAATGTTGCCCTTGTCGTCCCGATTCCGACGCCTTGCTCGACCCCATCCCTTCCATTCACTTTACCTCGAGAGGCATTCCGAGGGAAGCTGCCTCGAAGCACTGGAGCCCGGGGCCCAACGCGGCGTTCAGCCACGAGGGGGCGCCTGCCAACTCGACGGCAGCGGCGGCGACGATTCTATGGTTTGCCGGAGCGAACTCGTTGGCTCTCAACGCCGTCTTCGACGTCGCATTGTTTTCCGAGGATGAGGAGGAGAAGGACGCCACGGCGTGCCTCGCCAGCGGCGGCAGCAGGCAGCTCGCGTCGGGGAGCATCGGAACGCGAGAGAACGAGAGAAAGAGCAGAGAATGAGAGAAAAGTAAATGATTCTCCGGAGATTGTTTCTCCGCGCGAGCAAATGTTGCATCTTTATTTTTCGGCACGCTCGCGACGAGCAAGAACCGTCTTTCGCTCTTGCACATTTCCCTCCCCTCTTGCATGCTACCCAACCTCCCTTCGTCCTCATCACCGGAACAGGAACCCCGTTCGTTCGTGCGCGAGATGGCCAGGCCAGCCGCGACGGCGGCGATCCTTAGCGCCGGAGTCTGGCTGGCACTGCTCTTGCTCGTGTTCGCCGGAAGCGGCGTGAGTGTCTGATGCCTTGCTTTGTTTCCTCCTTTCCCAACTGCGGCAACTCGCTTCCTCGGAATCCGCTCGCACGGGTCAAAGCTCCCTCAATTGAAGTTTCTCTCCACACAGAAAGATAGATAGATAGATAGATAGAGGACAAACGAGAACGAAGAGGCTCCGCGCGTCGTTTGTTCCCTCTCTGCCGAAGAGAGAGAGCCTTCGACCAATTGTCCCTCTCACGCTCGCTTCGACCTCCTCCGACCTCCTTTGGCCCTCTCTCTCTCTCTCTCTTTTAAAAAAAACCAGGCCCCTCCTCCCTCCCCCGCCGCCGCAGCCGCCATCCCGGACGACGGTCCCAACTCCCTCTACCCGCCTATGCCCGCCTGCCCCTTGGCCTGCGACGCAGCGAGGCCTCCTCCCGGGCTCACGGTGCCGTTCGACACCAAGCACGCGACGGGCAGCGACGACCTCCCGTTGTCTGACGCCCTGCTCTCCGCTCCGAGCCCCTCGGCGGGCCCGGGACCCCGCGCCGCGGCCCCGGAGCAGGTCAAGGTGCAGCTGGCGGTCGATGGGGGAGTTGTCGTCAGCTGGGTCACGGGCGAGGCCGCCGTCGGGAGGGCCTCCGACCTCAGGCGGCAGCTCGAGGCCTCCAAGCCGCCGCCGCCGTCGGTGGTGCAATTCGGGAGCAGCCCCGAAACGCTCGACCGGGACGCGACCGCTCCCTCCGACCCGCTCGTCGTCCCGGGCTCTCCCGACGGGGGCGCGGACGGTGCCGTCGACGGGCTGCTGCCCCCCGGGGGCGGCAACAGCAAGACGAAGGGCGGCAGCGGCAGCGGCGGCGGCGGAAGCGGCCGCCCTTCGTCGCCGCTGCCGCCGCAGCCGCGGCGCTACCTCCAGTCCTACCCCTCGCATCAGGCCGGCCGAGGGACTCACTCGTATCTTTCGGGCTGGAACCACCACGTCTTGCTCCGCTCCCCCTCGCAGATCACTCCAGGGGAGAGGGTGTACTACAGGGTCGGGTCCGGGCCGGAGGCAGATGAGGAAGGAGGCGGCGGCTGGTCGGAGGTGCGGAGCTTTGTGGCGCCGCCGAGGAGCGCCGCCGCCGTCGCCGCCGAGGCGAGGGCGAGAGCAAGAGGAGGCGCCAAGGACCAGAAGGGGGAGGCCGCCGCCGCCGCCGCGACCCCCTCCTCTTCCCCCTTCCCACTGATGCTCTCGTTCATCGGCGACCTGGGCACCACGGAGAACTCGACCTCGACGCTCAGACATGTCGCGGCCACGGGCAAGGGGGGAAGGGAGGCGGGCGCAGAACCCGACGGCGAGCCTCCCTCCGCCGCGCTCTTCGTCGTCGGCGACCTCGTCTACGCCGACAACTACGCCCCCGACGGAGGCCCTCGCGACTTCACTCGGCGCGGAGAGAACGCCACCTTCCAGCCCCGGTGGGACGCCTGGGGCCGGATGGTCTCGGCGTTGGGGTTCGCGGAGCTACCCGTCGCCGCGATTGTCGGCAACCACGACGTCGAGGCTGACGGCGAGGGGAACAGGGCGTACAAGAGCTTCCTGTCGCGCTTCGAGCAGGCCGCTGCCGGCATCGATGCATCCTCTTCTTCGACTGCTTCTTCTTCCCCTGCTTCTTCTTCCCCTGCTTCTTCTTCTTCTTCTTCTTCTTCTCCTTCTGCGGCTCCTCCAGTTTCCCTCGAGGACCCGACGCTGTGGGTCAAAGACATCGGTCCCGCGAGGGTCGTCGGCCTCAACACGTACGCCCCGTACCACCCGGGCTCGACCCAGAAAAGGTGGCTCGAGCGCGCCCTGAGGATTCCCCCCGAGGTGCGCAACTCCACGACTCCGTGGCTCGTCGTGCTGATGCACGCGCCGTGGTACACCAGCTACGCCACGCACTACCGCGAGGTCGAGTGCATGCGGGCGAGCCTGGAGCCGATGTTTGCCCGCGCGGGCGTCGACGTGGTCGTCTCGGGGCACGTCCACGCCTACGAGCGCACCTCCCGCGTCCTCGACCATTCCCCCTCCCCCTGCGGCCCCGTGCACATCACGATAGGGGACGGCGGGAACGCGGAAAGGCTGTACACGACGTTCGCTGACGGGTGGGGCGTCCCGGAGGCGAAGAGAGCGAGAGCCTGCCCCTCCAAGAGGTCGGGCGACGAGTGCGCGGCCAAGGCGCCGGGGCCCTACTGTTACTCCGAACAGCCCCCGTGGTCCGCCTTCCGCGAGCCGAGCTTCGGGCACGGCACGCTGGCCTTCGAGAGCGCTGAGAAGGCGACGTGGAGGTGGCACCGCAACCAGGACGGGGAGCGGGTCGTGTCGGACGAGTTTGCGATTTTGAGGGGAGCGGCGACGTGCGCGGGCTTTGTCGACGGCGGGGAGTGAAAGAAGAAAATCTTTCTAAACTCTTCTTTCGCTTTCGTCTTTTTTTGGTATTTTTCGTATGGAAGTATTATTTTGTAGAAGAAGGAAAAAGAGAGCGTAAAATATTGGGAAAGGAGGGAGGGAGGGAGGGAGGTGCGCCGTAGAATATCGTCCGGTGGTTTTTTTCCGGTGGGGTTTTGAGTTTCTTCAGTTTTTTTGTCAAACCTTTTCCCGGCGAGTCACCCTTGTCGTCACTTTTTTCTTTCCTTCGGCATCATTTCTCTCGAAATCGTCGAGAGAGAGGAACTGGGCATTGGAACGAGACCTCTATTTTATCCTTCCTGTGGCTGCGTAGCGGCGCTCTGTCCTTGTGGCATTGCCATGGAGAGCGCGGGCAAAGACGATGGTGTCGTCACTGGTGACGTCGCTCGATCGACACCTTTGTCGCCACCGCCGGCCTCGACACTTCCCTCTCCGCCGCCGCCGCCGTCTCCTCCCCCCCTTCCCGTCCGCGACGCCCCCTGGTGGCGCGCCAGGGGCTTTCCGGGGCCCGTCGGGCTTGACAACCTCAGCCTATGGCGCGCCATCACCTTCTCGTGGGCCTCCCCCCTGATCGAGCGGGGCGCGAAGGGCCAATTCACCGAGGAGACCGCCGAGGCCTTTCTGGCCTCGAGCGACGATGCCGCCGTGCGCGCCGCGGCGTTTCAGCAGGCTTACGACAGGGCCAAGAGCGCGGGCCACTCGGGCAAGCTCGTGCACCGCGCGCTGCTGTCGCTGCACTGGCGGGCAATGCTGCTGCAGACGCTGTGGCTGGTCGCCGAGAGCGGCACCAGGATCGGGTCGGCGCTCTCGCTGCGGTCGCTGCTGGTGTGGCTGAGCTCGCCCGAGCGCGACACGTCTGGCAGATCGCTGCGGGAGGGGTGGGCGCGGGCTTCGGCGCTGGTTTTCTGCACCCTGGCCTTTCTCGTGATCCACCACCAGCTGTTCTGGACCGGGATGCACACCGGGTGAGTTTTTGGTTTTTTCTTTTTTTCGGGGGGGGCGAGGGAGGGAAAGGGGAAAAGAAAGAAAAGAAAGGAAAGAAACTCACTTTCTTTTTCAACTTTTTTTTTCCGCTTAAAAACAATTTCCAAAAACAAAAAAACAGCTACCGCTCCCGCCTCGAGGTCACGTGCGCGATCCACTCCAAGCTCCTTAAGCTCTCCTCCGCGGCCCTCGCGGTCTCCGCCGAGGAAGGAGGAGGAGAAGAAAAAGGCAAGAACAGGAAGAGGGCGGGGGATGCCGTGAACCTCGCCTCGTCCGACGTCCGCCGCCTCGACGACGCGGGCGTGTTCTGGCCCTTTCTGCTCGTCGCCCCGCTCGAGCTCGTCGCGGTCTTCGCGCTGCTGGCCGCGAGGCTCGGCCCGGCCGCGGCCGCAGCGGGCTGCGCTCCCTTGATCGCTTTTGTGCCGGGGCAGGCCCTCGTCTCTCGGCGGATCGGGGCGCTGCGCGCCTCGACGGCGGCGAGGACCGACGCCCGCGCGCGCGCCGCGGCGGAGGCGGTCAACGGGGCCCTCACCGTCAAGATGCTCGCCGCAGGGGATGCCATCTTGCGGCGGCTGTTCCTGCTGCGGAGGGCAGAGGAGAGGCCGATCAGGAAGATGGTGGCGATCAGGGCGACGAACATGTCCCTATACTTCATGTCGTTCCCCGTCGCGGCGTTCCTGATGTTTGCGACCGTGGCGGCGACGAGGCCCCCGAGGGACGTCAACGGGGTCGAGCTCCCTTCGCCGCTCACGGTCCCAAACGTCTTTTACGCCCTCGCCCTCCTCCGCCTCCCAGTTCTCTACCTCGGAATCTTCTTCGTCACCGCCGTCGAGAAGGTCGCGGAGCTCGCGGCGAGCCTTAAGAGGCTTGATGCTTTCTTGGCGCTGCCGGAGCCGCCGCCGCCGGCGCACCTTCGCGGGAAGACCGCTGGCGACGACGAGTCCGACGTCGGCGAGGACGTGGCCGTGGCCTTCCGCGGGGCCGATTTCGACTGGGGGGGGCAGTGCGGAGGAGGAGCGGAAAACGCAGCAGGAGACGGAGAACTCGGCGTCTCGAGGATTTCGTTCGAGAGTGCGGGCGGCGGCGGCGTTGGCGGCGTTGGCGCCGGAGCAGCAGCGGGATCGTCCCCCTCCGTCTCCGGCCCGACGCTCAAGTCGATATCCCTCCAAGTCAAGAAGGGAGAGCTCCTGGGCATCGCCGGGCCCGTGGGGTCCGGAAAGAGCTCGCTGCTGCTCGCGCTGCTGTCGGAGCTGCTGCCCTGCCCCGTCGGCGCCGCCGGGGACGGCGCGCCGCCGGGCGGAGGCAACGGCGCCGAGGGGCCCAAGAACACGGGCCTCTTCCCGGTCGTCCGGGGCTCGCTGGCCTACTGCTCTCAGGTCCCCTGGATCCCCCCGGGCACCCTGCGCGACGCCGTCCTCTTCGGCAGCGAGTTCGACGCCGAGAGGTACGAGAGGTGCGTCGACGCCGCGGCGCTGCGCCCGGACCTGGAGGTGAGAGGTGCTGTTTTCTTTTTTTTTCTTTCCTCTTTCTTCCCTTTTTTTGCTCTCCCTCGACTCCGTTCCGTCCCTCGTTTCGCTCATCCTCTTCTCCTCTCTCTCACCTGGGGGCAGGCGCTGCCGGCCGGCGATCTCACGGAGATCGGGGAGCGCGGCGTCAACCTGAGCGGTGGCCAGCGCGCGCGCGTCGCGCTGGCGAGGGCGGCCTACGCCGACGCCGACGTGGTGCTTTTGGACGACCCGCTCTCGGCTTTGGATAGCCGCGTCGGGGCCGCCGTTTTCGAGCGGTGCATCGCGGGCTCCAATTCGACCCCGATTTCGACCGATGAGAAGCCGACCCCCGCCGGCTCGTCGCCGTCGCAGCCGCCTCCCTCCTCTCCCTCCTCCTCCTCGATGATGGCCGGGAAGACCCGCCTGCTCGTCACGCACGCGCGCCACTACCTCCCGCGGTGCGACCGCGTCGCCGTTGTCAGGAACGGCGAGATTGTGGCGCTGGGAACTCCTTCGGAGCTCGCGGGGAAAAAAGTGCCGGAGCTCGTCGCGGCGGTCAGGGAAGCTGCTGCCTCGGCCTCCGGCGGCGGCGGTGCCGGCGGAGATGTCGACGCCGCCGCCGACGCCGCTGGCGCATACAACGACGAAGA
>Ga0114918_10004245_pt1 | contig 12501 bp, 17 predicted proteins | sample LantaG_FD_87015 | JGI IMG/M metagenome (GOLD analysis project Ga0114918, IMG submission 87015) | Deep subsurface microbial communities from Baltic Sea to uncover new lineages of life (NeLLi) - Landsort_02402 metaG | ecosystem: Environmental > Aquatic > Marine > Oceanic > Sediment | place...
AGTCCATGTGATCTGTGCGAGTGGAAATCATGATGTCCACACTAGCGCGATGCTTGCGGTTGCCACTGACGCCCTGTACTCTAATGAGCCAAGGTATACTGTAGACACCACAATGGCTCCCTTTCACTTCTTCGAGTTCGGCAAGTGCCTGTTTGGGGTGACGCATGGTCACAGGACTAAACCTGAGCGACTGTACCAGGTGATGTGCGAAGACCAGAAGGAGGCTTGGGGAAGGTGCCTTCATCACCACTGGCTGACTGGTCACTTTCATACACAGCGAATGGTTGACATAGGGACCCAAAAGATAGAGACATTTAGAACAGCAATCCCTGGAGATGCGTACTCGCACGGAAACGGATACAGAGCTTCCAGGGGGCTGCAGTCGTTGACCTTCCACAAAGAGCGAGGGGAAGTCAATCGGTCTATCGCGATGATGTGATAGATTGGGGGTCTTAGTGTTGGACTGCAGCCTTTCTTGTGAGTGTGCCCGACAGACAAAATGGAAGAATAGGCAATGGCGAATTTGACTTTTTGCGAAAGATCTACCAGAATCAAAGACTTGTCTGGGGCAATGTTTGGTAGGTGGAAAGTGATAGGGTATGCTGGCAAGAACGGGAGACGCAGATCTGGCTGACCGGTATCACTTACCACAAAGAGCATGGCGAGTGCAGCCGAGTCCAGAAGCTGATTGTGAGTCGATAATAAAACTAAGGACGTTAACAGCTGGTGACTCGGCTTAGCCGGGCAGGAAGGGAAAATCATGAACACAAAAACATGCGACAATGCGACTTCGGATTCAGTCAGTTGCTCTGCGGAGCGTCTTCCTCGTCAGGTAATCGAGGAAAGGTTGCTGGCCGCATTAGGTGACGATGAATGCGTTGCGATAGTACTTAACCGGAGCGATCTTTCGCTGCTGATTGATGCGATGGATGCTCGTCGTGGGCTCATGGTCGACCGCTGGAGTGAGCAGCGGGGGAAGATGCGTGCTGATTTGATTCAACTTCAGATTGAGGCCTTCGGTTCGTAGGACGAACGTGATCGCCGGGCGACATTAGCGACAGACGATGCGAGAATGTGGACTCTGCCATTGTTTGATTTTGCTTTCTTTTGGACTTCGTAATGAGCGTACTGAAAAGGCACGTGTTGCACGTCAAGGCCGGAGACGTGCTGTGGACGAAACTAGATTCTTTCGACGGCACTTATCTGCACCACAATCCCCGACAGGTTCGTGTTCGAGGAGACCTGACGGATCAAGAGATTTTGTTTTTGAGCGGTGACACGTTGATTTCAGTTGAGTACGATAGTGGCGGTGACGTGTGGTTTTACGTGCCGCTGTGTGGTCTGCACGCGACACAATCTCAGGCGTGGACCGCATGGATTCAGGATGCGATAGCTGTCGGAATGCGACCGGAGTTTGTGGCTCAGGCACAGTACCAGGCGTCAAGCTGCGTTTGAAAGCGAACGGCCCTGCTAACCGAGTACGGAGGAAACTATGACTACAAATTCCGGCGATGGCCGCCGCTCGGGTGGACCGCTTTGTTCTTTTGGTCTGACAGCGAGTTGCGTTGTCAGCGGTGGAGATGGCCTGTGACTGTCTGGGAGCTGATTGCCAAACTGATCGAGTGTCCGGCTGGGGCTACTGTACATGTCGGGGTCAATGCGACCCTGAACGTCGAGGCGACCGAATTTGAACTGGACGATGGAAACGTCTCTTTGCGAGCCAGTGGGGACGTGGAATGCGCCATGTCCAATGGAGGCACCGAATGGCTGTCTTCGCTTGTCGAGCGAAGCGAGTGCTGAGTTGACCGTATAGCGACCCTTATAAGCCGGGCCGAAAGAAAGACGATGAATACACAAACACGCGACAATGAGACCTCTGCTGCAACAGGTTATTATCTGGTTCGGTATCCGTCAGGAAAAACCTTCACCGTTCGCGGGCAATTTGCTTTAACGCCGCTTGACGACTGGTTGGTGCCAACCGTCTTCCAAGACGACAACAAGGCATCTGTGCTAGACCAGAGAGCGATCGTGAAACAGGCAGGCCGGGAAGTGTATTCACCGCGACGCAATCTTGATGGCTTGCAACCAGCAATGACGCAGTGGTTGAGTGCCCATCCAGAGTGGGGCAGATAACGACCTGAGCTAACCCGGCGGGTGAGGTTAGCTTCCGAATTTAAATACCGCGACGACGCCCGCTCGCGGTTGAGTGATTTGTTATGCCTGTTGCACCAGACGGCGACGATAAATACGAGATTCGCATTACGCGACTGAGCATTGCACCGCCGAGTGAGCAGTTGTTTTCGGAACAATGTACCGACATCGAATTGCAGGACGAGGCAGCAGGCGAGTTTGTGGTGGTGCGGCAGAAGTCAGGATGCGTTGACGTGAATCCGCAAGAGATACAGGTTGATGTGTTGGAGTGGCCCGCGATGAAGCAGGCGATTGATTATTTGCTGAGTGAGTCACGGAACCATTGAGGTATAACGCCCCTAATCACCGGCGGGCGGCTGGTGACTCTCCACTTCGAAACGCATCGTTCCGCCCGTCCGGTGCATTAGATTGTTACACATCTCATGGCGACAATAATCGCTCAGAAAGTCGTCTCCGAAACAACAGAGACGCGATACCAGATCCAAGTGTGGAATGGTGTGTGGCATGTAGATGCTGTATTCGCGAAAGCGGACATGGCAGCAGTGGCCTATGCGAGCAGACGAGAGAATTACGAGGCTGAGGCTGTTCGTATTGTTGAGGTTGAAACAACGATCGTCTCTACGATTGTTGCTATTGGTGTGTAACGCCCCGGCGGTAACCGGGCACGAAAGGTTGACGATGACTACTGAAACAGCACAGCAGAGTGCTCCGGTTGACCGGCCTTGTTATGTGGCGCCGTGCCACTATGACGGCACGCCGATGCAGGATTTGTATTTGCTGAATGAGGTTTTAATGATGATGCTAAACGGTGTCGAATGGGAAGAACTTGAGAACCGGTACAACAGCACCGCGTATGCAATCGCGAGGCTGCGAAATGCTTACGAGACTGGCGAACTGTACACGCTGAATCTGTCACTGGCTAACTATTTCGATCAAACGGGATCGGTTCGCGGCGGACAGTAACCACATAACGCCTGAGCTAAGCCGGCGGCGGCATTTCGCCCCGCTACTTCAAGCCGCTGCAACCGCCGCTCGGCTTGAGCGATTTGTTATACGGCGGCTTTACGGGACAGGAAGCAATGTACACGATTATTGGTGGCAACCCATTCACGATGTACACGGGGACTACGACATTCACAGGATTGCGAGTCGTGGCGAACACGGAATCGTTTGACGAAATGGAAGATATAGTGCGAGAGAAATACGACGAATGTGGCGGCTTGATTTTGGTGCTCGACAACGGCAAAGAGATGGCTTACGACGAAGAGGGAAAACTAATCAATCCAGAAGCAGGCGTAGCCGTATAACGGTTGCGTTGACCGGGCCGCGACGAGCGGTTTTGATTTCACGTTGGACGCCAATCGCGGCTCCGTGTCCAACGCTTTGTTATGCCGCGATATTGGTGTGACATGGACAAGGCAGAACAGCAGAAGTTGATGGATACGCTAACGCAAGAGCAAAGAAATGGCATCGCAGAAATAATCAGGTCTGCGGATGTGGAGGGAGATTACAACTGGAACGGTGAAGACAGTGTTTGGGAGGAAGACGCATCGGCAACGCTGAACAGTCTTGCGTCCTATTTTGAGCGATACGACCCAAAGTCCGTTTTGGACTAGTCGGCATAACGCCCCGGTTCACCCGGACGCGACAACAACCAGAAAGGGAATGACATGCCAGAAAACGCGGCAACACTGAAAGCGGCCAACGAAGCCAGAGAGGTAAGCGGCTCGGGTGCAACCGATTGTTCTCTTGCTGTTCACGTGCCAGAGATACCCGCCGAGGCGATTGGATTTGCCGAGGCGATGGCGGCGTTGGCGAAAGAACACGGGATTCGCGAATGCGAAATGAGCATTCGAGTCGACACTGGATATCGTACGCGATTCTGGAATGACCATGAATTGCGAGAGAAGACACAGGAGCGGAAAAAAGATGGGGACGCATTGGGTGACGTTCATCAAGTGCGGATAACTTGTAATTCTGTGGATTCCATGATTATCAGATTAGATAGAATCCATATAATCCACTTGATGTGGGACCATGCGTCATCTGCCCCGGAGAATGCTCATTGCCTCTCGGAACGCGGCTATCTCGCCCTCTATTGAAGTTGGCTCGCCGCCCCAGTTCGCTCCGAATTCATCTTCCGAGACGTCAAGGATGTTTCCATCTCCGCGAGTCTCTTGGATTCGGCCTTCTGTTGTCTTGCGATATTCCTCAAGCACGTCCTTGGGGTTGAATTGCTGGACGACGCTGCCGTCGAATTCAGTATCTCTAATCGCGTGGTAACAGAGAACCACTGCGTCTGCAATATCAGGTGACCTGCCGATACGTTCCTTGATTGTCTGCACGTTTGCGAACTGCCCCTTTGCTCTTACTTTCGGGGTGCAGTAGAAGCGTGTCATGTCTGCAATGAAGTGCTTCTCGTGAGCAGTTAGTTCTTCTCTCAGCTCGTCGTCGTTTGGAATCATGAATGGGTCGAGGTGTGCAGAGTCAGGATTAAGTCGCTCTCCGAGAGTCCCGTACAGCTCTGCTCGAACGTTACAGTACAAGGCTGCATTCTCTGCCGTCCTGTTGCCTTTCATTGCGTAGACGACAGCGCCGTTCATTTCCATCAGACTAGCCATCGCTCCGCCACCGGCCCCAATAGCGTCAATGGCAATAGGGACGTCACCTTTCTTCAGGTCAATCCCCATGCTTTTACAGCAAGAGACTACCCAGGAGAGGGTCTCCATCGAGTCGACCTTCTGAGTCTTGTAGATGTCCTTGATGCCCAGCGGCCCTCCGGACACGAGAACCGTAGAGTCGCCTTTCACGGAAGCGGCGAGGTCGAGCCCCAGAGCCGTGACCTCGATCTTGTCCTTGTGATCGACCCACATGGCACACGGCTTCTCGAGCCATGACGGGACGATGATCTGGAACTCGGCATCCTCAAGCGGGAACTTGCCCTCCCCTGACCATCTTCGTTCCGTCTCGTCCGGAACCTGCATAATGGTGTCGAACTTCTTCAGGTCCATTTGTCCGGGAATCAGGGCTTCTACATGAGGCCAGTACTCATCGGGAATCTTGTCGCCCTCGGCAACGAAGAACTCTTCTCCGTCCAGTGTGGAACCGTGATAGCCCCCTGGTGGCCCATAGGGAAGATGCAGCCTCCTGGCCCGCACATTTAGCGCACCATTGCCTCCGAACGTCAGGCAGGCCCGTTTAATGCCCTTGTCGACGATGACCTGATTCTTATCTGGCTCCACGGATGGATACAGGTCGTAGAAGAATCCAGACAGCACACGGGGATTCGAGATGAAGACGATCAGCCCAGCCTGCTTACGTGCGTTCATTGGGAGTTCTGCAGGGGTGGACGAACATTCATCGAAGACGAACATTACGTGCTTGCCGTGACCCCCAGACAAACCTTCGCCAGTTTCAGGGTTAGCGATGCCGATGAAGTGTTTCGGATTGTCGGGATCCATTACTCCTGCGACCTGAGTCTCGCACTTGTCAGGATATCGCATCTTCTTCCGCCAGGTTGCCACTTCAGCGAACATGACGTCTTTGGCGTGCTTCGACGACTGGGAGATCAGAACAATACGATCCATGAAGATGCGGTATCGGATATTCACTAGCAGGGCCGTGGCGAACCCCTTACCAGGTGACGTTGAGCCCTTAATCGCAATCTCGGGGATCGTCGGATTCAAACCGTGCTCAATCAGCTCACACTGGACGTCGTCAAGCCTCAGGTCAAGGGCGTGCTCTCGGTTGCAATGCCTCTTGAAATATTCGAGATGAACTGGGTCCGTGATGACTAGCTCTGGCCATTGCCGGCGGATGAACTCCCAGGGGTTTCCGGCTAAGGCCTGGTTTACCGCGTACCCCATTAGTGTTTGCTGAATCGCACTGGGATCGTTGGCGACGCTTTCGACAGAATCAGCAGACCTCACGTGCTCTGCGAAACGCTCCTCAGGAGAAGGCTGCCTCTTAGGTGGCTCTTTACCTATCTTTACAAGCTGGTCGATATCGATGTCGTGATCAATCAACGCTGTCTCTGTTTGGCGGTTTGCACAGTAGGTTCTCCCCCGCTTGGCGAGATAACCTTCTGTGTAAAGGAGTTCCACCATATCGGACCTGATAGTCCTTCTTGTAATCAGGGACGAAGCAGTGTGATATCCTTGCTTCTTAAACGCATTTGTGAGAATGTGAATCTGATCCGCATTAAGGTAGTACGACATTCTGATCCTCAGGATGTTCAACAGTAGACTGTGACGGACTCGTCACAACTTTCAGACGCTTCTTCCTGGAGAACCATCCCCATGCAGAATACATGGCAACTACTGCTGCGGGACCAATCAGAAAGGGAATCAACTGCTCCAGGGGATTCTCCTTAGGGGCGGCGGGTTCGTCCAGAACAGACAGGATGGCTTCATATGCGACCGGGTCCAGAGTCTCGGCAATCGCCTCAACAGGAATGTCCGTGACTTTTTCGCCACTGAAGTTTGTGACGGTGGCGTTCAGTAGCAGCTCGACTTTCTGGATAATGAAAGGCTGAAAACCGGTTGCGTAATCGCCCTCGGGGTCAGCAGCCTGAGGAACAAGAACCGAGACATGAAACACGTCGACATCAAGACCAAGGGCTTCTGAATATTTCTGAAACCTGCCAGGATCATCTGCCTCGCTGATGATATCGATCAGCAACGCCCCACCAGTCAGTCTTCGGAAGGCTCGCATAGACGGACCTTTGACTGCTTTTGCAATCTTCTCACTCGAATCCGAGACGGCAATCACTACTTGAATCGAGGACCAGTTTACTACTGGGTCCTCGATCTTTTCTTTTGTGCGATCAGAGAGCATGTCCACCATTGCGCCCATTGCGTCCGGAGTCATTGTAACTCCTGGCAAGACCTCAACTGGAACAGGATCATCAACTGGATCCTGACTGCCTGTGTCCTTGAAGGGAGAACCGAGGCCAAGCTTGCCTGCGGCCCATACGTCAACGTCCCTCCATTCGTTTATCGGGACATCGATCTTGACCCCGTTCACAACAAACATCGGAACGGAGATTCCACTACGACGGCACTCATCGCCACTGACTCGATGAATCTTCCAGTAGAACTTCCGTCCAGTCTTAGTGTGTGCCGCGTAATCAAGAAACCGATGACAAGGGTCGCATTCGAAGTCTCCCGCAACAAAGACGTCAGCAAACGGAACGCCCTCAAGGGGCACGGACGATTCGAGCTCTGCGGCGGGGTGCGACGGAGCCTTATCTCGATACTTTACCTGGAACCATTCATCGTAACGCTGGCGACTTCTGTTGATCGACTCGCCAACGTATTGCTGCCACTGCTGTGGAGTGGACAAACTGTACTCTTGAGCCTGCAGTACCTTCTTGGGGCCTGCCATGTGAATCATCCACTCGACCACAGAGGCGGAGCCTGAATAGAGAGCGGTCATCTGATCTTCGTTGTCGGGATACTCTTTCAGGTGCATCAAGTCCCAGACGGAACTCTTCAGGTTCCCATAGAGCAGATCTGCTCGGTAATTAGCTCGAGACTTCTCTGACTCAAAGAGCGCTGCCGAACCTTCGTCGAGCCATCTTGGGACAGCGTGACCAATGATCGTGGCTCGAACCGCGTGATCTACCTCATGTGGAATCACATCGGCGATAGCTTCTTCTCGGGTCCCGCCGACCATCATACCGAATCCGTACGCTTTTCCGTTTTCGTATCTGAACCGAGTTGCGCCAGAAGACTTTTCGTTAGCCCATGTAATTGGGCACGGCTCTTTCCAGTCCTTGAGCGTCTTTCCGGTCCAGAATCTTGCTGAAGTTACCCTTGCCTTTTCGGCTGCCGCTACAAACTGGGGATCCCCCGAGAAGTTGGCAGACTGGGCGACAGATGAAATCAACACGATTGCAAATAGAAGTACTTCCCTGTACATGTCCTGCTCCTCAGCGTATTAATTCATAGGTCGGTCGATAGTGCGTTTTGTTGTATTCTCGAATGAAGACTTTATCTTCAGCACTCAGATGGTCGCCCCTGGCAACGTGCCTGCCGAGCTTAACGATAGTTCCCACTCCCGGAGTGCTGAAGATTCCGAGGACGGTCCCTATCGCACCGCCACTAAGTAGCCCTGGAGCTGCAAATTGAAGCAACATTAGGATCGCAGGAGTCATACTTCTTCCTCCTTGCTACCGATCTTCGACTTGACAATTTCGAGAGCTTTTCCAGCAGCTCTTTTTCGAAGCTTGGCTATCGCCTCTTTCGCTCCCCATGCCCCTGCTATAGATGCTAGCCCGCCTGCAAGGATTCCGTTTGAAACAGGAACCTCGGCAGGCTCCCCAGGAAGAGTGATTACTTCCGGGTCAGGAGTTTCGCCGGCATAGGTAGCCTCGAGTATCGCATGAAAGTCGTCGGAATTGACCCTTTCGAAGACTATCTCCACTGGAACCGATGGCGGGATTTTACCGAGAATCGTTCGCTCGACCTTGCCGGCAATCAGCGTCTTAAGACCAAGGCTCTGTGCTCGAACCAGTACAAACACGGCTGCTGGGTCAGCTTCCGTTTTAGCTGCAGACGCCACGGCGGCAAACCTCTCGGGCAGTGTCCGTTCAGGAATCAGAACAAGCCTTGCCTTGCCTCCAAGTACTTCGTCGAGCTTCCTCTGTAGCGGGCCAGCAACTTTTCCTAGTGCAATTTTTGCAGCGACACCTTTTGCAATACCGATATCCTGTTTCTTTGCAAGGATCACAACCGTGATATTTGAAGGGTCAAGCAGCTCTTCTTCTGGAGTCTTAATCTCGACAGGAGCTGGCGGCTCGGTTCTGACGTATTGCTGAGGGGCAGCCGGCGCTGAATCAGGGGACCCGAACAGTCCGCTGATTAAGGCATGGATAATGTTTCGAAACCAGCTCAGCAGGCTGCCAAGGAATCCAGGTTCGTACTTGGACGCACGGGCATAGTTCGTCCCCTCAACCCAGAAGGCAGGGAACTGATTCAAAGGCTTCCCTACGGACGCCTCATAGGCAGTCTTCCATTGCGGAAACTCAGGAGAGTCTGTTCGAACCACATGAATTCCATTACGGGTTGCCTTGATTTCCTTCTCATATAGTTCACAGTCCTTGTCTCCAGGAACCGAGAACATAACCAGTCGCTGCTTGTGAGTGGGAAACTGGCTGCGTCGAACTGAGTCAACGATTGAGTCGAGACCAATCCAGTAGCTGAGAGGCCAGTTTCCGCTCATCGAGAGAATTCCGACGACCTCACCTTTATTGTTGAACAACGGTGATCCTGAAGCTCCGCTTTCGGAATTCCAATCTGTGACGAGCCCGTCAGTGAGGTTCAGAGCATATTGCCCGTCCGGGCGAACAGTGAATCCCGTCTGTGTGATTCGCCCTTCTTTCCTGACAAGGTTTCCATCTGGATAGCCTGCAGAAGTGACGCTGTCACCAACAGAAGGAGCTGATGTGGCAATCGGGGAAAACGCGAATTCACCGCCACCTGTAATCTGGTAAATCTGAGCTTCGTCAATTCCGTTACGAGGAGGTCCGTAACGAAGCACCGCGATCCTTGTCGCTCCATTAGAGAACTGGACAGTTACAGTTCTGGCGTCTCCGCAATGGTCGGCTGTAGCGATCAGTCCCGATGGGGAAATGACGACTCCACTGAAGTTGTCCAGCTTCACTGTCGTCATGTCGTTGGCGGCGACGGATGACGTAAACGCAAGCAGAAGTAATATCCGAGCCATCATGGCTGCGTGCCCTTCAAATAGTGACTCATGAGATGGGACCGTAGCATATTGGCCCTGAACCCGAGTATCCGGTCGTAAGTGACATATCCGGTGACCGGAAGCTGGATATCGTTGAAGCGATTTATGTATGCGAGCGTCCCTGTATGCTGAAACCGTACCCATGAAGGGACTCGCGGCACAATATCATTCCTGTTCACGACTCGGAACATTCGGCCATTCAGTCGGTTCCTGGCTTCCTGGGCGGCTCGCCAACCGAAAACTCTGGGAGCTCCAAAGGTGTATGCTCTGCGGAACTTCACGCCTCTCAGGTCAAGATCCAATGCTGCTACGTTAGAGATCGCGCCGCCAAGCGAGTGCCCACAGAGAAATACGTCACGCTTTGCATTTCGGGCGAGCTCCTCGACAATTGGAGAGACCTGACGGTAGGCGTGCAGGAACCCTCCGTGGACTTCTGCACGGCAAGCTGGAATCCATGCGTCTTCCTTGATGGTAGCCATGTTGACTCTGGCGTCCGAGAACTGCTCAGTCATTGGAGACTTCACGGCGTACAGATCGGAAATCCAATCCTCAATCTTGTCCGGCTCGGTCCCCCTGAATGCGATGATCAGAGAGTCACCATCGAAGGCTGTGAACTCTGTGTCGTTGACGGAGAAGTTTGTAATACAGCACTTCCACTTGTTTTCAAGTAGGGCCTTCTCTCTATCTCCCATGTAAGCGTCGGAAGAGGCATGAGCAAGAACATGGGCCATCTCTTTACGAAACCCGTTAGCGTCCCTGAGCGCGTTCCAGTCCATGGCAATTCCTATTTTCCCTCTAGTCCGTTAAGCCACTCAATGATTTCATCGCAGGAAGAGTCGCCCTTTTCTATGATTTTCATATCAAGTTCGACGTCACGTACCAATCTTGGGGAGCCAGTGCAGATGCAGACGGGGATGCCTTTCAGCTTTGCATCATCAAGCAAATTTTACCTGCTGACCTCCATCCATGGCGGCATCATCCAGTCTGTCACCACCGCAATAGTTCTTTCTGGAAGATCCCACAAAGCGTTGGCGTCGACGACGTGATAGCCCGCTTTAGATAGAATATGGTCTATCAGAAAGAAGTCAGTCTTTGAGTCTTCCAGAACTGCCACCAGTGGCTTATGGGGCTTCATGATTACGCCTTACATTACGCTTTTAAGCTGAATCTCGAGCGCCTCGACCCGCCTGTCTCTCATCCGGTCATCGTTGTGCATTTTCTCCAGTATCTTCGTTTGTGCTGCGATATTGTCAGCCAGCCTCTCGATGGCAGATTCGAGCGTCTTCCTGACGTACCATATCTTGACGCCATCCTCGTCTTCTTTGCTATGCCAAATATGCAGATCTTTAACTTCATCCGACATTTTGCGAAGATCAATGCCTCGATCTTTGAGTGTCCCAAGGACTTTATCGATAGCGATCATCGCCGCTATTGCCATCATCGGCCAGTTATCTTCCATTAGAAGTCTTTCTTTTGCAGACGACTCTTGTTCAGTTAGCCACTAGTGGACTGTAGTGTTTACGGATCTTCAGTGCAAGGATTGACCAACAGTCTTACTCCTGGTAGACTTGGGCTGCAATCCAAAAGGGGAATAACCGTGAGATTACTGTCGCTTTTTCCGAAGAATCTTTATGACACAAAGATGTCTCCGGGCCGGACAATGTACCTTAATTACACAGGGTCGCAGCCCGGAAATAGTCTCGTCTGGTCAGGGATTGGCTGGAGCAATTACGACAAAACGAAGAGTATCAATCACAACCTCGTCTCGCTTGAAGCCGCTGGCGAGTTCGATGCGATTGTCGTTTATAAAGGTGAGGGAATTTCCGGGCTGCGGGACTGCCCAAGGTCCAAGGTCCTGATACTGAATGAGGCCAACAACGACAAGCTCGTCGAGGAAGAGCTGGCCAGTTCAAGAGCCGGCATTGTCGTTTTTCACCATCATGGCGATTTCGCAAACTGGAAATGGAACCTTTCTCGCAGGGGAATTGTCCCCTATAACTGGTGTCATGGGTGTCCTGTAACTCCTGAAGTTGCGTGGGGCGACCGGGAAACTTCTGTGATTCTTTCGGGATGCACGGCAAAGTCAGTGTATCCATTGAGGTACAATGCTCTGCTGGCCATTCAGGAAGGCAGGCTGGACGCTCGATTACTTGAGCATCCCGGCTATCGAGTCGCCGGGCGTGAAAGGATCACGTCCCAGTATGTTGAGTATTTGGAAATCCTGTCCCGCAGCAAGGTTTCGATTTGCTGCTCCAGCATCTACAAATACCCTCTGGCGAAGATGTTCGAGTCGGCGATGGCTGGCTGTGTCGTTGCTACAGACTTGCCGGATTGCCCATTGTTTGAGAAATATCTCTGGCCACACTGCATCAGGCTTGACTCTCAGTGGGAACCAGAGAGAATAGCCGGAGAGATTTCACTCTACACAGACGACGAGCTCCGCGAACGAGGATCGGCTCTGCGGGAAGCTGCTATGAAGCATTTCAGCTACAAAAACTGGTCGGATTGCCTGACTTCCGCGGTGATGGATAACTGCTGACGCACTCAGGATTTCAAGACGGATCGAGCGGAGAGCATGATGCTCATCAGGGAAGGCTCCGA
>Ga0114918_10004246_pt1 | contig 12499 bp, 18 predicted proteins | sample LantaG_FD_87015 | JGI IMG/M metagenome (GOLD analysis project Ga0114918, IMG submission 87015) | Deep subsurface microbial communities from Baltic Sea to uncover new lineages of life (NeLLi) - Landsort_02402 metaG | ecosystem: Environmental > Aquatic > Marine > Oceanic > Sediment | place...
ATGCGTACCATGGGAATTACGGATGGTCGAACTACAAAAAAGCCGGGAGAGAACCACTCGACCTGGGGGATATCGACTGGAGGTACAAACGCGAAGATTATCTTATGAAGCAGTATCTCCAAGCTGCATATAAGGGCATAAAGACATGTCTCGACGCAGAGAAAGTCATGAAGCACGAAAGCTTCGCAGACATGTATGACCCGGACGAAGTTGACTGGGAAGACTGGATGGACGAAAGATGGGCGAAAGGACTCTCGTGTAAGATCGAATTCATGAATGGCGATGAAGTCATTTATGAGTGCGACGACAAAGAAGCGGCCACTCTTGTCTTTAATGGAAAGGAAGATACCTCAGAAGACTTTCTTGAAGACGACACCAATCTCGGAAAAGAGCTTGGATTTCCCAAGGCATGGGTTCACGTTTAACCCACTCTCAATTCACGTTCCCCAGAAAGAGGTTTTGCTATGAATAGGTTTTCAAGACAAGACGCTATCGTTCCTCCAGAAAAGAAGACGCCAGTTACTATTATTGGCGTCGGAGCTATCGGATACCAGCTTGCCAGGTTTATGGCAGCAATGGGAGTGCCGTCCATTCGACTGGTCGACTTTGATACAGTCGAACTGACCAATATAACAACACAGGGGTATTACTCCTCTGAGGTGGGGTCCCCAAAAGCGGAAGCTGCTCGCCGGGAAATCGAAAGGATCGACCCTGGCGTCAACGTGAATGCGTACAACTCAAGGTGGCGACCGTCCGTCAAGACTGACGAGGTTGTGTTCTGCTGTGTTGATTCGATCAACGCCAGAAAGTGCATCTGGGACGGCCTGAAAAACAAGCTGGCATTCTTCTGTGATGCGAGAATGTTGGCTGAGGTGTCTCACGTCTATTCGTGGTGCAAAGGTGCACCGTTCGAAGACTACGAGAAGACGCTCTTCGCCGAAGAGGAGACTATCCCTGGACAGTGCACGGCAACGGGCACTATGTACTGTGCTGGTCGGGCTGCCGGACTGATGGCCCATCAGTATACCAGATGGATCAGGGGCGTCCTGCTTCCGGACGTGTCATGGAGTGAATCATTGTTCTCTGGGGAAGTTGATGTTGTCGCACGGGAGTTTGTCGACAAGCCCAAGGATACAGGTATGTTGGTCACTGAAATCGTAACCGAAGAGGTTCCATCCACCACGGAAGAGCAGGTGGTTCTGTAATCGCCACTAAGTCACGGAGCGGCAATCGTGTCGCTCCGTGGCACAACTGGGGTAACTGTTATGATAAACAAGAAGAGGATCAAAAAGATCCTGAGAATGTACGGAGAGAGAGAGGCGGTTGACCAATCACAAGAACTGAGAGAAGCGGCAAGGGACATTGTTATCGCCCACAGACTGCTAGGTGAAGTCAAGGAAAGGCTTATTGGACACTCCATAACTGGGTGCGTGACAAGTGAGGATATTGCTTATCTTCAAAATGCCTCAAATTGCGTCGCTGCCCTGTCTGTGAAATCTCACAATGACGCCACTGCCCTCAAGCCAACCACCGCTGTTTCTGAAATAGCCAAATCAAACCTGGACTACGCATCAGACAATGCGTACGTAATCGGCCATAACGAAATTTCGTTCACTACCGAGCCAATTACTTTTGATGACATTGAGCTTGGTCCATTCAGGGTGTCAGTAGACATAGAGACAGAAGAAGCAAAGGCAGTAGCACTGGAGCCAAATCATCCCGTTCAAGACGATTCCGTGACGCACCCTAACATTATGAACGGCAAAATATGCATGGGAGATGGGCTACATTCTTTCGAGCGGTGCATCAGGAATAAACTGTACTTCGCCGCGCTTGATATCGCAGTGTCTATCGTAAGAACCAACGGATCCTCTTCTCCTTATGTTTCTATTGAGAACTGGAATGGGTCTCCGTGCCAGTCATGTGGAGATAGCACAGATGATTATTGCACCTCGTGCGAAGAAGCCTGTTGCAATGATTGCCTCATGGCAACTGAAGATGACTACACGAGCTGTCCTGATTGCCAGCCTCCAGAATGTGAAGTATGTGGAGACAGGAGAGACGGGGGTGATTGCCAAGCTCGTGGATGCTACAGGCACGTGTGCAATTCATGCGAGGACGACAGTCCATATTGCAACGAACATGCACCTACATGTGTAGACTGCGGCACAAAATCAAACCTGAACCACTGCGAGAGCTGCGAAAACAAAATGTGCAGTGACTGCGTGCAGGGCTGCGAGGAGTGCAGACAGGCATGCTTGTGCTCTGAGTGCACCTTCAGCTGTAGTTCGTGCGATTCCGTCCGCTGCATAGAGTCGTGCCAGAACAAATGCGAAGAATGTGACACTCATGTATGCAATGACTGCATCGGAAAATGTGAAGCGTGCGGCTTAAACACGGACACTTGTGCCGCATGCCTTGAAGAATTCAATAACAGGTGCGAAGACTGTAAAGAGGAGAACAAAGAATGCACGACGACACAGACGACGGACCAATCCCCGATACTCGCACAGTTAGAAGACTGGAGCATTTCCAGTCCGATCCAGGCTCTCGTCGAGACTACGGAAGCGTTGCTGCCGACCCCCTGAATCGGCTCAGGCTTCTGGATGAGTATGTTTCTTCAGGGGACATTAATGTGCTCAGGAAATTCAGGCAGCAGATGGAAATCTCACGTTGCTGCAACACCCCAAAAATCTCACTGGAGAGACTATGCCTTCTATCAGCAGAGCAGAGCTTGCCGAGAAACTCAGATCAATCTCCGGCACGTCCCACATCGCCTTCACAGCAACAACTGTCCCTCGATTGACGGGCGGGAAAAAGTGCCCCCTGCACGGAACCGTGAAGACTGTCCGGGTTAATGGCCCGATAGGAACCAACTTCAAGGCGGATGTCGAGCGAAGACAGGCCAAGGAAAGTCTTCCTGTTGGCTTTGAGCCATTGGAGTCGTACGCGGATTACATCGGCGGGCTGGTCGAGCACAAGGGTAAGCACTACCTGAGGGTTCGGATCGACTCAATCATCGCGGAAGAATACTGGCTCGATGGGAAAGAGGTCAGCAAGGAATCTGTAGACGAATACACACGCAAGGATCGCGAGAACAAGCAGGGCCTGTCTAATCCGTCAGAAATGCGGAGATACTCCCTGGACAACATCACTCAGGTTTCAATGTCTGGACAGGAATTTGAGGTGTGTGATGACGTATGAAGACATTGTCCGGTTCGTCTATACCAGGTGCCGCCAAGCAGAAGGCGACCAATTATTCTGTGAAGAGGTATTTGATTACGTAATGAACCTCTACGGAGACGTCCTCACTTGCGACCTGACTACTCAGGCATCATCCCACTCTCCCGAAGCTCATCAATAAGAGCGGAGATTTTGTCGATCTGCTCATCTGACATCTCGTCCACTTTTATGTTGATCTGCGGATCTTCCGTACCGGTCGGGCCAGTAATTGACTGAGCCTTCGGTGCGTTTGCCCCAGGCCACATTTCTCGTTGATCAGCCAGTGCCTTCATGGCACCCATTAGAAAGCGAGGGTCGCCGCACTCTTCCGTCTCCGTGACCTCTTCCTCTTCTCCGCGAGGTCCGGACTTCCTCTTCTTCTTGACCTTCTTACCAGATGAATCTCTCCAGGCGGCGACAAATTCCTTGTAGATCAGGTCGAGTCGCAAGTGATTCTGCATCTTGAGTGACGTAACGTCTATCGCCACTCCGGATGCCATGAATCTCTCAACTTCTCGACATGCTCTCTTGACTGTCGCCACAGTGCAGCCAGTATGCGTGGCAACTTCAGTCGCAAGCAGACCCGACTCGCAAAGTTGCCAAATCTCGATATCCCGTTGCGAAGGGGTGGACGCTGTGGACTTAACATTGACGGTCCCTCCCAACAAGGCAGGAACGTCAACCTTCGCAAGGTCATTTGACATGACTGAAGTCCTTTACTTAACGATAGTCTTCATGATGGGTGCGATACTCGGAATGAAATCCGAAAGATCAAGAACCCACAGAATCCTGGACCGACTGTCTAGCAGGATGCGATACCACAAAAGAAGAGACGGAGTAGAGCACATGGCGAAGCATATGACTACGGTCCTTATTGCCACAGACTACCTGGGCTATCAGGTCGACGGTCGCAGGTTTGACTGGGAGGAATGGTCCCTCCAGAGGCCCGAATTATTCGCCACGTGCTACAGATGCCCATGACGAAAGGATAAATAGTGGATCAATGTACAGAAATCACATACGGAAACATTTTGTCTCGCACCACATCGATTCGTGATGTGAGAATTCTCATGGACCTAACCAAGGCCAGGTTGTCCGAACTGGAAGCTGAGGAAGACTTGGAATGGACAATCAAAAAGGTATGGATCCTGGACCAGGTATCGAACTCATGGTCATGCCAGAAGGGATTTGTTCGATTTCTCGGAAAGCCTGGTCGCGGGTACTATCCCATGCATCCGACACGGATCGATGACTGTGATGTCAAATGGTTCCCCTGCAAGCTGTACGCAGATGAATTCCTGGCAAACATGAAGGCAGATACGCCACAGAGTTTCGATTCAAAGTTCGCAAAATGCGAACTTGTTAGCCGCAAGAAGAAGAGGTGACGCCCATGAACCCAAAAGAATTCCCAACACACATTGATGAACTGGAATTCAAGAGCGACTTGGATTCGAGCTTCAGAGATCAAGTAGCGAGAGATGTTTTTGTCGAGCTGATTCAAGGTATCGGAGTTTGCGAGTTCTCCCAGCCAGACTGGGCAAGGATTGCCGAGGCGTCGGTGGAAGCGGCAGACGCCCTATCTGCTGCGATCAAGAACAGTCCGGAGGAACCATGACCATAGAAATCCCACTTCGTCTGGCTCCCGAGTTCGAAGCCGTGCATGTGCCGGTGCCGAGGTTCTCCCAGCCGGACAAAATTACCCTGTGCCAAGTCACGTGGAATCTCCACATGAAAAGAAACGGACACTCCCTCGTCACGGAGTACCACCAAGGCATTGGTCATGTTAAGGGTGTAGATATATCCAGGGGCATGAGCGTCGCAGCTGCAGATGGAATTCGAGCCTGTATCGCTGGCAGGAACAGGAGAGGACTGACACACCCAACAGTGGCTGACGCGATTTACGCAAACATATCTGACATAGATGCCTGCGAATACGCATCGTTCGAAGAATGGGCCGAGAATAGCGGATTCGACACAGACAGCAGGTCAGCCGAAAAGATATTCAACGAGTGCGTCGCTCGCGGAAGGATATTCACACTTATGTATTCCTCATACGAGCTGACCGAGCTGCATGACATGTTTTTGGATTACTAGAAGGGAGAAGCAATGCCCCCAATCAGAGTCATCGTGGGAACGGAATCCGAAGACACGATACCACGGAGAAGGTACATATCCGACAGGAACATCCAGCTTAGCATCATCAGGGACGCGATCAGTGATGGGACAGACGTCTTCTTCTGTTCGTGCCAGCAAGAAGTAGTGGGTTTTATGACCCTGCACGGGCTTGGGGAATACGAAGTCACACTGGTCAGAAGCTGTGGCGACACCGTTAAGGAATTTGACCTGGATAAAGATGGCATGCTGATATGTCCGTGGCCCGACGAGTTCTTTGAAGTCTGCTTCTACCTGATGTTTATGGAGCGGCCATGAATGGATGGGAAAGAGTCACCAGAAACAACCCGTGCCCAGTGTGCGGGAAGACTGACAACTGCTGCGTAACAGATGATGGCGGAGCTGCATGGTGCGGAAGAGTATCATCGGAAACCGTCAATAATGGCGGACAGTTCCTGCACATCCTGAAAGAGAAAGAGTCGAGAGAACTGCCAGCGCCGGGACCGGCGCGAGCACCAAGATACTTCACCGTGGACGCAAAGCTGTGCTGGGCTGAGTCTGACTTAGCTGACATCAACAGGCTGGCTGTCCAATTGCTGAAGAATCCAGACATCCTGTACCTTAGGCCGCGAGCATTCAAGGGACTACTGATCGGTTATGTCGAGAAGCACTGGACAATTCCCGAAAGAGACGAGAACGGCGACGTTATCGGGATCTGCCGTCGGTACGAAGACGGATCTAAGTTCATGCTGGAAGGCGGCAAGCGAGGGCTGATCTACAGTCGTGACTGGTACGAATACCCTGGCCCGGTCTACTGCCCCGAAGGGTTTACCGATGTCGCTGCACTCAAAAACATAGGCTTTTGTGCCGTAGGAAGGCCGTCTTGCTCTGGCGGCATCGAGATGCTGGGAAATCTCCTCAGAAGGTCACCTTCAGGGAAGAGGGTGATCATTCTGGGGGAGAACGACCATAAGCCTCACGAGACACTGAAGGACATAGCCAGGGAAAGGCACGACCCCGAATGCCTGTACTGCATGCAGTGCTGGCCTGGCAAGTGGGGTGCCCAGCGTACAGCTTTAATGCTGGCAAAGAAGCTCACCATGCCAATTGCATGGGTGATGCCGCCTGCTGAATTCAAGGACACTCGGGAATGGCTATCTAATGGAGTGTCGCGCGATCCTGAACGTCTCGTCAATGTTTCTGACATGAACTGGGAGCTGCCATGATTATTACTCCTGAGCAAAACCTTGTGCTTGAATCCCTTGAGCGTGTGCTTCGCGAAGCGAAATCCACAGGGCTACTCAACGAGATAATGCGTGAGGAAAGGTGCGCCGGTGACACGGACGGATTCCTAGAAGCCGTGGAGCACCTCTCTCGAAATGTACGCAAAGACAAAGAATCTTCTTCGTAACGCCCCAGAGTGCAACCGAACGACTCAATGCAACCGAAAAGGCGATTTCCAGCGACAAAGATCGAACTCTTGCAGCCGAGTAGGTCGTTTTTAATACCGATTGAACCCCTGCAGTGCAAGAGGTCGATTACATACACAATGCCGAGATGAGCAGTGCAACCGAAAAGGCTGTTCAGCAACACAGTACCGATTGAACCTCTGTAACCGAGAGGGTCGTTTATTTCCATTAACCAGAGAGAAATCCATGACTGATTACCCACAAGAAGTAGTTGATCTCGCAAAGGAGTGCGACCAAAACAACAGGTCAGACATCAATGCCGCTGTTGACGAGTGGTACGAGCAGGTCCGCCTAATGCCCGGCTCAGAAGCTTGGATTGAGTCGTTCGTCAAGTCTGCTGGCAGGCAGATTATTCAGGATTGCAGACACACAAGAAACACTCGGCTTAAGCGGGGAACTGGCCAGTACGGAGGCCCCGCCAAGACAAGGCCCACGCTCTCTACAGCAACTACCTACGTCGAGTCGCTGTTCAACTACGCGATCGACGGTCGCAGACTCGGCGACATTCAATGGAAAGAATTGACTGCCATAGCAGATGCCCAGAGAGAGCAGGCGACCGGGCATATGTTCAACGCCAATCTGTGTATCGCTATTCTTGGCAAGAAGCCAAAGCGAGCCAAGGACGACTCAACGATCGAATCTACCCTTAAAGAACCAGTTCTGAGGAAGTTGTTTTCTGAGACATAGACGAAACGGCTCGCTGCTTGAAACCGAAGGCGGACATTAAGTCAATCAGAAAGCACACGTGTAACCGAACGTTGGCTTTTCAGAATGTAGCCTTGCTAACGAATCATGAAGTAAAGAAACGATACCGGCGATGCAACCGAAGCAGTCAGTTACCACTAACCACAGGAACCACGCTATGACTACTCAGACACAAGAAGAAATCTGCTTGGACATCATGTCACATTGCAGAATCAGAAACGCATTCCTCAAGAGCAAGAACGGGATCCTCAACAGGACGACATCCACGATGGCCACTGTTGTTGGGTACCACAGCGGCATGGACGAGGCTGACCGTAAAGCACAATACAATGCGTGTAAGGACTACCTGGAAAAGAGGATCGCAGACAAGCCTGCCACACTTGAGACATCAGACGAGAATATCGCAATCTGCGAATCCCTGATCGGCAGCGTGAGAACCAGCATCCAAGGATTCTCTGAAAACGAGAACATTTACAAGAAGAAGCTGACCAAGCTCGGAAAGCAATTGGACATATGGGAGAAGTGGGTCAAGGATGTCCGTGGCATCTCTGAGTTTGGACTGGCCGTGCTGATCGGAGAAACTGGAAGCATGGACAACTACCCGAACCCGGCGAAGGTATGGAAGCGGATGGGCTGTGCTCCGTACGAGAAGAATGGGAAAACCCAAGCCGCGAGCACTTGGCGATCAAAAGGCGGACTCAGCAGTGAGGACTGGGAGAACCTGGGATACAACCCAAGGCGGCGGAGTGTCGTGTATAACCTGGTCACGTCAATCATCAAATCTAACCCGAAAGACTCTGGATCGGAATTCAGGGACCGGTACGATGAGGCCAAGCAGACAGCCATGGAAAAGCACGAGGACTGGTCTCTTGGCCATGCACATAATCATGCCATGCTGTTGTGCGGCAAGAGATTCATTCGAGAACTGTGGATTAACTGGACGCAAGAACAGAAAGCGCAACTGGAACCGATTACTCAGGTTATTCACATACCACCAAAGGCATTCTCACACACAGACCAAGAAGTTGTTGTGTGAAAAATAAGTCTCTGGTGTAATCGAGATTCCCAGTTCGTTAACCATGAACAGATTTGATATCTGTAACCGAAATCATCCGTTCCTGATCTGCCACATAAATCAAGGTCGCAAACAATCGCGATGACCGATGCAAACGAACAGGTCTTTTATGATATTCACACACGGAATCAGCACGTCAGGTGGGCTGCATTCGCACTTCTGCTTCACATCAGAAGAAGCCAGAAAAGAATGGAAGCGTAAAAAGATTCGAGAACTGTCTGAGAAATACGGCAATGTTCGATTCGAAGAACATCCCCTGAGGGGCCTTCATGTTGGCGACAGATGTAACGTCTGGGGAGAAGGCACTGACGAGTTCAAGATAAAACGTGTCGTTAAGTACTCAGATGACAGGTATGGATTTGTGCTGGACAATGGAGTGTGTGAGGAAGTTCACAAATGCCACACGTCATACCTGAAAACAAACTGAAGTCGCGGCTGAAACCGAAACTGTGGCTTTGGACACAAAAAACGAGACATGCTGTGTAACCGATATCCTCCGTACCTGAGGTGCACTTATGAGAATCTGGAATCAAGAACCTATCGTAGGCATGGTAACGTGCCCACGCGATGTGGACTACTCAAAGGAAACACTGGCCAATCTTTCGGACTGGAACATTGTCCCTACTATTCATCACGACGACAATAAGGAAGGTCCCGTACCTGCCTGGTTCGAGTGCCTGAAGCTATTGGTGCGAAGGGCATCAAAAATGGCAAGCGACCCGCCTATTATGATTCTTCAGGATGACTTGGAGTTCGTCCTTTACCCTGGATGCTTCTTAAGTTTTCCCGAGCGGGAAAATTCCTTGCTGAGCCTATTTACAGTCAACCGCCCAGAGACGGTGCATAAAGGATGGTGCCGTGCCAATACCGAAGACGCGAGACGCAGGAAAGTAGAGTGCGACGGAGGCTTGGCATTCGCCATGGGCTACCGTACTGCCGTAGACTTGCTGTGCTCTTACGAGGACGACCTGTTTATCGGACACAGTCCAATCACTAACTTGCCAGAGCTTCTGGGTGAATACTGTGCAAGAACTGGACTGGATTACTACATCGCACCCATGAATTGCGTTAAGCACACTGGGGAAGTACCAGCCAGGGATGGGTACCCGGACGGATTCAAATGGAACACCAATCAGGAAAGACCAAAGGCAAGACTATGATCACAGTTCCAGCAGACCACTTGCGTTCATGTATTAAGGTTGTTTCACCCACGATCCCGACAAAGCCGACGAGTGAATCCTTGGCATGTCTAAGAGTGCGATGGATTGATGGGTCAGTTATCTTTTCTTCGCACAACCTGTCAGCCGGATCGAGCCTGAAGCTGGGCGAGTGCGACGAGCCAAAGTATGCCCACGACCTGATCGTGATGTTTGACGCGATCAAGGGGTTCGCTGAGACCCTAGACAAGAATGATCCGGACGTTGAGATCTCATGGACGGACAAAACTCTTTTCATAGCTTGCGGAGACGCGGCGGCGGAGTTTCCCCTGTCAGATATCGACTCCTACCCCAAAATGGACGCAACTGCATCAGAATCACTTGACCCAATGCCGGTTGAATTGCTGAAGTCCACGCTCAAGTTCCTCCTCGGCATCCCGGAAACTGACGTGAACACCTCCATGTTCTACGATCTTGATCGAGGAATCATGGGAACCATGGACAACTGCGAAGTTCGGTTCGTCCGTGGATTCCAGCAGGCCGCAGGCAGGATATGTATCGGAAACGCCAATTCGAGAATCCTGAAGGCGTTTCTCTCTCAGTGTGATGACGCCGACGAACTGATCCCTGAATACTCAGAATCACACTTCAACCTCAGGTCGGCAGCGACAAATCGATCAGTCTCTGTTCGGCTTGTCGACCCGACGCTCGTCAGGAAGATACCAGACAAGTTCCTGTCCTATAGGCCCGAGAACCAGGCCACAACGTCTCGCGCTGGACTGTCGAAACTGGCAAAACAAGCCCTGCTCGTATCTGGAAGCGAGTCTAAGTGCATCCTTTTCAGCATGAGTGGCGGATCTCTAGACATCAGGACTTCAAAAGAGTCCGCCAAGACATTCAATGGAAGATTGCCGGTAAATGAAGGCTTCTCCGGAGAATTCGTTACCTTTCTCAACTCCGAAAGGCTATTCTATGCAGCGAACAGCATGGGAGATGTTGAGGTTTCTGTCGCATCTAACGGCGGAGACGAACACTTCCTTCTGAATTGCGGCACGCAGACGTCAATTCTTGCTTCAATGTCAAACTGACAGGGAAAAACATGTCGTTTCACACATACTGGATCAGCCTGCGAATCAAAAACCCGCAACTGGATAATGATAATCGTAAGATGACTATCACTGTATCCTCGTTCTGTAAGGAACTCCAAAAAGCATACGAAAAGGGATGGGACGCAGCCGATTTAACGGGCACCCAAACAAAGCCGGGCATGCCGGACTTCATGGCAGATCTATTCAAGTAGCAAGTCGATCCTGAGGTGTCTGGGAACACAGTCGGTGCATCCAAAATCCTAGCTATGAGAGCCGACGCTAAGGGGTGCAGGTTCGAATCCTGCCAGGATCGATAAGAGCGAATGGCCACTTAAATGCTCTTATGCAAAAACAGTGTAGTGGTATGTTGACACTGAGTCACGCCGCAAGGCAAACAGGTCAGGTCTGTTGACTCACAGTCGCAGTCGAGAAGTCAACCGGGGATGCCAAGGGCTCCGTTGCGACACCCTTGGCTTTTATCTCTCTCAGACAGGATCGCAGATGATTCCGTTCAAGGACGTGACGGTCGTACTGCTTAACTATAAGCGGCCATGGAACATACCTCCGATATGCGAATCCCTCATCAGGACCGGGTTCACGGAGATCATCGTGCGTGACCAGTCTCCGCAGGAATACCATGAGATATTCCCGATCGCAGATGCTATCCCGGCTGGAGTACGACTCATACGAGAGGAGAATGTACTTAACGTCAGAACACTGGGTCGTTTTCTCGTGCTCGACAAAGTTACGGCCCGCCCTTTCATCGCCACCCAGGACGACGACTACATTATCACAGATTTGGGATGGTCCAGGATTCTTCATCAAGAATACAAGGGAATCTGCTGCCAGCTCCCGCAGAGCAACTTGAAGTTCGAACAGGCGTACGAACTTCCATTTGTGAACATAGGGTACGGGTCTGTTTACCCGAAGCGACTGGCTGTCGAGTTCATCAAGCAGTGGTCAGAAAGATACGGAGCGGCGGACCCATCACTGGTCAGAAAAGGCGACAGATGCTTTACTGCATGGGCCGGAAAGTGGCTTGCATTGCCTGCTTACGCAAACACACTCAAGAAGCTATGGAATCCGGGCGGCGAACTTAGTGAGAATGATCAGAACTCAATCAGCTTGACGGACGAGCATTGGCCAGACACATGGAAAGCAGTCATAAAAGCGAGGGAACTATCCGCATCGAGGACACAAATGGTGCGAGAATTCCCTACCTGTTCCAACAATTAAGTGCCAGAGAATTCTGGCTGATGAACAGGTACTCGAAAGAGACATACTGCGTCGATTTAGCGTACCGCACATGTACGTGCGGTAATTTCGTATGGGTCAGAGACGAGAAGGACCCACACGGCTGTAAGCATGTTAGAGCTTTAAGAAAGGCGTTCACGTGATTGGATCCGACACTTGTTTGTTTGTTGTTACCGGTACTGTTTGTGGAGCTGCGGACTCGTTCGAGACCAAGGCGGGCAAACCGAAAACAAAAATTCTCATCAAAGCAAAGAAGGAATGGAACGGAGGAGCATTCGATTCAATTATCCCTGTGACAATTGACGGATCAGTGATGTCGCAACAAGTGCTTGCCAATGTGCGGCTTGGAACTCGCGTGGAGGTTTCCGGATTCCTGTCTTCGTATGAAAGTCAGGGAACCAAGGGTACGTTTTACAA
>Ga0114918_10004247_pt1 | contig 12498 bp, 15 predicted proteins | sample LantaG_FD_87015 | JGI IMG/M metagenome (GOLD analysis project Ga0114918, IMG submission 87015) | Deep subsurface microbial communities from Baltic Sea to uncover new lineages of life (NeLLi) - Landsort_02402 metaG | ecosystem: Environmental > Aquatic > Marine > Oceanic > Sediment | place...
GGTTTTACAGGAGTACGATAGTTTGTGATAGCTTCACCACAACTGTTAGTGTAGTTTATATCACATTCTTCTTTAAGTGCTACCCATAAATCGTTAGGAAGTTCTACTAATTGTGAATTAGGTTGGTCACCAGTAGAAAAGTTAGAGAGAGTTGAGTGAGCCTTTAACTGCACAAGATCCTTAGAACGCTTTTCGCTTTCTTCAGCACCTTTATGTGCAGGATTAGCAAGCTCGTTATAAAGAGACTTACAGAATACCTTTTGTGCCTTATTGAAAAGTGCACAAAGATCGGCATCATCATAGCCTGGTGCGTCTTGAGATGTATAAACATCGTAACGCAACCTCATATAACTCAATATCTCAGTAACATCCATTATTTACCTTCGCTTCTAGCAATCATTGTTTCAATGAGGATTCTGTGATCACCATTCTGCTTGTTGTTCAAGAATGCAATTGTAGCAGTCAAGTCAACTCCCATTAAGTCACCTCCCATTGTACGATACGCAGTACCATCTTTTTGGATGGCATTGTATGTCAACCCTTTTGTTATAAGAACCCTTGTTATTAAATCTTTATCATTAACAACTTCGATAAATCTTTTAGGGTTTGCAGCGATAAAATCTCCAATCTGACCTTGTAACCAAATAAGTGTCGAACTAGGTGACACACGTTGATTAGTAAGCAAGAAAAGAATGTCACCTAATGCAACTTTATCTTCACGTATTTTAGAATACTCAAGATATGCATCAGCAACAATGTTTGCGCTACTTGATTTTTTAGAATCTTCGTATCCTTCCTCAACAATCATATACTTATATGAAGCCTTTCTTTGAGAACTATATGCATCGGGTGCGATATAATCATCATTTGTAAGAAGTACCTTATAAGTAATATAATCCATTGGGTCAGAAAGATTAAGTGTTCTTGCATCTTTAGAAAGTCTAATCGGTTTAAAGATTGACTTCCAAAAGTTATTTTCTCTTTTGTGTACCGATAAATCTCCTGCAGACAAAGAAAGACCTGGATGACCTTCAAGGTGATCTTGTTCTTCTTTTGAAAGTGGATTTACGTAAGATCCATTTACTGCACTTTTAGGTATAGTAAATGTATTTACGGAATGCTTATATAGAAATTCAGCCTCGTGACCTTTCGGTAACCATGACTTTTTTACTACTGGAAGCACTTTTACTTTTTTATTAGGAAGGGCGAATACAGGAGTAGTCTCTTCGACTACCCCTGATTCTACCTTCGCTGTTACTTTTTGTTTACCTGCCATTTGTCCTCTTCTTAAACGTTAGCTATTAAAAAAGGATGTTTGGAATAAGTGACTTAGTACGACTTGGGTCATACACAGCAACACCTACTTGACATCCTCGGTGGATAGTATATCCATCAGTTGCGTGACTCATTGGTGACATCTTACCTGTTGCAGAGTAAGGATCTCGCAATCCTGGCTCGTAACCGTAAATGTTCTCAGAACTCTTAACATAAAACTTCTGAATGTTTGGCTCTCCATTAGTAGTACCAATGTCCATGATGTCATATCGGTAAGACTCAGCAACACCTCCATCAGGATGAAGAATCTTGTTTCGCTCACGATCATCATACATGCTATCTACAGAGATAGAGAATCGGATACCGTTAGGTCCCATATAATCTAGGAACTGACCTCCGTAACCGTAAGCCATCTTAACTCCTGCCATTCCTCCATTCTCAGAAGTAGAGAACATACGAGTAGCGTCAAACAATGGACGGAACAATTGTACGTGGTTCTCTAGTGCAAGGTGGAACTGAATTGCTCCTCGCTCACCTGTTCGTGCCACAAAGTGACGCTGATCTGTAGGAAGTTTTCCTTCAGAAAGGTCAGTCAATGTAGAAAGTAACCACTCAATAGAAAAGTCACTGTAAAACTCAGTACCAGAGCTTTCCATCTGCTGACGGATACCTGCACCTTGCTTCTTAACGTGACCTGACTTACCAAAGTTGTAATACTGTCCGTTAGTTCCTCTGTTGCTTCTTGCGAACATCAAAAGACGATTCTTTTCAAGACGATACTGCTGATCGAATACGTAATCTTCGTACTGCATCCAAGTAACAAAATTCTCCAACTTATTAGTGTTAGGATCTTTTACTTTGAATCCTGTAGCAAATGGTCGGTTGATCATGTTGCCAGGAAGTGTATGCTGCATACGAATCATAGAGAAAGTGTTTCTCATTCCGAATGGAGACTCAAAGTTGATACCACCACCTTTCTTAGAAAGAGTAGATTCAACAAGAGACCACTCACGGCTCCATCGCTTACCTGAAGCAAGCTCCTCAACTGGTACAAAAAGATCAGTGTCTCCAGTGATCAATTTAACTTCGTAAATCCAGTTTGTTCCATCAGCGATAGGATCAGATTGGATCTGCAAAGAATACATTTCATTCTTGTGACCAACAATGATATGCTCATCAGTAAACCATCGCTCTGGGAATACCATGTAGAAAGTAGTAACATTTCTACCTGGCTCATCACCTACAGCAACAGCTGCTCCAGCTGGAGTCAATCGTGCCTCTATTAGAGGAACATTCTTTTTACCAGAACCAACAAGTTCCCATGTAAAATCGTCATCAGTATCAAGGTACTTAACCTTGTATTTTGATAATTGAGAATCCAAATCAGTACCAAAGTTGGTAGTGTGGATTCTTCGCATAATATCAGTAGCCTTCTGTGGACGACCCTGATAAATGCTATGCAGATGGTTTGCAGTTGTCAATCCTGACCAGTGCTGTGCATCATACATTTGAAACTCTGAAAATTGAAGTGCCATTTTTTAGCGTATTTTTTGTTTCAATTAAATTTAGATATCAACACCATCAAGAAGACGAAGATAATTGCTCTTCATTTCTCTTTCGGTGATACCCTCTAGGGAAGCTCCCTTCCCTGCATCGTAGATCCCTTCTGTAGAAAGGCTCTTTTCTAGTTCCTGCACAGCATTGCTCATAGAGCGTTTAGTAAACAGGGACGTATCTGGTTTCTCATCAAAGAGACCCATTTTTATAAAATAGTGAAGTCGCGTATCAAAATCAAACGGGCTTTCAGAACGTTTATCGGAAACAGTTGTTCTAAGTGTTCCTTGTTCTGTTCTACCTGTAGGATTTGTCATAGCTTCTGCCATCCATTTTGTAGTTTCTTCAGTTACAGGGACTCCAGGCATTATTTCCTTAAGTTCAGTAACCTTCTTAATAAGATCATTCCTTCGCTCCTCATATGCAACTTTATTTAACTCTGCCTCTTTAACTTCCGATTGCTTTCGCTGGATAGCTATTTTTTTAAGGCTGTCAAGTGCAAGTTTTGCATCAGCTTCATCATCTCCTGAATTAAAAGATTGATTAGCTCGTCTTTGAGAATCTTCTTTAGAATAACCTCTTGCTAAAAGATCATTAAAAATCAAACTTTGTCTAACTGCCTTTTTATCTTCAGCAACAGCTTCATCATCTACATCAGATTCGATAAATCTATCTTCAGTAAAGTCAGCAAGTTTGGTTTCAGCATTGTGGTGTCTTACAACATTATCAACAGGTACACCTGCACGAATAGCATCTAATGCTTCTTTTGTGCGAGGATCAAGATCAGAATATTCATTCTGCTTGATTGTACCTTTTATCATGTCTGCAAGTTTTGGTATATCTAGGTCCTTGATTTCCTCCTCGCTAACTCCAGTAAGAACACCGTCCTTATAGAGTGCCGAGGCAAGCCTTGTTAAAAGAGGAGAAGAGGGAGCACTCTCAGAGGACGGCATATCTTCAAATACATTCCCAGCAGTTTCTCCCTCCATATCGGATGTGCCAACCTCACTTTTCAATGAGATTTCAAATGTACCTTCAGAAGGTTGACTGTCTGCTGCCTCCCCATCACCATCTTTTTCTATAGTTGGTTTTATGGCAGGTTCTGCTGCAGATGCAGGTGCACCTTCATTTAATTCTATTTCAAAGGTTCCAGCATCTTCAACACCTTCGATGTCAAAGTTAAAACCTCCTAAAGTTTCTTCGTTATTAAACTCCATGTTTATAATTTACAAAATTATACTAATTAACATCCAATGTCAATACCCTCCTCTATCGAGAAGTGTTGGTCTTTATAGACTTTTTGAGTTTTAATTTTTCAATTTCTTCCTCACTTTGTCTGTCCAACTCATTCTCGCTTACCTCATGCTTTAGTTGCATGCCGAGTTTTTCAACATCGCTCATCGTTTTCATAACAGTATCTGACGATTCTGTCATCTTAAGATCCATTTGAAGTTCTGCTTTCACTTTTTCAAGATCAATCTTTCCTTCGCTACGAACCCTTTCAAGTTCAAGTACAAGATCAGCTTTAAATTGCTCTGCTTGTTGCTTGCCCTCATTCTTCATTGCCTCAACCTGCTGCATTGCTTGCTGCTGTTGTTGCATCATTGCTTGCTGTTGTTCAGAATCTTGTTTTATTTGATCCAATTTCTGACGTTCAGCATTTTCTATTTTACGTCTAACAGAACTAATACTAGAGTCAGTAAGAATATCCATTATCTGTGAAAAGTTTATTTTATCGTTTTGCAAACCTGCTTGAGCAAGCTGAATCATAGTTTGATGTAGTTGTTCGTACTCCATACTAGAACCTACAGTTATACCATAATCCATTTCACGTATCATATCGCCATCTATTTCTGCAATCATTTGAGAAAGATCATCAGTAATATATTGAACCTTTAATGACCTATCACGATACGCATGCTTTGCAACCTCAAGAGTAGCACTTAAAACAGATGTTTTAATCCTCTCGTGAAACTGAAAATAAAGTTCAGTAATATGCGAAGATTGCATCACAGACCTTTGAGTATTACCTACAAGTTCATTACTTGAAATAGCACCTTCACGCTGACGACTCACTCCTGATATATTACTTATCTCTTCTTTAATAAAGTTAAGTATCATCATGTTCTGCTGTAAATAGTTACCCATATCAAAATTCATAGGTGCTCTATTAGCATTCATGTTTCCAGCAAGTGTTCCTGTAGCCGCTCCTTTTCTTGCTTCCTTAAATGAGTCAATTGGTAACCATCCCATTTTATCAGCAAAGTAAAGTGCATCTTCAGTTTCCCAACCTTCAGGTATCATTGCAAGATCAAGATATCCTACTACACCTTTATGTTTAGTAAGTGTTTCCCACTGCTTAAACATTAAAAAGTCATAGTAATAAGCATAAGGCTTCATTCTTCCCATAAGAGAAGTTGTTGGTTCACCTTCTTGAGTATAATCACCTCCTACATAAGGACATATTGTACCAGTAGGGTTATTCATACCGTAAGCTTTTACAGGAAAAGGACGCATCTTAACAAAGATACTTTCACCAATACGTGTACCTTCCCACCAATCAGTTACCCAAATGTATTTCTCAATCTCCTCACCATTTTTAATACGAGGTTTATAAAACTCATCTACCCATTTGTAAAGTTCTTCACCTGTCTTTCGATCATAGTATTTTAGCTTACCTAATTTTCTATAAGATGCCCAAACTACTCTTGTAACAAGTATACTACCATCTTCAAGAACTGGAGATAACAATAACTCAGCACTTGAAAGATTAGAAGGTGATAAATTACCATCAGCATCTTCAATCATACTAAACGTACCAGCAAGTAAATCAGGTTCTCTACCTTGAGCAATTGCTTCATCACCTGAAGAAGAACTAAGTGTTGTGTCCATTCTTTCTATCTCAGCAACATCTTTGTCAGCTAAATAGTCAGAGTAGTCATCAATTACATTCTTTCTTGAATGATATCCCCACTCAATAATAATATCAGCATCTTGAACATCAACAGATTGCCCTTTACGAATAATCCTAACATTAGCAGGATTACACTTTCTAATTCGTGGGTCACCATTTACAATATCAAGACTATAAATTTCTCTACCTGTAATCAAACCATCAAGAAATCCCATGTTCCATTTGTACTTGAGATTTTCTTTTTCTACCATATGCTTCAAAAGCTGTGTTGCTCTTTTTTCACGCATGTCTTGATAATCATACCTAAGATAACTATCAAGTTCTTGTATCTTTTCAGCAAGCTGATCTTCAGGAAGACCCTTTGTAGAAAACTCAACAAATCGTTGTCTTATTTCATCACGAATATCATTTTCTTTTTGTGTTACAGCATCTTGATTAATTACTCTTACTCGCCAATCAAACTTTCTTTTCATCTCCTCACCTAAGAGTAGATTAATCTTATTGTTTGCAACAGGATAATGTTGTGGCTCAAAAGGAAAATCATTATTTGAAAGTCCAAAAGGGTCACACATTGAAAGCATGTCACTTTTATCAAGAATGTTATTATACAAATCTAGATTGGTTCTTATCTCACGATAGTCACTATAAAATGCACTACTATAAAGACCCATGTCGGTAGCTGCTTTTACACACCTTTTTGCCCACTTTTCAGTCTTTTGTTTTTCAGTTTTCTTTTGAGAGGGGAAGTCCTCATTGTCAATTGTAATCATCGTCTTTTAATTCTTGACCTAATAGATTGTCTTTCTTCGTTTATAGTCGGTACAAATCTATCATTCATACTAGACCTTATTTTTAAAAAGAAAGGGTCTATTTGTTTTTTACCATTATCATTTTCAATGAGATCTTCATCCTCTAATCCGTATTTCTCAAGGTCTACACGATAGATCAGTAACATACCCAACGATGATATTCTATCGTAGTTGCCCACATTGGGGTCATACGCTATCAACTCTTTAAGCATTGCTGGTGATACTATTGTGCTGTAATTCCTCTCTCCTTCTTCTTTGCCGTAAGCTTGTTCCATAAGATATGAACGTATCAAACTATTTCTCCAACCGTTTACAGCTTTAGTTGTATGTGTTCCTTTTGCAGCATTTCCGTAACCTACACGTTTTGTGATCTGCATATCCCTAAGAATACCAGGTGTATCACACAACATATATGTAGCGTTTATTCTGTCAAAGTATTGGAACATACCTTTCTTATTATTCTCGTAGTTGCATTTTGCATTATAGTATTTCATCAATCTATAACAGATCTCATAAAATGCTTCTGCAGTTCTTGGTCTTCCAGTGTATTCAGCAACTATTCTACCTGTAAGACGATTCATTATAAGTATACTTCCTAATGATGGTCCTGTAGACATGTCATCATCATAAGGGTCACACCCTGCTATATAAACATTTGCCTGTATATGGTCATCATTTTTTATAGGATGCTCAAATATCTCAACACATCCCTCAAGGTCTTTTACATCCATAACAGGAAATTAACGTATAGGAGGTATATCAGATATCTTCCATTTTACTTCACCATCTTGAAAGAACATCTTTACTTTCCAAGTAGCATCTGTAAACTGTTTAGGATTTGTTTCTACTTCTGAAGCATGTATCTTAAGGTCTTCTATATTAAATAAATGACCTTCCTTTTTCATCATCGCTTCTTGCGGTGTGATAGAACGGTCAGCTTTTTCTTGTATTAATGCATTCGGATCATCAGTACCTCTAGCAATTATACCTCTTGCTGTAAATACCTCAACAAGTGCCTTTATTACATCTGAATTACCATTCTCATCATAGCAACCCTCACGATTCATATATTCACCACAGTAATATCCACATATAGATGTAGATGGTGCATTGCGGTCAAACACATTACGCATACCATATATATTATATGCACCAGGCTTAGTAAACAACTCTTTGATACCTGAAAAGTCAGCACCTTCCGTACCACCTGTACCCCAAACGATAATAGTACCAAATGTTCTACTACCCTGTTCTACAGATGGTCTTGCAATTGCATAAGCCTTTAGTAAATGTGGGAACTTACCAGCTTCCTCAAACAATACAAGTTTACCACGCTTTCCCCTTGCTCTTTCAGGTTGTCCTTTTGTACTTACACCAAGTATTTCAGAACGTATACCTTTCTCAGTGTTTGTTTTAGGGTCTCTATAAGATGCTCTTTTGTGGTCATTCCTATCTGCATAATCACGAGACTTTCTCCAAGGAGTATAGTTATCAATAAAGTTAAGCGTATCCCATGCTTTACTTAAGATACCATCTTCATACAAGTACTCACCTTCCGATGCTATTGCATAAGACTTACTCCTTTTATAGTGATAGTAGTTTCTTGTACCCTTACTTGATCCTTTAAATGAATATCCTCTACCCCTTGTTTTCATATTGGCACAATGCATACCACGCTGCTCTGCTTGTTCAACATAATGATACCATAAGTAATCACTGTCCCAAACTCTAGGAAAATCCTCAACACGTTCAGCTTGAACATTCATTGCATCATTTTCTAGTTCTTCAGGAGTTAGCGGTATATCTTGAGTCATCAATATTGGACAGTAATTAAGATACCAATAGTAATAACCCGATACCCATTCACCGTCACTCTTTCTGACAAAACCTTCTCTACACCTGCGCTGTTCTTCTCTCCAGAACTTCATATATCTTGAAGTCTGATGTCTATTAGGAATAATATTAGTATACGTACCATGCTTTTTAAAATGTAAAGCACGTTCACGAAAGTAATCCATATCCTCAAGAATATGAGGATGTTCTAAATTAACCTTTATTCTACCTTGACTATCCTTTTCAAGATCAGATGAACGTCTTCTATCCTTCTTAAGCATATTATACACAAAAGGGATTTCAGAAATAGCAGCAATAATATCAGACCTAAGATCATCATCATTAATACTATTTATACGCACACTACTATCAAAGGTTAGATTGTCAAGCAACCCTCTTTCCTCTGAAGTATCAGTCTGGGTTGGTATTATCATCTTCAAATTCTGCTTTCTCGCGTCCTCCTCTAAGTATTAAACTTTCTGCAATTTCATTTTCTACAAGCCTTTGTGTATCCTGTAATGACTTAACAGTTTTTGGAACACCATTAAGCATATCCATTACCTGCTTTGCATTAAAAACAGGCTTGTTATTATTATCACGCTCATTAAGATCTACATTACTTAAGAACTGATCCAGCTCTTTTTGTGCTATCCATGCAGCATCTAACGTATCCATTGAACGTGTCCTACTCATTTCCCTGTACTTCTCAATACAAGCATTTATTAATTGGTCAGGTTCCCAATCAGGATACATATAAAGAACATCATCCTGTATACACTTCCATCTTTCATCCTCATCTACACGCATATAAGGAGACCGCATATCTATAAAAAACCAGATAGCAGAAAGCTCTGCTTTCACAAGAGCTTTATTTTTACGCTTTTTATGAAGCGTTGCAAATTCCTTAATTGAGAGGACTTGCGGAGCAATTATAAAATTGCCCTGCTCGTCCGTTTCAAATATATGCTTCATTAATTTACTTTGTTTCCATCAGGATCAAGAATAGTTGTTGTTTCAGCAAGAACTTCAGACTCATTCTTCTCAGAAATCTTAGCCTTTAGTTTACTCATCTTATCTACTTTCACATACTCAGTAAGATCACGTACAATTGCCGTGTCCGTACCAATAATATCAGCATAATCAGGTTGCTCATCAAAATACACAACAACATCAGACTCTTGGAACATATAAAACAATTCGTTTCCATACTTAAACTGACCAGGCTGCACATCATGCCTTACCAAAATCCACTGACCTTCTTTAATCTCCTTAACATTAAGACCAATTTTCATAACCTCAACACACGGTACAATCTCCTTCTTATCAAGAGTAATAATTGTACTCTGTGGTTTAATATATGCTCTTGTTATAATCCGTGACCCTGAAGGGGTGCACTTAATATCTTTACTCGTTAATACTTTTTTATTGCTGCTCATCTTGCTTTTTTTGCATTTGTTCAATATACGCACTTACAGTAGCACGATTTCTATCATTACATACCAGACCCTTTTGGTTTCCCATAACATGTGGGTTCCAGTACATTCTCCCTCTCTTATAACGTTTCAAAGAAGCCTCATTCATCTTCCCTCTTTGTCTAAACTCCTCATGTGTCTCTCCTTCTTCCTCAAGACACTTCGGGTCAGAACTAACAAACATTTTGAAAGTTTTATCACCAACAGGATACTCAAAATATACAATCCCGCTATCAGTGACCTTTTCCTCATTCCTCACCTCCTCACTCATCTTCATAATAATCAGTTGTCATGCTCATTGTATAACCCTCAAGATTATACTCTTCTTTATCACTTTCCTTATCCTTAAGATATTGTTTTATCTCATCGACACCTTCAATGACATCTTCTAATTCATTATCATTAATGATATTTAATACATATACTACCATTTCGCTCCTCCTTCATTTTTAGGGTTAGGGCATTCACTTTTACTACTTCTAGTTTTCATTGCAAGTGGACAATTACATATACCACATCTAGGTATATCAAAATCATCTTTAGAATGTTTACAACCTGCACATATCTTAGCTCTACGTTTAGCCTCCTCTTCTACAAGAGGATTCTTAACAATATAATTTTTCCAACCGTTAATTATCTCCTTTATCATTATTCATATATTTCATTTCAGAATACCTTGGAACAAATTTACCAAGATTCCTAAGATATACGGTCTTAAAACTATCATTCTTTTCTTTCACACTCTTAGCAATAGCATCTCTTACTACCTTAAACTGGTTTTTCCATGCTCTTTCAAGAACAGCTGTAGATATACCATGTTTATCTGCCACTTCTTTTAAAAATTCTTTAAACAATTTGTCCTGCATCTTTAACTGCAAAATTGAAGATTATTCCATTTTTCTTATTAGGATATACCTTAAGATTACTATGCAAGTAATTATCTCCATCAAGTAAGCCATACTTCCTTAAAGAAGTTAAACAATTAGCAAAACTAGCTTCAGACATATTACCTACATTCTCAGCCATTATAATTTTGTTCTCATAAGAGAAGATTGCTTTCCATTTCTTAGGATCTTCAGGATTCTTGTAATCCTTAGATATAATACTATTCTGATACATAATTTCAGCTAATACCTGACGTTCTTGCTTCCTGAGTTTATTCATAGGCGACTGTAATCCCATAATTCCAACATACATGTTAAAAAATGCTTTTTCAGTACCTCTAAGATTAAATACTCTTTCCATCTCTTTATTTTTTACAAATATATAACATATTACATTAAGATGTCAAGCATATTAACTAATAATATTATAAATCAGTACTAAAAACACCTGTTGGATCACTTATCGATACAATATTCATTCTATAACCTTTCATGTGCTCCATCATACATGTTGCTCTACTAACAGCCTCTTTAAGATCTATATCATCCTTATAAAGAATAGTTATAACCTTACTCTCTACGTCAATACTTATTTCCATTATTCAAATCTTTTATTATCCATATTTATATCATCAGGATCTTCATTACCTACAAACACCTTAAAGCACTTGTCATGAAACTCCATACTAAGATGCATCTCTGTATCTACATCCTTATCTCCATTAAAAACATAATGGCTTTCAAGCTCAACTTCTACAAGATCCTTAAAACCATCATAAACCATAGACCTCATAACTATACGAACTAATGCTTGATCATCAACATATATAAGCTCACGGTTAAATTCAAACTTAGGATATTCAAATTCGTGTTCCATGCTAATGCCTTCCTCTCCCATTTTTTTTGCATTTTGATCTTCACCTCGTAAAAACACTTCCTTTTGGAAGTCAAAAACTCTGACCATTTACCTACATCGTAGTTTTTGAGTATATTAATATCTAGCTGATCCAACAGGAGTGATTACCTGAAGTTACAACTAAGAACCTATAATGTCGCTCAACAGATCTAATAACATAATCTCGCAGTCTTAGATGCTGCATTCTTGAGTAAGACGATGCAAATATACAACAATCAATATGCTGATGTCAAGTAAAATTTATTTTTTTTTAAAAATATTTTGTGTAGTCGAGTGTGAAGACCACCCCAACAAAAAGCGACCACTAAAAATTGCAGAGGGAACTCACCCCGCCATCTGCATTCACTAATGGGGTATGAAAAACTATTGTACTATGGAAAATATGCGAAAGATTACTTTGAAAGACGGTACTAACCTTATAGCTGTTCGTGCTGAGCTAGTTAATATCGGTGATGCTAGAGCTTTTGGTTCTGCAGGAAAGACTGTTCATACCTGCTCTATCAAATGGACACAAGCTAATGGTGAGTCTGTTCAGACCTCTGCGTTTGCTTACGGTGCTACCGTTGAAAAGATTGCTGAAGGTATGACACTTGTTGCTACACCTACAATGATTGACGGTTCTATCCGCATGAAATTGACACACTGGCAATGGAATGATGGTGTTTCTGCAGATGCATTCGGTGCGTTTGCTGCCGAGTTAAGCACAGCAACTCAAGCGGCTGATGCTGAGCGTGTTGCCTAACCTTCTTAGCGGGGAATCCTTCGGGGTTCTCCGTTTCTTTTCTTCCTATGTCATAGTATGATATAGACTTTTGACGTTACGTATGCTCACGTTCAAGTA
>Ga0114918_10004249_pt1 | contig 12487 bp, 7 predicted proteins | sample LantaG_FD_87015 | JGI IMG/M metagenome (GOLD analysis project Ga0114918, IMG submission 87015) | Deep subsurface microbial communities from Baltic Sea to uncover new lineages of life (NeLLi) - Landsort_02402 metaG | ecosystem: Environmental > Aquatic > Marine > Oceanic > Sediment | place: Baltic...
CCCAGCAGGCCGCGAAGCCGCTGCGCCAGGCGGGCCGACAGGTCGTCCATCCGGGTCCGCACCGCCGCCTCCGCCTGCCCCGGGGGGGCGGCCCACGACGCCAGCCGCCGGCTCGTCTCCTCCACCAGCGCCTGCACCTCCTCCAGGGCCACCGTCTTGCCGCGGATGAACAGCGACCCCCGCGGCGCCCGCCCCGGGTCCGACACGTACGCGACCAGCGTGACGTCGGACCGCCCCGCCGCCAGGCGCAGCCCGTCGGTGGCCAGCCGGCGGCCGTCGTACGAAATCGGCCCGTCCAGGAGCAGCCGCTTCCCGAGCCAATCCAGCCCCGTCCGGCGGAACGCGACCTCGCACCGCTCGAGCGAGAAGCCGAACGCATCCGCCGACGCCTCCATGTCCAGCGTCATGCCGCCGGTCGCCTTCAGCGCCGCCACGCGCGCCGGAAACAGGGCCGCCACCGAACGGACGTCCGGGACGCCCCCTTTCACGCGGAGCGACCAGGCCGTCGGCATCGGAAACGCCCACAGTCCCGGCGCGCCGGGATCGAACAGCACGCGTCCGGCGGCCTCGATCTTCCCGTCGGCCAGGCGCACCGCCAGGGTATCGAGCAGGATCTCACCGGGCACCTGGCCGTAGCGCACGTCAAGGGAAATCGTCGCGGGGACCCCCGCCGGCTTGACGATCCCGGCGCGCCGGGACTGGAGGATGCGGCAATCGGTGGCGCTGGCGTCCACGTGGACCGTGCCTCGGGTCGGCGTTCCCGAGATCGTCGCCGCCAGGGCAATCGCTCCCTCCAGGTTGCACCAGTCGTAGAGCGGCGCGAGGAAGGGGACCGCCTCCCGCAGGGCCGCGTCGTGTTCCCACGTGACGGCGACCTGGACGGCGGCGGAGCGAAGGAGCGCTTCGGTCTGCTCGACGCTCTCCATCGCGCCGAGCGACGGCGGCGCGAGAAACTCCAGCCGACCCGTCGCCCGCGTCGCCGACTCGCCCAGCCGGCCCTCCGCTTCCGTCTCGCACACGAAGATCGGCGCGCCTGCCGCATCCTGGCTGGGCACGACGTCCGCCGACAACCGGACCTCCAGGGGCATCTGCCTCGGCTTCGCCAGGACGCCTTCCAGGTCCACCGACGCCTCCGTCAGGTCGGCGCCGGCCTTGAGGTTCAGGTTCTCCGGCACGGTGATGAGTCGCAAGGTCGCGTGCCCGCCGCCCGCCAACCGACCGGCGAATCGCCGGTTCAAGGCCGGCACGAGTTCCATCGCCCGGGCCAGGTCGTCGAAGTCCGCCGACACGTCGATCCGCGCGACCGGACCCGCCTCGACGACGAGGGAGCACGCCGCTGGCGCGCCCGCCAATTGCTGCGGGCGGGCCGGCTTGGGCTCGGCCGCGGCGACGCGCAGTTGGCTTTGGCCCGTCAGCCGGACGATCGCCCCGGGGAGGCGCAGGACCGCCTGGCCCTCGAGGCGGCTCGGGCCGGCTCGCCACGTCGAGTCGCCTGCGGCGACCGGTACCGTGCCGACCGCTCGCCACATCGAGTCGCTCTCCACAGGTGAGTCGCCGCGGCGACCTGTGGCGACCGGCGGCCCGGGGGTCCACTTGCCCGTCAGCGTCGCGCCGGCGGGTCGCCCGGCGGGCTTCAGGAAGTACTCGCCCGCGTCGATGGCGCTCTCGGCCAGGTCGGCCTCGATCGTGCCTTCGACCGCGCCGCCCGCGAGGTCGGCCTGGACCGTCAGCGCCGCCTTGCCGCGGATGGGCGGCTTCTCGGGCGGGAACCGCCCGGGCAGGAGCACCGCGCCGGCGGCCTCGACGGCCTCGACGGCGAGCCGGCCGCTCAGCCGGCCGGCGACGGGGCCTTCGCCCTCGCCTGGGGGGCGGAACTCGGCCGTCCCGAGCCAATCGAGCGACGCCTTGTCGAGGTGCACGCTGACCTTCTGGAGGTCCACCCGCCGACCGTCGCCCGCCACGAGGGCCGAGCCGTCGAGCCTCGCTTCCATGCCCGCCGGCTTCGCGGCGGCTCCGGGCCACCGCACCGCCGTCGGCGTCAGATTTATGTGGAACGCGGCCCGGGAGGTCGCCACGGGTCGCCGCGGCGACTCACCTGTGGAGAGCGACTCGCCTGGGCGAGCGGGCGCCGTCCCGGCGCGCCGGGATTCGGGCGCCAGCGCGACGTGCGCCTCGAGGGGCCCGGTCATCTCGATGTCCCCGAGCGCCCGCCGAACCACCGGCGCCAGGGCCGCCAGCGCCCCCGCGTCGGCGACGCGCGCCTCGACCTCGAACGTCGCCCCGCCGATTTGCCAGCCTCCCTCCGCGCCCCAATCGGGCAGAGGCAGCCGGCCGGCGGCGGTGAGGCGCCCCGCCTCGCTCTCCACCATCACACGCCGGACATCCCAGCCCGTCAAATCGCTGCGCCCATCGGCCTCCCACTCCAGCACGAGGACGCGGTCCATCTGCTTGCGCACGACGCCCGGCCGGACCGCCCGCGTGTCCTTCAGGTCGAGCGACCCCGCGAGCCGAAGACCCTCCGCCGTGCTCTTGAGCGCAAGAACCAGGTCCGCGTTGCCGTCCAGGCGCTCGAACCGTTCGGCCCATCGGCCGAGCGGCGCCAGACTCCGGGCCAGGGGGCCCCACGTGAGCAACGTCCGCGCCTTCAGGTCCACTTCGCGAAGGGCCGAGCCGTCCACCCGGAGCGTTCCCGCCTCCAGGTGCAGGTTCACCCCCGGCGCGGAGAACTTCACCAGGTCCACCTTCAGGGGCGCCTCATCCGCGGCCCGGCGGACCTGGAACCCGAGGATGGCGTGGGGCACGACGGCCTCGACGCCGAGCGACTCCAGGGCCAGGTCGCTCCCTTCGACCGCGCCTTCCACCTGCCACGCCCCGCCGGCGAACGAGGCCGACAGTCGGCCGGTCGTCCGGCTCATGAGCCCGCGCAGACGCGGGTCGGCCAGCGCCATGCCGAGCGCCTCCGACCAAGCCACGTCCTGCCATTCGACCTTCAGGCTGCCGGCCAGCGCGTCGGGTCGGCTGAGGTCGGTCGTATTGGTGCTTGCGGTGACGGCGAGGCGTCCGGCGTCGGCCCCATCGGGCCCCGGCACCTGGGCCGCCATCGTCACGTAGCCTTGGCCGGTCGTCGCGAGTTCGCCGAGGCTTCCCCGCACGCCCACGAGCGTGACGCTGCGCCCAAGCGTGCGGTTCTCGACATGAATCGAAGCGTCGGTGACCTGGATGGAGCGGGCGCGGAGTCCCGGCGCGCCGGGATCGGCCAGGTCGCTCGCGTTCCACCGGCCCTTGTCGTCGAGGACGAGCCAGAGTTCGAGGCCCTCGACGCGGAGGGCGTCGAGCGGCACGTCGCCGCCCGCGGCGGCCCGCGCGGCATCGAGCGGGCTGAAGCGCACCAGGAGCCGGTCCGCCCGCGCGAAGAGCGCGTCGGGTCCCGGCTCGCCGGGACGCCGGCCGACCTTGAGGCTCGTCACGCACAGGCCTTCGCCCCAGCGGAAACCGGCCGACGCAACCGTCACGCGCCGGCCGCCCAGCCGCTCCGAAAGCGCGGCCTCCACCTGCCGGCGAATGGCGCTCTCGGGCAGCAGCATCGGCAAAAGGATCACCCCGGCCGCCAGGAGCGCGACGAGCGCACCGGCGACGAGAAGGATCATCCGCCACACGCGCCGGTCCCGGCCCCAACGGGGCAAGCGCGCCGGGATTGGTTTCTCGACCTCGTTCATCCCTCAAGGCCCTTCCGGGTCCATCCCCGGGATTCCATCCTATCGCCCGCGGACCGCCTAAGGAAGTGCGGCCATTCGCGAAGGTTTCCCGTCGTCACCGCCCGACGCCGGGCACCATCAGGTGCGCCACCTCGACGGCCCGGATCGAGCGCCGACCGGCGAGTTCCTTCGCCGGCTCAGAGGTGCAGAAGACGGCCCATCCCGCGCCGCCGTCCGGCACGAGGCCGTGCGAGCCGCGAACCCGCTCGGCCGAGAGCGGAATCGCTTTCGTCGCCGGGTCCACGAAAAGTTCGGCCGCATCAAACCCCGGCTTCGCGTGGATGTCCACGGTGCGGGCAAACGGCGGCGCCTTCGAGTCGTCGAGCCACCAATAGTAGGTGAAGTGGGCGTCGGGCTCGGCGAGGGCCACCAGTTCGCCGCTCCGCACGTGGTCCAGGCCGACGGCGCCCAGCGCCTCGCGGTCGAGCACCGCCCCGACGCCGTCCACGCCTTCCAGAATCGCCCGGACCTTCCGCACGTCGCGCTCGAGGTCCGCCGACGCCGGAAAATAAACGTGGGCCACCTGATTGTCCACCATGGCGAAGGCCCGCGAGTCTCCCGCGTGGAGGTACTCGGCGCCGGCCACCTCGCGCACGGCCAGCAGGCCCGCCTCGCGGAGCGCCCGGTTCGGCGCGACGGCCCGCCGGACCGGCACAAAGGAATATTCGCTGAGGACGATCGCGCGGGCGCCGTCCTCCTCGGCCGCGGCAAGGAGCGGCGCCAAGAGCGCGTCGAGTTCCCTTGCGGCCGCGCGATGCGCGTCGGACGCCGGCCCGGCGCGGTGGCCGCTGTAATCGAGGTGCGGCAAATAGACGAGGGCGAGGTCCGGCCGATCGCTGCGCCAGACCTGGAGGGCGGCGTCGGCGATCCATCGGCTCGACCCGAGTCCCGCCATCGGGCCCCAGTAGTGCATCAAGTTGAACGGTCCCCGCGACTCCGCCAGGCGCCCGTAAAGGTCCGCCGGCCGCGACCAGCAGTCCTGGACAAGTTCGCCGCGAGGGCCGTGGACGGGCTTCGGCGTCAGCACCAGGTCGGCCGGCGCGTACAGGCTGTGCTGCCAAAAGAGCATGGCGACTTTCAATTTCGGATTTCGGATTTCGGATTGCCCTTCGAGAGCCTCAGGGCCCTGAGCATGGTCGAAGGGCGGATTGCGAGGATGCGGGGCCTTCTCCTTTTCGCTCCGCACTCCGCACTCCCCGCGTCGCCGCGAGGCGTGCGCACTCCGCATTGGAAGTTCCCAGACGCGCGGGGCCAGGACGAGGCAGGCGGATTGCTCCCAGAACCGCACCTCGGCGGTGTCGTGGAAATAGAGGCCGCTCGATATGATACCGTGCCGCCCGGGCGGTTCGCCCGTCGTGAGCGTCGCCTGCATCGGGCACGTGGTGGCGGGCAGGACGGGTTCGAGCGGCACCAGGGCGCCGCGTCCGGCCAGGCGCTCGAGCGCCGGCATCTCGGCCAGGAGGTCGGCCCCCAGGCCCGCGACGTCCAGGACCAGCGTCCGCTTCATTCGTTGCCTCCCTCGGCAAGAGGAAGGGGCATCATACCCGCTCTGCGCGGGCGCAGCAACACTCCGCGGCACCCTTGACGCCGACCGGGCGCGCGGTACGATGCGCCGCCGCCAAACCCTTCCACGGAGGCCGGGCATGGGCGCGAAAGACCGAATCAGGATTCTCCAGGGCGACCTCACGGCCCAGGACGCGGACGCCATCGTCAACGCCGCCAACAACGACCTTCAACTGGGCGGCGGCGTCGCGGGCGCCATTCGCCGAAAGGGCGGACCCGCCATCCAAGAAGAGTGCGACCGTGTCGGCCCCATCCCCCTCGGCGAGGCGGCCGTCACGGGCGGCGGGAACCTCAAGGCCCGCCACGTCATCCACGCGGCCAGCATGCGCCTGGGCGAACCGACGAGCGAAGAGAACCTCCGCGCCTCGACGCGCGCCAGCCTCCTCCGCGCGAAGCGACTGGGGATCCGCACCATCGCCTTTCCGGCCGTCGGCACGGGCATCGCAGGGTTTCCGATGCGGCGCTGCGCGGAGGTGATGCTCGAGGAGACGGCCGCCCACATGGCGGGCGAGACGAGCCTCCAGGAGGTGCGGTTCGTCCTTTACGACGCCGACGCGTTCGAAACCTTCCGCCGGTGCTTCGAGGCGATGGAGGTCTAAGCGGTTTCAGATAAGTTTTGCGCGGTGGGTCTCCGCACCCACCGCGTAAAACGTGCTTGGCGCGGCGGGTACGGAGACCCGCCGCGCAAGCCGGCGCCGCGGGAGTTTTGCTTGGCGGGCCCGCCGGCCGCTACGGTTTTTCGGGCGAGGCCGACGCTTCACAGCGCCCCGGCGCGAACGAGGCGGTGAACGTTCGCCCGCCGGCCGTGAACCGATACGTCCCGTAGAACCCGCGGAACGCCAGCCGACCGTCCGCCGACGCCCGGCCCTCGCCGCGCGTCACCCATTCGTCGGTCACGAGTCGGACGTACTCGCGACCGTTCGGTTTGATGGACCAGTCCTTTCGCCACAGGGCGCCCTCGGGCCGCCAGTGCCGACCTTCCCAGAACCCCCACATAAGGATTCCTCGGACGGCGGGGTGGGCGAAACAGAGTTTGTAGAACCGGCGGGTGTCGGCGGCCTGACGGGCCTCGTCCTTGGTGTTGATGTCGAACTCGGTCACCTTGACCGGGAGGCCGAAGCGCCTGAGTTTCCCGAGGACCCCCCAGACGGTCTTGCTGGGCGGGGCGCCGGCGTCAAAGTGCCCCTGGACGCCGATGCCGCCGACCTCGGCGCCGTCCGCCAGGAGCCCCTGGATATGGGCGATGTACCGGTCGGCGTCCTTGCCGCTGAGGATATTGTAGTCATTGACATAAAACGCCACGTCCGGGGCGATGGCCTTGCACCACTTGAAGTAGGGGGCGCCGGTCTTGAGGCCGAGGGCCTTCGCGTACACGTCGCCGTGGATCATCTCGTTGTTGAGGTCCCATTCGGCGATCTTGCCCCGGAAGAGCGCCAGGACGCGCTCGGCCCGCGCCTTCATCGCTTTTTCAAGGGCCTTCGGGGCGAGCGTCTTGTGCCAGTCGGCCGGCCCCGGGCCCGTCCCCCAGAAGATGCAGTGACCGCGCATCGGGATGCCGAGTTCGCGGCACTTCTGCCAGACCTTCATCGGCACGTCGTCCACGTGCCGGCCCGGCGCGGGCTCCATGTATTTCCACTTCATGCTGCCCTCGTCGACGGCCGCGTTGAAATACTTCTGGAGCGTCTCGCGGTACTTGTCGGCGTCGGGCCCGTCGGCCAGGAGCACCCGCGCATTGACGCACGTGCCGAACGGGAAGTCGTGGCGCACCATCTTGTAGGCGACGGTTCCCGAGACGGCCGGGAGACGGACCGTGAAGTCCCCCTTGCGGAGGGTCTCGATTTTCGCGTCGAGGTCGGCTTCGTCGAGCGCGGCCGCTTGCAGTTTCGCCCCCGCCACGACGAGGGCCGCCAGAAACAGTCCGCCACGCACGATTTCACGCGTTCGCATCACCGGGCCTCCTTGTTCTTCGGGGACGACCTTCCGCCAGACCATACCGCCGTGTGGCGGCCGAAGCAAACCGCGATTCGGCCTCCGCGCGGGATTTGGCTTGGCACGTCCGCGCCGAGCGGCGTATCATCCTTCTTGCCATGGGCGAAGTCCATCAAGCCGAACCGGTGAAACTCTTCGTCGGCATGCTGTCGGCCTATCCCGGCGCGCTGGCCGAGGCCGAGGCCCGTCTCGTCCAGGTCCTCGGCCCCGTGGACCTGCGGAGCGACCTCTGGGCCCACGAGTTCACCGAATACTACCGCGACGAGATGGGCCAGCCGCTGCTTCGCGGTTTTCTCGCGTTCGCCGAACTTGTCCCCCCGGACCGCCTGGCCTGCATCAAGCGCCTCGCCAACCAGGTTGAGCACGACATCGCCGCCACGCGCGAGTGGCCCGTCCTTCGGCCGGTGAACCTCGACCCCGGCTACATCGCGCCGTCGCGCCTGGTGCTGGCGACGACGAAGGACAACGCCCACCGGATTTACCTGGAGGGCGGCATCTACGGCGAAGTGACGCTCCTGTGGCGACGCGACAAGTGGGTTCCCCTGGAGTGGACCTATCCGGACTACCGGACGCGCGACTACCACGAGTTTTTCACGCGAGTCCGCGGCCGACTCCTGGAGAACCGGCCGCACGGAAAGCGCCCGGCCGGGAAAAACGCCCCATGACGACCGTCTCGCGCGCCGACGAACGGCTGGCGTCCTTCCTTCGCGGGGCCGTCCTCGTCCTGGCCGCCGCCTTGCTCCTCATCCTGCCGGAGTTCCGCGGATCGGCCTCGTTTCTCGGCGCGCCGGGCCTTTCGGACCCCGTGACGGTGCTGCTGGTCGGCCTGGCGTTCTGGCTGATGCCGATCCTGGTGGTCGCCTCCTGGGTGGCCGAGAAGCGCATCTGCCTGGCGCACGGCTGGCTGGCGTCGCCGGTCGTCCTGTGGCTGCTCGGGGCCGTGGTCTCGACGGCGTCGGCGTCGGACAAGTCTTCGGCCCTGGTGCGATCGGCCGAGATGACCGGCCTCGGGGCCGCCTTCTTCGCCCTCCTCCAGGCCGTCCGCACGGATGCCGACCGGCGGTTCCTCCTGGCCGTCGTCGTCGCCTCGGCGACCATCCCGGCGGCGCTCGCCATCCACCCGGGCCCCGGAGGACCGTCCGCCCAGCACCCGGCGGTTCTGGCGGCCGTGCTGGTCCTGGCGACGTGCGTCGGCGCAGGTTTCGTCGCGGAGAAACTGCTGGAGGCGCGGTCGCGCCTGGCCTTTGTGCCCGCCGTCGCCGCCGCGACGACCCTGACGGCCCTGGTCCTCTCGTGGTCCGTGTGGGCGCCCGGCGATCTTGCGGAGTCCTGGCGGACCGCCCTCGCTGTCATCCGCAACCACTGGGCGACCGGCGTCGGCCTCGAAAACTTCGGCCACCAGTATCTCGAGCACAAGGCGGCCGCGGCGCCCGACGCCGTCACGGACCCGGCCAACCTGTGGCTCTCGGCCTGGAGCCAGTTGGGCCTGGCGGGCCTGGCGGCAGCAGGGGGCCTCGCGGTCCTCGCGGCGCGCGCGGGACTTCGAGGCCGGCGCGGCGAAGCGGCGCCGGCCGGCGAGGACCGGCCGCTGCTACGGCTCCTGGGGCCGACGGTCCTGCTCGCGGCGCCGGCCGTCATCGCGCTCTCGCCGATCGGATGGCGCGCCGGGGCCGTCGCCCTGGGCGTGATGGCGATTGTGGCCGGTCTCGCCGGCGGCGAGAACCCTTCGCGGCTGAAGATTTCCGGCCGGCCGCTTCGGCTGCTTCGGGCCGCCTGCATCGCGGGCGCAGCAGCGTGGTTGATCCTGGCGCAGGTGGAACCGGCGCTGCTGTCGGCGCCAGCCTCCTGGGCGCTGCTCGTCGTGGTGGCCGCCGGCCTCTCCCGGCGCGCCGGGACCGGGCCGCTCCGCTCCTTCCGCATCCGCCTGGGGCCGGCGTTCGTCCTGATGGTGGCGGTGATGGCGGGCGCCTTTGCCTACGCCCGGTGGCTGCTTCTGCCGGTCGCGCGCGAGCGGGCACTTCTCGCCGCCTCCGCCGAGGCCGAAACCGACCTGGACATGGACGAGGCGCTCCGCGAGGCGGCCCGGGCGAACCCGCTCGCCTGGGAGCCGGCGTACGTGCGCGGCAGCCAGTGGCAGGCCCGCGCCGCCGAGGCCCACGGACCCGAACAGGCGATGGCGACCGACAAAGCCATCCGGGCGTACGGCGAAGCGCTGGCACGGCACCCGAGGCTCGTGGAGGCGTACGTCCGCCTGGCCGAGTGTCGGCTCGCGGTCGCCGGAGCGTTCGAGGACCCCGGCGCGCTCCGGGCCGCCAGGGTCGCTCTGGCCCGTGCGGCCGAACTGGCGCCGACGGACCCGGAGACGCGCCTGCGCCTGGCGCGCGTGACGGACCGGCTCGGGGAGGACGCGGAAGCGTTGGCCGAGTATCGCCGCGCCCTCCAACTCGACGCCCAGGCGCCGCCGCAGCGCCGACTCGCCAACGACGAGCGACAAAGCGTCGAGCGCCGCATCGGCCAACTCGAAGAAAGCCTGGAGGGGCCGACCGGGGGCTTGCCAGGATACCAGCGCCGCTTCCCGCAGAATTAGTGCTTGACAGCCGTCGCGTGCGGGGACTACTCTCATGCCGAATCGGTTGGCGAAAAACGCGGGGGGGCGCGTTAAGGAGATCCAGAAATGCCCGTGTGGTGGTATGTTCTGATCCCCGTTCTGATCGTCCTGATCGTGGTGTTTTTTGTGATCAGGAAGAAGCAGAGCCAGCAGTAGCCGGGAGCGGCTGCTCGGCAATCCAAGTCGGCCTGTGAAGGCCGGCGCGGCGGTGCGTGGACCGGATCGGCCTGAAAGACTGGCTCATCCGGTCCGTGTTGCTCCGGCGGAGCGTGTGGCGCCGCGCGGCGGCGCGGTGTTCGTACCAGCGGGAGGCGAGAATGCACGAGATTCGGATCGCGACCGACAAGATCGAGATGCTGGCGACGCTCGCCGACACGCCCACGGCCGAACGCATCTGGGACGCCCTGCCCATCGAGAGCGCGGTCAACACCTGGGGCCAGGAGATTTACTTCAGCATTCCCGTCCAGGTGGACCTGGGCATCGAGGCCCGCGACCGGATGGAAGTCGGGGAACTGGCCTATTGGCCGACGGGCAGCGCGTTCTGCATCTTCTTCGGCAAGACGCCCGCCTCGAAAGGCGACGAGCCCCGGGCCGCCAGTCCCGTCAATCCCATCGGGCGAATCGAGGGCGACGTCAAGGTCTTCCGCCAGGTCCGCGACGGTGAAACCATCCGCTTGGAACGCATCGAGGACGCGCCGGCCGACGCGTGAGCCGCGGGCGGAAGCACGCGGCGAGGCTCCCCGCCGTGGCACGTGCCACGGTAGGGAACGTGCTTGGCGGCTCCCGCCGCCGGCGCGAAAGGCGCAAACTCCCGCGGTCGGCTCACGTTTCGAGCCGGCCTGGAGAAAGTTGTTGACGCAGGGGCTGTGGAACGGTAAATTGATGGGACTTTGACCGCGCAGCGGTCGGCGGCGGACCGCCAGGCCGGCCGCGGACAGGAAACGGATTCCCACAGAAACGAGGTCGGCGACAGACGAATGGAAGCGCACCACGCGAAATACGCAAGCCGCCCTCGGGACGACCGGACGGGTTGCACCAACACTGGGGAGCCTGAGCATGTAGCACAGGCGTAAAGGCGCGCGGTGCGGCTCGCACCCCGGCAGATCGGGACGGACCCGGGCCGGGGGCGGCGGAAGTGGGGTCCACAGCCGGTCCCACTTTTTTGTTTGCCGGACCGGGGACCGCCGACGCGAAAGGCAACACGCTCGGGACGTGGGAAGCGAATCGGGGAGTGCCGACACGAATGAACGGGGAACTTTTACGACTGGTTGAGACGATTCGCCGCGACAAGAGCATCGACGGCGAAATCATCTTCCAGGGCATCGAATCGGCGCTGGTGTCGGCGGCGAAGAAGCATTTCGGCGACGCGGAGGACGTCTCCATCACGATCGACCGCGCCAGCGGCCAGATGGAAGTGATCATGGGCGGCCAGCGGATCGACCCGGCCGGCTTCGGGCGCATCGCCGCTCAGACCGCCAAGCAGGTCATCATCCAGAAAATCCGCGAGGCCGAACGCGCCAGCCTCATGGAGAACTACGCCGACCAGATCGGCGCCATCGTCTCCGGACAGGTGACGCGCGTGGAGCACGGCAACGCGGTGGTGGCCCTCGGGCGGGGCGAAGGATTTCTGCCGAAGAGCGAACAAATTCCCGGCGAAACGCTGCACGTCGGCGACCGGCTGCGCGCGCTGATTATCGAGGTCCGCGAGGCCGGCGCCAGCATCAAGATCGTCCTGTCGCGGACGCACCCGGACCTGATCGCTCGGCTGTTCGAGTTGGAGGTGCCCGAGGTGGCCGAGCAGACAATCGTCATCGAGGCGATCGCCCGCGAGCCCGGGCGGCGGACGAAGGTCGCCGTCTCCAGCATCGACTCCCGCGTCGACCCCGTCGGCGCCTGCGTCGGCATCCGGGGCAGCCGCATCAAGAACATCGTCGCCGAGGTCGCCAACGAGAAGGTCGACATCGCCCGCTACAACGAGTCGCCGCAAATTTTCATCGCCGAGTCCCTCAAACCGGCCCAGGTCAAAGAGGTCCTGCTGAACCGCGACATCAACCGGGCGACGGTGCTCGCGGCGGACGACCAGTTGAGCCTGGCGATCGGCAAAAAGGGGCAAAACGTCCGCCTCGCCGCCCGCATCACCGGCTGGAACATCGACATCATGACGCCGGCGGAGTACGAGCAGCAGCGCGCCAAGGCCTACGAACAATTCTCCAGCCTCGAAGCCCTCGGGACGGAACTGGCGAACGAACTGGTGGCGGCGGGGTACATCAGCCTGGCCGACGTCGCGGAAGTGGGCGCCGAAACCCTCGGCCGCCTGCTGCGCGTCGAGCCCGAACAGGTCCAGCGGATCACCGTCCAGGCCGCCGCCCTGGTCGCGACGCTCGAAATCCGCGCCGCGGAGGATGCCAAACGCGCGGCCGAAACCGCCGCCGCAGAGGCGAAACTCGCGGCCGAAACCGCCGCCTCAGAGGCAAAACTCGCTGCCGAAACCCCTGCCGAGGTTGCCGACTCGGCCGAGACGATTGCCGACGCCGAGGAACCCGAAGAAGCCCCTGCCGAGGTTGCCGACTCG
>Ga0114918_10004251_pt1 | contig 12484 bp, 12 predicted proteins | sample LantaG_FD_87015 | JGI IMG/M metagenome (GOLD analysis project Ga0114918, IMG submission 87015) | Deep subsurface microbial communities from Baltic Sea to uncover new lineages of life (NeLLi) - Landsort_02402 metaG | ecosystem: Environmental > Aquatic > Marine > Oceanic > Sediment | place...
CTCACTGCCGCTGCTGGTGGACCAGGGCAGTGCCGATGAGTTCCTCGGCAGCGAGAACCATTATCGTTCCAGCATCCCTAGGCCTGGCTGCTCTGCGCCCGTGATGCACCGATCCCACTCTCTCCACTGGACGGTCACCAGCGTTGTCCTTGCAGGGGCCCTGGCCTTGCAGGCCTGTCAGCCAGTCCGCCCCCCAGAGGTGATCGCCGCCGATGGCGTCCTTTGCGACATCACCCAACGACTGGCCGCCGGCGATCTGTGGGTGAGCTGCCTATTGCAGCCGGGCGACGACCCCCATCAATTCCGGCTGACGCCCCAGCAGAGCCGGGAGCTCAGCCAGGCCCAGCTGGTGCTGATTAACGGCTACGGCCTCACCCCAGCCCTGGCCAGCGCAGACAAGCCGGGAACAAGCCAGACCAAAACCGTCGCCGTAGCCGAGCTGTCCGTACCCAACAGCCCCGCCCTAGAGGCTGGGCCGCCCAAGACCGCCGATTCCCACCAGCACCACGATGGGGATGGCCATGACGAGGTCGAACATGCGCATGGCGATCGGGATCCCCATGTGTGGCACGATCCCCAACAGGCGGCCGCCCTGGTGACGGAGGTAGCCCGCCAACTCAGCCAGCTCAAACCCGCTGCCCAGGAGCGCATCACCGCCCGGGCCCAGGCGATGACGGCAACTCTGCAGCAGCTCGACGCCTGGAACCGCAGACAACTGGCCACCATTCCCGCTGCCAGGCCCCTGGCCACAGGCCACCGGGCCTTTGCCAGCCTGGCCCGGGCCTACGGACTGCAGGAACTGGCGGTGGTGGATGCCACCAGCAGCAGCGCAAACCTGCGCCCCCAGGCGTTCCAGGCCGTGGTGGAGCGTTTGCGGCGCGAGCGGGTGCCGATGCTGTTCGCCGAACAACTGCCGGCGGGCAAAGCGCTGCAGCGGGTCAGCAGCCTCAGCGGTGTGCCCATCGCCGCCGAGCCGCTGGTGGCCGATGGTCTGGCACCGGAACCCGATGGCAACGGCAACCTGGTGGCCACCCTCGCCGCCAACACCTGCCTGATCGTCAACGGTCTGGGCGGCCGCTGCGACCCATCTGGCCAGCAGGCCCTGAGCCAGCGCTGGGGCGCCATCTAACCAGAACCAACCCAATCAATGGACATTCGCGCCTTATTGATACTGCCATCCACTGCCCTGGCGCTACTGGCGCCCCTGGTGGCCAGCGCCGCTACTCCCCTGGGCGCTGAGCAGGTCACCAGCATTAGCCAGTTTTCCGATCTGCGCCCCACCGACTGGGCCTATCAGGCGCTGACCAATCTGGTGGAGAAATACGGCTGCGTCGCCGGCTACCCCAACGGCAGCTTCAGAGGTGGCCAAGCCATGACCCGCTTTGAGGCCGCCGCCCTGCTCAACGCCTGTCTCGATCGCGTCACTGAAGTGACCGACACGCTCAAGCGCCTGATGGCCGAGTTCAAGCAGGAACTGGCCGTGCTCAAGGGCCGCACAGATGGCCTCGAAGCAAAAGCGAGCCAAATCGAGGCCAGTCAGTTCTCCACCACCACCAAGCTCTCCGGCCTGGCCAGCTTCGTGGTGGGTGGGGTGAGCAACAATCCCGCCGGTGAGCGGGTCACGTTCAACTACGACCTCCAGCTCAACCTGGACACGAGCTTCAGCGGCAAGGATCTGCTGCGCACCGTGCTGCGGGCCGGCAACTTCGATAGCGATCGCGATGCCTTCGGCGGCGGCCTCTCCACCCTGGAGACCGCCTTCCAGGAAGAGGGTGGCCCCGATGTGGTGGGCATCGACAAGATCTATTACCAGTTCCCGCTTGGGCAGTCTCCGATCGGTGGTCAGTTCACGGCCACCCTCGGCGGCCGGGTGGGCCAGGAAGACATGCTCGCCCTCTGGCCCAGCGCCTATCCCAGCGACACCATCCTCAACGTGCTCACCCTCAACGGTGCGCCGCTGGCTTACAACAAAAACCTCGGCCCTGGCTTTGGCCTCTGGTGGCAACAGAACGGCTGGAGCGTGAGCGCCAATTACGTGGCGGCCAATGGTGCCGATTCCGCCCAGGGCCTTTTCAGCAGCAGCTCAGCCGGCACCAGCACCGTGCAGCTGGGCTACGGCCAGGAAAACTGGGGCATCGCCGCGATCTATTCCTATGTCGAGGCCGGTGTGGGTGTGCCCGGTGCCACCCCGTTCATCACCACCGAGATCGAGGAGAACGGCGTCAACACCAATGCCTTTGGCATCAGCGGCTTCTGGCAGCCGGCCGAGAGTGGCTGGCTGCCCTCGATCAGCGCTGGTTACGGCGTCAACGGCAGCTCCGGCTCAGACCTGCGCACCAGCCAGTCGTGGATGGTGGGCCTGCAATGGAGCGATGTGCTGGCTGAGGGCAACAGCTTTGGCATGGGGGTGGGCCAACCCGCCTTCGCCACCGCCACCCGCAATGGGGCGGCCAGCGAATCCGGCGTGTGGGCTTGGGAGTGGTGGTATCAGTGGCAGGTCAGCGATGCCATCTCCGTGACCCCGGCGATCTTCGTGCTCAACAATCCGGGGGGGAATCAAGCGGGCGGTAACCAGGTCGGCGCCCTGATCAAAACCAGCTTCCGGTTCTGAGCCAGCGGCGATCGTGCCCTTCCTAGGGTCAACTCAATTCGGCAGCTCCCAACTCGATGACCGCCAGCGCCAGCGAATCCAACGTGATGGCAGCCACCCCCACAGGCCTGCCGGTAACGATCCTTACCGGCTTCCTGGGTGCGGGGAAAACCACCCTGCTCAACCACATCCTCAGCAACCAGCAGGGCTTGAAGACGGCCGTGCTGGTGAATGAATTTGGCGAGATCGGCATCGACAACGACCTGATCGTCGCCACCGGTGAAGACATGGTCGAGCTGAGCAATGGCTGCATCTGCTGCTCGATCAACGGCGAGCTCCTCGAGGCCGTCTATCGAATCCTGGATCGCCCCGAGCCGGTCGACTATCTGGTGGTGGAAACCACCGGCCTGGCCGACCCCCTGCCGGTGGCCATGACCTTCCTGGGCAGCGACCTGCGCGATGCCACCCGGCTCGACTCGATCATCACCCTGGTGGATGCGGAAAACTTCAGCGCCGAGCTGCTGGAAGGAGAGGTGGCCCGAGCCCAGATCGTCTACAGCGACATGCTGCTGCTCAACAAGTGCGACCTGGTGAGCGAAGAGCGCCTGAGCGCCCTGGAGACCCAGCTGCGCGAGATCAAAACCGACGCCCGCATCCTGCGCTCGGTGAAGGGGGAGGTGCCCCTACCCCTGCTGCTGAGTGTGGGCCTGTTTGAAAGCGACAAGATCGTGGCCCAGCAGCTGTCCAGCCCCGAGCCGGAAGACCACAGCACCTGCGATCACGACCACGATCACGACCATGGCCACTGCGAGCACAAACATGAACACTCTCACGAACACGAACATGAGCACGGGCCCAGCCATGAGCACGCCGCCCATCCCGACCACGCCGCGATAGAGGGCTACACCTCGCTGTCGTTTGCGGCCGACGGTCCCTTTGCCCTGCGCAAATTCCAGAACTTCCTCGACAATCAACTGCCCGCTGAGGTGTTTCGCGCCAAGGGGATCCTCTGGTTCAACGAGAGCGAGCGGCGGCACGTGTTCCACCTGGCCGGCAAGCGCTTCTCAATCGACGACTCCAACTGGCCCGACGCCACCCGCAAGAACCAGATCGTGCTGATCGGCAAGAACCTCAACCACGACCAAATCCGCCGCCAGCTGCAGCTCTGCGTTGCCAAGGATGCCGGTAAGGGTTTCGCCTGAGCGGAAGCCGGCCAACCTGGCTAGTGTTGTCTTAGAAAATCTTGACGCCATGGCCGAACTGATTCTCTGCTCTGGCGTTCTTGCCCTCTTCGGCCTGGCCTTGTGGCTCACCACAGACTCCGATGACGACAGCGGTGGCGGTGGCTTGATGCAGCCGGTTTTGGTGCCTGTGCGGGTGCGTCGCCACCAGTAACTCTGGCTGAAGCCTCCTAATCCTCCAGGAAGGCTGGATCAAAAACCAGGCCCATCTGTTCATCAGAGCTAAGCAAGGTCGATCTCTGACGCAACAGGCACATCACCCGCGTCACCGTTGAACGGGTCGAGCCCACCAGTTCAGCGAGTCGCAGATGTGAGAGGGCAAAAGGAAGCCAGTACCCTTCAGATGTCCTGCGACCGTGGCCACAGAGCAGGCCTTGAAACAGGGCCACTAGGCGCTGCCCGGCTTGGGGATGGCTTCGCACCCGTAACAACACAGCCATCCAATCGCCGAGCAGCTCCTCAGAAGCCTGGAATGAAGCTCCAGGATCCCGCCAGCTGACGGAAACATCGGTCAACGCCTCAAGGCAAGCAACACAACCCGCAGGAATCCGCACCAGCTGCAGATCACCGGGACCTACGAATCCGAGGGTGACTTCAGAGTCACAAATGCGGCAATAGCCATCCGCCAATGAAAGCTGAAGCCATGACCCTGAGCTGGTTGACGCAAGCAGCACCGATTGACCGGCTTTGATCCGCACAACAATTCCCAGACACGGCGGCTGCCTTCCAACAGCTACGGCCCATGATGAGATGGCAAATGCAGAAGAAAACGGGCCTGACGCCAGCATCAAGGGGCCAAACCACGGCACGTGATTATTGCTACGCACGCGAGCATCATCGGCGCCATGACGCGGTCTGTTTGCACTGAAAGTAGTTGAACGACAACAGAGGTACAAGTCATGTCTACCCGAGTTCTGATGGCAGCACTGTTGATCACAACAATGATGGGATCCCTGGCACCGTCCTTGTCATCGGCCTCCAAAAACAATGGATCGAGCCCTGCGCAGGAGCAGCTTTCCGGCAGCCACACCAGAACAGGTGACTTTTGATACCCAGATTTGAATCAGCACAAGTCTGGCGAGGCGTTTTCATCGAATAGAAGTAGGCGCAGTTGATTCCCGTCCATTGGGAATCCACCTACTTCTGTTGTGAGGAGTTCATGAATCCGTTCCAGCTGATGCTGCTGGCATCGGCCGCACTTGGCTTGGTGCTGCCTGCCGTCATCGCTCCTAAAACCGCAGCCGCAGGTGAACTGGCGTCGCTGAATGGCCGCGAGGCCATCAACGACTACATGGAGCAGCAAGAAATTGACGAACTCAAGGCCTGGCGATCCCAAAACCAGGTCACTAGCGTCAACCAGTTTTCCGACATACGGCCTTCCGACTGGGCCTATCAGGCTCTGAGCAACCTGGTGGAGAAATACGGTTGTGTCGCCGGCTATCCCAACAGCACCTACAAGGTTGGCCAGGCCATGACTCGCTACGAAGCGGCAGCCCTGCTCAACGCCTGCCTCGACCGCGTCACCGAGGTGACCGATGAGCTGCAACGCCTAATGGACGAATTCAAGAAAGAACTCGCCGTGCTCAAGGGCCGCGTAGATGGCCTCGAGGCCAAGGTGGGCGAACTGGAAGCTCAGCAGTTCTCCACCACCACACAGCTACGTGGAAAGGTCGACATGATCATCGGGGCCACCAACTACACCGGTGACGTCAACCAGAACTTTGCCAATAGCCCAGCCTTGAAAGGCAAAAAGAAACAGGAGGCAATCACCTTCAATTACCGGCTGCAACTCGATCTCGACACCAGCTTCACTGGCAAAGACCTGCTGTATACCAGATTTAGAACCGGTAACTTCTCTGGCAATTTTTCGGGAGATCCTATTGGACTCACCCACCTCGAAGACTCCAACATCAATGGGGATGTTCTCAAAGTTGACAAACTCTGGTATCAGTTCCCCGTAGGGAATTCCAAGGGTGCCAACGGCATGATCTTCGTGGGCCCCCGCACCGAGGGCTACTACATGCTGGCCAGCCAACCCACACTTTATGGCAATGGCAATTTCATCCTCAAGGAGTTGAAGGGTCGAGGAGCCTCCGGCGTGTATGGAAACTCAAGCGGCGCGGGCTTCGGAGCCTGGTGGCGGACAAAGAAGAATAGCGCCGGCAATCGATTCAGCATCAGCTCCAACTATGTCGCCCAGAATGGCAGCAACTCGGGTGAAGATGCTACGTACGGCGACGAGGGGCTATTCAACCAGGGCAGTAAGTCTAAATTTATTACCCAATTGGCTTATGGCGGCAGCCAATGGCAAGTGTCGACGGCCTATGCCTGGACATCAGCGGGCGCAACAATGGGGAAAGGCACTTTTTATGGAAGCAAACCGGTCGGCGTGGATCAAACTGCCAGCTCCCTGGCTCTTAATGCCTTCTGGCAGCCAAAGCAAACAGGCTGGATCCCCTCGATCAGCCTTGGTTATGGCGTCAACTGGTTCAGCGGAGGAAACACTGAGGGGCGCGACCAAACCATGGAATGGCTTGTGGGCTTTGAATGGGATAATATAGGGAAAGATGGCAATACTTTGGGCCTGGGCATCAGTGGCCCTCAGTGGGTAACAAAGGGGAGCCAGAGAGACAACGATTCTGGCCTTGCTGTGGAACTTTGGTACAAGTATCAAGTGACCGACAACATCTCGATCACACCTGCAGTATTTTACCTGAGCAATCCCCTAGGCAATGCAACAGTTGGTGACTTCGGCACAATCGGCTATCTCATGAAAACCACTTTTCGCTTCTGAATCCGAGAGGCCTCCCAGCCTCATAACATAGCTCACATCTAACCAGCCCCCATGCTCGGAGAGGGCTTTTTGCTGCCCACTTATCAACGAAAACAGACTCCTCAAGGATAATCAGGATGCAGCGGTGGAGGAGGCCCCGGCTGCAGCACCACAGGCACGCGTAAGCCTCAGAGATCGCCGCGTTCAATCAAATTGAGAGTATCTTCAGCACTCCCTCCATCAGCTCCAGGATTCGAGGCAGGGATGGAGTCATTGGCGGCAGGATTGACGACGGATTCCTTTGTTTTTTGGTTGAGTTTTTCGCGCTCACAGTTTTCGCCTTCACCGACTGGAACGCATTCAGCGCTATCGGCCAAGAGTTGGGCTTCTTCAGCAGAGAAGGGAATCAACGAAGCTGCATCCACAGGAGCCGCAGAGCCCCCGATCATGCTGGCCGTCGCCAGAAACAGAGCAAGACTGGTGCGCTGGGCCATGGACGAAACCAGAACGGAGGGATACAGATTTATTTTAAGAAAAGACGGCGCACCACAGTCCCTCTGTAGGCAGACGATTAACGCTAAAGGCCAAAGACGCACACCCATGTGTATCATTGGTCACCCAGCCCACATCCGCAGCAAGTTGGTCTGGCAGCGATAGAGAAGATCAAGGGCGTCGGACCGGCCATGGGCAGCAGCCATGGCCTTACAAGCCGTCTCCAACTCAAACAGCAATTCGCGCTGCTCAGAGGAACGGACAGCACTCTGCACCCAACCCACGGCGACATAACGCACTCCGTCCGTGACAGCCTCGACTCGATGCAGACAGCCGCTGGGGTAGACGATGGCCGAGCCAGCACGAAGCCGCACTAGCTCTTCTCCTAGGGGCAATTCAAGGGTGAGGGCGCCTCCGCTGTAGCTCTCCAGATCAGAGAGGAACAGTGTGAAGGACAAATCTGTTCGCCCTCCAGGCATGAACGGGTTGTCAACGTGGCGGCCATAGCCCTCACCCACGGCGCTGCGGCTGAACAGCAGACTGTGTATCTTCAGCGGGATGGCAGCAGCCCGGAACAAGGAGTGGGCATCGAGCGCAGACAGAACCACATCTGCAAGGGCTGCAAAATCAGGATGCTGCTTATCCAGTTGCCAATTGTTTTTCACCTCTTTGGCGTAGCTGCCAGCAGTCTGAGCACCGGGAAGCCAGGCAGAATCATCCAGATTGGTCAATCTAGATTGAAGCTGCTGAAGATCTTGGGCTAATAGCAGATTTTCAAGCGGAAAGTGCATGGCTAAACCAACCTGCGGAAACGACCGTCAGCACCCATCTTGAAGCAGATCGACACCCACCAGCCCCACGCCCTCCTGTGCTTTTTGCTACACGCCAGCGGCATCAATGAAGCGGGCAAGCAAAGCCTGACTGGATAAGCTCATGAGAAAAGGATGCAAGCAACCACTGTGCTCCCAAAGCTTTTCAAACATTCTGTTCTCAGCTTGGGTGTGCTGGCCATTGGCGCAGCCGCCACAGCCGTGGCGAGCAGCCTCAACGGCTTGGCGATGGCGCAATCCCGCGAGGTACGCGTCTATTCAGGCCGCCATTACAGCAGCGACAACTCAATCTACGAACGCTTCACCAAAGCCACTGGCATCAAGGTGCGGCTTCTAGAATCGAACGATGCGGCCATCATCGAGCGCCTGCGCAGGGAAGGGAACAACAGTTCTGCCGATGTGATGATTCTGGTTGATGCGGCTCGGCTCGACAACGCTACCCGAGAAGGGATGTTTCAGCCGATTCGTTCGGCTGAACTGATGCGTGACGTGCCCCTTTCCCTACGGGATCCCCAGGGGCGCTGGTTTGGCCTCACCAGACGGGTGCGTGCCCTCGCCATCAACCCGTCGGTGCTTAACCCCAAAACCATCAACACCTACGCCGATCTCGCCAAGCCTCAGCTCAAGGGGAAATTGTGCTTGCGCAATCGCTCCAGTGTTTACAACCAGTCGCTCGTCGCAGATCAAATGGTGCTGCGAGGCGATGCGGCAGCAACCCAATGGGTAAAAGGGATGGTGACCAACCTCGCCGAACCGGTCTTCAGTAGCGACATGTCGCTGGCGCGCGCCGTCGCGCAAGGTGAGTGCGGCGTAGGCGTCGTTAACAGCTATTACGTTGCCCGCATGCTCTCCGGGCAGACCGGCGCTGCCAACAAGACCCTAGCCAAAAAAATCACCATTAAATTTCCAAATCCAGCCCATGTGAACGTCAGCGGCGCCGGCGTCACCCGCTACGCCAAAAACAAACCGGAAGCGATCAAACTGATTGAGTTTCTCAGCTCACCGACAGGCGGAGAAGGGTATGCATCAGGCAGCTTTGAATATCCGCTCAAAGGGTTTGGAAACAATCCAATTCTGCGCCGCTTTGGCAATTTCAAATTTGACGGTGTTTCCTCATCCCAGCTCGGCTCCAAAACCCGGGCAGCCATCCAATTGATGGCTGCCAACGGCTGGGAGTAGCGGTTCGTGCAGCAAGCTGGTTCCCGTCTTTAAGTCGCAGACATTTCGTTGAGCACGGCCCGCGATCGTCTCCCCCTGTTGCCATGGCGCAACCGAATCGATCTATGGCGTGACATCAGTCGCAGCCGGGCCGGACTGGTTGCCTTGGTGATGGGGGTCAGCCTGCTGGCCATCCTGCCTTTGCTTGCCCTAGTCAAAGAAGTATTGCTCAGTGGCCAGGAGCAGGCCGCTGGTCTGGGGCCCGATGGACTCGCTCAGATTCGCGGCACCTTGCTTCTGGTGCTAGGGGAGGGCGTCCTCGGAGCCGTCGTGGGCACGACCATCGGTTGGCTGACGGCCGTATGTCGCTTCCCCGGCCGCCGGTGGCTGCGCATCGCCCAGCTTCTGCCCATGGCGTTTCCGGCCTATCTCCTGGCCGCCAGCTTGATTGACTGGGGCAGCTACCGCGGCCTGCGAATCCATGGCCTCGGCTGGGCGGTGGTGCTGCTCAGCCTGGCCAATTACAGCTATGTCTTTCTGCTGAGTACCGAAAGCTTCTCGGTGAGCGGCCGCCGCCTGCTGGAGGCCAGTCGCAGCCTAGGTGTCGGCCCATGGGCGAGCTTTTTTCGAATTGCCCTACCGATTGCTCTGCCTTCGATCGGCGCGGGCGTCGCCCTCAGCGCCATGGAAGTGGTCAACGAACTCGGCGCGGTGCGCCTGCTCGGGGTTCCAAGCTTGTCGGCCGGAATCCTCGACCGCTGGCAACTGGCCGGAGATCCCCAGGGGGCCGTAGCCCTGTCGTTGGTGGCCCTGGCCATCGTGGCGGTGCTGATCGCCTCGGAACGGCTGCTCCGCCAGCGCAGCCGCCGGTGGAATCTGGAGGGCTCCAATGGGGGCAACCATGCCTGGCAACTGCATGGCTGGCGGGCTGCCCTGGCCCAGCTGATCACGGCCATCCCCCCGCTCTGCGCCCTGGCGATCCCGATGCTCTGGATCCAGCAGGGCTGGGAGGGGCTACACAGCGAGCCGCTCGACGAACTGCTCCAGCTCTCTGGACGCAGCTTGGGCCTCGCCCTTGCTGCCACTGGCGTCACCGGATTCGGGGCCCTGCTGCTGGCGATCTGCCGGCGCTGGAACCCCCATCCGGTGGTGCAACAACTCACCTTCGTATCCGGCCTGGGATACGCCATTCCCGGCAGTGTTCTGGCCCTTGGCCTGATGGTGATCGGCGGCCCAGCCGGTCTGGGTCCGGTGCTGCTGTTGCTCTGGGGCTATGGCGATCGCTTTATCGCCGTGTCCAAACAGGGGCTGGATGCGGCCCTGGAGCGGATCCCCCCGAGCATCGATGAAACGGCCACCAGCCTGGGTTGCGATTGGTTGGGGGTGCTGCGTCGCATCCACCTGCCACTCCTGAAGGGCCCCATGGTGGTGGGCTCACTCCTGGTGTTCGTGGATGTGGTGAAGGAGCTGCCGATCACCCTGGCGCTGAGACCGTTCGATTTCGACACCCTGGCGGTGCGCGTGTTCCAATACGCCAGTGATGAGCGGGTGGGCGCGGCCATGGCGCCAGCGCTGTTGATCATGGTGTTCGGCTTGGCTGCCTCTCTCGCCCTGATACCAAGCTTGGAGCGGCGCAACTAGTCGCGGCCGCAACGGCACTTGCCGCCCTTCCACTTCGAGCATTTGCTCTGCTTGCAGCCCTTTTTCTTGTCAGCGCTGGGGCCGCGCTGGCCGAGGGGGGAAGGAGCGTCGTTGCTGGGGCCGATGGGCTTGGCCATAACGGCAACCTCAATTCAGAGGTTGAATTCTTGAATCAGCCTATGGAGGCCCAGGCCTGCCACGGGCGGACTTTGCGCTGCTTTGACGCCGGATTACAGGCGGTTGTGCCAATTGCAACACGTTTCCTTTAGGACGACTGTGGCTACGGTGCAGCTAGCGAATCGATCAACCCCATGGTGCATTCCACCACCAGCACCAACACCAACAACCCCGTGGCCACCGGGCCCGCAGGGCGGGCGATGGCCCAGCCGATGGAGGCCTCCCTGCTGGAGGGTCTGCAGCAGCATCTAACGATGGAACGCCAAGCCAGTGCGGCCTACTGGGCCATGGCGATCTGGTTTGGCGAGAGGGAGCTGCGGGGCTTCTGCCGGTACCTCAAAGGTGAGGCCAGCAACGAACAACACCACGCGGGGTTAGTGGCCGACTACTTGGTCGCCCGCGGCCAAACCGTGCAGCTGGAAGCGGTGGCACCACCCCGCCAGCACTGGTCAGGCGCCGAAGAGCTTTTCGCCGCCGTCTTCCAGATGGAGGCGGAGGTGACCAGCTCCCTGCAACAGCTCTATGCCATGGCGGAGCGGGCCGGCGATGTGCGCACCACCGTGTTCCTCGATCCGATGGTGCAAGGGCAGATCGACTCCGAACACGAGGCGGCCCATCTGCTGGGGCGGATTCGCTTCGCCCAGGCCAACCCCGCCGCCATGCTGGTGATTGATGGGGAGCTGAGCGAGGGCAAGCACGCTCCCGAATCGCTCGCCTGAGCCCGGCTCAGCAGGGCAGGGGCCGGTGGGTGAGTTCCGTCAGGAATGCCAGGGCGAGGCGGTCCCGCAGACCATGACTGCGGCCGAGCTGCAGGGCACTGACCTGCAGCTCCTGTCGGCGGATGCGCAGCAGCTGCAGCTCCTGCTGCAGGCGGCGCACCAAACCCTCCTCGCGACAGCGGCCCAGGTCATCTGCCACCTGCCGGGAGCGGCAACGTAACCGGTCTGCTTCCCGGCAGAGGCTGGCGACCAGGCTCTCCGATGCTGGGGAGCTGCTTGGGGGGATCTGACTGGACATGGCAGGTCTCAGGCTGCAGCAAAGGGCGCGGTTTCAATCAATTCCGGAGCCAGGCGCATGCCGGCTTCGCCGACGGGGGCCTCGATCAGCCGGGCCTGGCGGATGCGGGAAATCAACCGGGTGGTGGTCACCCGGGTGGTGCCGATCAGTTCACCGATGCGCTCGTGGGTGAGACGGAAGGGCAGATCGCACCAACTTCCGCAACGGCGCCCCAAGCGGCGAACCAGCAGCCCGAACAGGGCATGCAGGCGCTGCTCGGCGCTGCCCAGGTGGCGGATGCGCAGGAGCTGCAGGGTCCATTCGTTCACGGCATCGAAGCCTTCGCCTTGGCGGGGTTCGGCATCGCTGCGGAAGCTCAGGGCAGTGAGGGCCTCGACGCAGACGCCCTCACTGCAAAGGCGATCGACACAGAGCTGATCGCCCGCCTGCAGAAAGGCGAGGGTCATCCCTTCGGTCTCCTCGCAGGGGCAGTAGACGCGGGCCACCCCATCGAGCACCTCGATGCAGCTGCCACTCGCCCGGCGAGCCGGATCCAGCAGCACGGTCTGACCTGCCGGCATGCGCA